>SL_5KL_010_SEDDRAFT_10000921_pt1 | contig 18431 bp, 16 predicted proteins | sample SodLakKL_010_SED_FD_9118 | JGI IMG/M metagenome (IMG submission 9118)
ATTTTTTCAAAAAGGTTTTCCGGCAAATTTCTTATTTGTAAACTGGGCAATGGGTTGCCTCCTTCCCAAAAGACTTACGAATATTTTACCACGCATGCATTGTGCATGCAAAAAGCATGCTCTTGAAATATTAATCGAGTAGATTAAGATAAGACCAGCCAGATCGCTTTTGCTATAGAATTCTTCAATTAATCAGGGGGTTCATTAATTTCTAATATGATGATGTTTCCCAGCACTTTTTTTTCTTCATAAGAAATGGGGGACAAATAAACTCTGATAGGGGAGTTGACTTTAGACGAAAAAAAGCTGTGCTGATGGCCATAATTTGAAATAAAAGAGAAACCTTGCTCAGCGAACTTTATCGAAATTTAAAAAGGTTCTCCTCCAAAACAGGAGAACCATTAACTGGAAAAAAGGTAGAACCGGTTTTTTAAAAGGGATATTTGAGAGTGCACTCGGGGGCTAAATAGACAGCAGTATTTTAGATTAGGTAGGAAATGTGTGGTTGGTAAATTTTAAAACGCCCGGATATTCGTGAGGGATAGATGGGTTTAAAGCTCCTAAATGCCTTTAATTTATCGGGCTGGATGATTACATAGCTCATAATTGGCGAAAAGGGTGGGGCAGATATTGATATCAACCTGGGGGAGGGTGGCAGCTCATCGGGCCAGGAGTCCGGAGTTCCCCCTGGTCTTGATCCCCGCTCGGGGTGGAAATTTAAACTGGGATAATAGGAAACCTGCCTGGTGGGCAACCTGACTCTGGATAGGGAGATAACAAAAGCTAATCTACAGGGGCAGGAATACCTGGAACTGAATATTCAGGCCCTGGATCCTGAAAATGACCGGGAACCTGACCGCATTTCAACTGAATTGTTGATCACCCCTGCTTTCCCCCGGACTAAGGAGCAAAGACCTGGGAGAATATTTATAGAGTAGGGACTNTTATTGAGGAGAAGGAAATTGAGGAGGAAAATGGGGTTCTGATGTGGTAGAATAGTTGTACAGGAACAGGTGTCAATTCCCGTAAANTGGAAATACTATTGGGAGGTGTTTTTTGTTGGGGAAAAAGGTTGGGAGAAACGAACCCTGCCCCTGTGGAAGCAATCGAAAGTATAAGAAGTGTTGTTATGATAAGGATAGGGAACAGTGGACCCATAAGAGGAAAGCAAACATGGAAGAGGTTGAAACAGGAGATCCTCCTATTCCCGACCGGAATAAAGTGGAGCGCTCTGCTGGTTTGGATGATTTAAAAGAGGAATTCCTGGAATATATTGAAACAGGGGATATCAACGAAGATNGTGCNTTTAACTACTGCAATCGANTATATGTTAATAGCGTGAACGAGGACGACTTTTCNTTTCTCCTGAAGCAGNGTTCTTTTCTCCTGGAACATCATCAGGAAGAANTCGAACCTGTAGAAGGTTTTTTNATGTTATATGCTGTGATCAGCGCNATAATTCTGGGAGAAGANGAGATGCTGNACTCTTTAATCAGGAAGNTNAAACCACATGAGTATATCGATGAGTTCAACCGGATTCTTGCTCCTATTCTGTTCTTTGGTGATAGGAAAAGCNAGAGCATNCTTGCNGGGCAGATGGAAAGATGTAAGCAGGAAATAGAGGAAAGCACAGATATAATAGAAGCTGGAATTGGAGATTATTTTTCAGCACTGACCGATCTCCTCATTATATTGGAGCTGGAGGATACTTCTGAGGAAAGTTATTCCAGGGCTTATAAGAGGATAAAACCCTATGTTTCGGAAAGGGTGGATCAAAACTATTTTGAGACCTATGTGTTCTCCCCCTTATTCCAGGAGAATATCCCCTGGGCGCTGGAAGAAATACGACATTCCAACGCAGACGCGGTTATAGCTCTCCTCTGGTCCATGGTCGGAAAGTGGAATAGGGAATATGGAGTTCCCTTCAGCCGGGGGATAAGGATAATAAAACTTTTTGTCAACCATATTTTTCGGAAAAAGCGACAAAAAGAAATCAGCCTTTATGAGGCCATTCTTCCTGATATGGATTCCATGATCCAGGAAATCGAACCATGTTTTGGTCTTTTTTCTGATTACTATAGTGCCGCAATTCTTATTGAGTTTTATCCTTTTTATGTTAGGACAATGCTGGATTACGGTCTGCTGGAGGAGAATGAGGCTCGAGAATACATGAAAGAAATAGAGGAAATGAAAAATCAAGTTCTGGGACTTCTAATAATGGAGACAAAAAGGCAGGGCCTTTTGCCCACCATCATTGGTGAAGATATTTATGCCCTATTTCAGAACTATGATGAGATGATGCGGATTTCCGAGAATTGATGCAGGTGAAAAGGAATAAGTAGCTTTACTCTTATATTATTGGTAAAAATCAATAAGAGAAGAACCCCGCTCTTTTGGAGGCAGCAAAATAACTGGAAGGATAGTTGGGATAAAGGCAGGTTAAATTATTAGGGCAGATGATTCTAAAGGAAAGAGAAAAAATAGTTGAATTAGTTGGCAGGGGGAAAAATGGATTAAGGGAAATTGCGAACTGGATTATTAATTTAACCTGTTGATTAGCTTTTTCCAGGGGAAAAGTATACGAAAAAAATAATGGCAAAAAAAGCAAAACCTTCTTCTGAGCCTGGAAGAAGGCTTTTCTTTTTGTCCCTATATAAAAGAAATCTATAAACGAAGAAGAATTGGTTAAGTTCCCAAGAATATTTTTTTCCCGAAAAAAGAGAATAGACTCCCATGTCTGAGGGCGTCAGCAGAAGGATGAAAAACCTTTTTATATTCTTCGGGGTAGACCCCCCTGCCCGGACAGCACCGGCAGAAATATGAAAAATGCTTTATGTTTAATTCCTGGTGTGATCCCTGGAGTATATTCTCCAGGGTAGAAACTGCCAAAGATCAGGGAAGCATGAACCATAATATCTTCTGGGCTGTTCCAATTTATGGAGATGATTGAGGGCAGGTTTTTTCTTCGCAATTGTCCAACTCGGGATATGATAAGGGTAAAAAGCAGTTTTGGCTGGCATCTATTTTTAATGAGGACTACTTCAACAGATTTGCAGGAACTGTAATCTTGAATATAGAAAAGAGGTTTAATCACCTGGAGATATGTTTTATATTGGAAGAAGAAGGGGAGGAAATATTTTGTTCAGAAGGCTTTTTAGGCGCAAAGATAAGCTGGAAGAGAAGTTTATTGAGCTGCAGGAAACCATGGAGGAGAATACAGAGCAGGTAAAGAAACTCACCCGGATGCAGTACAAAACCGGTCAGCAGTTTACTAAGGAGCAGACGAGACTGGAACAGAAAATCAATGATCTGCGAGCCACGGCTAATAAAAGAGAAACTGGCCATTGCCACCATGTCCAGGCGGTGGTTCCGGAGATTGTCCAGTGGTTAGATGATATCGATAGAGTCAGAGCTGGATTGGGAAAAGGAGAACAGGATAACTGGGATCGCCTCCTGTTATACTGGGCCAACCGGTTGAAAAAAATGCTGGATTATTTCGGTTTTTATGAACTTGAGGTTCGTGGCAAACCATTTGATCCCGCAGTTGCCAAATCAGTAAAAACAATTGGGCGGGCTGAATTGGAACTCTTAAAAAATAATTTTGACCGGGATCCGGTTAACTATGAGGTCCTGGAGGTCATAAAAAGAGGCTATGTTGATGGGAACGGACGGCTATTCCGGAAAGCAGAAGTTATAACTTTAGCTGAGGAGGATGAAAATGAAAAAAACATCTAAATCCCAAAAACCAATAATTGGAATTGACCTGGGCACTACCAACTCATCGGCAGCATACATTAAAGATGGTCAGGCGGAAATAATCCCTTCTCCAGGAGGAGAGAGGATAATTCCCTCCGTGGTGCACGTTGATAGAGCGGGGAAGGTTGTGGTTGGTCAGGATGCAGCAGACGCACTAATAGCAATGCCGGGGCGGACCATTGCAGCAGTGAAAAGAAAAATGGGGTCAGAAGAACATCTAGAGGTTGCGGGAAAAAAATTGCTGCCCGAAGAGGTTTCTGCTTTAATCCTGAAAGAATTGAAAGAATACGCGGATAATCTACTGGGCCCGGGAGAAAAAGAAGCTGTTATTTCAGTTCCTGCACATTTTGCCGATGCTCAAAGGAAAGCCACGAAAAAGGCGGGAGAACTGGCTGGTTTTACAGTAGAAAGGGTTATTAATGAGCCAACTGCTGCAGCCATGGCCTTTGGTTTATCCAATCTGGATCAGGATCAACATATCCTGGTATATGATCTTGGCGGGGGAACTTTTGATGTTTCTCTGGTGGAAATGATGGAGGGAGTTTTGGAGGTTAAAGCCTCAGCAGGGGATAATAACCTGGGAGGTGAAGATTTTGACTGGAAACTGGTTGAGCTTTTTGTGGGTAACATGGAAGATAAATATGGTGTTAATCCTATGGAAGATCTCAGGGCTAAAACCCTGCTAAAAGGCGAAGCGGAGAGAGTTAAAAAGGAACTGTCTGTAAAGGAAGCCTGTTCAGTTAACCTGCCCGCAGTAATCGTAAAAGATGATCAGCCCCTGGATTTAGAACTGGAGGTAAGCAGGAATGAGTTTGTTGAACTTATCAAGGATAGTCTGGAAAAAACCCTGGGCTGCGTGGAGCAGGTTTTAGAGGATGCCAGTCTTGATCCTGAAGAAATAGATGAAGTGCTACTGGTAGGTGGTTCTACCCGGATCCCCTGGGTTCGAGAGGCTCTGGCCGAAAATTTTTCGTTTGGTAATAAACCTCGTCAGGATATTAATCCTGAAGAAGCAGTGGCCCTGGGGGTCGCTGTTCAGGCGGGACTTAAATCTGGTGAATTAGCTGAAAGTGGCTTTATTGTTACTGATGTGGCTCCCTACTCCCTGGGGATTGCTGTTCTTAAAGGCTTTCAGGGTATAATGATGGTTCCCGGGGGCTTTCACACCATTATTCCCAAGAATACAACCATTCCTGTAACTCGTTCTGATAGGTTTTCAACAGCGGCTGATGGACAGACAGTTGTAGAAATTGAAGTCTATCAAGGAGAAAAGGAGTGGACAAGAGATAATTACCCCCTGGGAGAATTTCTTCTTTCAGGCATTCCTCCCCGCCCGGCTGGCCAGGAGGAAGTAGAGGTAACCTTTCATTATAATATCAATGGAATTCTGGAGGTTCAGGCTCGCTGTGTATCTAACAATAAAGCAATGGGCGTTTCCTTAAAAGATGCTTTAGATCGGAAGTCGGAAGGTTCCTATAAGGAAAGCCTGGAGCGCCTGGAAACTATATTTGATGCCGCTGAAGAACCATCTGAAGAGGATATGGATGATTTTCTGGCCGGATTTCAGGAAATGGAGGAGGAGTCACAGGAAGGGATAAAAGCCAGGTTAAAAAAAGAAGCCCTTCTGGCTATTGCTGATGGCAAAGAATTACTGTCCCGCCTACCCCAAAAAGCCAGAAAAGAATTAGCAGAATTGCTGGAAAGTCTGGAAGGAGCATTGGAAGGTCCGGATGAGGATCTGCAGGAGGCCCTCAATGAGGTCCTTGATTTATTGATTGAAATAGATGAAGGTGATGAGAATGAGTAAAAACCGGCTTTTTGCAGTTGAAGAAAACCCCTATAAGGTTCTGGGTACCAGATCAAATGCTTCTCCTGAAAGGATAAAGAATTGTTATCTGGAAAAAATAAAAGAGTATCCTCCAGAACAATATCCGGAGCAATTCAGGATTATTCGGGAAGCATATGAAACATTAAAAGATCCTATAAAAAAGGCCAAGTATGACCTGACAAATAAATATGGAGGCAGGGTAGAAAGGCTTTTGGAGCAGGCATTTGAATGCCTGCGTTCCGATAGACTGGATCAGGCTTTTAATTTTGCTCAAGAAGCCCTGGAATTGTCTAAAGGGAACTTTATTATATTACTTCATCTGGCTGAAATTGATTTGCTGCGGGGGAATATTAACTCCTTCCACCGTTATTATAAGGAGGCGGAAGAAGCTGTCCAGAAAAAATATAGACCCAATATTTTGTGCATGAAAGCTTCAGAGCTATTAGATTGGGAAGACCCGGATATGGCTATTGAGGTTTTTCGGGATTTAGAAGAAAGATTTCCCCGGGAAAGCTACAAAGCGGATCCCCTCCGGATAAGAGCATATGAGATGCTGGGAGAGAATGACGAGGCCTGGAAGGTAATAGAAGGGTGTATACAGCGGTTAAAAAAGCCAGATATTGATGACCTGCATTTTTACCTGAAATGGCATCAATTGATGGCGGTTCAGGGTCGTTTGGAAAAGGAACAGGAAGTTGTCAATGGTTTTAAAGAATATCTGGGTTCCTTTCAGAGCGAAGAAGAAAAAGAAATCCTGCGAATGGCCCTTGAGGAAGAGCAAAAACAGTTAAAAGAAGGTGGTTTTTATGTGGAAACCGGGTTTTTCCTCGATCTTCTTTACCATCTTACCTCTGATCCCGAATACCTTAAAAAACTTGAAGATCTGGAGGAAGTAATTGAACTGGCCAGGGAAATGGATAGATTGAGGTTTGACTATGATGTTTTTCCCCCGGTGAAGTTTAAAGCATTAGAATTTTTCAATCGCCAGTATGGCGATGAAGAACTCCTGGAACAACAGGTTCCCCTTGAATTCAGAGGCTTTTTAGCAGAACTGGAAGAAAGTACCGTTAATTTCCTGCAGGGGATTGAGTCCCTCCAGGAAAAGTTTCCTGCTATTTTTAAACACTTTCAGGCTGATTGGGAAGAGGAGCGGAGAAAAAAGGAAAAGGGACTCTCACCTGAGGAAAAAAGGCTTGGTCAGCAGGTTTTCAAAATGAATGAAAACTACCAGCGGGATGAATCCGGAACCCTGATCAAAACTGAAAAAAAGGTTGGACGCAATAGCCCCTGTCCCTGCGGCAGCAAAAAAAAGTATAAAAAATGTTGTGGGAAAAAAGGATAAAATATTCCAGAGTGTCTTTGCCAGATAATTTTTTGATTGGAGTCGGGCAGCATCCAGTTTCCTCTATAAGTGCTGCAAATTGCAGGGTTTTTGACCCTTTTTTCACCCTCGAGAGGGTAATATAGCTTCTTATGAATTCAGGGAGCTTACCCTGATTGGAATAGGGGTAAGTTTTTTGGGCAGTGGGGGGACCGGTATTTTTTCCAGGATAAATATCGAGACACTCCCTGGCTGGCAACAAATTTAAATTCGGAAGAAACTCCGCTTTCCGGAGGAGTTTATTCTATTTTACTGGTATATTCTAACAGTTAGATGTTGCAGAGGTATTCTCTGGATCAGAGCACATTGATCTGGGTACAGATAATATCCGGGATTTCCGGGGGTTGGATGCCCCTATTAGTTGGACCGGTACCCCCTTTACTTTTTTTGACTTCCAGGGGGAGTTGAGTTCTTTTGGAGAAAACTATACTTTCCTGGAGAACAGGCCTGCTGGGATACGCACCTGGGCAATTTTCCGACTTTGCTTTTAATTCAGAACGGCAACCCCACCCGGGCTTTATAAGGAAACGGATGATTTAAACTAAAGAGGGAGCAGGGTTTTCGAACGGGAAGGGAGTAAACAAGTCCGAGTATAAAAGGAGGTCAAAAAATAAGTGGCTGAATATAAGAAAATTCCCCAGAGCCTGGAACAGGATTACAACCGAATGCAGCATTATGCTTTTTTGCCCGAAAAGGGCCCCGACTATTCTTACAAACTGGATGCTCCCCGTATTGGAGAGAGAAGAGGCATGTTTGATCGGGGCAAACCAGTTACGGTAGGGTGTTTTTTTCCCATTGAGACCCGTATCAGGGGGGAATTAAAACCTCTGGGGGGCATAACGGAAATTGCAACGCCCCCCGAACAAAGAAGAAAGGGTCTGGTCAAGAGTTTACTATTTAATCTGCTGGAAGAACTAAAGGATTCGGGGATATATCTTTCCGCCCTATGGGCTGCTTCTTTCCCCCTTTATAGGAGGTTTGGTTTTTCCCTGGTTACGGAATTAACCCATTATACCATGCCCATTCGCTTGTTGAATTTCCCCAATACCCCGAGGCCAGATAATTTTCGGGAGTTTACCCTGGATGATTTCCCCGCCACAGAAAGACTTTATCATGAATTTGTAAGTAACTATAATCTTCCCCTGAAAAGAAATCCGGAATGGTGGAAGGCCTTTGTGCTAAAACAAACCCAGCTTTCTGCTGGATCTCCTGCCTTCAGTTATGTCCTTGAAGAAGAGGGAGAAATAAAGGGCTATATTCTTTACTCCCTGCTTCCCGATCCTTATCAGAAAGGGCTGCGGGAATTCCACGTCCGGGAATTGGTTTGCTCTAATGATGCTTCTTACCTGCAGCTCCTTAATTTCATTTTTAATCATGCAATTCAGGCGGAAAAAGTTTATCTTTATGCTTCCCTGGACGACCTTCTCCTGGATCGGGTTAGTGAACCGGAATCGGTGCGAAAAGAAAAAACCCCGGGGGCTATGGTGCGAATAGTTGATGTTCAGCAGGCTTTAGAGAGCTTTCCAGTTGATGAAAAATTAAAGGGCAGGGTTACCCTCAAGGTTGACGATTCGTTTCTCCCCTGGAACAAGGGGAATTTTACCCTGGAGATTGAAGAGGGGCAGATTGAAGTCAGCCCCGGGGAGAGCTCAGATGCCGATGCTCAAATTGATATTAATTCCCTGGCCCAGATGTATACAGGCTATTTAAAACCTCCGACAGCAATTAAACTGGATAGACTGAGAGTGATTAGCCAGGAAAAATTAGACCTTTTAAATAATCTTTTCCCCCTATACCGGACCTATCTCAAAGATTATTTTTAAATTGCGCGGATTTGCTGTTTCTCCCATTCCCTCAGGTGATAACATTAATCGGAGTTTTTCTGCTGATTAACTTTCACCTGGTTGTTTTCTGGGTTTTTTTGCAAGTAGGTTTTTTAAAGAGGGGGATAGGGCTTTGGAAAAATTTGAAATTTTAACGGACAGGTTAATAATAACCGAATTTGAGGAAAGCATGGCTGAAAGTGTCCATAAAAATTCTCTGGATGAAGATAACCGCAGGTTTGTTCCTGATGAAGTTTTTGAAACAGTTGAGGAAGCACATGAGGCCATTATCTTCCTGATGGAGCGTTACAAAAGCCTGGAGGGTCCTTTCGTGTATCCAGTCCTGCTGAAAAGCGGGGAAAATTTAGGGTATGTTCAGGCGGTAAAAAGGGATGAGGGATGGGAAGTTGGGTATCATATTGCTGCCAATTTTACAGGACAGGGTTATGCAACGGAAGCTTTAAGAGCTTTTGTCCCGGTTATAATGAAAAAGCTGGGGATTGATAGTATGTGGGGATTTTGCCGGGGAGACAATATTGCTTCGCGAAGGGTTTTGGGAAAATGTTCATTTCTTTTGGAACAAAAACGTTTTGATGATTATCAGGGACAAACCCAGGAAATATACAAATATCTTTACAGGCTGTAGGGAATATGGGAATGCAAGTAACAATTGTCCTAAAAAGCTCTGAATTCAATAAATATAGTTGTAAAATAGCTTTTCAGTCCCCGGCCTGAATATTATCTTTTTTCAAAAATAAGAGCTCCCCGACTTGGGAGGTGTGAAATGGAAAAAGGAAAATGGGAGGTAAAAAAAGCTCTACCTGAAGATGCAGACAGATGGTTCGAACTTTTAACCGCTGTTCAGGATGATTTTTGTGGTCTGGATTTATCCAAAGACGAAAGGCATCGATCCGGTGTGAAGGAAAACATTAATCGAGGTATAGCAATATATGTTGAAGATGATACAAAAGAAAATTGCCCTATTATTGGAGCTATGTCCTTTTCCCCTGATAAAAACCAGATTACCTGGCTGGGGGTTCATCCAGATTATAGGAAACAGGGTGTGGCTTCATCACTTTTGGGAGCTGTTTGCATTGAATTAAAGCATGCGGAGAGGATAATAGTTAAAACTTTTTGCGATGATGACAGGTATGGACGGGCTGCCCGCAGCTTCTATAAAAAACATGGCTTTGAAGAAGGTGAAACATTCTCCAGCGACAGGTATCCCCACCCGGTGCAGGTCTTTAGAAAAACCCTTGATAGGAGATAGGTTTTTTTAGCCAAAGACTGGTCCTGGTTTTAACCCAATAATTCACGGGTGCAGAGGAGAACAGTCAAATATTAAGGGTTATTGTTTTTGGGCAATTGTTTTAGCAAAGGAGAATTCAGGGTGAAAAAAAACAATATCATAGCCCGGGGAAGAACAGCAGAAATATACGATTGGGACGAAAAAAGAATTTTAAAGTTATATAAAAAGTTTTTTTCCCAAAAAACAGCCCAGAAGGAATTTAATATTGTAAGGGAACTGGCCCAAAAAGGACTTCCTGTACCGGCGGTTGATGAGATTATTAGTTTCCGGGGAAGATGGGGGATAATTTTGGAAAGGGTGACCGGACCAACCATGCTGGAAAAGCTTTTTTCACAACCAGGGGAAATAACCCGCGAGGCAGTTAGACTGGCAGAGTTCCATAAAGCTTTTCAGATTGAAGTAGATGTTCCCCTCCCCGGCTTCAAGTCCCTTATTAAAGAAAGTGTTTTCAGGGTAAAAGAAATAAAGAAAAAAACCAGAGAAAAACTACTGGAAGCATTGGAAGAGTTACCGGATGGGAGCAAATTATGCCATGGTGATTTCCATCCCGATAATATAATAATGGGAAAGGATAAAGTTATTGTGATCGACTGGTTGACAGCAGCAAGGGGACATCCTTTAGCAGATGTTGCCCGGACATCAATAATCTTTAAGTTTGGCTCTGTCCCCGAACACAGATCAGAATCCGAAATCAGGGGGGTTAAAGAGCTAAGGGATAGATTTTATGCCCAATACCTTGAGCAATATTTGCGAATCACTGGTGAAGATCAAAATTTAATGGAAAAATGGGAAATTCCTCTTGCTGCAGCCCGTCTGGAAGAAAGTTTGCCTTCTGAAGAAAAGAAGGCTTTACTTGATGTCCTGGAAGGAAGTTAAATTTATTCCATTTCCCAGTAACTGGTTAAGAGTGTTAACTATGTTTTGCCCCCTATCAACTATCTATTGATAAGGTAATAGAGAGAAATTAGATAATTAAGGACCAAAATTTAAAAACTTATTCTACCGATTGCCAGCTAAAAAGGATTGAATTTTATTGCCCAATTAGTTTATTGTAATGACAACAAAAAATTTAAAGAAAAAATGGTTGAATGAAAAAGAACAATGTTAGGGGGGGGAACTGGTCGAAAAATAACACGAAGGAGAATATTTGGAGGTGGAACGCTTTTTTATGAAAAAAGACCGGGAAAATTTCCCGGTAAAGTCCAACAAGAAAAAACTAATTGCTTTGCTCTTTAATATTCGTAGCCTTGAGCTACCCAGTAATGCCAGTCCTTAACCGCCTCCAGGGTTTTTTCAGTTGCTTTTGTGGGCTGAATTTGCATTAACGGCACTGCAAGGGGACGTGGCTTCCATTGGATTTCCACAAAAATCTCATTTTCACACTCATTCTCCGGTCCCAAACCGATCACTTCAACCTCATCTTTGAACAGGAGTGGAGAAATTGCCCGTTCACATCTGCACACAGCGGAAAAAGGAAATGAACAGGCTCCTTCGAGATAATAAAACCAGCCCATTGCGATTTCTTCTTTTCCATAAGCATCGACAAGAGGCCCATTACTAATCCTTTGCTCCCGCTCCTCGTTTTGTTCCACCTTTGCCATCACCTCCCAATATAATTAAAGAAGTTCTTTCCCGTTGTGCTTGAAGATGACCACTTTTTTCGGGTCTGATGGTTTTGCATCAGGTTCCCGCTTATGGGGTTGCGTGATGAGGTGAGACGACTGGGCCACATTAGTACCGGTGGTTACCCCAATAATTACTTTTTCCTTTTTTTCTTTTTTTGACGCTGTTTCTGTTTTTGTTTTTTGGCTTCTTTCTTTTTTTGTTGCCTCTTCTTCAGTTCTTTCTGTTTTGCGGTTTGTTGTTCTTGAGTAAGCTGATTCTTATCTTCTGGGACAAAGGAATGGGGCCATGCATTAGCTGAAGATTCTTCCAGATCCCATGGGATAGTTTTATCTCTCTCCGGTTTTTCCCAGAAGGTTTTTTCAAATTGTTCTTTTTCTGTAAAATGTTCTTCTGCAGTAACGCTATCGGCGGGAGGCCATTTATGCACAAAACTGTATTCCCAGAGATATTTAAGGTTACTCTGAATAAACTCCTTTTTTAGTTTCCCAATGCTTTTCAGGGCTTCCTCATGGTATGTTTCCTCAATAAGATCGTAATTGAGCAAAAAATCATAAAAATAGGGGGTAATCCAGATCAGCGCTGCAGTTTTGGGCCATTGATTGGAAAGCAAACCTCCCAGTCTGAGGATAAGCTGGCGGAAACTTTCCTGGGGAAAAGCAAAAAAATCAGAAGATAAATTCTCCTGTGGTGGATTGGCATCCAGGAAAACTTTAATCAGCCAGGAAACTAATTCGCCTGAAATAGCGAAACGAATTCCCTTTTGTTCCAGCATATACTTACCAAAATGATTGCCGAGAAGGTAATAGACTCTACCTGTAGTGATCCGGTCTTGATCTTGCAGCAGGGCTTTTAATTTGCCCCTGTCATCGCCGGGGGAGAGGGCCAAGATAATATCAGCTATAAGGTCTTCATCAATGCTGTTTTCAGAATTCTGCATAAAATCCTGCATGCTCTCAGCAACTTCTCCGGTATTAATTTGCTCGCCATTTTTAAGGCGGTAGTAAAATCTTTCCAGGGTGTTGAAAAAAATAATATCGATAAACTCATCCGATGAACCTGCTAAAATAACCGGGGAATCATCTGCTTTCTCTAAAATGCTCCGCGAAACCCCCTCTGCTTCATCGGGCAGTCCATAATACTGCAGAAGTTGAAGCACACCTATCAGTTCGTCGATACCCTTTACAGGGTTCTCAATAAAAAAATCCAGATAATTTTTAACCCGTTCCTGTTCATCCCGGAAAAGGGCCTGCTGGATAAGGTGGGTGTCATAATATTTAGAGTCATTCTGGTAAAAATCGGGCTGACAGGAGCGGTATTTTTCCAGAAACTGCCGGCATTTATCCATCTCTCTCATATCCAGAAGTTCATGATAATAATCGAAAAAGAAAGACTGCAAGCCAGTCTGTTCGGAAACCTTTTCGCTTGAATCCAATTCCTCCTGCTCCAAAAAATCAAATGGAAGGGGTTGTTCCAGGGCTTCCATCACCATTGGAAAACCCCGCTCAACTGTAGCAGAATTAACGTTTTCACACCAGGTTTCCAGGTCATTGGAATAAAGATCCCTGAATTCTCGGGGGGCTACTAATTCATTTGCAAAATATATGGGTTCTTTTTCCTGCATATTGTGGTAATTATTCTCTATTAATTCCATTATTTCAGGGTCCAGGGAACCTTCTTCCAGGAATATACGGGCCCGGCTTAAAGCCTCTGTCATGAACCATTCTGCCTTTTTAAATTCTCCTTCTGCGTAATAAATATAGGATAGCCCTTCAAAGCCTGAATGATGTTTCGGTTCCGAGATACATATTTTTTTGAATGATTCCTCCGCTTTAATGTAGTTCTTTTTCTTAAAATGCGAGTATGCATGTTTATCCCAATCCATGTCTCCAGTGTATGGCTTCAAATCAGGAAATTCTTTCTTAATTTTCTCCAGGTAATCCATTGCTATCATTACCACTCCTAATTAAAAAGTTTTTAGCCAGGCCAAATTACCTATGCCAGACAGATGGGTTGCAAGAAGAACCGTTTTGATTTTTATTTCTGCAACCCAGTCTCGTTTACCTGCTCTTTTACCCAAAAACTAAAAAGGCAGGACCAGTTTATCAGGAGGTTCAGGGCCATTTATTCTGATATTTCCAGCAAGGAATAAGCTCCGATAACGGATGTAAAGACCCATACTTTTTTTTCGGGGTAGGCCCGCAATTATGCAGGGGTCTGAAAAAGAAGGAGCAGCAGGGCTGACAGACTTTAACTGCCTCAGATAGGGATTATATTAATCAGAAATATTTCTGCAAAAATGGTGGAAATGAATAATCACAGGGAGGGTTTCCCCTGTGCAGGGGGAATTAAATAAACATTGGAAAAACATGTCCAGAATTTTTGGTGATTTTTATAATTGGCTTAGAGGAGGTAAACCCCAGCTTCCCGGGGTTACGAAAATGAATAATAAGACCAAATTAAAGCTTTTTATTATTGGGATAATTATAGTTTTTATCCTGGGCGCAGCCGAATATTATAATCAAAAACGGCTGTACAATATGAGTCCTGGACTGGGAATTAAAGATTTGCATACCCGGGGAATTAATGGGGAAGGGATTAATATTGCGATCATTGATCAAAAGCTTTTAACCGAGCATAAGGAATATAGGAATAGAATTTCATTTTACCGGGAAATGGAGGAGATGGATAATGAACCCGATTCTCTGCAGGGTCCGGCTGTAGCTTCCATCATAGCTGGAACGAATTGCGGAGTGGCTCCCAGGTCCAACCTGTTTTACTGGGCTGTTTCATTATCGGGAAATGATCCTCCAGGGATAAGGTATGCCGATGCAATCAGGGATGTTATCCAGTTTAATCAGGAGCAGCCTCCAGAGGAGCAGGTCCGAATTGTGTCCATATCAACTGATTATTCCACGGGACAGGGAGGGGACCAATTCCTGGAGGCCATCGAGGAAGCAAAGGAATCAGGTATTCTTGTGTTTACTTCCAGCTACCCCTATTACACAGATCCCCCTCTTGCTGTTTACAATGCGGCTTTAAGAGCTGGGGGTTACAGGGGAGAAATTAATGATTATATAGTTCAACCGGAAGTTGTGGAAAAAAGAGGAAAGACCGCCGAGGAGATTGTCCAGGAAAGACATCTCCGGGATAAACAAGAGGGTTATTATTCGGTCTGGGTTCCAGTTGAACCCCGCCTGCTGGCTTCTGGGGAAGGTGAGGGGAAATATGAAATGTTTGAAAAAGGAGGGGATAGCTGGGCGACCCCTTTTGTTGCCGGAGTTGCAGCCCTGATAATACAAATCGATCCTGAATTAACCAATGAACAGGTAGTTAAAATTATCTCCCAAACCGTAACCGAAAATGAAAATGGACTGTTGATGATGGACCCACATCAGGCAATTAATAGGGCAGAGGAACTATAAGGCTTTTAACTCAATGGGCCCGCCCTCCTTGCTGGGAGGGGTTAATAATTGGGGTAGGACCCACTGTTTCGGTTTTTAGCTTGTGAAAAAAGAGTTTTAGAACAATATGAGGTTTTAAGAGGAACTCTGCAACGGTTTATTAGAAAAACCTGGACCAGTATCCCTGGTGGGCAATGTTTTCTTTCACCCTTTCCTCGGTCATCCAGTTTAAAAACCACCTCCTCGTCAATACTCAAACCCAGAGCCTGCCCGATCTTTGCTGGAATCTGCACCTGCCCCTTCCCTGTTATCACGGAACGCCCAAATTGCATTGACATTCCTATATTCTTAGCTTTGATATGATGCTCTACATGCCTGCTGTTATCATCCCATAATGTTGGTGATTATATAATACAAGGAGAGATAAGAGTGAAAAAATTCCAGGAGGAACAGAGCCTGATCATAATATTTGGCCAGGAAGGTGTGGGTAAAACCACAATTATCTCTACTTTGCCGGAATATATTCCTAACTCGGCCGGGGTTGATGGAGAAGATCTTCTCAATGTAAATCCCTGGGCCTGGAATGAAAAAACCTTAAAACTCCTCTGGAAAAATATAATTGATACAACCCGGAATTTCTGGGCCTTTGGGTACAACCCAGTAATAACTGGAAGCTTTTTTAATTATTACTCCGAATTCAGAGAATTTAAAAAGCTTCTCCCGGAAAGAACCAAGGTTATTGTAATTCAGCTCTGTGCGGACAGGGAAGTAAGGGATCGGAGAAGGAGAAAAAGACCGAAGGAGTACCAAAAAGAAGTGAGTGACTGGGTGGATAAAAATTATCCGGAAGATCAGGAATTCAGGGAGCAAAACAATATAGAATCATATCTCAGGATTAACAACGGGGAACAGGAAGTTGAGGAAACAATCGCAATAATTCTGGAGCATCTAAATCACCTGGATTAGACAAACTGAAAGATGAATGATTGGGGCAAAAGATAATAGAGATCAAGCACTTCAATTGAGCGAGGGCTCAAGATTATTGATTTCTCGGTTTCCCCACTGCACCAGAGCTAAAGTTCTTGTTGCTTTAAGATTTTTACAGTCCCATCGAGAAGGAGAAATTATCTTTTTCCAGTTAATTAGGAGATATACCTGATATGGATTCAGGGGAAATTGATCCCAATATAATAGTCAATCCATTTTTTGGCCTGCACTACAGGAAGCCCCGGAATATTTCGGCAGCATATCGGAATAAGTGGACATTTTCGGGTCTCATTGGTGGAGCCATTACAAGTATTGGTTTTGATAAATATATCGGCGAGAAATTTTCTTCCAGGCGGAATGGCAGACATCGGATATTTTCCCCTGAACAGGTTCAACCTGAACCACATTAAGACTCTGCTACCTTCCCTGTTGGCCAAAAAACAGGGTATTTTTTGTTTTCGCATTATTATCCCAGAATGGTACCTGTTATTACAAGTTTAAAAGGAGTTTTGTTTCCCCCTATCAAAAAACCGATTGTTTTCACAGGAGAGTTGCTCTTTTTACGGAAGTTTGGGGTAGGAAAAATTTTGGAGTTTAACCCGAATTATATTTTAACGGGAGGGTCTTAGTTGAAGTGGGTCATTCAGTTTCTGATTTTTGCTTTGCTTTTAGCTCCGGGTATTGCAGAGGCTTCTGATGATATGAGTGTCTGGGAAAAGATAATTCTGGAACTTTTGACCGAGAAAAAGGAAGAGCAGGGAGCGGTTGTTACCGAATTTTCGGGCCATGAAGGACAGGTTCGAACTGTTTCCTTTTCCCCCAATGATAGATTTATAGCCAGCGGGGCCACTGATGGCCGGATTTTAATATGGAGCTCATTAAGTGGGGCAGTTGCAGATGAGTTCAGGGGGCATGATGAAGCAGTAAACTCAGTTAAATTTTCTTCCAGGGCCCGCCTTTTGATTAGCGGATCTTCGGATAATACTATTCGCATCTGGGAAGCCGGGTCCGGGAATGAGTTAATGGTATTAAAAGGCCATAATAGAAGTGTGGAAGCAGTAGATTTTTCTTCTGATGATTCCCTGATAGCTTCAGCATCGCTGGATGGTACTGCCCGGATCTGGGAGGTTCAAACTGGAGAAACCAAAACCAGGTTTACCGAGCATGAAGATTTTCTCTGGGATATTGAGTTTTCTCCCGAGGACAATTGGGTACTAACCGCTTCCTCTGATAAAACAGCTCGTATTTGGGACCCCGAGTCAGGAAAGACAATAACGGAATATTCCGAGCACGAAGATGGGGTTTTGGGGGTAGCCTTTGCCCCGACCGAACGCAAGGTTGCAACCGGTTCTTATGATGGGACCGCCCACATCTGGGATCCTGTTTTTGGGCAAACTCTACAGATTGTGAATCACGGTGATGTAATTAAGGCAGTGACCTTTTCGGCCGATGGAGAGGCCCTGATAACTGCAGGAAGAGGGAGTTATCTAAAAATCTGGGAAGTGGAAACCGGCGAACTGAAAGCCAGATTACCCGAGGGCAGTGGAATAACCTATGCGGTTGACTATTCCCGGGAGATAAAAGATCTGGTGGTTACAGGGATGCTGGGGCAGGAAGTTGCCCGGGTCTGGGAATGGTAGGCCCTGGATGCTTATTTTAAAAAGGAGTTTTGGGAAAAAAAGATGAAGGGGGAAAGAAGCCAGGTTCAAAAGGTTTTGCTTTCTGATTAAGCTCTAAAAGGGTCCTTTAATTGGGGTTTGCTCCCATAATGAATTTTAAAGACAAAAATCCGCTTCTTATAAATTAAAACAAATTTTCTGGTGGGGAACGATACATCTGCTCCCCACTTTATTTTTTGCCTGACATAGGGTTGTCAGCCGAGGTTTGTACAATTAACCTGCCGGAAAATTGCAGGGTTTTTAATAAGAAAAACACCGAATTTAGATCCTGGAAGACAGAATTGGCCGGGGGACCAGAGCTGTTTAATCGGGGCTTGAATTCCTAATAGAAAGGAGGTGACACCTTGAAAAAAAATAAGATTATCCTACCATTTCTGCTGGTGTTTTTAATAGGAGCCATGGTAATGGCCAATAATGAGCTTTATATTGCAGAAGATGCCCCCTTTTATTTTGACAGGGATGAAGATATAGCCGGATTTTTATTGGAAGGAACCCGGGTAGCTGTTGTTCAGGATAATGATAATTGGGTAAAACTCCAGCTGGAAGTCTGGGTTCCCAAGAATTATCTTTCTTCAGAGTATGAAAAAACTGTTGAAGAGACGGGGATAAGGATCAGGCAGGGCTTTATTTACGATAATATC
>SL_5KL_010_SEDDRAFT_10000923_pt1 | contig 18426 bp, 15 predicted proteins | sample SodLakKL_010_SED_FD_9118 | JGI IMG/M metagenome (IMG submission 9118)
TGAGCGAACAGGAACTAGGAGAGTTCTGGCCTGATGTCGAAGAATTTTACACAGAAGTATTTGAAATAAAAGCAATCGAAAGTTTTAAGCAAGAATTAGTTGATTTTGTTCAAAAAGGCTGGATTTCAAAGAAAAAGCCTTCAGGAATATGGCAGAACAAAGACAAACCTGGCGAATCTATATGGCAGAAAGAAGATACCAACCACGGCAACTGGAATAAGGGGGTGTAATAATTGCCTAATAGAGAAGTTTTCAGGCTTTATGATTTTTCTGGTGGACTTAACCAGGTCGCCCATAATATGCACCTTCAGGATAACGAAACCGACTATGCCCAAAATGTCGTTTTTGACGAACTGGGAGCCTTGCTGAAAAGAAAAGGTTACCGCAATATTCTGGAAAATCCTATCAGCGAAAGCGAACCTATCGTGGGGCTATACATTTTTCACGAAAAAGACGGCACGAGACACATGCTGGCCTACTGCGGTGGAACGCTTTATGAGATAGATGAGTCTCACCCCTTACAAGAATACCAGTTTAGTGTTCTTAAAGATAACCTTGCCGATGTCGATTATGTTGGGTTCACCACCTGGGGCGGCCGCTGTTATATAACCAATGGCGTTGACCCGATAATGGAGTATGATGGAGATACCATTGACGAGTGGGATAGTAGCGAAAAAAAGGGAAAGTTTATCACAGCCCACAAAAACCAGATATTCTGGGCAGGTAATAGCGATGAACCTTCTGAGTTGTACTATTCCGAGATAGCACCACCTGCCGGGGGGCCGGGAGATTACGGAGTTATTACCGTCCAGACTGACGCCGGCGACGAGATAACCAATATAATTAAGCAGCAGGATAACCTGGTTATCTTCAAGAGTAACTCCATACATGTATTGTACGGCTCCAGCGAGGCCAATTTCCAAATGAGGGAAGAGCAGCCGGCAATAGGTTGCATAGCCCCGAAGTCGGTCGCTAATGTCCATAATATGCTCTTTTTCCTCTTCCGTGATGGCGTGTATGGCTTTGACGGCACCAATGTCCAGCTGCTCTCAGCTAAGATAACCCCGACAATTCAAGGCATCGTTGAATCTGAAAGCTGCTCAGCTGGCTGGGATACTAATTATTATTATTTAGCATATACCGACAGGCCAGGAGGAGATAATGATAAGGTTTTAGCATATCATCTTCTCCACGAAAGCTGGACGCTGTTTGACAATTACCCTGCCAATATGTTCAATAATTACGATGGCAGTCAGGACGGAGCTATAAACATCGGTGAGCTTTACTTTGGCTCCAGCAAAGACGGTAGCATCTTTAAGGTAGGCATAGGCTATTCTGATTGGGAATACGATAGTGAAGAGGAAGAATATGTTGAAAACGATATTAGAGTAGAGTACAGGACTAAGCCCTTTAACTTTGGTGCTCCTGAAATTATCAAGACCTTCCGTAATGTTTTGGTCGATAACCTGTCCATTGGCTCTTTTAACTTTAATTACATCATCGACAGAGGTATATACACAGGAACTTTATCTATCGAAGGTGCTGAATTTGAAGAAAACACTATCTGGAATGAAAACACCTGGGAGGAATTAGTTTGGGGGGNTGATGCCGAGCCAACACAGTATGCCAGTCCGTTACATTCTGGTTTGTTTGGCAGAAATATTCGATTTTATATTAACGAAAATAGCAATAAAAAATTAATAGTTTATGGTTTTATTCTTGATTGGCGAGTCAGAAGAAGAAGATTTGCGAGGTGATGATAAATGTCTATTATTACAAGGCCCCATACATTTTTACCAGGGGAAACAGCTGATGCAAACGAAGTCAATGAGGATTTTGATTTAATTTATAACGAGTTTAATGGAAATATTGATAATGAAAATATATCCGATGAAACGATAACTAAAGATAAGCTTACGCAAGCTTTACAAGATTTATTGGTGCCGGCCGGTGTAATAACAATGTGGTCAGGGGGAATGGGAGATATCCCTGCTGGCTGGGCTCTTTGTGATGGCAACAATGGAACTCCAGATTTAAGAGATAAGTTTATTGTTGGTGCTGGAGATGATTATTCTGTTGGAGATACCGGAGGAGAAAATAATGTTGAGCTAACAGAAAGCGAAATNCCTTCTCANGACCATGGTGATGGGAGTTTATCTACAGNANATGATAGCCACAGTCATAGTGGGACTACAGAGAGCGATACTCATAGTCATAGTTATAATAGGGGAATGTCTGAAAGTGGTAAAGATTATGATTCTGGCGCTGTTTATTCTTTTAGTACTTTTACCACTTCTAGCGAAACTCACTCTCATGGATTCTCAACAGNTACAGACANNCATAATCATTCAATAAGTGGTTCAACGGCTAATGCAGGCGGAGGAAATTCACACGAAAACAGGCCACCATATTTTGCCCTTGCCTATATAATGAAGGTGCAATAATATGTCTAAACAAATAGCCACATTCAAAAACAATAAGTTAAATCAGCAGTTTAAGGAGCTGCTATTTAACATCGACCCGGAAAATCACAGATATGGTGCTCCTCACCTTATTTCCCCCGATGGCACAAAGTATAAACTAACCGTCGATAATGACGGCAATCTTGACACAGAGGAGGTAGAATAATGCCTAATCCTATGCTGAGACAATCTGAAGAATTTATCCAGCAGCTTATGGCTGGTGAAGGTTTCGGCATGACGCCGGAGCAAAGAGAACGCCAGATGCAGGAGATTGACCGGCAAACAGAACAACACACCACGGGAGTTATGCAGCAGATGGTCGATAGAGGGATAATGGGCGGTACTGCTCATGGCAGGGCTTTAGCCGATGTTGAGGGCGAAAGGCAGTACGCCCTGTCAGGCCTTTTAGGGCAGGACGCTGAAGCCAGAAGGCAGGCTCAAATGCAGGGCTTGCAGGCAGCTTTAGGCTTAGGACAGCACCAGCAGCAGTACGGCTTGCAGAGAGACCAGTTTGATTTCCAGCAAGACCAGTGGCAAGACCAGTACGGCTTGCAGAGAGACCAGTTTGGGCTACAACAAGACCAATTTTCCGAGCAGCAAAGGCAGTTTGATATGCAGCATGATTTACAGCAGCAGCAGTTTGAGCATCAGATGGGAATGTACGGAGACCAGCAGAGAAGGCAAAGGGGAGAGTCAATAATGGGAGGATTGGGAACAGGAGCAGCAATAGGAGCTACTGTAGGAGGCCCTGCCGGTGCTATAATCGGCGGTGGGCTTGGAACACTGGGAGGATTACTGTTTGGTTAAGGAGGTGTAGATATGCCAGTTAGAGCAGCATGGCAGGGTTTTCAGCAGGTGCATGGTGATAGGTCGCAGGCTATGCTAGGGAAAGCTTTCGGACAGTATGACCCCTGGCAAGACCCCCAGTTTTTCCAGGAGTATCAATTCGTACAGCAGATGCCGACCGAGCAAAATATAGAGCAGTTTGTCGGGAAGTATGGAGATTACCTTGATGGTGCCGATTATGAAACTTTATTCCGGCCGGCAGAGGGAACGCTACCCGGTGCTCAGTATGATTTAGCTATGAGAGAAGCCGATGTTGCCGGCACTGAGCTGGATTATCAGCATGACTTAATAACAGGGAAGCATGAAATTTTACCGACTCATCTTGAGGCTATGGAAGAAGGGCTGTTGACAGACATAGAAGCTCAGAGACTTGGCAGAATGGAAGCAGAGGCTGGACAGGAACTTATGCCCCTGCAAACTGATGCCCAGAGAGCAGGCTTAGAAAGAGATGTTCTTGCAGCAGAACTTGATATGGAATATATGCCAGAAATGAGAGGACTGGAGCTTGAAGGAGCTCAGCTTGGAATAGAAGCTCAAGAATTACAGAATGAAATGGCTGAAATAGATAGAATGGTGAGAGAGGCTACTGCTGACAGTGAAATAGAAATGGCAGGGCTTCAGGTGCAGGAGCTAAAGCAGCGTATAACCCAAAGTGATGATTTGCACGATTTAGAGAAAGCCAGCATGATTAATCAGCTTGAACAGCAGGAAGAGCAGATAAGGCAGCTTATGATACAGGGAGACATACTTGAAGAGACTGCACCTTATCAGATTAGAGGGCAGGAGCTTGATGTTCTGATGGGTGAGGAACAGCTTCAAGATATGGCAGGAAGATGGCCTTTAGAGCATGAGTTACTTGAGCTGCAATTAAGGGCCGGAGAACTTGAAATGGAGCAGCTATTGGCAGATTTAGGAGAAGATGCTATGGCTCACCCTGAAGGATTTGACGCTAGAGATATGATAGGCATGACCCATGAGGGTATTCCTGTTTATGAAACTAGAGCCGGTGCTGTTGTTACTATTAACCCCGAAACAGGGGCGATTGTACCACATCACGATGCACAGGGCACCCCTTTACCTTATATCGGCAAACACGAGCAATTAGTTGACCCACTAGAGTTTGTTTTGCAGCATCCACTAATCTCCGATGAAAGAGCAGCTGACTATATGGACTTGCCACCTATGCATGCCTCAGAATTAGAAAGAATAATCAATCTGGAGCTGCCTGACGCTGACTTTGTTGATGTGCTAACAGGGCAGATAAGAGACTCCTTTGTTGGAGAGCCCAGAGACCCCGATGAATTTAGAGGAGACCATGCTGCTGGATTATTACCTTGGCAAGATGAAGTGCCGGAAGAAACCTGGGAGGAGCCAGCAGAAACAGAGCCAGAAGCATTGTACTCTCCAGAAGATTTGGCCCGTCTCTTTATCGACACGAACCCTGACCTTNCAGCTGTTGAAATTAGAGACGGCCTGTTACAAAGAGACGCTGAAGAGTTTAGGAGAGAAACTGGCGTTGAACTTGATAATGTTATTAGGGCACTCAACAGAAGGATAGGTCGATAATATGCCATTAAATGAAGATTTCTTCAAAATACAACCTGACGAGCCTAAAGAGCTGGATGATGATTTCTTTAAGGTGGATTTTGAACCCCGGACTCCTCTGCATGAGAGCTTGCTTGATATTCTTCAAGAGAGAGTCGTTGAGCCCCTGACAGAGGAGCCGGATATATCTGAGCCTGACAGGTGGGCAGGTCAGAGAGGATTACCTGTTGGCCCCTCTGACGAGCCAGAAGAGCCAGCAGCCCGTTTTGCTAGAGCACCAGAGGTAGAGGCACCTGCCTTTGAATTAGACCCGGATATGGCCCTCACAGAACGATTTAAGAGTATTGCAGCCAGTATTGTTCCACAGCCTAGCGATACTCCAGAGGAAGGCAGGCCAATTGTAGGCGATGAGGCTGTTGCTATTGGCAGCTATGACCCCGATAAAGATTTTGGCATTGATTTATCCTTTGATAATATTAAAGATTTTTACTTCTCTGCTACTACTAAATTTTTATCTGATGTTACCGGTGCCGACAGAGAGTTAGTATCCAGCGGGGCAGGGTTAGATGATATACCCGAAATGGACAGTCCGGCTGCACAGGCTGCTGCCGAGTTTATGGGCTCTGTCGCCGCCAGCTTAACACACCTGAGCATGGCAAAGTCAGGACTGGGCCCGATAGCGAAGCTTCCGATGGTCGGTGGGGCTATCAGCCAGCTGCCCGGTTGGGCTCAAGCCGGCGGCCGGCTAGGAAGCATATTTACCGGCTCTCAGGCTATTCGTGATGTTCTGCATGAAGATGAACAATATACTCCCATGGATTATACTCAAACATTCCTTGCGGGCTTTGCCGGTGGTACTGGTGGACACCTTGTCAGTAATATAGCTCTGGAAATGGCAGTTAATGATATGATACCGGACTCTGCCTATCCGTTAATCTCCAGTTTGGCAAGTGGTGCTACTAAAGGTGCTGGTATAACCGGCATCAGGTGGGCTTTTGACCCAGAAGAAACTCAGCTTGAGGATTTAGGATTAAATATGGCTACAATGGCTATCTGGTCAACAATGCCCCTTATGATGAAAACCGAGAAGCCGGCTGAAAGCATCATGGAAAAGTGGAAGATGAAGGTTGACCCTGAAACTGGCAAATTTGAACCTGGCAAGATTGATGTTGCCGGCGTTGAGGAAATGCAGATGAAGCCTTATAACTGGATAACTGGCGATGCACTGTCTAAAGATGAATTGGTCTCCAGGTATAAAGCTATGCAATTAACTAAAAACTATGTTCAAGAGCAGCGTGAGTTTATGGATATGGCTTACGATAAGCTCAAGATGCAGAAACCTGAAACACTAAGCGGAAAAGAAGCCGCAAGAGATTATTTAAATTTCCTTGATAGAGAGCTTAAAAAAGTGCCATTCAGAGAAGAATACCAAAAGTTAGATGCTGAAGAAAGAGAGTTTGTCAATCAGGAAGTCGTTGGTGCATTAACTGCTACTAAATACGCTGAAAACTATCTTGATAATCTGCCCTGGCCGGATAGGATTAAAATGCTAGCTAAATCTGACCTGAGTAAGATTGTTGAGAATACCATACAGGATATATTTAGCTCTAAAGGTGTAGAAGATGTAACTATTGACACTTACGATATAACGCCCAAACAGCCTGATACAGCAGTTGAGGGCATGGAAGCAAGACCAGCATTAATGGAGGCAGAGAAACTAACTCAGAAGGCAGCTCCCCGGTTACAGGAGATTATTCAGCTAGGGGGCAAGGTTGTTGATTTCGACCCGACAGCTATGCCGGGCGAGGTTGATATAGGCGAAGCTATACATCTGCCCGATGATATTGAAAGGCCAGCTTTTCAGTATGAGGAAGGTGATTTAGTAACCTTAGAAGGATATGGCGAAGTAGAAATAGCTTTCCACCCTGGCCCTGGCGTTGCTTTGCTTGATACTGAGACTGGGGAAGAGGTCGGTGTTATAGAAACACCAGAGGAGCTTGATGCCTTACATGTTGAAGAGCCCACAGAGGTAACGCCAGAAGAGCCACCAACAGAAGTGCCGGAAGAACCTGTTGAAGAAGTGCCAGAGGAGCCGATAGCTGAAGTGCCAGAAGAGCCAACGGTTGAGGTTCCTGAAGAGCCTGTCGAAAAAGTGCCAGAAATTGAGCCTGTGATAGAGCCCGACATTATAGAAAAGCAGGAAATAGATATTGCTGATATTGAAGAATTTGATGCTATACTTGATGTTTACTCTCAAGACGAAAGAGAAGAGCTAATCTTAGATTATATGGACAGTTTTTACGAAACTGTCGGAAAAATAGAAATAGCCAAAGACGAAAGAGACGAAGAGGGGTTGCAGCAGGCTCAAGATAGACTGCAAAATATAGCAAAAGATATTAAGTCTATGCGTGAAGCTATTAAGCAGCTAGGTATTGAGGACGAAATATCTGAGCTAGGCTTCTCTCCTGATATTATCTCTGACCAGGATTTGAGGGCTGTGCTGCCAGACATGCCTGTTACTAGAACAGAACCTGTGCCTGAAGAGCCTGAAGCAGAGATACCAGAAGATATAGCTGAGCCCGGCCCGGAAAAGCCTATTGAGGAAATGGAAGAGGTAGAGGTTTTTGATGAAAGAAAACATGAGATTATTGACCAAGTAGTTAACTATATTGACCCTGCACAAGAATATGACCATTATATTAAACTTGAAGAGCCTGATAAACATTTTGCTCCACTGCTTGAAGACTATGGTGCAAAGCTTTTTGAGATGGATGCTTTTCCTGAAATAAAAGGCTCTCACCTGTTAGAGCTTTTCCGCTATAAGCCTGGACAGCAGCCTGAAGAAATTGAAGCTCATAATGTATATTCTGGCAGGAAGCATGACTGGCATGCTTTTGAAGGACAAACAGGCGAAATTATAGCTACTGGCTCTAATATTGAAGAACTTAGAGAAAATGTTAAAGAGTATTTTAGCGAATATGATACTCCAGAAAAAGTTAAGGGTTTCCTTAGAGATAAAATGAGAGATATAGGCCCTAGTCCCAGGTGGCTTCAAGAGAGTCAGGCTGACGACCTGTATGATACACCTGAACATGGAATGTTTGATTATAATTTATCTGTTTTTTCATATTATGAAAAAGACTATGATTTCCCTGCTCCAGAAACAATTGAAACTCCTATTGATGTAGAACCTGATGTTGAAACCCCACCTGAAGAAGAGATAGAGCAACCTTTATCGGGTTATACTCTTAGAAAACCATTGGAAGATTTAGAGCCTCAAGATTTAAGAAATCTGATAGATACATTTAAAACTGTTGCAGTTTCAATAGACAATGCAATAGATGCCGGGAAAAGCATAGAAGATATGCCTTCAATTGCTGATATGCAGCATAATATTCATGTACTTGCTAATGCTTTAGAAGATAAGCTTGGCTATCCAGCCTTGATAGAAAAAGAACTAGACAAAAATATATATGAATATGAAATTGACGAACTTAAAGATATGAGAAGTGAAATGAAAAAGGCATTAAGGGATTATGAAGACCAGGAAGAAAGACCACCAGGTCTAAAGCCCTATTATTATAGAGACATAGGAGTTTTAAGAGATGTTATTGAGGATAAGCTTAAAGCTCGGGCTGATGAAATAACCGTTGATGTTACCGACATCAAGCCGATAGGCGAGGGTATAGAAAATAAGGTTATTACCCCCCGCGAGAGTGAAGTAAACACTCACTTTGCCTTAGTTGAAGCTGATGATTTAATAGCCTCTCACGACATTAACCTGATAGAAAACCCGGAATTTCCTAAAGAAGCTCAACCCAGAGAGAGGGGGAAAATTGCTTCTGAGGAGCAGGTCAGCCATATAGAAGCCCACCTTGACCCTGCAAGACTTGGTATAACCAGGAGAGCAGCTCACGGTGCCCCTATTATTGGCAAAGACGGCGTTGTCGAGGTTGGTAACGCCCGTACTATCGCCCTGAAAAGGCTTTACGAGGCCGAACACGAGAATGTTGAAAACTATAAAGGCTGGCTTGCTGAAAGGGCAGAGCAGTTTGGCTTAGACCCTGCCGATGTAATGGAAGCAGATAAACCTGTGCTTGTCAGAGTGCGTGATACTGAGGTTGACAGGGCTGAATGGGTGGTTGAGGCTAACCTGGAAGAAACAGCCTCTATGTCTTCCGCTGAGCAGGGTCAGGTTGATGCTCAGATGATGCCAGAGGGTTATCTCCAGAACTTTTATCCTGACAAAGATGGGAATATTGACACAGCAGCCAATCAAAGCTTTATCAGCGAGTTTATGCGTGATATTGTCGGTGTGGCCGAACGGGGCGAATACTTTGATGAATATGGAAATCTTAACTATGACGGCATAAAGAGGATACAGGCTGCCGTTTTTATGAAAGCCTATGATGATATTGATATAGCCTACGACCTGCTGGAGTCTGATGTCGATAATATCAAGAGAATAACAAAATCAATGATGAGAGCTGCCCCTAAAGTCGCTAAGATGCAGGAAGCTATTGACAGAGGGGAAAGACCAGAGCTTGACATATCTCAGGAGCTGGTTGATGCTGTCAAACTATATAAATTCACCAAAAGAGAAGGGTTTGACAGTGTAGAGCAGTGGGAGAGTCAGCTTTCACTCTTTGATGATGGCCCCGATGATTTCACAGTCAAGCTGGCTAAGATTTTAGACATAAATAAAAGAAGTGGAAAGAGGATATTTGAAACACTATATAATTATTATCAGGGCATAGAGGATACCGGAATAAGGCCCAACAACATGAGCCTTGCCCCTGAAATGCTGGAAGCCCCAACAAAAGAAGACCTGCTTTCTGATGCTTACACTAAGATGATGAAAGATGGCGAGTACGACCCTGAAGATTTACAGTATGAAGAGCTATTCGAGCCTGTTGAAGAGAAACAGAGAAGCATGTTTGCCCGTCATGCTAAAAAGGAAAGGGAGTTTAATAAGAGAAGAGGACTCCCTTCACCGACAGAAATGAGACCGATGGCTGACTGGACAGGTAATGAGCTCTCTCAAGAAGAGGTAACTATTAAGTCAGAGTTACAGCATTTGCGTGATGATACAGCTGAAGCTAAAGCCCAGGGAGACCAGGATAGAGCTGAATACCTTGAAGGGCAGAAAGCTATGCTCAGGCAGGATTTAGAAGATACACTAAAAGAGCTTGCTATTAGAAGAAACGCCATAACTCCGGGTCGCTACGCCAAAGAGGGTTATGAGGTAGCAGAACTGGAAGCCTGGCTAACTAAAAAGACTGAGTTTGACGAGCTGCTTGAAGAAGCTGAAATGCTAGGCATAGAGGTCAGTGAGTTTGATTATGATATACCTGCACTGGGGAACGATGTAAAGGCTATCAATAAGAAATTTAATGATGCAATAGACAGCCTGAGGGAAGATATATCAGCTGCTGAGGCAGGAACAATACTAGACACTCAGCTGGCTAAAGCCGAGTCTATTATGTCTGAGAAGCTTGATATAGAGCTTGAAGATTATACTAACCTTGATGAAATAGAAAACACCATGGCTCAGCTCAGGGTTGGCAATATTGAAGCCCAGGATATTCTTGACCTGTATGAGATAAGGCCGGATAAGGGCAATATGTTCGGCGATATTGAGCTCAGAAGCTATATGATTGATGAAATACTGGGAAAATTCCTGAACCCGATAGGCAGAATAAAGGTTGATGTTGACGGTTACGGGGAGCTTAACCTGCCGAACGATATTAAAGCTGTATCATATCTTCTGGAAAGGCTGGGGCTCACTACCGAGTTTGAGGAGACAGAAGTAACCGTTGGCGAGGGCGATGATGCTGAGGACATAACGCTTGAAAGAGCTATGAACAAAAGGCTATACGATGTCCTCACCGATACGCAGGCTAACATTGAGTCACAGCTCAAGCAGTTGGCTGACTTCCTGGGCAGGAAGAAAAGCACTCCAGTTGAAGAGAGAGACCCGGAATACTTCAAACCTGTTACCAGGATAGATATTGAAGAATATATGGCTAATGTGCTGGAAACACCATTCAGGTACGGGCGTATATCCAACGCCAGAGCTGAAGCTACTTATAACGCTTATCTGGAAGTTATCAGAAGTCGCAAGCCTACACAGATGGATATAACTTCTCACGAGATAGGACACCACCTGGTTAATACGCTTGACCTTGATGTTCATAAATTCCCCGGGCTTGTCGATGTTCTGGAGCAATCCGGGCTGAAAGATTACTATCCTGAAGAATTGTGGCACCAGGAAGGTGCAGCAGAGTTTTTCAAAGACTACTTCAATCGTCCTTCTGTTGCAGAGTCGCTGGAGCCTAACTTTTATCGCTATGTAGAGGGAGTGCTTGCTAAAAATCCTGAGATAGCTGAGAAAGTTAAAGGCTGGCAGGATTTAATGAGACGCTGGTTTGGACAAACAGGGTTACAGAGAGCTACCTCTAACATCAAAGAAAGAGACCCGGAAGGACTTGACTTGTTGGGAGCAAAAGGGAAGATTTATAATGCTATTATAGATGATTTTGATGTCGTGCTTCGTGGATTTGAGCATGTCGGTGCTGACCCTGGCAAGCACGGAATACACAAAGACCCTGAGTTTCTTTATAATCTTTTTCATAAATTCCAGGGCAAATTTAATGCTTATATAGAAAAAGCACAATTTGACTTTAGAGGAGAGGTTGTCGGGCCACCTATTGCAGAAATACTAGCCCCAGTAATTGAAGATATGTGGGTTGACACTGATAGAGACCCCCAGATAGGCCCGTTTAATCAGTATGTAGTACACCGAGCTATCGGTGAAAGGGTAGTCAGAGAGATACAGGAAGAGTATAAAGGCTCAACTGATGAAGAGGATATAAAGATATACGAGGCTTTAGATGAAGCTATCGCTGCTGGAGATTTAGATGCACAAATAAGAGCATTAAAGTCAGCAGCCCGACAGAGAGATTATCCTACCGCTGTCGGTATTCATCTTGATGATATTGTAGAAGCTATGGAGTTTGTCAAGCAGATGGATTTAGAAAACCCCCACTATCTTGAAGTGTTAGACCAGTACGAAGATGCTAAGAGAAATCTGCTGGACTATGCTGCCGATGCTGGCTTAATGTCGCATGAGCTGGCAGAACAGATAAAAGAGAAATACCCCTATCACCAGCCTCTACACCGCTTTTTCGGTGAGTCAGAGCAGCATTACTCTAACAATAGAAACAAAAGCTTAGTTAACCTTTCTCCAGCAGTTAGAAGCTTTTATGGTTCTGATAGAATAATACTTGACCCTCTATCTTCATTAATTCAAGACATGAGATACTTAATGTACCAATCTGATAAAAACTATCTTGCCACTAGAATTATTGAAACTATGCTAGCCGGCGATGAACCGGCAGGCCAGCTGGTTAGACCGGTGCCGGATAAGCTTCAGATTGTCGATGTTCCCTTAACTCACATTAAAGACAGCCTGTTTGAAGCTGGTTTAAGTGAAGAGGAGATTGAGGAACTTGACCTTGATGTTGTGGCTAAGCTCTTCAGGCACAATCAATTCCTTAACGCTAAAGACGCTAAAGAAAATGTAGTCTCTGTTGTTATCGGTGGGGAAAGACAGCTCTTTGAAATGCACCCTCAGCTTTACCGTTTTATGAGAGGTATGGAAGAGTTGCAAGCACCAACAATAGATGTTGGCCCTCTAAGGACGCTTGCTAATCTTTTCAAAAAAGGTGCTGTCGCAGTGCCAAGCTTCTGGTTAGGTAATGTTCCTCGTGATGCTGGCAGAATTTTTAACTACAAAGATACTTTTATCTCTATACCGTTTAAAGAATTTGGAAAAGGGCTTTTAAATTTTGTAGAAGCCAGCCCTGAACAGCTTGAAAGACTAGAGACAACCATACACGCTTTAGGGTTGCCCCGTTCAGGGTTTAGCTATTATATAGACCAACCTGACTTATCTGACATTGATAAGCTGGAAAACTTGATACATGGAGGTTTTGAGGTAAGAAAGCTTAATCCTTTATATTGGGGCGGAAAGCTAACCGAAAAGAGTGAGCTTGCCACCAGAAAAGGTTTGTTTCACGAAAAGCTTGAGGAGTATAATTACTTTAACATTGAAGATAAGCTGCCCCCTGGGCTAAAAGCAGCAATATTATCTGAAGCTGCCTTATATGCCAGCGATACCGTTCTTGAGGAATACGCTAGAACAGGCTGGCTGACCAGGGAGTTTGGGTTTTATGTTCCCTTCCTCTCAGCCCAAATGGCCGGTTTTAGGCAGATGATAAAAAAGCATAAGTTAAGAGAAGGAAAGTTAGCTCCTGACTTTTCACTGCTTAAAGATACTAGAACTTTAAATGAAGAGGACTTAACCGAGGAGTTTTTCATTGACTACGAAGATTATGTCTTCAGCGACGATGGCCCGAAACAAAGAATAGGACAACAAACATTTACTGACCTATTTCTAAAAAGATTTGCTTCTGGCGTGTTAATGTTGGCCTTGCCTGCGATGGGGCTTTATTTCCTTAATAGAGACAAAAAGTATTATCAAGAGCTACACCAAAGCATCAAAGATTATAACTATATAATACCGGTGCCTGACGCATATCCTGACGGCTTGTTGGAAGACTTGCCTGATTGGGTTCCTGTATTCTGGCAAAGAGATGAAGACTTTATTAGAATTAGAAAACCGTTTCAGCCGGGGCTAGTTTACTCCACCATACCAGAAAGGATACTGGAGTATATTGATACTAGAGACCCTGAAAAGCTTACTGATTTAGCTAAAGCTTTAGGAAGGATAGGGTTTCCTAGCCCGGTGCCGGCTCATGTTGTTCCCTGGGCTGAGGTGCTTTATAACAGAGCAACCTTCGGTGGAGATATTGTTCCACCGCACCTTTCAAACATCGACTCTAAATACCAGTATGATGAAAGCACATCTGAATTTGCCAAGTTATTAGGGCGAACAAATTTCCTTAATATAAGCCCTATGGAGATTGACCATATACTAAGAGGCACTATGGCGACTGCCGGGCAGGACATAATAAACATTACTGACATGTTAGTAGGAGAAGCCAGCGTTGCCGAGACAATTGCATTATCAAGCGGATTATACAGAAGGGGGCTGGAACACTCTAATAGTGTAGCCAGACTATATCGAGAAGCTAACAAGGCAGAGCAAATAATTAACACTACTGAGCATGAGCTTCAAGTTGAAAGGCTTGACTTTGAAGCCTGGGAAGCAGGAGCAGGAACCTATGAGCCTGAAGATTATTACAGGGCTTTAATAGACTATGATGTCTATGAGTCGGTTGCTGCACACATGGCTGACCTTAATCGTATCTCTAGAGACCTCAAAGACTTTTCTGAAGGCGATGTTATTGAGTATCGTGGGGCAACAGTTGAAAATGAAATTGGAAAAGAAGCTATGCTTGATGCTATCAACCACTTTAGGATTAACTTTGCCCGTGTTGCTCTGTCAATGACAGGAAAGATTAACTACCCTGGAGAAGTCGGCCCTATACCTGACCATATACTTCAAAAGCTCGATATTGAGCCCTTTGACTTTGAGGTAGAAAAGATTGACTATGACGAAGCCCTAGATTTTTGAAAGGTGATAATATATGCCAATAATAGCACAAGCATATAATGTTGTAGAGCCAGCGTTTGACGCAGTAAGCGAGACGGTCTTTGGTGTCCTCTTTGTGGCCTTACTGGTAGGCACATTTTTGGGCATCAATAAGTTATGGAGAAACATATCAAAGCAGTATGAAGATAGAGAAGACAAGTCATTATCTTATCATGAAAAAAGAGAGGAAAAGCTCTGCAGCCAGCATAAGATAAGAGAAGAGAGGTTAATGGAGCATTTAACCACAACAACTGACAAATTATCTCAAATTTCTGTCTCCATGAACGAAATTAACAGGTCTATCCAGGAGCTGAACAATTGCTTTGAAAGAGACAGGGAGAGAAGACGCACCCAAATGGAGGAAATTAACAATGTTAAGCAATCTGTTAACGACATTAAAGGACTTCTTGGCAGAAGGGCTTACGATAATGCTGAAATGTGTTTTAGACCCTGGGAAGCAAGCCCCGAAAAATCAAAAGAAAAAGAAGGAGAAAAAGAAGGTGACTAACGATAATTTTGAGAAAGCCTTCGAGCAGGTTATCTTGTTTGAGGGCGGTTATGCTGATGACCCCTATGACAGTGGTGGGAAAACCATGTATGGTATCACGGAAGCTGTAGCCAGGGAGTGGGGTTATGAAGGTGAAATGAAAGATTTGCCTTTAGGAACAGCTAAGCAGATATATAAAGAAAATTACTGGCACGCCTGTCGGTGCGATGGCTTTGAGGATTACATTATCGCTGAAATGGTATTTGATATGGCGGTCAACATGGGGGTAAGGGTTGCTGTCAGGAAGCTCCAGAAAGCCTACAATCTCCTGAGAGACTACGAAATCAGTGTAGATGGTATTGTAGGGTCTGAGACGCTCAACTCTGTTAATGGCTATCCTCACACGCAGGATTTAGCCTTCTGGTATGCTATGCTCAGAGCACTAAGGTATAAGAATATCGTAGAAAGCAACAAGACCCAACGCCGGTTCATCAGAGGTTGGGGCAGAAGAGTCCAGAAACTCTTATCCAAATTACTTTGTTAAGGGGGTGTTATTTTGGAAGTCGTCCTTGCCGTGCTAGAAGCTTTTGGTAGCCCTTTAGGAGTTCTGGTTGGTTGGGCTATCGTGGCGATTATCTCCGCTACCCTGGCCGGCACTAAGTACAAAAAGTGGATTAAGCTTTTAATCGGTGTCGTTGCCACGAAGCTGGAGAAGGAAAAACTTGATGTGCCTGATTTTCTGCACCAGATAATAATGACAGTTCACTCTGTTAAAGGAGACACAACGGAATTAGAAAGTATGCTTATAGATGAAGAGGAAAAATACGAGAAGAAATGAAAGGATATTGAAGATAGGCTGGAGCATTCCAAGAAGGAATTAACAGAAGATAGAGAGCCCGAAGCTATTGAGCTGAGGAATGAGCCGTCTTTTGAGCCTCCCAATGAGGAGTGATACTTATACCAATCACTTTGATGTTCGCCGAGTGGTTAGCCTCCAAACTCTTCCTGAGAAAACCTCCCTAAATAAGCCATAAATCTTGCCCCTGGCGGTATTGCTCCCCCTCTCTCAAAGACCTCCTAGTTTATCGCCAGGGGCAAATATCAGAGATTTAATAGGTTTCTTTTATCAATATAATTAATTTCCCTGTCCACTTCCCTCGCTATGCACTCCAGTCTTTTGGAACAGCCCGGCATATATTCTTCTAATCCTGTCCGGGCAGCGACTATCAGCTCTCTCGCTTCCCTCAGTGTCTGTATCTGTGACTTTATCTCCTTTTCTGTCAATATATCTCACCCATTCCTCTTTTAGAAAAGTTATCGCCAGGTATTTAGATTTTGGAGAAAGCTCGTCTATTTTCATTACTGCGACTAATTCCTCTTCAGGCAGCTCCACAAAAAACACACCGCTATTGTCTAATTCTACGCCTGACCTTATTTTCTTAGCTATGTTTTTCCCTACAAGCCGGGCCATGTCCTTAGTTTTATATTTTCCTTTCCCGGACTTTCTCTCCTGGAAGGCTACATAAGCATGGGGGTTAATATTTATTTTATTGCCGTAATATTTAACTGCTTTTCTGTATTTCATTTATCCATCACTTCTGCATATTTATTACTATCTGAGTACCAACCCTGTATTTTTATGCAACGCCTAAACATGCAGTTAAACCTATCTGTGTTCGGTCTATCTATTCGCCAAACACAGCTATTGCAGTGTTCGTTTTTAAGTATAAGCTCTTTCTTCCGTTTTTTCTTCCGGCTGGACTTATATTCGTAGTATTTGTCCTTAGCTAATCTTTTTGCTGTGGTGAAGTTTATTTGCCTTCCCTTTATGGTTTTTGCTGATGGCAAATGGGGTTTCTTTTTGTCCCTCACTTTCCTGTACTCATTAAGCGTTATCCTTGCCCTGTCAAGTGACTTCATCGCTTCTGCAACAGCATCAATTATTTTATATACTGTTATCTGCTTTATCTGCAAACTTTCATCGGCTATCATCTTATTTGTTACAGCTTTTTTGACATTACCCCAGCCGCCCAGTCGGCACCTTACTGTCTTTAGCGAGGGTAGAGCTGGATTAATTTCGTTGCGGTAAAATTCATAAGCTGAACTTTCAAAACTTTTGGTCTCTGTGTATGCTTCAACGGCTGCATCAATAATCTCCTGCTTTGTATATTTATTCATCAGCTATCCTCTCCTTCGTCGGTTTTCTCCCCCTCTTCTTCTTGGTCTTGTTTTTGACTTTCCAGGTATTCATCTATCATTTCAGTCGGTATGCCGTCAGGCCAGTCTCCATACTTTTCTATTTGCCTATCCCAATCCAGCAGCTCAATGGCAGAAACATTAACCGTTGCATTAGTGTAGGTTGTGGACGGGGTTTTGTTCCTGTATACCCTAAGAGAACCTATTATGCCAACCAGTCGTCCTTTAGGAACATATTCTACAATTATCTCGGCGTTTCTGTTCCAGGCGACACACTTAACAAAATCAACATCGCTTGATACATTCCTCTTGCAGCAGAGAACAAAGTTGCATACCTTGTTGTCGTTTTTCATTTCGTATATTTCTGGATTATCAACCATTCTGCCTATAAGCTGGACTGTATTCATTAGCTAGACTCCCCCTCTAATAGTCTCTCTTCATTCGTTTTTCTATTTCTACCTCAATCCTGGGGTTATCAGCATCTTTTAATACCCTGCTGTCAACGCCCCACACACAACGCCAGCCATCATCTTCGATTATTCCAGCATAATTAAGTGCGTCAAGGATAATTTTCATGCCGGCTGACATAACATTATCAGGGTCTCTCCGTCTATCGGGCTCAAAATGCCGTATATGGAGTTTTAAGGCCGGGACAGGCTCTACCCCTGCTACCCCTATTTCGTCAGCCACACGACGCTTCTGAGCCTTTTTAAAGCCATAATATGCTTTGTGTCCAGACTTAGCTTTGTTTATCAGCTCGTTTAATCCCGGCAAGCGACCTTCGATAACAAACATCTGGTTATTTTTATCGCTTATCTTATCTGGCTCTATGCCTAGTTTTCTAGCGTGTTCTGGGCTTAGCCTTGTCATTACCTATCCCCTCCATAATGCGGTCAACCGTTATCTCCTTAGCAGTATCGTTGACAACATCAAGTATTTCGCTTTCTGACATGCCAAACCTGTTTTCAGAATAAATCTTTTCAGCTATCTCGTGCCTTCTTGCTTTGTTAATCTTCATCACCCCCTAAAATGGCACTTCAAAATCATAAGCGTCTTCGCAGCAGTTAGGGCAATCCATTACCTCGTGCTTCTCCTGGTGTTTATCTTTGTCGTATGGCTGTGCGTTGAAGGTATTCGTGTTCAGCAATATTTTCTTTGTGTCATTACAGCGGTTACATTCTGGCATTAATTGTTTTCCTCCACAATATTCATTTCAACACTTGACATTAACTCGACCATCATATCCATTCTCTCAAGCACATCATCAAGTG
>SL_5KL_010_SEDDRAFT_10000925_pt1 | contig 18388 bp, 15 predicted proteins | sample SodLakKL_010_SED_FD_9118 | JGI IMG/M metagenome (IMG submission 9118)
CTTGCAGCCGTAATTCTCAGACCATCAGGGGGGAGAGCATGAGCCGTTTTGTATGCATACATGGTCATTTCTATCAGCCCCCTCGGGAAAATCCCTGGTTTGAGAAGATTGAGGTGCAGGATTCTGCGTACCCCTATCATGACTGGAACGAACGTATCACCGCCGAATGTTATGCACCAAACACAGCTGCAAGAATTCTGGATGAAGATGACCTGATCACAACAATTGTGAATAATTATTCAATGATCAGCTTTAATGCAGGACCAACCCTCCTCTCATGGCTGGAACGTAAAAAACCTGATATCTATCATGCGATCATCGAAGCTGACCGTACTGGATCGGATCGGTTTGGAGGACATGGTCCGGCAATTGCCCAGTGTTACAATCATATGATTATGCCCCTTGCCAACCAGCGGGACAAGAAAACTCAGGTTCGCTGGGGTATCCGGGATTTCTCCAACCGGTTCGGGAGGAACCCCGAGGGCATGTGGCTCCCTGAACTCGCCGTTGATCTGGAGACACTCCGGTATATGGCGGAAGAGGGGATCAGGTATGTTATTCTGGAGCCCCATCAGGTAAGTAAAATCAGGTTCCCTGGTGGAGAATGGATGGATGTCTCTGATGGAAATATCGATTTCGGGGTGCCATATAGGCTGTATCTTGGCAATGGAGAAGAGATCGCAGTCTTCATCAACAATACCCAGATTGCTCATGATGTTGCCTTTGGCCCGCTTCTCAGAAATGGGTACCAGTTTTCCAGGCGTCTCATTGGTGAATTTGATAACCGGCAAACCGATCAGATTGTTCATTTTGCAATCGATGGTGAGACCTATGGCCATCATTACCATTTTGGGGAGATGGCACTTGCCTATTGCCTGACGCGACTCCTTGATGAGGGAATATACCTGACGATTTATGGCGAATACCTTGAACGCAATCCGCCATCACACGAGATCGAAATCCGGGAAGGGACTTCATGGAGCTGCCCCCACAATCTGTCTCGCTGGAGTGGTGGGTGTACCTGTTCAACCGGTGTACATCCCGGCTGGTCACTTCAATGGAGGGGTTATCTCCGTGAAGCATTCGATCTCCTCCGTGATCATGCCGCTGCACATTTTGAACATGCCGGCTCTCACCTCTTTGCCGATCCATGGGCCGCGCGGGATGATTATATCCGTATAATCAATGATCGAAGCAAAGAGGCCAGAGATGCATATTTTGCCGACCATGCATCACATGCGCTCTCGATGGAAGAGCAGGTGCGCGCCCTTCAGCTCCTTGAGATGCAGCGCCACGCGATGCTGATGTATACCAGTTGCGGCTGGTTCTTCGATGATATTGCCGGTATTGAGGCAATCCAGGTGATGTGGTATGCGGCACGGGCTCTGCAGTTCTACCAGGCAACTGGTGGTGATGATCTGGAGGAGGACATCCTTGCGATTCTTGCACAGGCAGAGTGCAACAACCCCGAATTTGCCGATGGCGCCACAGTCTGGATGAGTTGTGTTGCTCCCCGTGTAACAGATCTACGAAGGGTATGCGGCCAGTATGCCCTCACCTCACTTTTTTGCATCTATCCGCCAACCAGCAGGCACACCATTTACGAGGTGACCCGTTATCAGGATGAGAGAGAAAAAGAAGAAGAGCGGCGCATCGCCGTTGGTGCCGCCACTATACGATCACTTCTGACCGGAGAATCGGGCGATTATATCTACGCTGGTGTGCATCCAGGTGGTCCGGAACTCTTCGCGGGTGTTACACAGTATCCAGGTGATCGGCAGTTTTTCGAGATCCGGGACACAATCCTGGCGGCATGGAAAAATCCACAACAGAAATCAATGTATGATGTATTTCACGATTGGTTCGAGGGAGGGTGCTTTCGGCTCTCCGATCTCCTTCGTGATGAGGCTCGAGGGATCGTTTCAGTGGCTCTTGATATCAGTATCAGCCGGATTGAGGATTCATTCCGTACGATGTGTATTAAGTATCTTCCATTGATGGAGGTGATGCATGATCTGGCCATGCCGATCCCCTCGGCAATCACTGTTCCTGTTGGGCATGTCCTGAATGCCGATCTTATTGCCCATCTAGGAGATGAAATACCTGATCCGGTAAAGACTACCCGGCTCCTTCATCTCATGCTGCGCTTCTCAATTCCCCCTGAGCATAAAAAATTCTCATTTATCATTGGACATCGTCTGGGGAAACTGCTTCAGTGCCTTCTTGACGATCCAGAAAACACAGTCATCACAGGGTCGATTATTGGTCTTATCGATGTTATCACAGGTTTATCTCTTCAACCACCTCTCTTTGAGGCCCAGAATGCTTTTATTCATCTCAGGGATGAACATCTCCCGGCACTAAGGGACCGTGCAGAGAAAGATCGGCATTATCATGTACTGATCGGACAGATTGCGGAGATTGGACAATTTCTCAGGGTGAAGGTATGAGCAGCCATCGCGAGAGCGGAATTCTCCTGCCGGTTGCCTCCCTCCCGTCATGTCATGAGATCGGTGATTTTGGTCCTGCGGCAGCCGGGTTCATTGATTTTCTGAGGAATGCCCGGCAGCGGATATGGCAGATTCTTCCACTAAACCCTGTTGGGCCGGATGGCTCTCCGTATTTTGCCCCCTCGTCTTTTGCCGGAAACCAGCTTTTAATCAGCCCTGCAACGATGGCAGAAGATGGTTTTATCACACAAGCACAATGTCAGGCATCCAGCAGCCCTGTTGGTTTGGTGGATTATGCAAAGGCAGCAGACCTTCGAGAGCCTCTGCTCGATTCAGCTGTGGGGCAGGCGACTGTACTTGGATACCGGGAGGAGATCGATGCATTCATCCAGCAAAATTCGGAATGGCTTTCAGACTATGCCCTCTTTACCGTCTTGAAAGCCTGCCATCAGAACGCTCCATGGACTGCCTGGGACCGCCCGTTCCGCCTCCGCGATTCCCGGGCGATTCGGGATGCAGAGAAACGGTATGCAGATCATATCCATAGAGTCAGCGTGATCCAGTGGCTTTTCATGAAACAATGGAACCAATTACGATCACGTTCAGCAGCAAGCGGCATTGAGATTCTTGGAGATCTTCCCATTTATCCTGTCCATGACAGCGCGGATGTATGGGCGCATCCGCATTTGTTTGAACTTGATGGAGATGGTCATCCAACAGCGGTTGCCGGTGTACCACCAGATTATTTCAGCACCACCGGCCAGCGATGGGGCAACCCCTTATACCGGTGGGATCAGCATGAAGAAGAGGGCTTTCGATGGTGGCTATCCCGGATTGAGCGTGCCCTCACCCTGTATGACCGGCTGCGAATCGATCATTTCCGGGGGCTTGTCGCATACTGGGCAATACCATCAGAAGAAGAAACTGCTATACAGGGCAGGTGGGTATCTGCACCTGGAGGAAGGCTCATTGATGCCATCAGACAGACGTTTCCGGGTGCTGACCTTATCGCTGAAGATCTCGGGGTGATCGATGAACCGGTCCGCGCACTGATGCAGAGAGGGGATATTCCCGGTATGCGCGTCCTTCTTTTTGCGTTTTCAGGCGGCGCAGATAATCCTCATCTCCCACATAACCATCCACGGTCTGCGTATGTGTATACTGGCACTCATGATAATCCTCCTGTCAGGGGCTGGTATCTTGATGATTCAACGCGACAGGAATGCTCATGCCTGAACCGGTACCTGGGCAGGGAGATCACTTCTGACAGTGTATCCGATGCACTGGTGAGAATTGCATATTCCTCGGTTGCCAGACATGCTATCATTCCAATCCAGGATCTTCTTGGGCTTGGATCCGGCGCACGAATCAACCGGCCCGGCACGACTGCTGGAAACTGGCGGTGGCGCCTTGCTGCAGACTGGCCTAAAGATGAGATCGCGGCTACATTACGCTACCATTCAGAAACATTTGGACGGATATCCTGAGGGATTTTGGGATAATATAAGTATCTACACCGATAAATAAAAGATCGATGACCGATGGTGAAGTGAGTGGAGAAAAAATGTTTACTCTGCCAGAACGTCTCTTTGGGCTGAGAGAACTTGCCTATAACCTCTGGTGGAGCTGGCATCCGGAGGCCCGGATGCTCTTTAAACAACTCAATCAGGAGGCATGGCGCGAGAGCAACCACAATCCGGTTCGGATGCTCCGTGAGATCCCATTCAGGTACCTTGAGGCTGCAAGTGAGAACTCTGACTATATCCGTGATTACGATGTAATCATGGCAAGACTCAGATCGTATATGCGGCAGCAGCAGGGATGGTTCGGGGAGCATTATCCAAAATGTTCATTTCGAATCGCCTATTTCTCTGCAGAGTACGGCCTTCACCATTCGCTCCCGTTTTACGCTGGAGGTCTTGGTTTTCTTGCCGGGGACCATTTGAAAGAATGTTCAGATCTGAATGTGCCTGTAGTTGGAATTGGATTTATGTACTCCCAGGGATATCTGCACCAGCATATCCGCGCAGATGGCTGGCAGGACGAGATCACCCTTCCCTTAAACCGTGATCTTGCACCAATCACCCGGGTTAAGGATGAGAGCGGCAGGCATCTGGTTATCTCAGTGCCGGACATCGATCCGCCTATCTCTGTTGCCATCTGGAAGGTCGATGTCGGCAGGGTTCCGCTCTATCTGCTTGACACTGATATCCCGCAAAACGATTCCATGACGCGCGGTATCTCCTCTCACCTGTATACCGGGAACAGGGAAATGAGACTTCTACAGCAGATTGTTCTTGGCATCGGTGGTCGCCATATGCTTCGATCACTTGGCATCAGTTTTTCAGGGGTGCACCTGAATGAAGGGCATTCTGCCTTTGCTCTGCTTGAACTTGCACGTGAGCAGGTTGAGGAGGGCATCCCGGCATCAGAGGCCTTCGATAAGATTCGTGGTCTCACGGTGTTTACCACGCACACTCCTGTCCCTGCGGGCCATGACATCTATGATCCTAAACTGGTGGAACGTCACCTTGGACATTATATCCAGAAACTCGGGATCACACGGGATGAGTTCCTCGCTCTTGGCCGGCATCCAGATCAGGTAAATGATGGGTTCAATATGACAGCTCTTGCATTGCGTCTCTCCAAATACCATAATGCAGTTTCCCGGAAGCATGCGGAGGTGACCCGGGAAATGTGGAAGGGTTGCTGGCCTGATCACACTTCCGGGGAGGTCCCAATTGATTCGATCACAAACGGGGTGCACCTTCCGACCTGGCTCAATCCCAGGATGGAGATGCTCCTGAATTCCTATCTCACCCGTATCTGTCCACACTGGCAGCATGAACATGATAACAAGGAGATCTGGGAGATCATTGATGAGATCCCTGATCATGAACTCTGGGAGCTTCATATCTGGCTGAAGATGAAATTGTTCAACAGGATACGTGAATATAAACGGAGGAAATGGGCTCAGGGGTTGGAAGAGCCGGAGAACCTTGTGGCTGAAGGGACACTGCTCAACCCGAGTGTCCTTACTATCGGCTTTGCCCGCCGTTTTTCATCATATAAACGGGCCGATCTCATTCTTCATGATGCTGAAAGGCTCTCCAGGTTATTAAATAACACATGGCATCCGGTTCAGATTATCTATGCCGGAAAAGCCCATCCCGATGATATTGAAGGCAAAAAAATTCTGCAGAGGATTTATCAGCTCGCTGAGAAGCCGGAAATGGCCGGGAGGATCGCCGTCATTGAAAACTATGGTGAGCAGATTGCCCAGTATATGGTTCATGGAGTTGATCTCTGGCTCAATACACCCCTTCCCCCGATGGAGGCGTCAGGAACAAGTGGTATGAAGGCGGCGATGAACGGTGTCATACACTGCAGCATCCTGGACGGATGGTGGTGTGAGGGATACAACGGGAAAAATGGATGGACATTCGGCGATGGAGACCAGTGGGGTGACCGGACAGCAGACGATGCTGAGGCTCTCTACCAGCTGATCGAGAGCACGATCGCACCCCTGTATTACAAACGGTCGATGCATGGGATTCCTCATGGATGGGTCAGGATGATGAAGGAGTCGATGAAGAGCATCCCTCCGGTCTTTTCAGCTCGACGGATGGTAAAGGAGTACGTCCGTATGTACTATCCACAGATGATGGAGTGTGCAGAGCAGCACCTCTGCACTTTTCGATAGTTGGATCCTGAATGGACAACCCGAGAGGATCCTGGTTGTAGGATCAGTATACAACCCCTTCTCCAGAGGAGAAGGGGTTTTGATTAGTACAATCCGGTATATTCACTTTTGAGATAGGCATGAGTTTATCAGGCAATAATGATCGGACCGCCTTTGCGCGGCTGATTCTGCGATACCTGAATTTTTTTCTGTAAATACGTCTCTTCTATCGTCCTGCGGGTGCAATGGAGTGCCAGATCATTTTCTTCTGCACGTGCAGTCAGGTACATGAAGGTTTTTGATTGCATGATCAAGAGTGTATAATCCCTGTATGAATACTCATCGGGCGGGGTGCGAAAGTGAACGATCAGTAGAAAATAATGCCAGATAATCCAGCATTTCGACAATGAGTAAAAATTATCGGATTATAATATCTTATCCCTCCCTCAAAACAAGCCTTTTTACACCTTCAATGCTGATTAGATCATGATTTCATATGCTAGAGATAGAAGACCTTCATGTTGAGGTCGAAGGCAGAGAGGTGCTTCACGACATCGATCTTGCCATCAGGGAAGGCGAGACCCATGTCCTGATGGGGCCTAACGGATCAGGGAAAACGACACTTCTCCGTGCAATTATGGGGTTTGGCAGCTCGCAGATCACGGAGGGTTCGATTGTCTATAAAGGCCATGATATCACAAATATGCCAATTCATGAACGGGCTCGCCTTGGCATTGGACTTCTCTTCCAGAGACCGCCCACGATATCGGGGTTGAAACTTGGAAAATTGCTGGATGTTACATCTGGTGGAGATTTGAATCGTGTTGAAGAGTATGCACGAAGAATGAATATGGATACATTTCTCAAGCGCGATATTAACAAGGGTTTTTCAGGAGGCGAGATCAAACGAAGTGAGGTCTTGCAGCTGATGGTCCAGCAACCAGATTTTGTGATGCTTGATGAACCTGAGAGTGGTGTGGATCTTGAGAATATGGCTCTTCTCGGCGATACTGTCGCAGAACTTGTTGAAAAAGATCAGCATATCATCAAGAGAAAAAAGAGCGGTCTCATCATCACCCATACCGGATATATCCTGGATTATATTGATGCGGACGTTGGTCATGTGATGTGCGATGGTTCATTTCGGTGCCATGGAAATCCACGGGAGATCCTCAAGATGATCCAGACCAAAGGGTACAAGGAGTGTATCGAATGTCAGAGGATATGAAGGGCTTTTCAGACATCGATAGCAATGACTTGCAGCGGATTGAGATGACCGGCCTTCAGACGGGCTCTCTTGAAGGCAGGTCGGGAAGCTTCCTTCAGGTAGATGAACACATTTACCATGCATCATCCGATGTCAAAGGGGTCGAAATCCTTCCGATAGCTGAAGCATTAACCAAATACAGCTGGCTTGAAGATTATTACTGGAAAGCTGTATCCCGTGATAAAGACGAGATCACTCGTTACATTGCCGCACAGGAGCCAAAAGGGTATCTTTTAATAGCTCGTAAAGGAAGCCAGACCACGTTTCCGCTCCAGACCTGTTTATTTCTTGCATCCGACAATATCCAGCATGTCCATAACATCATCATCGCAGAAGAAGGGTCGGAGCTCCATCTCATCGCAGGATGTGCAAGTTCCCAGAAAACGAAGGCAGGTGCACATTATGGGGTGACTGAGGTCTATATCGGTAAAGATGCCAAGGTTACCCAGACAATGATTCATACCTGGGGTGAATTTATCGAGGTTTACCCAAGAAGCGTTGCCATAGTTGAAGAACGGGGTATCTTTCTCTCAAATTATGTCTGTATGGTCCCTGCCAGGAGGGTCCAGATGTATCCGACAGCCGAACTCAGGGGAGATGGAGCAATCGCCAGATTCTCAAGCATCATGCTCGCAACACCCGGTTCGTACCTTGACACTGGATCGCGTGCGATTCTCTCTGCAAAGGGTACGACAGCCGAACTGATCACTCGAGCGATCACAACCGGGGGGACAATAATCTCCCGTGGCCATATTCTGGGATCTGTATCTGATACGAAAGGACATATCGAGTGCAGGGCTTTGATATTAAAGGATGGGACTATTCATGCAATTCCAGAAATCGAAGGCCGTGTTGTTGACTGTGAACTCTCTCATGAAGCTGCCGTCGGAAAAATTGCACGCGATGAGATAGAATACCTGATGGCAAGGGGCCTCTCTGAGGACGAGGCGACTGCAACCATCATCCGGGGTTTCCTTGATGTCCGGATTAGTGGTCTCCCGGAAAGCCTCCAGCGTCAGATCGATGCCGCGATCGATGCGGCTGAGAAGGGGTTTTAGCAATGAGCGACCCGTTTGAACACCGGCGCAGGGCAATGGTCAATGATCAGATCCGAAAGCGCGGGATCCAGGATGAACGGGTTCTCAATGCAGTGGAGGCGGTGAAACGACATCTCTTTGTCCCTGCCGGCATGGAGCAGGATGCATACCTGGACCGCCCTCTTCCAATCGGCCATGGCCAGACGATTTCCCAGCCCTATATCGTCGCACGGATGACGGAACTGCTTTGCCTCAAACCAACCGATTCTGTTCTCGAGATTGGTGGCGGCAGCGGGTACCAGGCGGCTTTACTTGCAAAAATTGCAGGATCGGTCATCTCGATCGAGCGCATTGGTGAGGTGGCCCGGGGTGCAGAGGAGAACCTGAGGAGAGCAGGGGTTGCGGGTGTCCGAATCATTGTCCGGGATGGAACACTGGGTTTTCCGGAAGAAGCCCCCTATGATGCCATTCTTATAACAGCCGCGACACCGGAAGTCCCTCCTCCCCTCCTCTCCCAGCTTGCAGAAGGGGGGAGACTTGTCGCACCGGTTGGCGATGCTGATATCCAGCACCTGGTCCGGATTACGCGGCATGGTGAGGAGTATGCAACCGAATCATTTGAACCTGTTCGGTTCGTTTTGCTCATTGGACAGTATGGATGGGAGGGTCGATGATGTTCTATGATATAACCAGAGAACTCTCAACAGGTACTTATGTATATTCCGGGGATCCTTCGGTTCATCTTTCCATGTCAGAATCTAATACTATCAGGGTTTCTGAGATCAGAATGGGAAGCCACTCGGGAACACATATCGATGCACCGATTCATTACATTCCGGGAGGTGCTTCTATCGATGAGATTCCGCTTGATGCCTGTATTGGCACCTGTCTCCTCCGGAGTATATCACCTGGCCCGGTTCAACCTGATATCTCAGGAGATCTCCCCTCGGGGATACAGCGACTCTTCATTTCTTCGGGTTGGCAGGCATCCTGTCCGGAAGAATACGGGTATCTGACAGAAAACGATGCCCGCACGCTTATAGAGCGTGGTGTTGTGGCGGTAGGTACCGATGCACCATCGATCGAGGCACATGATGGGGATGGCTCTGTTCACCGGATCCTTCTTTCAGCCGGGGTTGTGATTATTGAACTCCTCTCGCTTTCGGATGTTCCGGATGGGACCTATATGGTGATCGCATTGCCCCTGAAACTGAAAGGGCTTGATGGGTCCCCGGCACGGGTGGTACTCTATGATCTGGAGTGTGGTCTTGTATGACAATCATTCACAGAGCAGTAAAAAAACTTCAGGAAGATCTTGAAGGGAGTGGATGTGATGACGGCATCGTCTCTCTCNGGGTCAATACCGATGTTCCAATCTGCCAGTATCCCAGGGGTGTCTGTCTTGAGGCTGTGTATGGTGGAAGAACAGCGGAAATGGTTACCGAGACCCCATTTGAGGGGAAGACAAAGGTATCTTTTCTCTACGATGCGCCTCTTAAAAAACAGAAAACAAGAGTGGCTGCTGCAGCGATCCTCAATGTATTGACCGGCTTTGCCTGTATATCGCGAAAACTGCAAGCATGCCCTCCATCAAGCCACCAGGAGTGCCGGGAGATGCTTGCCAGGATGTATGAGGCAGGTTCGATCTATCCGGTGGGAAATCCAAAGAACATTAGAGATCTCTTCTCCGGCAGGATTGCCCGGACAGCTGGTGATGCGGATATTATTGTCATCGCTGGAGATAGTCTTGTATCTGATGAAGGAATAGCAATACAGGAAGAATATATTGACACAAAAGAGATTGTGTATCTTGGCCCATCAACTGCTGGTGTTGCTTCGCTCCTCGGTCTCAAGCACTGGTGCCCGTTTGGCAGATGAATAAGAATAATATCGTACCGGTCACATCTTTTGTATGCTCTTTGGTTCTTCCGGCATCAGGATGCAGTATGACCGCAACCTCCTTGATCTCTCCCTGAAGGTAGGATCAACAATTGGTGCGGGTATTCGAAAGGTTGTTGTGGGGAGTGACACCCGGCTAACCCGATATATTCTTACTGAATCACTCACTGCCGCTCTCCTCTCGTCTGGAACAGATGTTGTATCAGGTGGGATTGCACCTACACCATCGGTTGCATATGCTGCACGAATTGCAGATGCCGGTATCATGGTGACAGCTTCGCACAATCCGGAGGAATATAACGGGTTGAAGGTCTTTAACCCTGATGGGTCGTCCTTTTCTCATGTTCAGCAGCAGAACATTGAAGAGAGCATAGAACACCAGGCATGGAAAGGATGGGATGCTGTTGGAAACCGGACGACAGCGGATTTCGTATCCCTTCACCGTGATGCAATCCTCTCTTCGGTTTCGCTGCCCGAGGACATGACGGTTGTTCTGGATTGCGGCGGGGGTGCCGGATCTGTCATGACTCCCGGGCTTCTTGCAGAGGCGGGTGTTGCTGTTGTCCACCTCAACTGTGACACAACACCTGTCTTTCCCCGACCATCTGAGCCGCTCTTTGAGAATCTCTCCTATATCCCATCTATTATGAAACGTTCGAAAGCTTCCTGCGGTATTGCTCATGATGGTGATGCCGACCGCTGTGTAGCGTTTGATAACAGAGGGCGTTTCATAGCAGGTGAACACCTCCTGATGCTCTTTGCCAGGTACCTTGATCTGAAAGAGGTGGTGACGACTGTGGATGCATCGATGTCGATCGAAGAGGTTGCAACCGTCCGCCGCACTCCGGTCGGAGATACCTATGTGTCAGAGGCGCTTCTCTCATGGGGGGGCCTTGGGGGTGAACCGTCAGGGAGCTGGATCTTCCCCTGGATCTCCTTCTGCCCGGATGGAATCTATGCGGCTGCCCTCTTCTGCGAAATTTCGAAAGAATGGGATGTTGCGTATGAGATTGATCAGATGCCCACGTACCCTATCCTCAGATCATCAATTCCAACTCCTAATGGCGATGCCGCGCTCCGGTTACTTGGTGCGGATGTCCCAACCGATGGTCTCAGGGTTGAAAAGGAAAATGGCTGGTATTTGATACGTGCAAGCGGCACAGAACCAAAAGTACGGATTACCGCTGAAGGGATCACAAAAAATGTGGCGGCAGCTCTCCTTGCTGAAGGAGAGGTTCGATTACAAAAAGCAATCAGGGAGGTTTCCTGATGTCACTTCCTTCAGAATGCGTCCTTCTTGCGGCAGGAGAGGGAAAAAGGATGCGTCCGCTGACAGCGAACCGCCCAAAGGTGATGATCCCGATTGCAAACCGTCCGATGCTTGAACATCTCATCACCGCAGCCGTCCAGGCTGGTATCAGGTGCTTTGTCATTGTTGTTGGGTATGAAGAACAGGCAATCAGGGAATATTTCGGTGATGGCAGCTGGTTTGGTATCGAGATAGAGTATGTTGTCCAGCGGCGGCAGCTTGGGACTGCTGATGCGCTCAGGTCTGCAGAAGGGCTTGTATCAGGGAATTTCCTGATGATGAACGGGGATATGATCCTTGGAACTGAAGATATCAGGTCGCTCTGTAACATGGCCGTTCCTGCACTTGGCGTTTCGGAGACTGAGCATCCGGAGGACTATGGTGTTGTTATCCTCGAAGGTGACCGGGTCACGCGTCTTGAAGAGAAATCAAAATCACCATTGGGGAGATTGATCAATGCCGGTGCATATCTCTTCTCCCAGGATATCTTCGATAGAATCAAAAAGATCGGCCTCTCTGGAAGAGGTGAGTATGAATTAACGGATGCACTCTTTCAGTATATTGATGAAGGCGTGCTCTCTGCCACATCGTTTCAATCCTGGATGGATGTTGGGTACCCCTGGGATATCCTTGCTGTACATGAAACGCTCCTCACTGAACTGCAGGCAGAAAATCTCGGGACGGTCGAAGAAGGGGTTGTTCTTAAAGGTCCGGTTTGCATTCAGGAAGGAACCACGATCCGGTGTGGAAGCTCTATCGAAGGCCCCTGCATCATCGGCAGAGACTGCATCATTGGTCCTCATGCATATATCAGGCCGAAGACGGTGATAGGTGATTTCTGTCATATCGGCCATGCGGTTGAAATAAAAAATTCTGTTATCTTCCCTGGAAGCAAGATTCCCCATTTCAACTATATCGGCGATAGTGTAATTGGATCTGGATGCAACTTCGGTGCAGGCACAAAAATTGCAAATCTCCGGCATGACTACGGGATTGTATCTGTGGGGGGAAAGATGACTGGAAGAAAGAAGTTCGGCGCAGTTGTCGGTGACGATGTATTGTTTGGTATAAATTGTTCTGTGAATACGGGCACTCTTATCGGGTCCGGCTGCCGAATCGTACCTCATTCCTTTGTGGATGGCGTCTATGGCGACAAATCGATCATTTCGAGGTGAATAGATGCAGGCAGTTATTCTGGCAGGCGGGGAAGGCTGGCGGCTCCGTCCATTGACCAAAAACCGCCCCAAGGCGCTGATACCGGTTGGCAACCGCCCCCTGATAGATTATTGTATCGATGCTCTCCTTGAATCAGGAATACGAGATATTATCGTTGTTGTTGGATACCGGAGAGAACAGGTGATCCGTCATCTCAATGCTCTGGATCACGAAGTCCGGGTTGTCGTGCAGGAGCGCCAGCTGGGATCTGCCCATGCACTTGCATGTGCAGCACCTCATATCCATGATTCGACCCTTGTACTTTCGGGTGATAACTACATTGATTCTTCCTCTATTGAGAAGATGGGATCTGCAGGAAATGCCATCATGGTCACCAGCTCATTCTCTCCTGCTCACTATGGAGTCGTAACAGTCAAGAATGGATGCGTCACCGATTTTGTAGAGAAACCTGACGAAAAGGGTCCCTCTCTTGTGAACAGCGGTCTCTATCTCTTCACTCCCGGGGTGATCAGGTCAATACAAGAACGGGAACTCTCTGATCTTATCATCCGTTTGTTATCAGATGGCGTTTGTATAAAGGCGGTTGTGGGAGGTGATTGGAACGATGCGATTCATCCCTGGGATCTCCTTACGCAGAACCGCTATCTTCTCGCAACAAATGAGTCCAGGAAAAATGGGGTGATCAGCCACCGCGCAACGATCACCGGGAGGGTTTCCATTGGGGCACGAAGCAGTATTGGCCCCGGGTGTTGTATCACCGGCCCGGTCCGAATTGGGGATGATACAACTATCGCACCAAATACGGTCATCGGACCGGACGTAAGCATTGGAGATCGCGTTGATATTGAGCCCTTTTCTCTTGTTTCAAATGCTATAGTAATGGATGATGTCCGGATCGGTTCTCATTCGCGGATTGCAGATTCAGTCATTGGGGATGGATGTTACATTGCAGACCACCTCTCTACGATTACCACTGAAGCCCTCATCCCTCTTGGTGACACTGTTGCACAGATGCTCCATCGTGGCACTTTCGGTGCCATCCTTGGTGAATGGGTGGTTATTGAACCATCTGTGGTTCTGAAGGGATGCATCCTGGGCAATAATGTTATGGTTCATGCAGGCAGGCGGCTTGAGGGAGTGATTCCTGATGGCTCGCGGGTGGTTTGAATGTGCGGGATTGTCGGTTATATCGGTAACCGGCGTGCCGCGCAGATTATCATCCTGGGATTGAAACGGCTTGAGTACCGGGGGTACGACTCGTTTGGTGTAGCCACCTTAAACGGCGGCATCTCTCTTTCAAAGAAGAGTGGAAGAATCTCTGATACAGATTCTGGTATTGCGGGCCTGCCGGGGAGTATCGGGATTGGTCATACCCGCTGGGCAACACATGGCGTTCCAAATGATCAGAATGCCCACCCCCATATTGACTGTACCGGACGAATCGCTGTTGTGCATAATGGTATTATTGATAATTATGCTGAGCTGAAGCAGGATCTCATTGCACGAGGTCATGTTTTTTCTTCCGATACTGATACCGAGGTGATTGCACATCTTGTGGAGGAGTGCTACAGTGGTGATATCCGCTCTGCTGTGGCAGAGATCCTCCCGATCATTGAAGGTTCATATGCAATTCTGGTGATTGCAGAGGGGGATGACCGTATCATCGCTGCCAGAATGTCCAGCCCTCTTGTGATCGGAGTTGGTGATCGGGAATTTTTCTGTGCATCTGATGTCACACCTCTCATCGAGCACACCAGACGTGTGATCTATATCGAAGATGGTGATTGTGTCGAACTGAGTAAGGATTCCTTTCAGGTAACACACCATGGCTTCCCGGTGGAGCGGGCGATTGAGTACGTTGACTGGGACGTCCAGGAAGCCCGGAAAGGTGGCTTTCCCCATTATATGCTAAAGGAGATCTTTGAGCAGCCGCAGGTCTTCTATAACACGCTCCAGGCTGTCATTGAAGCATCTGGCTCTCTGGGTGTGCTCTCGAAAAGAACAATGATGATCTCAATTGTTGCCTGTGGATCCTCGTTTCATGCAGGCCTTCTCTATAAGTATATCATTGAAACATACTGCAATATCCCTGTCCGGGTGGAGCTGGGATCTGAATTCAAATATTATACACCCCCGCTCACCGATCCGGTTATCGGACTCACCCAGTCTGGCGAGACTGCCGATACCCTTGCGGCACTGAAGATGGCAAAGGCGTGCGGGTGCCCGACGCTCGCGATCACCAATGTGGTTGGTTCGTCCGTTTCAAGGATTGCGGATGCGACGATCTATACACGGGCAGGGCCGGAGATGAGTGTAGCGGCGACAAAATCGTTTATGGCACAGGTGGCTGCCGGCTTGCAGATCGCAGCTTTTCTCTCAGATCCATCACTTGAAAAGGAGTTTGAGCGGGCAAACGTCCTGATGGAGGAGGCACTTATGGTTCCGGTTGAAGAAGCCGTTGCTCTCTGCACTGGTGCACAATCGGTCTTCTTCATCGGCCGCGGTTTCTATTTCCCGGTGGCGCTCGAAGGGGCGCTGAAAATGAAGGAGGTCTCGTATATTCATGCAGAGGGATATGCGGCAGGGGAGTTGAAGCATGGTCCCTTTGCCCTTCTTTCACCAAAAACCCCTGTTGTAGTGATTGCAATGCCAGGCTGGACGTATCCGGTGATGATCTCAAATATCAAAGAGATAAAAACACGGGGAGCACCGGTGATCGGGATCGGATCGACCGGCGACCAGGAACTCCCGGAACTTGTGGATATTTTTCTGCCGCTTCCGGCATCACATGACTTAATAGGTATTGCAACGGTATCTGTCCTCCTCCAGCGGCTTGCATATATGACTGCTGATGCGCTTCGATGCGATATCGACAAACCACGAAACCTGGCAAAGAGTGTGACCGTTGAGTGAGCTGTTGGGTTTGATGCTCCACCATCAATTGATTCTCCACTGGTCAATTGCGCCTGAACTATTATTCTGATGATAGCTATTTATTGTGATGAGATGTGTATAGTATCCAGAGTCTGATAGAATTGAACATTTCAATGTCACTCCACCAGCTCCATCCCGTCGCTGGTCTCGCCACGGTTTACGGCTGGAATTCCTGTGGCTTTCGATTCAGAGAGACATTCTCTGCAGATTGTGTATCAGGTAAGAATATGTGGTGTCCATTTCAAAAAATCTGGCAGGATCAATATGATGATGCTATATAGGTTTCAGTGATGTGTCATGACTGAAAAGATCATGAACATAAAAAATTTCCTGTTCAGAGTGCGAACCAGTATATTACACTATTGAAGCAGTATGACAAAAACTTCAGCAGTTGCAGGGGAGATATTCTTCCGTCATCATCTTGACAATCATCCCGAATCTGCGGTTCGCCTGGAGACGATATGTGCGGGGATTCCCCCGGGTGTTCAGATCCATCCCCCGGTCATAGCTGAAGAAGCAGATATCGTGCGTGTGCATACTCCGGCCCATGTCAGAATGATTCGTCAGTTCTCTGCATTTGGAGGAGTCAGGTTTATCGATCCCGATACGTATGTTACGTCCCATTCATTTGAGGTGGCATCATATGCTGTAGGCTCTGCGATTATTGCCGCTGAGCGCGCATTGGATGGTGAGCGGTCATTTGCTCTTGTACGTCCACCTGGTCACCATGCAGAACCTGACCGCGCGATGGGATTCTGCCTCTTTAACAGCGCGGCAATTGCTGCAGCCTCTCTCCTTTCCCAATGTGAGAGGGTTGCCGTTTTAGACTGGGATGTTCATCATGGCAACGGGACACAGAAGGCGTTCTATACAAGTGATCGTGTCCTTGTCATGTCAATACACCAGAGCAATAGTTTTCCAAGGACCGGGTGGATTGACGAGATCGGATCGGGTGCAGGAAAAGGTTATAACCTGAATGCCCCGATTCTCCCGGGGTGTACGATAGATGACTTTCTTTATATAGTTAAAGAAGTCTTTATCCCGGCCATACTCAGATTTAAACCTGGTGCTCTCATTATCTCTGCCGGGGTGGATGCACTTGATGATGATCCGCTTGCAGGGATGCGCCTTGTACCCCGGGACTATGGAGAGCTGACCTGTTCTATCACCGAAGGACTGGATGTTCCGATCGCGCTTGTGCTTGAAGGTGGCTATGGCCCCTCAGTAAAAGACTCCCTTCTTGCCACGTTCTCAGCTTTGAAGGGGAATTGTGACGGGGGATATCATGCAGGAGAGCCGCATCCAAGCACTTTACGAATAGCAGAACTCCTGCAAAAGGTGCTAAGATAGTACGTTAAAACGATATAATTATTAATATATATTTTATGGATTACCTTTATCCTCTCTGCCGTCCAGATTCCTGTGTATGACAGCAGATATCATGCCCGGACAGGCGGTGCGGTATGGCAGGACCGGAACCGTCGGTACTGTGACCAGAATCGAGGAGATCGGCGGTGTCACTTACGGGTGCATTGACACAACCGATCTTTTATATCGAATCGATCTGCTCACACCAATCACAAGTCTGAAAGAGAATAAACCAAAGAAAGTTGAGAAGGACGTACGTCAGGAGATCACTGAGGAGCGTATCAGGGAGATGCTTGCCGCTGAGAGTGCCCGTCTCTGTGATGATAATGTTGAATGTGGGGGGTAACCCTCACCTTTTTACCGGAATCGTTGTTAATTTAACGGATTCGACCCCTTTTTGTGACATCAGTGTTTCGGCTATGGCCTTGATCTCACTTCCATCTCCCCTGACCAATATTACTTCGAGGCAAAGATCATGGGTCACATGTGAATGAAGAGATGCCTGAATGAGGGACATGTGATCGTGCTGGATCTCAGTGAGTGTCTGGATAAGTCCCCGTTGTTCATGATCGTAGACCATTGTGATGACACCCTGCCGCTCACCCTTCACATCGCTCATCCACTGGTAATAGGTAATGTAGCTTCGTATCGCATCCCTGATCCCTTCTGACCGCGATGAATAACCACGCATGTTAATAATATCATCGAACTTGTCGAGCAGGTTCTTTGGAAGGGATATTCCAATTCGAGATAATTCAGAGTCTCCGGTCATATACGTTCCTACTGTATCTACTTCGCACTATGATATTACTATTTCGGAATAATGCTCCCTTAATTGACATACTCTATATGAGATAGAGGAAGTAGAAGTCGGAATGATACAGGATCATGGGTTGTTGGGATCCGATCATCTCCTTTTTGATATCCTGAGATATTATCTATGAGAAGAACGATTATATAGGCTATGGAGGTTTGAGTTTCTTTGCATGATCCTACAATACCAAGTGTCAATATAGGCGTCGTCGGCCATGTCGACCATGGAAAGACGACGCTCGTCTCCGGGGTCACCGGCACATGGACGGATCGTCATAGTGAAGAATTGAAGAGGGGAATATCAATCCGCCTTGGCTATGCCGATGCAACACTGTACCGGTGCGAGTCATGTACCGGAACAGATGCATACTCGTCCAGTGCAACATGTTCGAAATGTGGTGGAAAAGCCGAGGCAATCCGTTCTGTATCATTTGTGGATGCACCCGGTCACGA
>SL_5KL_010_SEDDRAFT_10000926_pt1 | contig 18348 bp, 14 predicted proteins | sample SodLakKL_010_SED_FD_9118 | JGI IMG/M metagenome (IMG submission 9118)
GGTTTTATCTAAAGGCACATGGCTGATAGAATATTTCATGAGCTAGTTTTGCTCCAGCAGGGTCATTTTACGTGGTGACATTTAAGAGAACAAATTTAGCTTAACACTGAAGCGAAACTTATGTCTTGCATTAGAGCGCGCTAAGCCACGGGGACAGTCCCATCGTCTCCCCTTCAGCCTGCGCTGCGCTTCGGGATGCTCTAACCGTCACCTTGGCACCGCTTAACTCTTAATCTTTTGCTGTAGTATTAAATATCCCGGAACAATTAATACAACCAGAATTTTAATTGACACCGGGAGGAAGTGATGCTATAGTATTCTTGTTAGCTAAACCTAACATAATTTATTTTAACTGGCCTGAGCTAACAATATTTTAAGGTGGTGGTCCTGATGGTTCATTCTTTACCGGTTACTTCTTCACTGCAGGATTATCTCGAAGTTATTTTAAACCTGCACCAGGAAAAAGATACAGCCCGGGTTACCGATATTGCCGATCGCCTCGATATTGCCAAACCCAGTGTAATTCAGGCTCTGACGGTCTTAAAAGAAAAGGGATTGATCAGGCAGGATCGGTACGGTCCGGTAGAGTTAACCGATGAAGGACGGCGTTATGCCATGAAAATCAGGCACAGGCACAAGATAATCTACGGCTTTTTAACCCAGGTTTTGGGAGTATCTCCGCAAGTAGCGGAAGAAGATGCCTGTCTGGTTGAACATGACTTAAACAGCGAAACATTTGACAAACTGCTGCAATTTATGCTGGAACAGGACATCGATGCCGGTTTAAAGAAAGAGCTGGCCTGGCAGGATAAGGGTAAATGAATGGGTCATGGAGGTGACAGCTAATGGAAGTTTCGCTGGTCGATATGAAATCCGGCCAAACCGGGGTGATTACAAAGGTTCGGGGCGGGGCCAATTTTAGCCTGAAATTAAATCAGCTCGGGTTAAGGGAAGGCAAACGCATTAAAAAGATCAGTTCGGTCTTTAACCGCGGGCCGGTGACCATAAACGTAGACAATTATCAGGTTGCCGTAGGATATGGCAAAGCGACCCGTGTTTTAGTGGAGGTGGATCAAGTTGAAGAAAATAGTCCTGGCCGGTAACCCGAATGTGGGCAAGAGTGTGGTTTTTTCTCAGTTGACTGGCTCCAAGGTAATGATTTCTAATTACGCCGGAACTACGGTAGAATTCACCAAAGGTTTGCTCAATACCGGGCAGGGCACTTTTGAAGTCCTGGATGCTCCCGGCACATACAGCCTGGAACCCACTTCAAAAGTGGAGGAAGTAGCTTCAAGCCTTGTTGATCAGGCAGATATCGTAATCAACGTGGTTGATGCCACCAACCTGGAGCGTAATCTTTTCTTGACTACAGAGCTGCTGGAAAGGGAAGTTCCCCTCGTTGTGGCCCTGAATATGATTGATGAAGCCGGGCACAAGGGAGTGAAAATTGACATTGAAAAGCTGGAGTCCCTGCTGGGAGTGCCGGTTATTCCAACCGTTGCGGTAAGCGGCGAAGGCTTAAAAGAGCTCGTTGATTCACTCTCAGGGGCGGTTAACAGGGGTCAATTTCCTTTAAATACTGCCAATCGCTGGGCCTACGTCGGTGAACTGGTCGGTGAAGTACAGGAAGTGGTCCATCGTCACCACAGCTGGCTGGAAACTCTGCAGGATGCCAGTTTAAGGCCCCTGACCGGCCTTCCCATTGCGGCTGCGGTCCTTTTCGTAGCCTTTCAACTGGTAATCGGGCTGGGAGAATTTATCCATGAAGCCATGGAAGAATTTATCTTTGAAGGTTTTTATGAAACCCTGCTGCTTTCTCTAAGTAACGCCCTTGGCGGTAGCGGTTTTTGGCATAATATTTTAATTGGCAGTCTGGTTGAGGGCAGTATAGATTTTGAAGAGTCGCTCGGAGTCCTGACTACCGGGGTTTATGTTGAATTGGGGGTAGTTCTCCCCTTCCTGGCAGTTTTTTACCTGGTGCTTGGGTTCCTGGAAGATTCAGGCTACCTGCCCCGCCTGGCGGTGATGGTTGACCGCAGCATGCACCGGATCGGGCTGCACGGTTATTCCATTATTCCCATGGTGCTTGGATTCGGGTGTAATGTGCCGGCGGCGCTGGCCGCCCGTAATCTGGAAAGCCGCCGGGAAAGGTTTATAGCCTGTACTTTGATGTCGGTGGCCATTCCCTGTATGGCCCAGCTGGCCCTGATCGTAGGCCTGGTCGGGCGCCATGGGTTCGAATATTTGGCAGTGGTTTTTGCCGCTCTCTTTTTCATCTGGGTTGTCCTGGGTCTGATTATAGACCGGGTTATGCCCGGCTATACTCCTTCCATGGTGATAGAAATTCCCCCCTACCGTATCCCCAGTGTTAAAGCCCAGGCTAAAAAGCTGGCCATGCGGATCAGGGGGTTCCTGGTTCATGCCACCCCTTATATCCTGGGTGGAATCCTGGTTGTAAACATCCTTTATACTGTGGGTCTCATTCAATTACTTGGGGTCCTATTTGCGCCGGTTGTGCAGGGTTTGCTGGGCCTGCCCGGTGATGCCGTTTCCACCCTTTTGATTGGATTCCTGCGAAAAGATGTTGCCGTGGCAATGTTGATCCCGCTCGGGTTAAGCGCCCGCCAGCTGGTAATCGGAGCCGTGGTCCTGGCCGCTTATTTCCCCTGCGCCGCTACTTTTACGGTTTTAGTTAAGGAGATGGGGGTTGTGGATATGGCTAAGTCGGCTGTAATCATGATAGTGACGGCCTTTTCAGCCGGTTTTATCCTCAACCTGCTGCTGGACACCATTATTCCCGCCGCTTACCTGGCCGCCGGCCTGGTTATATTGAGCATAATCCTGCCCATGGTGCTGGGGAGCACTTCGGATCGCCGGGAACTGTCCGATTTGGATGAAACAGCCTGATTCAGCCTTCAATCTGCATTTTGATTTCCTGGCCCTTTCTTTTTGGCATTGATCTAAAGCTTTATTCCGGTAGCTTATCGGGAGATCATAAATAAGAGAAGACCTTGATCAGTGGGTTTGGAGCAGGGATTTTCAGGGCCGGATTGTGAACTCCACTGTCGGCGGTATTAGCGCTCAAGCGCCCAGCCGCCTGTTTAACCTGTTCAGCCTGTGGAGGAGGGCCGGGGTGCTAAATTCACTGTAATTCCCGGGTTGGGCGGCGTTCTTTATACCGGACAGGTTCAGCGCTCTTTCGGTTAATTCCAGGGCGGTTTGATATCGCCCTTCCCGGTGCTCGTAATACTTGGCCAGTTCAACCAGGGCCGGGATATTGCGGGGGTTTTTGGCCGCCGTTTCTTCCCATATCTTTACCGCTTCATCCCACCGGCCCTGCCGTTTAAAGTAAAAGGAAAGTTTCAGGGCCGCTTCTTCAGCCGCCGGATCAGGGGCGCCGTTGGAGGCTTCCCGGAGGTGCTCAATGCCCTCGGCACTGCGCCCTCTTTCCAGGCAGAGGCAGCCCAGGGCAAGGGCTTCGGCGGGATGTTTGGCCAGCTGGCCGGCAGTGGTGCGGTAGATTCTTTCCAGCAGGGTTGCCATTGATAAAATGTCCAGGACGTTGTGATGAAATACTTTTTTGAGCAGGCCGGTTTCTCCCCGCCTGAGGTAACTAAAATATACTTCCGGAATTTCGGCGCCCGGGATGTCATCGCTGCGCTTAATATTTAAAAGGGCTTCCTCTATGGAGCGCAGGGAGCGGGAAGCCAGCCTTTTTTTCCAGAGGGCCCGGGCGCACTGCAGCAGGTCAAGATGCTGGTCCGGCTCCATAGGGCTGAAGCCGGCCAGGACCTGGCGGTTTCTGATCAGGGGCAGGTCGAACAGCTTGCCGTTAAAAGTGACCACGGCCGGGTAAGCGGACACCGAAGCCTGAAAGTGGCTTAAAATGGCCCTTTCCTCGGCGGGGCGGCGCAGAAAATACTGGCGCAGCACAAAAAAATCACTTTCTGACCAGCCCAGCCCGATCAGAAAGGCCCAGGTTCCGGCCCCTCCCGACAGGCCCGTGGTTTCAATATCCAGGAAGGCCGTACTTCCGGGCTTAAAACTGCAGAGGCCCTCGTCCCGCGCCGGCAGGGCCAGTTCGGGCCCGGAGCAGGACAGGAATCCGGACAGGCAACTTCCCCCGTGCTTATAGTCCAGGGGGAATTTAATTTCACGCATATAACAGCGCCCGTAGGCGGTCTCTTCTTCCCGGCCTTCGCCGGGGAAAAGATCGGCCCGGGCCCCTTCTTTCAGTTCTTCAGCCACCTGGCGGCCCGTCTTTATTTCCCCGCTCTGCCGCAGGGCGGACAGGCGCGAACCAAGGTTCCGCTTCATTTCAGGATCACCTCGATAAGCTGAAAGGCCTGCTGCTTGCCCGGTTCTCCACCCTGGTAAGCGGGACCGGTGCAGGAAGGACAGCCTTCGCTGCAGCGGCAGTCGGCGATCACTTTTTTGGCGGCCTGGAAAATATCCCGGTGAGTGCGGTATATTTCTGCAGAATAGCCGACCCCGCCCGGAAAATTGTCATAAAGGTAGAGGGTTGGCAGCCCGGTAAAGGGCGCTTTGACCTGACTTACGGCCCGCAGGTCGCGCGGATCGCTCATCAGAAATAGAGCCGCTACCTGGGGCAGCAGGTTGGCCAGGCCGATCAGGCCGGACTGGACGGCGGAAAGAGGCATTCCGCCCAGTGCTGCCGGAGAAAATGAAATCCAGAACGCGGTGGTGTGCATTTCGGTTTCGGGAAGGTCGACCGGTCCGGCGCCCAGATTTTCGTGGGTATTGAAGCGGATTTTTTTGAACATGGAGACCAGGGCATTGATCCTGACATCGCCCCAGGCCCTGTTTACGTTTTCCGCTTCTTCTTCGTAAATTTCCAGGGTTTTCAAATCAACCGCCAGGTTGGCATCGGTGAAGTAGCTGACATCTACCTGGCGGACATAGGCCTTTTTTTCAGCAAAATCGAGTTTTTCAACCTGGTACTGGATCCCCCCGTGCATGTATATTGCTTCTTCATGGACCAGCATCGGGGCGCTGAAACGATCAACTTCGCCGATAACCCGGGGCTGGTTTCCGGTAATGTCTATAATAACTACATTTTCCCGGGTGGCGCTGCGCAGGCTGATTTCCTCAGCCGGGTAACTATCTTCCATCCAGTGGTAGCGGCTGTCACTCCGGTAGAGGACATTTTCTTCCTCCAGGAACTTTAGGACCTCCCCTATTTCAGCCCGGCCGAACCGCTCATTTTGCCCGAAAGGAAGTTCAAAAGCGGCGCAGCGGACATGGTTGGTTAAAATGATCAGGTTGTCGGGGTCGGCCAGGGCCCGTTCCGGAGTGCGGCCGAAAAAATAGTCGGGATTGGCGACAATATACTGGTTCAGGGGTTCGCTGTTGGCGATCAAAACAGCCAGGGAAGTGCCGCTGCGTCTTCCGGAGCGGCCGGCCTGCTGCCAGGTGCTGGCGATACTGCCCGGATATCCGGTCATCAGGCAGGCATCGAGGGCCCCGATATCAATGCCCAGTTCCAGGGCGTTGGTGCTGATAACACCTTTGATGGTTCCCTTCCGGAGCCCTTCTTCTATAGCCCTCCTCTCCCGGGGCAGGTATCCACCGCGGTAACCCTTGATGGGGCTGTCCTGGCCGGGGTTTAACTTCAAGCCCTGGCGCAGGTAGGTCAGGAGGACTTCCACGCCCAGGCGGCTGCGGGTAAAAATAATCGTCTGCACGCCCCGCCTGATCAATGCGCCGGCCAGTTTCCGGGCTTCCAGGAGCGTATTTTGCCTCAAGCCCAGCTCCGGGTTGACCAGGGGAGGATTGTAAAAAATAAAATGTTTTTCGGCCCGGGGAGAGCCGTTTTCGGTGATCACCTCCATCGGCGCTTCGACCAGGAGCTCGGCCAGTTCGCCGGGGTTGTCAATGGTGGCCGAGCAGAGGATAAAAATGGGAGCGGAGCCGTAGAAAGCGCAGATCCGCTTCAAGCGGCGCATAACATTTGAGACATGGCTGCCAAAGACTCCCCGGTACTGGTGCATTTCGTCAATTACTATATACTTGAGATTTTGAAACAGCTGCACCCACTTGGTGTGGTGGGGTAGAATTGCCGAGTGAAGCATATCGGGGTTGGTGACAACGATATGCCCGCTGCGCCGGATGCCCTGGCGCAGGCCCGGCTCCGTGTCACCGTCGTAAGTATAGCAGTTGAGGTCGGTATCGAGGTTGCCGGTCAGATCGCGCAGTTCGGCCACCTGGTCCTGGGAAAGAGCCTTGGTAGGAAAAAGGTAAAGGGCCCGGCTGGAAGGATCTTTGATCAGCGAACTGACCACGGGCAGGTTATAACAGAGGGTTTTCCCCGAAGCGGTAGGAGTGACTACTACCACGTTTTTATGGTCCAGGGCCGCATTGATGGCCCGGGACTGGTGGCTGTAGAGCCTGGTGATGCCCCGGGACAGCAAGGCCTCCTGCAGCTGCGGATCAAGGCGGTCCGGGAAACCGGAATAACTGCCTTCTGAAGGCGGGACCACTTCCCAGCGTGTAACATTAGCTATGAAAGCCGGATCATCTTTCCACTGCCGCAAAAGCTCATTGAGTTCGCCCATATCTCACCAACCTGCCTTAAACATAAGTTTGCCGCTAAAATATTATATTCGACGCTTGATGAAAAAACTCCTACCTGGGCCGGCCGGGTTTTAGTTGAACTGCAAACTCTTTCTTTAAGCATTAGCTTTAAGCTATTAGTGGAAGGAAGTGGAGTTATAACGGCGAAATAATACCCCTGAAGGACTATCTGGTTAAATGATCGCTGTTATTAAAACAATATAAGGGAGGCATAACAGTTGGGACATCTTTCAGGGGGAAAAGAGCAAGCGTACCGGGCTCTGGCGGAGCGGTTAAGCCGCTTTCCGGTGGGGGTTGTTATCAATGATACTTTAATGGAAATCTTAAAGCTTCTTTATACGGAAAAAGAGGCCGAAGCAGGCAGCAAGTTCCCCATCAAGCCGCGTCCGCTGGAAAAAATAAAAGAATTGACCGGAATGGAAGAAAGAAAGCTGGTCCCCCTGCTCGACGCTATGGCCGAAAAGGGCCTGGTAGTGGATATTCCGCGCAAAGGAACAACCTACTTCATGCTTTCCCCGGTGGTGGTCGGCTTTTTTGAGTACAGCCTGATGCGGACCGGTAACAGCAGAATCAAGGAACTTTGTTCCCTCTATGAGGAGTACTTCCAGGATCAGCTGGTGGCCCGGGAAACTTTCGGATCGGAAACCAAGATGTTTCGGGCCCTGGTTTATGAGCACTATATACCGGAGCTGGTGCAGACGGAGGTTTTGGACTACGAAAAGGCTGAAGCAGTGATCCGCAATTCGGGCGGCGGGGGCCTTTCAATTTGTGCCTGCCGGCACAAGGCCAGCCATCTGGGAGAACCCTGCCGCTTTCCAATGGAAGATATTTGCACTTCCCTGGGAAAACCCGCCGAGTGGCTCCTGCGGCATAATTTTGCCCGCAAGGCTTCAGTAGATGATCTTTTGCGCAACCTGGAGCGCAGTTATAGCCTGGGGCTGGTTTTAACCTGCGACAATGTTATCAATGAACCGGCCTATATCTGCCACTGCTGCGGGTGCTGCTGCGGTCCCTTAAAAGCGATTACGGAACACGGGGTGCTGGGAGTGCAGCCCAGCAGCTTTATTCCTTCCATCGATCCGGAAAAATGTCTTGGCTGTGAAACCTGTGTGGATCTCTGTCACATCGGGGCTTTAAAAGCCCCGGCCCAGGAAGAGCCGATCCTGGACCGTGAAATATGTATCGGCTGTGGGGTATGCGCCGCGGGCTGTCCGGTTGAGGCCTTAAAGATGGTTCGCCGGGATAATATTATTACCCCTCCGGAGAATAAAATGGCCCAGCTGGTAAATATTGCCCTGGAGAGAAACCGTTTTTAGGAATTTTAATTGCAATGGTGGTAATCCCTTTAAGTGCGGCATCCCTGGTAGGTGCCGCGTTTTTTTAGTTCAGACTCCACCTCGGAGGCGATCTGGCCTGCTCCTTTGGTCCACTGCGGGGCGATTAGAAGATCCTTTGAAGTGGCCTGGCTGGCCAGGCGGTGGATCACAATACGGGGGGCGAGCTGTTCCAGGCAGTCACATAGAATGGGAATGTAGTCTTCTTCTTTTTCATAGATGGATAACTCTCCTGTGGCATACTCGCCGGCCAGGGGGGTGTGCTTTATGATTTGGAGATGATGGAACTTGATCCCGTCAATGCCAAGCTTATTAATGAATTGAATGGTTTCCATCATCATGGACAAAGTTTCGCCGGGCAGGCCGAGAATAATGTGGGCACAGATATGAATACCTCTGCCCCGGGTTAACTTAACCGCCCGCTCAAAAGAGGCAGCATCATGGCCCCGGTTGATCAGGGCCAGGGTCCGGTCGTGAGCCGATTGCAGTCCGTATTCCAGCCAAACATGATGACTTCTGGCATATTCCTGGACCAATTCCAGGATATCTTCCGTTACGCAATCCGGGCGGGTAGCTATGCTTAACCCGATTACCGCCGGGTTGCAAAGAGCTTCATCGTATAATTTTTTAAGCTGCTTTAAAGGGGCGTAAGTGTTGGTATAGGATTGGAAGTAAGCCAGGTATTTGGCCCCGCTTTCTTTCTTGATGCCTTTTTGGAGCTGTTCAGTAATGGAGAGAGGTTTTGAAGAAGGATTTTTATCATTGATAAAAGGCGCAAAGGAAGGGTTATAGCAGTAACTGCAGCCTGTTTCCCCGATGGTGCCGTCGCGGTTGGGGCAGGAAAAACCGGCATCCAGCGGGATCTTATAGACCGGGTGGCCAAATTTATGGCGGAAGAACCGGCTTAACCGGTAATACCACCCGGGCTGCCCCTGTTTTAAGTGTTTACTCATTGTCTTCCGCCTCTTGACCTCTATTTTCCGGGCCTTCCTTCAGCATGCTTTTCAATATTTCCGGCCGTTCCAGGTAGAGAAGCAGCACCGACAGATCGGCCGGGGTAACCCCTTCCATGCGGCTGGCCTGACCGATCGTGGCCGGGCGGATTTTTTCCAGCTTTTGGCGGGCTTCTGTAGAGAGGTTCCGGGCCTTTTTATAATCGAAGTTTTCCGGGATCCGTTTGTCATGCATCCGGGCGGTTTTTTCCACCATCAGGCCCTGCTTGGCAATGTAACCGGCATATTTGACCTGGTTTTCCAGCTCTTTAACGGTCCCCGGGGGCAGATTGGGCAGGGAGGTCTTTTCCCATTTTAGGTAGGCGGGGTAGCTGATTTCCGGCCGCCTGATCAGCTCAAGGGCACTGATCGGCTGCCTGGGAGAAGGTGAATTGTGTTCTGCTAAAAGCTCTTCAATGGCGCTTCCCGGGTTATGCCTGGCTTTTTCCAGCCGGGCCAGTTCGGCTTCGATAAAGACTTTTTTCTCCAGGTGCAGCCTGTAGCGTTCTGCATCGATCAGGCCGATGGATCTGCTTTTTTCCGTTAAGCGCAGATCGGCATTGTCCTGGCGCAGCAAAAGCCTGTACTCGCCCCGGGAGGTAAAAATGCGGTACGGTTCCCGGACTCCCCTGGTCACCAGGTCATCGATCAATACCCCAATATAAGCTTCATCACGTTTTAAAACCAGCGGTTCCTCGTTTTTTAAAAGTAAAGCCGCGTTGATCCCGGCCATCAGGCCCTGGGCCCCCGCCTCTTCGTAACCGGTGGTTCCGTTGATTTGGCCGGCTAAAAACAGCCCTTGAACAGCCTTGGTTTCCAGCGAAACTTTAAGCTGGGTAGGGGGGGCATAATCGTATTCAATAGCGTAAGCCGGCCGCATAATTTCCACATTTTCCAGGCCTTTAATGGTGCGCAGGAATGATTCCTGCACATCGGGCGGCAGGCCGGTTGATATGCCCTGCAGGTACATCTCGTCTATGTCGGGCCCTTCTGGTTCAATAAAGATCGGGTGGCGATCACGGTCGGCGAAGCGGACAACCTTATCTTCGATAGAAGGGCAGTAGCGGGGTCCCGCTCCTTTGATCAAGCCGCTGTAGATCGGGGCCCGGTTAAAGTTTTTGCGGATTATGTCATGGGTGTCCGAATTGGTATAAGCGATCCAGCAGGGAATCTGTTCGGACGGGGCTTTTTTGCTCCTGATCGAAAAACCTGGGGCCTCAGGATCCCCGGGCACTGGATCCAATGTTGAAAAATCGATACTGCGCCGGTAAACCCGGGGCGGGGTGCCGGTTTTAAATCGATCCAGGGTAATGCCCAGGTCATGAAGGCTTTTTGCCAGGTTGTAGGAGGGAGTGAGGCTGCCCGGGGCGGCGGGAAAATGAAGATCGCCTAGAAAAAGCTCGGCGCCAAGGTAAACCCCGCTGCAGACAATAACGGCCCGGGCTGGATAATAAGCTCCGCTGCGTCCCGAAACCCCGCGGATCTGCCCGTTTTCCTCCATGATCTTTTCAGCCATATCCTCACGCAGGATCAGACCGGGTTCTTCTTCCAGGGCGATGCGCATGGTGCGCTGGTAGCCCCACTTGTTGATTTGTGCCCTCAAAGCCTGGACGGCGGGACCCTTGCCGGTATTGAGGGTGCGCACCTGTAAAATGTTTTTGTCGGCGGTGCGGGACATTTCTCCGCCCAGGGCATCTATCTCCCGGACCAGGTGGCCTTTACCCGGGCCGCCCAGCGAGGGATTGCAGGCCATATAAGCGGCCATATCCAGGTTCAGGGACAAAAGCAGAGTCCGGCAGCCCAGCCTGGAGGCAGCCAGGGCTGCCTCACAGCCGGCATGGCCGGCGCCGATCACTACAACATCATAGCTTGTGCCGGTCCGGCCTGGTTTGTGATTTGGATTGGTCCTACCTGTAACCATCTATTGCCGATCACTTCCTGTTTAAAGATAAAAATTCACGAGCCTCCATATATTGTCACCGAATGGAGGCGCTTTCTGTCAATAATATTCGAAGCCGCGGGTTACAGGCATCCGCCGCCCCGCTCCGAAGGCATATGGCGATATGCGCAGGCCGGTGGCGGCCTGGCGCCGCTTGTATTCAGAAATATCTACCATGCGGATCACTTTTTTAACTGTTTCTTCATCGTGCCCCTCTGCCATGATCTCAGAAGCTGAATAGTTTTTTTCCAGGTAGAGTTCCAGGATCGGATCAAGCGTTTTGTAGGGAGGAAGGGAATCCTCGTCTTTTTGGCCCGGGCTCAGTTCTGCGGAAGGGGGTTTGGTGATGATCCGTTCGGGGATCACTTTTCTGCCCTGAACAGTATTGATGTGGCGGGCCAGGTCATAGACCATCATTTTGCGGATATCGGAAAGCAGGGCCAGTCCGCCGGCCATGTCTCCGTAGAGGGTGCTGTAGCCTACAGCCAGCTCCGATTTATTGCCTGTAACCAGGACCAGATAACCTTCCCGGTTTGAAACATGCATCAGGATATTACCGCGGAGGCGGGCCTGCAGGTTTTCTTCCGCCACATCCATCCTGGGCTTTTGCCCCTCGTTAAGCAGCTCTATAAAGGTTTCAAAAGGAGCGTCGATCCTGATAATCCGGTAGTCCAGGCCCAGGTTTTTAGCCAGTTTTTTGGCATCTTCCAGGCTGTGTTCGCTGGAATAAGGCGAAGGCATGAGCAGGGCGAGGACATTCTCCGGTCCCAGGGCTTCGGCGGCCAGGGTGGCCACCACGGCTGAATCGATCCCGCCGCTTAAGCCCAGGACGGCTTTTTTAAAGCCGGTTTTGGCAAAGTAGTCCCTGGTTCCCATTTCCAGGATTGTTTTGACGGTGCCGATGTCGTCCCGGTCGGGAGGCACTGTTCGGCCGGCCGGCTTAAAAAGGTTGTCTGTTTCCACGAAAAATAGTTCCTCCCGGTCAGCAGGGGCCCGGTAGAGCAGTTCCCCGCGGTTGTTGTAGACCAGGCTGGAACCGTCAAAAACAAGCTCGTCGTTGGCACCCACCTGGTTCAGGTAAATTACGGCGCTATCGTATTTCCTGGCCAGGTAGGGAAGCATGTCTTCCCGCAGGGCATGCTTGCCGTAGTGGTAGGGAGAAGCGGAAAGGTTGATTAAAAGGCGGGCCCCCTGGGCAAACAGCCCCGGCAAAGGATCTCTGTCATAAAGCGGTTCGCTGAAATAGTCCATATCGTTCCAGATATCCTCGCAGACGGTGATGGCAACCGGCAGTTCTCCCAGCATTTCAACTTTCCGTTCTAAGCAGCTGGTATAGTAGCGGGTTTCGTCAAATACGTCGAAATAGGGTAGCAGGGTTTTTAAATGGGCCGACTTAAGCTCTCCATTCTCCAAAAGCAGGGCCGCATTGTAAAGCCTGTTTCCCCGGCGGTAATTGGCTCCGATCAAGATCGAGACTCCGGTTTTTGCGGTTAAAGGCATTAGATCATCGGTAATTAACGCCCGTTCTTTGTCCAGAAAGCCCCTGTAGTTTAGCAAATCCCGGGGTGGATAGCCGGGCAGAGCAAGCTCGGTGAACACGACCAGGTCCGCCTTCCCTTCCAGGCCTTTTTGATAGGATTCCTTTACTTTTTCCAGGTTCTGTTCCAGGGCTCCGATGGTTGGGTTAAGCTGGGCCAGGGCAATCCTCATCTTTCAAATTCCTCCTCAAAAAAATTAACTCACGGGAAGGCAACTTTCCCCGTGAGCGTTTTTCCCGTTAAAGGCATCAGTCTGTCCTGGCTGAAATTATAATCAAGCTGGGCCCTAAAGTCAAGGACATGGAAAGCATGACCAAGTGCTGGTATGATCAAAGCAGCTAATGGGGTCAGGTCTTGAATTATAACATTTTTTAGCAAATTATGGCATAAAGGTTTCAGCTAAGGCCTTATGTGGCAAGTTACATCGTTATCCTTAGTCCGTCGTTGAAGTGTCCTTGCCAGGGGCAGGGGGGATAACTATAATGGTAATAGCAGTATAAGTATGCCCGGCCATTATCAGTCTGTTTACTGGTTTGCCTGAAATATTAGCTATTGGAACCCATTTTATGGAGGTGCTGAAATGCTTGAAGTTTATGTTAAAGACGGATGCCCGTACTGTGAAAAACAAATTGAAGTGCTTAAAAAGAAAGGCGTGGAATATGAACTGCATAATGTCAGCACAGACCGGGAAGCTCTGAAAAGGGCCCGCCGGGAATACAAGGCCGACAAAGTCCCGGTTGTTATTGAGAATGGTGTTGTGCAGAGTATCGGCTTTGGCGGNGGAGGCTGAGGGATTTAAAGGACAAGGCCGCCGGGAGCGGCCTTTTGTAAGTATAGTATCTTTTAAATTTCGCTTTTACAGCAAGCCTTCAACTACAAACAATAACTTTTAAATTTCCCGGATTAAACCGGCGCGTTTAAGTACCGGCTGCCGGCCAACAATGGTTAAAGGGCCAGTGCCATTATTTTCCCGGGGCCGGTGAATCCTCTACCGGGTCCAGGTGGATGATCGTGTCGCAGTGGTACCTCTTCCTGATATGGTCTTCCACCATTTGAGCAATTTCATGCGCTTCATCAAGGCTCAGGTAACCGTTAACTTCGACATGCATGGTTATTACTTTCCATGAACCGTAATCGTGAACTTCCAGGCGGTGGGCGTCGACAACACCGTCAACTTCCTTGGCGCAGTTGACTATTTCTTTTTGCAGTTCGTCAGCCGGTGCTGTGCCGAGAAGCCTGCTGGAAGAATTACGAAGTATTTTTAACCCTGTATAAATGATATAGAAAGCGATAGCAATTCCAAAGTAGGCATCCAGGGTGTAAAGCCCAAAATAAGCTCCGATCAGGGCAATCAATACCAAACCAGAAGACAGGGAGTCGCTCCGGTGGTGCCAGGCGTCTCCTTCCAGGGTGTCGGAATCGATTAAACGGCCGAGGCGGGCTGAGAAATAATACATGAATTCCTTGAGAATAATGGCGGCAATAACCGCAATGATGGCGGCTATGGAAGGGCTGGCAAAAACTTCACCGGCCAGCCGGCTGTAAGCGCTGTAAATAAATGCGGCGCCCGCACCAATAAGCATTATCCCGATAACCAGGCCGGCCAGGTATTCGGTCCGGCCGTGGCCGTGGGGGTGTTCGCTGTCCGCTTTTTTGCCGGCCATGAGGAAGCCGATCAAAACTACCAGTGAAGAAAAGATATCAGAAGCGCTGTGGACTGCGTCGGCGATCAGGGCCAGGCTGTTGGTAAGCAGGCCGAAGGTTAACTTTAAAAGGGTCAGGAAAAGGTTGCCGCCAAGGCCCACCCAGCTTTCGATTATCCCGACCCGGCTCCTTTCGGAAGGCTTTCTGAGATCCCTGTTTGCAGTTATCTTCCCGGCCAGCCAGCCGGCCAAACGTTTCATAATGTGGCCCCGCTCTTTTCAAATTAAACATTATTATATCACATTTGCTGCGTCGGTTGATAAAGCGGGGCCTAAAAATCACTTTAAAGCCCACTGATTATAGTTTTCGAAGGTTATTTGAATAATTAGGCCCCATTTAATCCGCAAATACTCTGTTTTGTGTTGATATCCTAAATTATACTACCCCTTTTACCTTTTGCGAAAGGGCAGGTGATATGACATAATAATATAGTAAAGACTGTTTCTTAATCTGGCAGTAATAGAAAGGCGCCTCCGGTAAGCGGGCCGAAATATCTGGATAAAGATTCGTCAAACACCCGTATAACAATCAGAATCAGGCGCGCCCTGACCGATTTAATACGGTTTTTTTTATTTAAAAACCGGTGTTTTTGCGTCTTTTCCAACTAAATCTGCTGTTTGTGTTTTCAGAAAAAAAGGAGGTGAACAGCCCGGTCATATAACCGGGCTGGAAGATTGAGCCAAAGAGGAGTAGTAGTAGCCAAACCTTACGAACGATTAAGCCGGGAACAGGTTGAATTGATCAACCGCACGTCGCTGGATATCCTAAAGAGCCCGGGCATACTGTGCTACCATGAAGAAAGCGTTTCCCTGCTGGAGAAAGCCGGAGCCAAAGTTAAAGCTACCCGGGAAGGTGAGCATGACGCATGGTGGGTCAGTATCCCGGAAAAAGCAGTCAGGCAGGCCCTGGATACAGCCCCCTCTAAAGTAACCCTCGGAGCCAGGAACCCCGAAAACCAGGTCATTATGGATGCTGAAGAAACCAGGGTTCATTTTGGCAGCGGTTCAGAAACCAATTACTGGCTGGAGGTTGAGCCGGAAACTTTTGTTTCCAAGCAGGATGGAAGGGAACAGGTTTTCCCGGTAATGAAGAAAAGCCGCGGCAACGTGAGCTACCTCTGCCGCTCGGCCCACCTGGCCAATAACCTTGAAAACCTTGATTTCTTTATCCGCAATGTCAATGTCCAGGATGAAGATATCACTACTGACAATAAAGATGTAAACGTCTTTTTTGCCTCTCTAAATAATATTACCAAGCCTGTTATAGGCGGCATCGCCGACTTTGAACAGCTTGAAAAGGTCGTCAATATGGCAGAAATTATTGCCGGTGGCAAAGAAGAACTGGTCAAAAATCCGGTCACCTCTTTCATTACCAGTGTCATAAAAAGCCCCCTTCAGGTAGTGGCGGAAACGGCCGAAAAATTGATCGCCATAGCCCGGATGGGATTGCCGGTGGTCATTTCTACTTCGCCCCAGGGCGGTTCAACGGCCCCTATAGATGAGATGGGCATGGTAGCCCAGGTTAATGCGGAGGCCCTGACCGGTATAGTGATTAACCAGCTGGCCAATCCGGGAGCTCCTGTTATTTATGGCGCGGTTCCGGTCCGGGCCCGTATGGACGATCTGCATGACATGTACGGGGTGCCCGAGTTTTGCCATTACAATATGGCCTGCGCCCAGATGGCCCGTTATTACAAGGTGCCCTGCTATTCAACCGCCGGGGTGGGAGATGCCAAGGTTCCCGGGGTCCAGGCTGCAGTGGAAAAAATGTTCACATACTCAGCTGTGCCTTTTGCCGCCCCCGACCTGATTCATTATGCTTTTGGCCTTTTGGATAAAACCCAGACTTTTTCTCCGGAACAGGCGGTGCTTGATAACCATCAAATCGGCATGGTTAAGTTCCTGCATAGGGAGAGCGGTGTCAATGCTGAGGCAGCGGATAAAACAAAGCAGATCGTCGAAGAAGTGATGAACAGCCCCTACCGCATGTATGCTCGTTACGCCCGTAAGATGCTGCGCAGGGGTGGTGTATTTGGCGGGTTCCCCTTTGAAGGCGAAAACGACGATCAGGATCAGACCCTGCTTAAACTTAATGAGCGCTTCCGGCAGCTCGAGGAAGTAGAACCACAGCACCTGCCGGAGGATATTTGCAGCCGTATTTTCGAACAGACACCGGGATTGCTGCCCCGTTTAAATCCGTACGCTTAACAATAAAAACGATAACAAACTGGAGGAGGATGAAAGTTGAAGGATAAATTGATTGAAGGCATAGTGGAAAACGTCCTGCAGGGGCGTCGCAACAAGGATGATGAGGGTATTGAAGAAGAGAATATCGGCGAACCCGGAGTGGCAGAGCTGGTCCAGGAAGCGCTGGACAACGGGATCGATACCAATACAATACTGCTTGAAGGCCTGAGTAAAGGTATGGAGCAGGTCGGGCAAAAATATGAAACAGGGGAATATTTTATCCCGGATATGCTTACCGCTGCCGAAGCGGTTGAAGCCGGTATGACTGTTATGGAGCCGTACCTGGCCGGCGAAGGGACAAGTGAAGGCAAAGGCAAGGTTATTATGGCCACTGTAGAAAAGGATCTGCATGACATTGGCAAGAACCTGGTTTCGATCATGCTTAAGGGTGCCGGTTTTAATGTAGTAGATCTGGGTATCGATGTTCCCGCCGCCCGGATAGTTGAAGCGGCTGAAGAAGAAAATGCCGATCTGGTCGGACTTTCAGCTTTGCTTAACACAACCATGGTCAACATGGAAGACGTTGTTAAAGAGCTTGAGAAAAAGGGGCTCCGCGATAAAATTAAAGTTATCATCGGGGGAGCGCCCACATCCGACGATTTTGCTTCCGAGATAGGCGCCGATGGCTATGGAAAAGATGCCTTCGCCGCTATCCGGGTAGCGGAAGAACTATTAAAAGCGGGAGGGAACAAGTAAGATGGATGCTGATAAAGCTTATACTGAAGCGATACGTCACGGACGGTACAGTGAGCAGATAAAAGGCCTGCGCTGTAAGTATGACCATGTCCGGACACAATTTGAAGATTTTATTACTAAATATTACCTCAGGCCGTATTTAGAAGAAATTGTTAAAACGAAAGTTGATAAAAGCGGCGAAAGTTTACGTTTTTATGATCTGGGCTGCGGGACAGGTGACGGTTATGAACTGTTGAGCAAAATGGCCAGGGGAACCAGGCTTTCCCAGTTTGATACCCGTTTAGTCAAGGACGATATGATGGACCAGTACAAAGGTATTGATTTAAGCGTTTCCCTCCTTAAAGAGGCGGAAAACCTGTTCGGTGACTACGAGCATGTCAACTTTTGCAAAGGAGACTTTTCCAACGGCCTGCCGCTGGATGAAGGCGAGGAATCGTACGACCTCTACTTTACTTCATATGGGACTCTTTCTCACTGCACCAATGAAGAGCTAGAAAAGCTTTTTGTAGATATGGGTAAGCACGGTCACAATGGAAGTTTGATCCTGGCCGACTTTATTGGGCGTTATTCGTACGAATGGCAGAACCTGTGGACCCAGGATCCAGAAGAAGTTTCCTATATCGACTATGTGATTAATTACCTGTATCCCGAGGAAGAGAGGGACAATGTAGAGCTTTCTTCATTTCCCATGCGGCTGATGACGCCGGCCGAAGTATTTAAAGTGCTCGAAAGCGCCGCCCGTAAAGCCGGAGTAGAGCTAAAGGTCCTGCGCTTTTTCGATCGCTCCCTCTTTGTGGGTCGGCATATTGAAACGGGTACCTATAACGGCAACCCCCAAAACCTGCGCCTGATGGTTTCTTCGCTGTTCGAGCGCGGATTGCGGACCTATTTCCCGGACCTGAAAGTAAATTACAAGCCCAGGGAAGGTTTTGATTGGCAGAATGAATCCCTGCAGAGGCTGGCTGATAGTTGGAACGCCCTGGTTGACTACACCATGGTCCTGATGGAGCATTATGACAGTAACGAAGATCTTTTGCCCTATCCCCCGCCAACCGATGTTAAGCCCCTGGAAAAGGCTTACCGGGTTATGAGGCAGACCCTGGAAGGCAGCAAAGGGCTTTACGGAGATATCAGGGCGGATTTAATCGAAGCCCAGCTCGGTTATGCCATTCGCAGCCTGGAGATGAATCTGCAGCAGGGCCATGGCCTCGGCCACGGCCTGGTCGGTATAATCCAGGTCGTTAAATAAGGCAGACTTTAAGCTGTGTGGTGCAAATAATACTTATACACAAAGCTTACGCTACA
>SL_5KL_010_SEDDRAFT_10000927_pt1 | contig 18345 bp, 18 predicted proteins | sample SodLakKL_010_SED_FD_9118 | JGI IMG/M metagenome (IMG submission 9118)
TTCTGGCCCGCCGTTTTCGCTCCAGTTCATACAGCCATATTACCTTTGCTGTCTTCGCGGAAAACGGACATATCCCGACCTTGTTACCCTTTCCGACTACGCGCACCCACTTCTGCTCGATGTTAAGGTCCGTAAGCCTCAGATGCGCCATTTCGTTCAGACGCAGTCCGGAGTCAATGAAGAGTAGCAGAACGGCCTTGTTCCGCATACCGATGAAGCGGCTACCGGTTTTGATGTCGAGTTCGCAGAGAGACAGAAGCCGCCTAAGGTCTTCCAGATCATATGGCTGAATAGCAGGTGGAGGTGGAGACTTGTAGCGAACGCCATCCATGGGGCTGGACGTCAGAAGCCCCTCCTCGATAGCCCAGTTGAACAGCCGTCTTACTGCCTTGTAGTAGGGCCATGCCGTGGACGGCTTAGCCTTTGATACCCTCCGACTACCTTTCCCCGCCGTATACTCGATATCCCTTGACCCGGTCCATAGCAAGAACTGCCGGATACCTCTCGTATCCAGGAGGTGCACCTTGCCCGGCCAGCCTTGCTCTCTAGCATATATGAGAAGCTGGTTTAGTAGCTTTCTGTAGTACTCATGTGTCCGGCTGGCACGCCCTTCCGCCTGGAGCGAGAACAAGAACCCGTCGACCAAGTCTTGAAGCTCGATTGCGTTGTCAACATGTTTCACCTTGCATTTGCGGTCGGCCCATAATCGCTGTATTTTTCTTAGTCATCTGGTTATCTGTAGCTTTGCCTAGATTTGAGACTTCCACCAAGTCAGTTGCCTCCCCAGCTTTGTAGTGAGCCGCCTGGGACTCGAACCCAGAACCGGCTGATTAAGAGTCAGCTGCTCTTCCTGTTGAGCTAGCGGCCCAGCGTCGTAATCTTATCACTGGGGCACGTCACAGGCAAGCTCAGGGCAGCGAGTGAACTGTCTCGGAGGTTTGTGCTAGAATGGATGGCAGTTTATGAAAGTACTTCGCGAGGTCGGGATTGCGGTGCTGATTGCCGCGGCTGTGTTCGGCATACTTCAGCTTAACGTGCGGAGTTACACCGTCCACTATACCAGTATGCTTCCCAATGTCGAGGAACGCGACTGGATTATGGTCAACCGGGCGAGTTACGCGTTCGGCGAGCCTCAGCGGGGAGATATCATCGTGTTCGACACTCCGTTTCAATCCCCACGCCCCTTCATCAAACGGATCATCGCTCTGCCCGGGGAACAGGTTGAGGTCAGGGACGGGTCGGTCTTCATCAACGGCACCGCACTGCGTGAGACATACACCAGGGAGCCTCCGAATTACGAGATGGAAGCGACGCAGATTCCGGACGACGAGTACTTCGTTCTGGGAGACAATCGAAACAACAGCAACGATTCGCGTTACGGATGGACTGTACCGCGGGATAACATCATCGGCAAGGCATGGTTCACCTATTGGCCCCCGGGCAGGCTGGGGAGCATCAGGCACTATCGCTACCCGGAGTTGGCTGTGACCCTCGAGTCAGCGGTCGCTGTCAACCGGACAAGTGAGGCATAGCTTGTACGACGAGGCGGTAGAGCTCTTTCGGGCCGCAGGAGCGATCAAGGAAGGGCATTTCCTGCTCACATCGGGGTTGCACTCAGACGTCTACTGGGAGAAGTTTCGTATCCTCCAGAACCCGAGTATCACCGGGAAACTATGCAGTCTTATCGCCGATCACTATAGAGGCCAGACGCCGGATCTGGTTGCCGGACCGACACTGGGAGGCATGGTTCTCGCCTTCGAGGTTGCACGGCAACTGGGGATAGGGAGTATCTACGCTGAAAAGGATGATGCTGGCAGGGCATTCCGGCGAGATTACGAGATGTCACCCGGCTCACGCATCCTCATCGTTGACGATATCCTGACCACCGGCGGCTCGCTGAGAGAGACCATAGCTGCTACCGACAGGCTGGAGGGGATTGTCATTGGTGTAGGAGTGCTGGTCGATCGCAGTGACAGGGATGTGACCTTCGATCTGCCTGTCTTCAGCTGCCTGCGGGCCCCCGCCGTCGCCTATGCCCCGGACGAATGCCCTCTCTGTGCCAGACGGGTTCCGCTGGTGAGACCGGGTGGCGCGCAGGGAAACCACCGATAGCTCTGGATTGCTCTTGCGTCTATCTTCTGACGCTATCGGCGCACAGCGCATGGCATGGAAGGCTCATCGGTATCCGGCCAGCCGATAACCGAGTCTTGTACCTCCTTGCACCACAGTGCCATCGCCCTGACCGATGTGCTCATGCATGAACACTATGCTTGACACTAGGATGAGGACAACCTAAAATAGCGTGTCTGCCGGGGTAGCTCAGGTGGTAGAGCAGCGGACTGAAAATCCGCGTGTCAGTGGTTCGACTCCACTCCTCGGCACCATGCATGCATACTCTTAGTGAACTCAGAGCCGCAAGTGAAGCGGACAGTCTCTGAGTGTCGGCAGGGCATGATCGAGGGAGGTGGAGACGTAGTTGTCGGAACACGGGTCGAACGATGTCATGCCGAAGTGGCGGAACGGTAGACGCGGCAGTCTCAAAAACTGTTGGGGGGCAACCCCCGTGTCGGTTCGAGTCCGACCTTCGGCACCAGGGTTGCCTGTGATCGTCTGGTGCCGGGTTGTGTAGCGGTAGCACAGAGGACTTTGGATCCTTTAGCCCAGGTTCGAATCCTGGCCCGGCAGCCATCTTCCGGGTTGACCCGGGGACCAGCGGGGCGACATTCGCGTGTAGAGACGCGTTGATCTCCTTGGTCGCGGCGGAATGAACCTGTACGATGGAGGGAGTCTGATGGCCGGGCATAAGCAGGTTACTGTCTACACGGACGGTGCATGCATAGGCAATCCCGGACCGGGTGGATATGGATTGGTGATACTCAGTAACGATGATAGGCGAGAACTATCGGGTGGTTTTCGACGAACCACCAATAATCGAATGGAGATGATGGCTGCGATCGTGGCGCTGGAGAGTCTTGAGCCAGGATCCCGGGTCACCCTGTACAGCGATTCCGAGTATTTGGTCAAGGCGATTTCCAGCGGATGGGCGAGGAGGTGGCAGCAGAACGGCTGGATGCGAAACAGGCGGGAGCGGGCTCTGAATCCGGACCTATGGGAGAGACTCCTCGAGTTGTGCGGGCGTCACGATGTTGAGTTTCGCTGGATAAGGGGCCATGCAGAGAGCGCTGAGAACGCGCGCGCCGACCTATTGGCCATGCAGGCGGCTCGGCAGTCAGGCCAGCCCGATGACGTCGGTTATGCCGGTTAAGAGTTTCCGATATGACAGCGGCGGCGGAGCATGTGTCTCGATCGGCTGTCAGTTTCTGATCGGCAACTCTGTGGACTTCACTCGCAGGACCGGTCTTGAGTTAATCCCGCAAAAATGGCAAAATCAGCCCTGACGCAGCGAAGTCTGCGTCGACGAACCACATCCCCGGTAGCTCAATGGTAGAGTGGGCGGCTGTTAACCGCTTGGTTGCAGGTTCGAGTCCTGCCCGGGGAGCCAGCTTCCTCGCTCTAGCTTGACCCAGCGGATCTGTCAGGCAGCCAGTAGTTCCTTTAGCTTCTTCGTGAGAGCAGGCACCACTTCCTCATACTTGCCCACAACTCCGAACTCTGCCTCGCGGAATATGTTCGCCTCGGGGTCCTTGTTGATGGCAATGATATGCTTGGAACTGGAGCACCCTGCTGTATGCTGGCTGGCGCCTGAAACAGCTATCGCGAAATACAGATCGGGAGCGACTATCTTGCCGGTGAGCCCGATGTGCAGCGCCTCCGAGACCCAACCATTATCCGCCGGAGGACGTGATGCTCCGACAGCACCATTCAGTAGATCAGCCAGCTCCTTCAGAGTGGTCTGGAACGGGTCAGGGCCACCCAACCCTCTTCCTCCGCAGACGATCACAGGAGCATCTTCGAGCTTCATCCCCACCGCCTCCTCTTTGATTGTCTCCAGCGTCTTGATCCTCACCTTCGACACATCGACATCTACCTTGTAGGATATGATCTCTCCCTTCCTGGAGTCATCGCGTTCCAGAGGCGACATGGCCTTTGACCTCACTGTAGCTATCTGGGGCATGGCCTCACCGGTGAACACAGCCTGCGCGTTGCTTCCGTAGACAGGTCGGGTCTGTACCAGTGTCCTGGTCTGGGGATCTATGCTCAGATCAAGGCAGTCCGTAGCAAGGCTCGTTTGGAGTCTGAAGGCAAGACGAGGACCGAAGTCTCTACCCATGAAGGTCTGCCCCATTAGTATTGCCCTGGGCGAGACCTCCTTGACCAGTCTGTCTGCGACCTGCATGTATGAATCCGCTTCATACTCTTTGAGTGAAGCATGCTCTGCGACGTAGACCTTGTCTGCCCCGTAAGCAACTGCTTCTTTAGCAGCTTCGCCAATTCCCTCGCCAGTCAGTAGGCAGAGCAAATCCTCCTTCAGATCATCAGCGAGTTTCCTGCCACATCCGAGTAGCTCAGTGGTAATCGAGGCCAGCTTGCCGTTCGCCAGCTCACCGCAAATCAGTATTCCTTTGTAGTCAGCCATCATTTCCTCCTTGATACTAAAGCAGTTTGGCTTCCCTGAGCCTTGTCGCCAGATTGGCACCCGCCTCTGCGGGCGTCTCCCCCTCGATCATCTCACACTTGGCTTCCTTGACAGGCTGAAACAGCTTTTCCAGCTGGCTTCTCCTACCGGCAGATCCAACCTGTGAAGGCTCAAGCTCTATATCGGCGGGCTTCCAGATAACCGGCTGCTTCTTCGCCGCCGCCATGATCCCCTTCAACGCTGCATAACGAAGGGCACCCAGTTCGCTCGTTACCGTAACCACTGCAGGGAGCGCCACCTCAACGGAGCGATATCCATCCGGTATAACCTGCTCTATCTTTGCCTTCCCGTCAGCAACCTCAACCTTGCGGGCCAGGGTAACAGCCGGAATGCCCAGAAGCTCGGCAATGCCGAGGCCCGTCTGCCCAGCATCCCAGTCCGAGGACTGCCGACCGCAGAATATTATGTCATATGCGCCGATCTTCTTAATCGCAGCAGCGAGGGCGTTAGCCGTCGACCAGCTATCACCATCCTCAAATGCGTCGTCCTCGAGCAGTATCAGTTCATCCCCTCCGACTGCCAGGGACTTCTTGATAACGTCGCGAACGAACTTGTTACCAAGGCTGAGCGCGGTTACCTTGCCGCCGACAGCGTCCTTGATGCGAAGGGCTGCCTCCAAAGCAAACTCCTCGTACTGGCCGATAACAGGCTTCACCTCTGCCGGCCATGTCATCCTGTTATCTACCACCTTGAAGACTGCCGGTGGCGCCTCAGGGTCCGGCACTTGCTTACAGCACACGATCATGTTTACTGGCATTCCGTAACCTCCTCGAAGATTCTTTGCGGCCAAAGCTTACATCAGAACCCGCCTTCAGTCAACGTTCGGATGTGAAGGTCTACGCTGGAATGAATAGGACGGTAGTGATATACTCAGTGCACATCGCCACGGGTCTGAACAGCGGTAGAAGCACATGTTGCTGGCAGTAGATATCGGTAACACCAACGTTAAGCTGGGTGTGTTCGATCGGGATAGACTGGTCGCCACCTGGAATCTGGCCACTGATACCCACGCTACCACAGACGAGTATGGAGCAACGCTGCTGAACCTGATGGACAGAGAGAAGGTCGTCCCTTCAGAGGTCACAGGTGTGGTGCTTTGTGGCGTGGTGCCTCCCCTGCTGCATACGGTTGTCCAGCTATGCGCTAAGTACCTGAATACCACGCCTCTGATCGTTGAGGCTGGTGTCAAGACCGGAATGCGCATATGTCTCGATAACCCTCGTGAGGTAGGTCCAGATCGTGTTGTGGGCGCTGTCGCTGCTCAGAACCTCTACGGGAAACCGCTGGTGGTGATCGACCTGGGCACAGCTACGACGTTTGATGTGGTGTCGGACGAAGGCGATTACCTGGGAGGAGCGATCGCGCCGGGCATCGGCATAGCCAGCGAGGCTTTGTTTGCCCGCACAGCTGCGTTGCCCAGGATTGAACTCGTGCGCCCGAAACAGGTCATAGGCAGGAATACCGTCACTGCCATGCAATCGGGTATAATATTCGGCTACATCGAACTGATCGAAGGCATGATAAGGCGTATTGAGAGCGAGCTGGGCAACAAGGTAAAGGTCGTGGCTACCGGTGGCCAGGCCTATCCTTTTGCTGAGGAGATACCGGCCATAGACGTAGTCGATCCCAACCTCACTCTAACAGGGCTGCGCCTGATTTATGAGATGAACAGGTAACACCGATGCTGAAAGACAGGACAGTAGTGTTGGGCGTGACAGGCAGTATAGCTGCCTACAAGGCCGCCGAGATCGCCAGCCAGCTGACCCAGTCCGGGGCTATCGTGAACGTGGTCATGACCGAGGGGGCTACCCAGTTCATATCACCTCTCACGTTTCGGGCTCTGACAGGCAGACCTGTGGTCACTGAGATGTTCGATGTCACATCGGAGTACAGTGTTGAGCATGTCTCCCTGGCCAGATCCGCCGACATCGTGGTTGTTGCCCCTGCAACAGCCAATGCTATTGCCAAGCTGGCTGCCGGCATCGCCGATGACATGTTGTGTTGCACCGTACTGGCTACCAGGGCGCCTGTGATCGTTGCCCCGGCCATGGAGACCAACATGTACGAGAATCCCATAACCCAGGACAATCTCTCTGAGCTCAAGGAGCGCGGCTTTGTGATCGTCGGGCCAGCCGCAGGCTGGCTGGCGTCGGGCAGGGAGGGACCGGGACGGCTTGCGGATATCAGCGACGTTGTCGGAACCGTCCGGCGGGTGCTTGGCAAACAGGGGGATCTGGCGGGCAAGCATATCGTTGTCTCGGCAGGCGGTACGCAAGAACCGATCGACCCTGTCCGCTGTATAGTGAACCGTTCGTCAGGTAAGATGGGCTATGCGCTGGCAGAGGCAGCTATTGAACGTGGCGCGAAGGTCTCGCTGATCACAGCGCCGGTTTCATTGGGGATTCCCATAGGTGCTGACGCGATGAGCGTCCGCACTGCCGATGAGATGCGTCAGGCCCTGGAAAGCCTGGTACCAACGGCAGATGCGGTGATTATGGCGGCAGCGGTGGCCGACTATCGTCCCAAGAACTTAGCTAGAGAAAAGATGAAGAAGCGGGCCGGCGGAATCAAACTGGAACTCGAGTCTACACCCGATATCATTGGCAATCTCAAAGGAGATTTCGTCAAGATCGGGTTTGCTGCAGAGACCACGAACATGGTGGAGAATGCTACCCAGAAGCTCAAGGAAAAGCGGCTTGACCTTATCGTGGCCAATGATGTCACGGCAGCAGACAGCGGGTTCGGCACCGATACGAATCGTGTGACCATCATCGACAGTCAGGGAGCAGTTGAAGCCCTGCCTGTGCTCACCAAGCGACAGGTCGCCGAAAAGGTTCTTGACAGGGTGGTCACCCTTCTCACGAAGACGGAATCCTGATAAGGCGTCCGCCTTGCCCCGGAGTCTACTGCATTCGTAGACCGGTCGGTCATTGTACTGACCATGACTGAGAGAGAATGAAGGGAGTTAGCTGATGTCCCAGATGCCTAAAGCATACGAGCCAGGCCACATAGAGGATAAGTGGTACGATTTCTGGCAGACGCAGGGCTACTTCTCGCCTATGGTCGACCCGGGAAAGAAGCCCTTCGTGATCGTCATGCCTCTTCCCAATGTGACTGGCGATCTTCATCTGGGGCATGCCCTGTTTGTGACATTACAGGACGTGATGACCAGGTGGCACAGGATGATGGGCGAGCCCACCCTCTGGTTGCCGGGCACGGACCATGCCGGCATCGCCACCCAGGTCGTCATAGAAAGGCAACTGGCACGGCAGGGGAAGACCAAGGAGGAGATCGGTCGTGAGGAGTTCACCAGGCTCATCTGGGAGTGGGCCGGGAAGAACAGGGGAGACATCAGGCGCCAGCTCCAGCAACTGGGTGCTTCTTGTGACTGGACGAGAGAGAAGTTCACTCTGGACGAAGGCCCGAGCAGGGCTGTGAGGACTGCATTCGTGCGTCTGCACGACAAGGGATTGGTGTATCGCGGAGAGCGCATGGTGAACTGGTGTCCCCGCTGCCGCACCGCCATCTCCGATCTCGAGGTGGAGTACAAGGACATGGTCGGACACCTCTACCACATCCGCTATCCCCTCGCAGAGGGCGACGGGTTCATCACTGTTGCCACGACCCGCCCGGAGACGTTCCTGGGCGACACGGCCGTCGCTGTCAACCCCGAAGACGAACGTTACAGGCACCTGGTAGGCGGATGCGTTACGCTGCCCATCGTGAACAGGACGATACCAGTAGTGGCCGACACCGTGGTCGATGCAGCCTTCGGCACCGGGGCGCTCAAGATCACGCCGGCCCATGATCCCACCGACCTTGAGATCTCCCGGAGACATAGCCTGCCGCTTGTGAACGTCATGAACCCCGATGCCACCATGAACGAGAACGCCGGTCCGTACGAGGGACTGGACCGGACGGTCTGTCGGGAGAGAATACTGGCAGACCTGGAGACCGCCGGCTTGCTGGAGAAGACCGAGCCCTACAGCCATGCGGTCGGACACTGCTGTCGCTGCCAGGCGATGATCGAGCCTAATGTGAGTCTACAGTGGTTCGTTCGAACCGAACCTCTGGCTCAAGCAGCCGCCGGAGCGGTCAGAGACGGCAGGATAACGATAATACCGGAGCGCTTCACCAGGCTCTATTTCGAGTGGATGGAGAATATCCGGGATTGGTGTATCAGCCGTCAGCTATGGTGGGGACACCGCATTCCCGTATGGTATTGTCAGAGCTGCACCCAGGTCACAGCCTCGATCGAGGAGGCAACACGCTGCGCACATTGTGGATCAGAACAGGTGATCCAGGATCCGGACGTGCTCGACACCTGGTTCAGTTCCGCACTATGGACTCACTCACCGCTGGGCTGGCCGGAGGATACCGATGACCTCCGTTACTTCTACCCGAGCTCGGTCATGGAAACCGGTTACGACATCCTGTTCTTCTGGGTGGCCCGGATGATCATGATGGGCCTGGAGAACATGGGCGAGGTGCCTTTCCATACCGTGTATCTTCACGGGCTGATAAGGGACAGGAGCGGAGAGAAGATGAGCCGCAGCAAGCTGAATGCCAGCGCCACACATCCCTCCGAACCGATAGGGATGTACGGTGTTGACGCGCTTCGCTTCGCCTTGACTGTCGGCACCACAGCGGGCAATGACATGAGTCTGGGGCAGGACAGACTGGAGTCCGGCCGCAACTTCGTCAACAAGCTCTGGAATGCCACAAGATTCATTCTCCAGCACATGGATTCCGATCATCCTGACACGCACCCGGCAGATTCGCCAGCGCAGACCGTTGAAGACCGGTGGATAGTGAGCCAGATGAACCGCCTTATCGCTGATGTCACCGCGCTGATGCAGGATTTCCGGTTTGGCGAGGCAGAACAGCAGATCTACGACTTCCTCTGGTCGAGGCTCTGTGACTGGTATCTGGAGATGGCCAAGGTGCGCATCCGTGACCGATCGAACCCATCGCCGTTACCGTTTCTCGTCACCTCCCTGGAGCAGTCGTTGCGTCTGCTCCACCCGTTCATGCCCTTCGTCACCGAGGAGCTGTGGCAGAGGCTGCAGGGAAGGCTAACCGACTCGGGTATGCCCCTTCAGTCAGCAGGTGACACCGCCAACTCCCCCGACTCGATCATGATAGCGGAATATCCGACCCCCGATCACTCGGCGATTGACACAGAAGCCGAACGGCTCATGGATGCGGTCATAGAGATCGTCCGCTCCATTCGAAACGTGCGGACTGAGAACAGGGTGGCACCGGGCAGGTGGGTTGAGGCCAGAGTTTATGCCGGAGAACTGCTGTCGGGTCTACTGGCAGAAGCCGGCATGATAGAGACGCTTGCCAGGGCCCGTCCCCTGCATGTGCTCAGTCGAGAGCAGGAACGGCCTGTAGATGACCGGGAGATCGTCCTGGTGCTGAAGGAGGCCGAGGTGGTTCTGCCAGCGGCCGCCATGGCCGACCTGTCGTCGGCGCAGAAGGAGAGACTGCACAGGGAAGGCGACGATACCAGGGCAAGGATCGCGCAACTGGAAACGAGGCTCAGGGACGAAGCCTTCCTCAGCAAGGCACCGGGTCACATAGTCGAGAAGGAGAGGCAGAAGCTCGCTGCTCTCAAGGACAGACTGAGTAGAATCGAGCGAGAGCTATCCTGACGACGGCCACAGGCACCGGCACCACACAGCATCAACAGCATTGCCGGGCACGACGGGCTGAACCGCTAGGTTCCTGCTGGCTTGCCGCGGGTCGTCCCGCCACTCGGGACCTTGAGCCACCGACTGCCAGTTCGTGAAGCCTACCCAGGGCCTTTTTCGTATCACTGGCCACACAGGACTTGTCGGCCCTCTTTACCCGCCTCTTGAACAGCCAGTAGGTGAACTCATCCAGCTCATCCAGACCGATGGACTTTGGCTGACGATAGCCCTTCTGCTTTCTGAACTCCCTGAGCAACGAGGCCTGATCCGCTCCGTAGACGCGACGGTATGCTTCATCATATACACCGTCGTCCCTGGTCAGTCCGGCCACCCTCCTCTCTTTGCGTATCTCATCGCACACCGTCAGGATGAGAAACCGTTCTACCAGGACACCATAGAAGTAGTTGAGGTAGGAGCGGTACTTGGAGGCACCGATCGAAGCCCTGAATTCGCCCCTGGACTGGCCGACAGGCGGCTTCCCGAAGAACAAAAGCGCGACACGTTCGTTCCCCGGAATGAGTCCATCCAGTTCCTCGCAAAGTCTCTCGGCCAACACCAGCCAGTCGAAGGCCTCGTTGTCGACAAGATACCGGTAGTGGCGTCCGCCATAATGCTCCTCAGGAGCACTCCACATGCGAACAGCCTCAAGCAGGGCAGTGAACCAGTTCCTTCCGCCGGCCACTGATTCTAGCAACTCCTCGATGATCGCAGCTTCCGCGGCGGACATGTCGATGACCTCCGCTGTCGTCTCACGTGACATGTCTCAATTATATCTGTGTACCCTGCCTGACTCAAGCTGAGTAACGCTCACCCGGTGTTCTACTCCAGATCAGCCAGGTCCGTCCCTTAAGCAGCAAACCAGGACAGTTGACAATGCGCCTGACGGGGTATCCTGAGAAGCGGCGAGCCTCAGATGAGATGTCTCTCTAGCTCCGTCAGATCCGTAATGGACTGGTGATCCGTACGGCCCGACCTGTCCAGGTAGAGAGCGTGCAGCCCCGCCTCCCGGGAGTTCACGAAGTCCAGCTGCCAGTTATCGCCGACATGAAGCGCCCGGTCCGGCGTGACGCCCATTTCTTTGCATATGCTGCGGTAGAACGCCGGGCTCTTGAGTTGCCTGTAGTCGGAGACCGACGAGAAGACCCGTACGAAGTGGTGCTCGGTATCGGCAAGCAGGAAGCGGAGAAACTCGTGCGGCGTGCACGAGGCAACGATCAGCCTGTACCGTTCTCCCAGTGAACTCAGCACCTGCATAACCTCCGGATAGTACCCTATTCTGGGCAGGCACTGATCTATCGCCCGCTCCGCCGAGCCCAGGTCGAGGCGGCTGAACCAGTAGTTTATGTCGTACCACTCTAATCGCTGCTCGCCGACGCTGGCGTATTCTTCAAACACGGTCTCCCTGGCTCTAACGATGTCCAGCCCTGTCCTGTGTGCGTAGATCGCGGGAATCGTCTCGTGCCAGATGGCCTCGCTGAACTCGGGAGTCACCAGCGTTCCCTCGGCATCGAACGATATGACCTCTACTTCCTTCATCAGAAACGGTGATACTATCACGTAGCCACGGCAGAAGTCCATTTGCCCGCTCCGCGGTAGCAGGCTACAATAGCCTGCATGCCAAGTTACCCCAACCTGGACAGTCTGGGAAGGACCTTCGAGTTGGGTCCCATCAGGCCTCCCAGCGAAGCCCGCTCGCTCCTGATAAGGGCCACGCGTAACTGCCCCTGGAACCGTTGTCAGTTCTGCCCCATCTACAAGGGCAGCAGGTTCGAACTGAGGACCGTGCCCGAAGTCGTAGCCGACATTGAGTCCGCAAAGGCCATTGCCGATGGCATCAGAGAGGCAGCCTGGAGAGCCGGCTATGGCGACAGGGTGAGGGAGTTTGCCGCACAGCTACGCCGGGATCCTCGCTATGGACACTGTGTCAACCATGTCGCATTATGGCTGTCGACGGGGTCAGGGTCGGCGTTCCTGCAGGACTCCAACAGCCTGCTCATGCGCACCGCTGAACTGGTCGAGGTGATCGCCTTTCTGCGGAAGACCTTCCCCGAGTTGGGCAGGGTAACCACTTATGGTCGATCACATACGGCCGCCCGCAAGTCCGTGACGGAACTGGAGGAACTCAAGCATGCCGGCCTTGACCGGGTTCACATCGGCCTGGAGACCGGCTATGACGCGCTTCTTACCTACATGGAGAAGGGATGCACGGCCAGGGACCATGTGGCAGGCGGAAGAAAGATCAGGGAGGCAGGCACTTCGCTGTGCGAGTATGTCATGCCGGGTCTGGGAGGCAGGACGATGAGCGGAGACCATGCGCTTGAGACAGCCAGAGTTCTCAACGAGATCGACCCCGATTATATAAGGCTGCGCAGTCTGCACGTTTCACCCATGATGTCCCTCTGGACGAGGATCGAGGCGGGCGACTTCGAGATGCAGACCGAGGACGAGGTAGTCAGAGAGATCGCTACATTCATCGAGAACCTGGAGGTGACCAGCCGTCTGAAGAGCGATCACACGCTGAACCTGCTCATGGAGGTGCAGGGAAAGCTGCCTGAGGACAGGGACAAGTGCCTGGACATCATAGATCGGTACCTTTCGCTTCCCGACGATGAACGCCTTAACTTCCAGCTGGGGAGAAGGGCGGGATACTATAGCACCCTTGGTGACCTTGCAGATACAGAGAAGCATGACCTTATCGACCATGCGATCCGGCAGATCGGCCAGGAGGGTATCAGTGTCGAGCACGCATTGCTGCGCCTCAAGAACGCGGTCATCTAGTGGCTAGGTCCGCTGTCCCAGTTCGCGCTCAGCCGTGTCTCGAGTGTTCTGTTCGACGTCGATCGCCAGCAGGAACAGCTCCCTGGTAGAAAGCAAGAACAGCCACATCAAAAACGAGCCGATCATCCCGGCAATTATCACCATGGCGCCGGCCAGGATGCTGATGAACGGCATATCGGCCATCCCCTCCACCATCCCTTCCGCAGTCATCGCCACTATGACTCCACTGCCGATGGAGCCGATTACACCGAGCACCAGCGCTATCCACCCCAGGACCCTGAGAACACCGGCGGCAAATCGTAGAAATGGATACCTATGCATACTGCCTCCTTTCTATCACAAGACATCCTGCGCTATCGTCTGGTACCTGCCTCCCCGCCCGGGCGCCAGTTCATTGCAGGACTTCTGAACCAGTCCGATACAGACAGGATACATGATCAGTGATGCGAACCCGGCCACAGGAATGAGACTGACGATCACGGTTGCCCTCATCAGGCTCTCGGGTATCGCCTGTTGGAACCCCCTCAGTCTGGTCTGCAGCCCTACCCGATCAGCAAGGCGAAGCCAGAACCTGAACGCCCAGTAGAGGTTGAAGAAGGGGATGAAACTGAACCCGATGGCTCTCTTCGCCGCGAAATCGTCATACTTGACCATCGGCAGCCGGGAATGCATCAACCCGAAGTAGATCAGAGTAAACAGCCCGAGCGTGGCGATGTGCAGGAAGATGAGGGCATCGATCGATAGCACCCAGGTGAGGCGGTGCCTCGCGAAGTCACTCCTCTGTTCGGGCGACACATTATCAAGGTCGAAGGCAGGATCGTAGATAGCTCTTCTCTTCGACCGTGCCGGCTTCCATGTCAATCGTGCATAGCACTGCGGACATTCCCTGGCCAGGGGCATTGTCACTGCCCCGCACCTAGGACAAGAACCGGTGCTGCGTATCGGATCAGCACCACAGGAATAGCAGATGTCCGCAGTGCGAATCAGTTCCTTTCCGCAGTACCTACAGTACATGGCCTACTCCCGTGACCTCAGACGCTTACTGGAACCTGCTCTTACCGATGACGGTGAACACTATAGCCGGAATGCCCAGGATTATGGCAGGTACGATCCACGGCAATGCTATTATGAAAGCACAGATGGCACCGGCCAGGGCAAACCCCCAGATCCGCCTGCGCAGCGCAAAGATACTTCCCACAATGCCGATGATGGCAAGAACGATCAAGGGGCTGCCCAGCAGCATGGTCAGCCAACCTACGCCCGGGGGGACAAGCCAGCCAAGTGCCGCAAAGGCGAGGCCGATAATCAGGCCGGGAATGGAGATGATCAGTCCCAGGACCCCGGCCACCACGGGCATCCAGTCGTCTCCCTCACCCGCTGCCTTCGCCGTGGCGCGCGAGCCGCACTTCACGCATATCTCCGTAAGCGGAGTAGTTGGCTCCCCGCATCCGGCACAATATGCTTTGCCGCTGTGTGGCCTGGCCCCGCAACCCATACAGAACTGTGTAGTACCTGGCAACTCCTTGCCGCAGTTCCTACAATACATGGTCGATACCTCCTGTTCGTCCTCTGTTATGGTTGCAGTCACTCACTCACGAGTCGTCGATCTCCCCACCAATAACGAACCAGAGTGCAGCAAGCCGATGAACACTCCGATAAGCATCACCAGCCCTGCGATGCCTCTCGATCAAACACGTCTTTGCCAAGGCTAAGAAACACGATCGCCGGTATTGCAAGTCCGATGTTCCCGGCAACCAATGCGCAGATAGCCCCGGCCAGCGCTAGCCCCCAGAGCCTCCTCTGCAGAGCTAGTACACCGCCCGTAATCGAGATGACCCCCAGTACTGCCACTCCGATGCCCACGTACATCAGCCACTGCGGGCCCAGGAGTTCGGCCGCCGGGGCACTCACCACCGCCAGTACCGTCCCCACGCTCATCTGCGCCGTCCCGGCAATGATGCACAGCACCCCTGCTGCTGTCGTCTTGCATCTATGTCGCCTCATAACGTCACCCCTACAGATAATGAACCCCTGAAGCAGATCGCATGAATGCAGGTTATCTCACTCAAACTCACCCTTCCCCAGGCTGACGAATATAATGGCCAACGTACCGTACAGAAGATTCCCGGTGATCGTCACAAGGATGGTCCCGGCCAGCGCTAGCCCCCACAGTCTCCTCTTCAAGGCATACGCGCCGCCGATAATCGACACTATGCCTAGGATGACCAACGGAACACCAAGGACACTCAACCATGGCAGTCCTAACAGAGGCATAGGCAGTCCGATCCCCAATCCCAGCAGTCCTATCGCGGCGAGGCCCCCAGTGACCACCAGGCCAGCGAGCACGTTCATTGCCCCTGCGATGATGCAAAGAATCCCCCCGGTTGTCGGCCTCCAGGTTCGCTCCATCCCTTGTTCCTCCTTTCTGCTCCCTTGCTTAACGATATAACGACAGGCCCTTCCTGTCAATACCCTCTCCTCCAGTGATCGTATGACCGGTCCGCCCGTCGGGTCACACCAACGGCCATCCACTCAACGTATTGACCCTTCCAGCCAACTCGGCTGACTCCCTCCCGTCCCGGGCCGGTTGAGCTGTTCGCCGCCGATCAGGTCTTCACCACGGGACAAACCGCAGCATCAGAGTCCATGCCACCAGATACATGAGCACCCCTACCACAGCACTCACCCCCAGGCCAATGAGGAACATGCGCCACCACAGTCCCCAGGCCAGTTTCCAGGTTGGCTTGACCTCGTTTTCCATCTCTTGCTTCTACTTTGTTGCGAGGGCAGTATCGACCGATTCTGGATCGGCACGTTCGGGGCAACAACCTCTGGCTCATTATAGGCACAGCTGTTCTCGTATGTCAATAGGTGATGAATCGTGGGTATCGCCGGCTGACCGGTCCTACAAAGGGCATGGCGATGATCGATGTCAGCGCCGAAGCCACTTCCTCAAGCCGTCCGCCTTGCGGTCATGCCGCCTCGCCATGGTACCGAAGCCGACGCCCAGGAACAGGAGCGCGATCCCGAGGAGCCCGACCGGCTCCGACAGCAGCCCGAGGATGATGCCGCCGACCAGGCCGAAGGTCACAAAGACGGTTGCCAGGGCAGTGTAGACATCCGACCTCCGTTCTGTCCTGTATATCGATTCGCGGAGCTTGAATCTCTGCCATCCCACATCATCGCCAACCAGGCTCCGCTCGCATTCCGAACAGAACACCTCGTCCTCGTCTATCCTGGCCCGGCAATGCTGACAATACACAAGCGCCATATCTGTCACTCCCTGATCAAGCAGAATTGTACGACACTACCGGCCGGATTTCAATATCTGCAGCCTGAAGGTCACCCTCTTTCCTCGAGTTCCCTCACCATGTACCCATCATCCAGAGCGTAACCCAGCGACCGGTAGTAGCCCCTGGCCCCCACGCCGCTCAAAACCATCAGCCGACCGGCCCGGCACTCCTCTCCTGCGATTCTCTCTGCCTCGCGCAGGAGTCCCTCACCGTGCCCCTGGTGCTGGGCAGCCCGCTCCAGCCTGCTCCCCAGCGGCACCTCGGGTCCGAAAACGTGCAATTCCCTTACCATGCACCTCCCGCCCTCGATCCTCAACCTGAGCAGGCCGAACAGGGTCCCGTCTGCGTCCTCGCAGGAAAGAAACACCTCTCTTCCTCCCGCGGCCTCATAGTCCATCCTCTTCATCTCGGGTTCGCCGATCACCCTGCCGTCACGCAACCTGTGTCCGTACTCCCGGCACCGAATGCAGCTGCAGTTGAGCCCCAGTTCATCCATCTTCTTGCGAACCGTCCCCCTGAGGGCCAGGTCCTTGCTTCCCGCGATGATGAACTCCGTCGGAATGTCCCTCATCAACCTGGATATCCTGACGTAACCCGGGATTATGGTCTTTATGTCAACCAGCAGACTCACCATATCGTCGTTGTCGTAGGGACGGTAACGGCCCTCCCGGTACCACCCCTCCAGTTGGCTCCCGGCAACCACGAGCGTCGGGTACAGCTTCAGCCCGTCCGGCCGAAAGCGATCATCCTCAAACAACTGTCGGGACATCTCCAGATCGCGCTCCGGGGTCGACCCCGGTAGCCCGGGCATCCAGTGGTAGTGGACCTTCAGCCCGCGCTTCCTCAGCAACCGGGTGGCCTCGATAACCTCGACCACCCCGTGCCCCCTCTTCGTCAGGCGGTGCACCTCATCATCCAGTGTCTGCACGCCCAGCTCCACCCTGGTCGTGCCGAAATCGAGCATCCTCCGCACCTCGTCCTCTCCACAGTAGTCCGGCCGGGTCTCGATGCACAGCCCCACGCAGCGGCGCCCGGACCGTTCATTGGCCTGCTTCGCATCCTCCAGGCTGTCGGAGACAAAGCCGTTGAGCGCGTCGTAGCAGTCCTTGACGAACCCGTACTGGTAGTCGGCGGGATAGGCAAGAAAGGTGCCGCCCATAACGATCAACTCGATCTTGTCCAGGGCGTGCCCCATATCGGCCAGCGTCCTGAGCCGGACTTCGACCTGGCCGGCCGCGTCGAATCCGCAGCTCCGCGCCCTGAGCACTGCCGGGGACTCCGGCGTATAGCTCTTGGGGGCCTCGGGAGATCCCGGGCAGTAGACACACCGGCCCGGGCAGGGAAAGGGCCTGGCCATGACAGCAACCGGCGTAACACCGGAGATAGTCCGCGACGCCTTCCTCACTGTAAGCATCTGTCCTCGATGTGATAGAGTTTACCAGACGCTACCCATGGCGACAAACAGAAGCCCGTTCGATCTGATAGCCGAGAGCTGGTACGGGGTAAGGCACTGGCCCCTGCTGCGGAGGGAGCTTGAGGAGGTCTCAGCAAGGTGGCAGGGCGGCCGGCTGCTCAACGTAGGTTGTGCCCACGGGCCGGACTTCCTGCCCTTTCGCCATGGATTCGAGCTCTACGGGGTGGACGCCGCCCCCGCCATGCTCAGGCAGGGCCTGCGATATTCGGCCAAGCACAAGCTTTATGTCAACTGGATCGCCGCCGATGCCATGGCCCTCCCCTTCTCCGATGGCACATTCGATTGTGCCATATCCGTGGCCGCCTACCATCACATCAAGGGCAGACGCGACAGGGACACTGCCTTCCGGGAACTCAGGCGGGTGGTCAAGCCCGGCGGCGAGGCCTTCCTCACGGTCTGGAACTGGTTACAGCCCCGCTTCTGGTTCCGATCCAGGGAGCAACAGGTTCCCTGGAGACTGAAGGAAGGCACGATCTACCGCTACTACCACCTGTTCTCCTACCGGGA
>SL_5KL_010_SEDDRAFT_10000928_pt1 | contig 18342 bp, 10 predicted proteins | sample SodLakKL_010_SED_FD_9118 | JGI IMG/M metagenome (IMG submission 9118)
CGAGGAAGCCGTCGAGCGCCTGCTGCCGGTTCGGGAAGCACTCCGCCAGCACCTCCGGCGCGACCTCCCACCAGGCAGCGGTGGTGTGCATCTCCTGGTCCGGCAGGTCGATGTTGCCGTAGCCGATGTTCTCGTGGCTGTAGTAGCGGATCTTCTTGTAGCCGGGGATGCGCCGCACCAGGTGCACCTCACCGTGCGCGGTCTCGGTGCGCCCGTCCTGCCGGTTCTCGAAGCGGTCCAGGATCTTCAGCCGCGTGTAGTCGATCGCGTCGGTGTAGTAGTCGACCGCGGTACGTGTCACGAAGGCCTTGCGCCCGGTCCAGTCCAGCCGCTCCACCTGGTAGGGCTGGGCCTGCACCATGTAGATCGCGCCCTCGTAGATCGTCTCGGCAGCGCTCGAGTAGTCGACCTCGGCGATGATGTCCCGGCCCCCGCCGGTGCTGTCCACCACCACGAAATTGCCCTCGGCAACCGAGCGCAGGCTGACGCTCTGGGCCGGGTAGCTGTCTTCGGTCCAGTGCCAGGTATCGTCCTCCCGGTGCAGCACGCCGTGCTCCTCGAGGTACCCGAGCAATTCCTCGAGGTTCTCCTTCCCGAAGCGGTCGCCGCGGCGGAACGGCAGCTCGAAGGCCGCGCAGCGCACGTGGTCGAGCAGGATCAGGAGCTGGTCGGGATCGATGCGCGCGTGCTCGGGCGAACTGCCGAGGAAGAAGTCGGGGTTGCGGATGATGTACTGGTCCAGCGGCTGGCTGGTTGCGACCAGTACCCCCAGCGACGGACGCATGCGCCGCCCGGCCCGGCCCAGGCGCTGCCACGTAGCGGCGATGGTGCCCGGGTAGCCGTTCAGCACGCAGACATCCAGGCTGCCGATGTCCACGCCCAGTTCCAGCGCCGAGGTCGCGATCACGCAGTCGACGTTGCCGGCGCGCAGCGCCTTCTCGGTCTCGCGCCGCTGACCGGGCAGGTAGCCGCCCCGATAGGCCGCGACCCGGGTCGGCCTGCGCGGATCGGCGTCGAACACGTCCTTCAGATACTTGGTCAGCACCTCGACCATGAGCCGCGACTGCGCGAACACGATGGTCTTCAACCCGCTTTTCACCGCCATCCGGGCGATGCGCGTGGCCTGCGACCGGGCCGAGGCGCGGATACCCAGGTCGGCGTTCACCACCGGGGGGTTCCACAAGAGGAGGTGGCGTTCGCCGGCCGGTGCACCGTTCTCGGTGATCGCGGTCACCGGTTCGCCGATCAATCCCTCCGCCAGTTCCCCGGGGTTCGCGATGGTTGCGGAACTCAGCACGAACACCGGGTCCGAGCCGTAGAACCGGCAGACGCGACGCAGCCGCCGGATCACGTTGGCGACGTGGGAGCCGAACACACCGCGGTAAGTGTGCATCTCGTCGATGACGACGAAGCGCAGGTTCTCGAAGAACTGTGCCCACTTGGTGTGATGCGGCAGCACCCCCTGATGCAGCATATCCGGGTTCGAAACCACGATATCGCCCTTCGTGCGCACCGCCCTGCGGGCATCGCCCGGGGTGTCGCCGTCGAAAGTGAATGCGCGGATACCGAGGCTCCCGGCGTCGTTCAGCTCGATCAGCTCGGCGACCTGGTCCTGCGACAGCGCCTTGGTCGGAAACAGGTACAGGGCCTTCGCACGGTCCGCCAGCGCCGCCTGCAGCACCGGCAGGTTGTAGCAGAGCGTCTTGCCCGAGGCGGTGGGCGTGACAACGACCGTGTGCCGGCCAGCGGTCACCGCGTCCCAGGCCGCGCGCTGGTGGCTATAGAGTTGCTGCACGCCCCGCGCGCGCAGTGCGGCCGCCAGCCGCGGGTCGAGTTCCCCGGGCAGCGGCAGCAGTTGCGCCGGTCGCTCGGGCAGCACCACGCCACCGGTGATCCGGCCCGCGTAACGGGCCTGCAGGCGCCGTACCAACCGCCGCACCGGATCGTCGATTCCGGTGCCCGCCTGCATTGTCCTGGCTGCCTCCGCCATCATCCGTCCCGCTCGTCAGACCCGTACCGCATTATGATCCGGTACGGGTCAGGAAAAAAAAGCCCCGCCCCCAATACATGGGGAGCGGGGGTGGAAGTCCCGCCTGGAGCCCTCGCTGTGTCAGGAGGGCCGGCGGAGCATCGTCACGCCGCAGCGGGTGCCCGGCCCCTGTTGAAGTACATGAACAGGAGGAAGGCCACAACCACCGCAACCCATGCGACATACCAGAACAACGCCGCATAGATGATCGCCATACCCAACGCACCGGCGGCCAACACGTAGTAGGTCATCGGGATCAGCGCCTTGCGGATCAGGTCACCTTCGCGCCCGATCAGTCCCACCGTGGCGGAAGCCGCAACCACGTTGTGCACGCAGATCATGTTGCCGGCGGCGCCGCCCACGGCCTGCAGGGCGACGACGAAGGCTGCCTGGTTGGCAGTCAGGTCGATCTGCACGGCCGTCGCGAACTGGAACAGCGAGAACATCATGTTGCTGACCGTGTTCGACCCGGCAATGAAGGCACCGAGTGCACCGATGATCGGCGAGTACAGTGGCCAGGCGGAACCGGACACCGCGGAAACGCCTTCGGCCAGCACCAGTGGCATCGAGGCGTAGGCGGAGGCCTGCCCCGACTGGATGAACACCTGCACCATCGGCACCGCGAAGATCAGGGCCACGCTCGCGCCCAGGATCGTCTTGCCCGACTGCGCCCAGGCCCGGGCGTAGGCGCCCTTCTCCCTATACATTTTATGCAGGAAGTAGGTGACGATCGACGCCACCAGCAGCACCGCCCCCGGCAGGTACAGCGGCTGCGACGAGGTGTTGATGTTGGTGCCGAAAATGCCGCTCCAGGCCAGTGTCATCTCCGGGGAGCGCAGGAAGGCGGTCACCGGCTCGACGGTACGCGTGATCACGAGCAGCGCGACCACGACGATGTAGGGCACCAGCGCCTGGAACATCGTGATCGCGGCACCGGTGCGCACCGGGTCGGGCTGATCCTGAAACCGACTGATCCACTCGGGCTCCCACTTGCTGCGCTCCTCGAACTGGAACACGTCCTTCGGCACCAGGAAGCCGCGCTTGGCTGCGGTGACCGTGATGGCGAGACCGACGAGGCCGCCGACGATGGACGGGAATTCGGGACCCAGCAGCCAGGCAACGAGCAGGTAGGGAATGGTGAACGCGAAACCGGCAAACAGCGCGAATTTCCAGGCCTTCAGCCCCTCACGGAAGGATCGCGACTTGCCGAAGAAACGCGTCAGCATGCCGACCATGATCAGCGGGATCAGGAAACCGACCAGCGTATGGATGAGGGCGACGTTCACGCCGATCTGCAACAGGTAGTCCGCGAAGGCGACGTCGCCGATATGCCCCTCGACGATCTCCTGCCCCGACAGACCGGCATTGACACCGACCAGGATCGGGGTACCGACCGCCCCGAACGAGACCGGGGTGGACTGGATGATCAACGCCGACAGCACTGCGGCCATCGCCGGGAACCCGATCGCCACCAGCAATGGCGCCGCCACGGCAGCCGGCGTACCGAACCCGGCCGAGCCCTCGATCAGCGAGCCGAACATCCAGGCGATGATGATGGCCTGGATGCGCCGGTCCGGCGAGATGTCGGTAAAACCCTGCCGCAGCGTCTGCATCGCGCCGCTCTCACGCATGGTGTAGAGCAGCAGGATCGCGCCAAAGACGATGAACAGGATATTCAGGGCCGTGACCACGCCGTGGACACTCGCCGCGGCCACCACCACGAAATCCGTACCCCAGAACAGCAGGGCAATCGCCACCGTGACTACGTAGGCCAGCGGCATCGCATGTTTGGCCGGCCAACGCAGAATGACCAGGAAGAGAAATACCGTGAGCACTGGCATCAATGCCAGCAGGAACAGAATACCCAGGTTCATGAACATGCTCCTCTGTTGTTATTGGTATCCGGCTGCGCCGCCCCGGCGTCAGGGAAACGCGCTTTCTTTTTTACCCCGGGCGTCCAGGGACTCCCTTGATGCTGTTCTGCTAGTCGACCAACAGCACGTGCAGGCTGCGCGGACCGTGGGCACCCAACTGGATCGTCAGTTCGATGTCTGCGGTGCGCGAGGGCCCGGTGATCACGTTCACGGTCCTGGGCCAGCCCTTCTCGCCGCGTTCCCTCAGCGCGCCCCAGACCGGCTCGAGATGCGCAACGAGATCCTTCCCGTGCAGGACCACGATGTGATGATCCGGCAGAAAGTTCAGGGAGGTGGGGTTCTCGGGTCCGGACAGGAGCACCAGGCTGCCGTTCTCCGCCACGCCGCGCCAGGCCAGGCTGACCCCGGCATAGTCCCCGCCGCGGGTCGGCCCGAAGCTGGCCTGGATCCCAGCTCCGGACCAGTCCAGCGACTCCAGCGAGGGCGCGACCGCGGCCTCGGGCCCGAGCCCGTGCCCCGCGAGGTAACCCGCCACCGCGCCGGGCACTTCATCCAGTTTCGCGACCTCGCTCATGGTGCCCGAGACCTTCTCCAGGCCCGCGCGGAAGACCTGCTGCAGCGGGCCCTTCGGTAGCTTCGGCAGCAAGGGGGCGCTGTCGGTAGCCCCCTGCCGCTCATCCAGCGCACGGCGCGCGGCATCTCCCAGCGGGCCGCGGCCTAGGCCCCGGCGGATCGACGCCAGCACGGTCTCGCGTCCGCTCATTGCCCGCGCTCCTTCTGGCGCCGCGTCCACACGGCCATGAAGGTCTCACCCTGCGGGGCAGGCAGGTCGCGCCCGCCCTTGAACCAGCCGCCGGCCAGCGGCATGCGGGTGAAGCGCCCCTTGCGGCCGGCCAGCGTGGCCAGCATACGCGCCTGCACGCGGGTCCCGAGCCGGTAGATGCGCGGGTGGGAAGTGAACCAGACCCAGGCCGCGAGCCCCCAACGCAGCGGCTTCAGACCGAGCTTCAGCTGATACTCGCGGTGACGCAGCGTGCGCAGCAGGTCGGGCAGCGGAATCCGTACCGGACAGACCTCGGCACAGTGACCGTTCAACGTGCAGGCGTTGGGCAGGTTGCCCGCCTCCTTCAGGCCGACGCTGAGGGGCGTCAGCACCGAACCCATCGGACCGGGGTAGACCCAGCCATAGGCATGGCCACCGATCGCGCCGTAGACCGGGCAGTGGTTCATGCAGGCTCCGCAGCGAATACAGCGCAGCATCTCGCGAAACTGGTCCGCCAGCATCGTCGAGCGGCCGCTGTCCACCAGCACCACGTGGTACTCCTCGGGGCCGTCGGTGTCGTCCGCGCGCTTCGGGCCGGTGCTGAACGTGGTGTACGTGGTCAGATCCTGTCCGGTCGCGCTGCGTGCGAGCAGGCGCAGCAGCGTGGTCGCGTCCTCGGCGGTGGGCACGACCTTCTCGATCCCGGCGGTGACAATGTGCACCCTGGGCAGGGAGCAGGTCAGGTCGCCGTTGCCCTCGTTGGTCACGATGACGCTGGTGCCGCTCTCGGCGATCAGGAAATTCGCGCCGGTGATCCCGACGTCGGCCTCGAGGTATTTGCTGCGCAGCACCTGCCGCGCCTCGTTGACCATTTCGGGAACCTCGGACAGCTTCCGGGTCAGGCCGTATTTCTGGTGGTTCTCGTGGAAAAGATCGGCAATCTGGCCGCGGGTCTTGTGCACCGCGGGCACGATGATGTGGCTGGGCGGCTCGTGCGCGAGCTGGATGATGTACTCGCCGAGATCGGTCTCCACCACCTCGAAGCCGGCGCCTTCCAGGGCCCCGTTGACGCCCACCTCCTCGCCCACCATGGACTTGCCCTTGGTGATCATCTTCGCGCCAGCGGCGCGGCAGATTTCCACCACGATCCGGCGCGCGTCCTCGGCGCTGGAGGCCCAGTGGACCTTGCCGCCGTTGCGCTCCACGGCGTCCGCGTAGCGCTCCAGGTAGTGGTCCAGGTTCTCCAGGGTGTGGTTCTTGATCGCGACCGCCCGATCGCGCAGGGCATCGAACTCGGGCAGACCCTCGACGGCCTTCGCCCGCTTCACCGCGAACCCGTCCTTGGCGCGGTTCAACGCGACCTGCAGGGTCTCGTCTTTCAGGGCATGGACCGAGCGTTCCTTGAATGCGTGGCTCAGCGACTCCATCAGCGCGACCTCCCGCCGGAACCGGGCGGATCGCCCAGACCGGGCACGTCGGCCATGCCGGCGAGCACCTCGGCGACATGGTAGACACTCACGCCGCCGCCCTCACGGCCCAGACGCCCGGCAATGTTGAGCAGACAGCCGAGATCGCCGCCCAGGACCACCTTGGCTCCGGTTGCGGCGATCGCATCGGCCTTGTCCGCCACCATGCGCCCGGAGATCTCCGGGTACTTCACACAGAACGTGCCGCCGAAGCCGCAGCAGATCTCCGAGTCATTCAGTTCGCGCAACTCCAGGCCGCCGACGCTCGCCAGCAGCCTGCGCGGCTGTTCCTTGATGCCCAAGGCACGCAGGCCATGGCAGCTGTCGTGGTAGGTCACGGCACGGGCGAAGGAGGCATCGACGGCGTCCAGCCCGCGCACGTCGGTCAGGAAGGAGATCAGCTCGTGCGTCTTGCCCGCCATCGCGCGGGCACGCTGCTGCCATCCGGGTTCGGACTCGAACAGTCGGGGGTAATCATGCAGCATGCCGGCGCAGGAGCCGGAAGGCACGACCACGTAGTCGAAATCCTCGAAGGCTTCGATCGTGTTGCGCGCGGTGCGCGCGGCACCGGCGAGATCCCCATTGTTGTACGAAGGCTGCCCGCAGCAGGTCTGCGTCTGCGGAACCTCGACGCTGCACCCGACCTTTTCCAGCAGCGCGACGGCGGCGAGCCCCACATTGGGACGGTAGATGTCGGCCAGGCAGGTAACGAAGAGGCCGACCCTGGGATGCTCGATCGGCCTGTCGGTGGTGGTTTCGCTGCCCGTGGCGCTCATCGACCGTGCCCGGGGAGGAGGAACACGACTCGGTTCCCGTGGGACACTGCGCGCATTGCTGCGGGGCTGGGCATATCTGGAACCATCCGTCGGCTGTTGGATTCGCCTGTCGGGAGTATATAGCCGATATCGGCGCGGTCCGAAAGGTCCGGTTCGATTTCCCGGCCCAGCCGTACCCCTGGCAGCCTGTCGGACTTGGGTGCCCGTAGCGAGCCGCGTGGGAGAGCGAGGGCAGTTTTTCATGATATCGAGGCGCTTAGTGGTTCTATGCAACGAGAGATCAGTGAAAAATGCACCGCTCCTCCCACCGGCGCAGTAGGAGCAGCCCAAGTCCGACAGGTTGCTAGAGTAGCCGGTGAGGCTGCTCGTCACCCAGACTCAACACCTGCTGGGCCAGTGCGATCGCCTGGTCGCAGAAGGCGTCCAGATCGCGCCAGCGCCCCGAGACATCGAGCTCACGATCCAGTTCGGGGCCCAGCACACGCAGCGCGAAATCACCGGTCGTATCCGGGCTGCGTACCGAGAGCACGTAGAACTGCGGTTCCTGCGCACCATCCTGTACCGTCGCGAAGACATAGCGGTAATCGACACCGTCGTCGCTCTCGATATCACCGAGCACGACGATGGAGAAGTCCCCCAGCTTGTAACGGCGCTGGGGGATGGCGGTCCTGATTCCGGGAGCTTTCATCGATCCTCCTCTTCCTCCGGTTTCCTCTGCCCCGATGCGCCGTCGCGGGCCACCCGAAGCCTGGCGCCATGCGCCGTACAGGGCCAGACAATAGACTGGAATCCGCTCCACGCCCAACTGGAAGGACCATGACGGTACATCGATCCGACACCCCCGAAGACATCCTGAGCGAGGCCGAACTGCTCGACGAACCGGGCGGGAAGACCCTGCGCCTGCGTTTCGAGGGTCCCTTCGAAGGCCGCCAGGTTACCTGGCTCGCCACGCTGCATGCCCTTCTGGAGCCCCAGCCGACCGACCTGGCGCGCCAGCCCGTCGCCAATTACATCGAAATCGGTGCAGCAGGGCCGGATGCAGTGCCGATCACAGTGGGATTGCCGGTGGAGCGGATCGATCCGCCCACGGTGCGCAAGGCGATGATCATGATCCGCCGCTACAAGCGGCTGCGCCGCGGAAGGCACGAGTACGGATCCTCGTAGGAGAGCGGCCTCCGGCCGCGATCCGGACGCCGGGCCGTAGGCAATCGCGTTATCGCGACCGGCGGTCGCTCCTACGCGGACCCAAGCCACACCCCGACCATGAAACGACCGTAGGGCGGAAGAGGCCGAAGACCCTCATCCGCCATCCGGCGCCGGGATTCTCGTGGTCACCGGCGCCGCAAACCGTAGGTCGGGTTAGCCCAAAGGGCGTAACCCGACGGGTCTCGCACGCAACCATGGCCGCAAACCGGCGTCGTCCTAGGCACCCCGGAACGTCGGGTTACGCTGCGCTAACCCGACCTACAGAACTGACATTCTTCGTGTCCTTCATGTCCTTCGTGGTAGAAACAAAACGCCTTTCGACGCGATTACCCGCGCCAGGTCGACAGCGGGCCGGACGGATCGGCGAGGAGCATGCGGACGGGCTGTCCCGGCTCCAGCCACAGGAACGCGACCTGCCCGAAGTCCAGCGCGAGCCGGTTGAGCCGCTCCAACCCGATCCCGGGTACCAGTAGACTGGTTTCGTCCGGCCACTCCCCGGCAGGATCCACCGCATAGCCAGCGAGGGCCGGCAGACCCTGCGAGCGCAGCCGCCGCCAAAGGGCGTCGTGCCGGCGCAGATTGTCCAGGATTGGCAGCCGGCGGCTACCCGGATTGAAAGCGCTCAGCCAGCCGGCAGGGCCGTTGTCGGCCAGCCATGCGTCCAGCGGCCCCGGTGCCGGGCGATCGGCGCGAAAGGGACAGAGGCGCGCCCCGATCGGCACCACGTACTCAGCGGCCCGGTAGGCCGCGAGCAACGCCGTATCCGGAACCCCGGGCCGCTCACCGGGCATCGCCGAAACCGCTCCCTGCCTGCGCTTCACCGCTCCCGCGCAGGGCGTCGCCGAGCCCGCTGCCGCGCACCACCCGGCGCAGGATCGCCTGCTCGAGCACACCGGCGCGCGGCTCCAGCAGCGTGAACCAGCGGCGCGCGCGCGTGATCGCGGTGTACAGCAGTTCCCGGGTCAGGATGGGGCTCTCGCGGTCCGGAAGCAGCAGCGCCGCGTGGTCGAACTCCGAACCCTGGGCCTTGTGCACCGTCATCGCGTACACGGTCTCGACCTGAACGAGGCGGCTCGGCTGGATCCAGCGTACGCGCCCGCTGCCGTCGCCGACCGGGAAGGCGACGCGCAGCGCACGCGTCGGCCGCCCGCCGGCGTCCCGCACCGGCATGGCCAGCGTCACGCCGATATCGCCGTTCATCAGGCCGAGGCCATAATCGTTGGCGGTGACGATCACCGGCCGGCCCGGGTACCAGGCCCCGCCACCGATGAGCCCCTGCGAGCGCAGCGCCGTCTCCACCCGCCGGTTGAGGCCCTCCACACCCCAGGGTCCCTGGCGCACCGCGCACAGCAGCTGGAAGCCCGCGTGGGCTTCGAGGACGTTGCGCGCCCAACGCTCGGCAGCGGCCGGATCGCCCTGGTCGCCGGGATCCTCTGCGGCCATCCGGCGCAGGTAATCCGCGTAGCCGCTCGGCCCGGCTCCGTCGGCAGTCGGCCGGAAGAACTCGGCGCCGCCATGCACCACGCAGCGCTCGAGTTCGGACGCTTCGGCACCGTGCAGCCGGATTCTCGCAAGATCGGCAAGCGGCCCACCATCGGCCGTGATCGCGTGCACGCCCTCGACATCGCCGGCATTGACCGCACGCGCGAGGCGACCGATGGCACTGGCCTCGCCGAAGCGGTAGCTCTGCCGCAGCATCACGATGTGCTGGTCGAGGGGCATGCCACCGGAATCAACCGCCCATTCCGGGATCGCCTCGCCCGAGACCGCCTCGAGCCAGCCGGCGGTTGCCGCCGTGTAGTGACCATCCCCCGCGCGGGCGCAGACCTCGCTCAGCACCGCCCCCGCCTCGACCGACGCCAGCTGGTCGCGGTCCCCAAGCAGGATCAGCCGGGCGGTCGGCGGCAGGGCCTGGAACACCGCGGTCATCAGCTCCAGGTCCATCATCGAGGCCTCGTCCACCACCAGCACATCCAGCGGCAGCGGGTTGGCCGGGTGATGCCGAAAGTGGCGCGTTCCGGGTCGGCTGCCGAGCAGGCGATGCACCGTGCTGACCTCGGTGGGTATCGCCGCACGGATGCGCACGCCGATCGCGTCCTCCGGCAGGGGGAGTTGGTGCACCGCACCGGCCACGGAGGCGTTCAATCGCGCCGCCGCCTTGCCGGTGGGCGCGGCCATCCGGATCCGCAACGCCGCCACAGCCCCCGCCTGCAGGTTCATTGCCTGCAGCAGGGCGAGCAGGCGCACCACCGTGGTGGTCTTTCCGGTGCCCGGCCCGCCCGTGATCACCGCGAAGCTCCCACCCGCGGCCAGCGCGCTGGCGACGCGTTGCCAGTCGGTGACCCCGGGTCGCACCGATCCGAACAGCCGGTCCAGCCAACTGCGCAGCAATGCCGGATCGAGGCCGGCGCGCAGTTCGCCTGTCGCCCCCAGGCGCTGACGCACCGCCGAAGCGATGCGCTGCTCGCATTCCCAGAAGCGACGCAGGTACAGGCGGCGCCCGGTGTGTACCAGCGGCGAACCGCCAACCCCGGGCCCGGCGAGTTCCGGCCACGCCAACGCCGCCGCCCAGTCGCTGGCCGTCAGGCCCCGCAGCAAGTCCCCCGGCCGTGCGAGGGATCGTTCCTGCAATGCGCCGTCGGGCGGCAGGGACAGGGTCCGGTCGGGGTCGGCCAGGGCCACGTCGAGGTCCAGGCAGACGTGCCCCCGCCCGAGCTGGTGGCTGGCCAGGGCCGCCCCGAGCAGCAGCAGTGGCGGTGCGTCCGGAACCTGCTCGTGGAGAAACCCGGCGAAGGCGCGGTCCAGCGCCCGCAGCCAACCCTGCTCGACCCACTGCCCGAGCAGCCTCAGCAGGCCCTCCGCCGAACCCAGGGCCAGCGATTCTGGCGCTGCGCTCATCAGCAACCCTCCTGGTCGGCATCGGGGGCCGACCGGACCATCTCGTCCAGCGCCTCGATCAGGGCGCGCGGCGGCCGTTCCAGGTGCAGACCGCGGCTGGGCGCGTCCAGCCCGCGCAGGAACCAGGTGACCGTGCCGCCGACGTGGCGGTCGTAGTCGTAGTCCGGCAAGCGCGCACGCAGCAACCGGTGCAGAGCCAGGCTGTACAGGACGTACTGCAGGTCGTAGCGGCTCTCCAGCACCCGTTCGCGCATCCTCGCCGGGGCATAGTCTTCGGCGCGCGGACCCAGCCAGTTGGACTTGTAGTCCAGCGTGTAATAGCGGCCCTCGTGCTCGAAAACGAGATCAATGAAGCCCTTCAGCATGCCGTTGAGCAGCTGGGGCAGCACCTCGGGCCGAGGCGCGGCATCGAGCGTCAGCGCGCACACGGCCCGGTCCAGGCGCCGGGCGTCCACCCAGCGGGTCTCGAACCAGAACTCCATTTCCGGCTGGAACACGACCAGATCGCACAGCCGCAGCGGGCCGTCGGAAGCGGGCAACTCGAGCGGATCGGTCAGCAGCCGCACGAGCCAGTCGGAGAGCGTCTCCACCCAGTGGTCCCAGCCGCGCCGGCAGCAGCGACACGCGACGGTATCGCGCAGGCGCTCGGGGTCGCCTGCGATCGCGCCGAAGCCCTCGCCCGCCGCCCATTCCAGCAGGCCGTGCAGAAAGGTGCCCGGCCCGGGTCCGCGCGGAAAACGGTGCAGCCCGGTTCCAGCGGGGGCCAGCGCGCGGGCCTCGTCGACCGGGGGCTCATCGGCAGCCTCGCTGAACCGGTCTTCCAGCGCCGTGTCCGCCGCCTGCGGGACCGCGGGCAGCCCGCGTCCGGACAACTCCCCGGTGCGCAGGGCGCTGTAACTCGCGATCCACCAATGCTCCCGTGCCGGTCGCGAAGCTTGCCGGGCCGCCCCCGGTAGCTGCGCGTCCGTGTCCGGCCGGTAGATCGTCTCCGTCGGCTCCGGGGTGGGCAGCACGGCGATCCCCGGCTCTTCACCCGCCAGCGCCCGGAGCGCGCCGGCCAGTTCCCCCGCGGGAATCTCGGTGCCGCCCGACAGCAGATGCCCGACCGCCGTCCGGTGCAGTTGATGGTTCCTGGCGTTGCCCAGGCGCAGCGGCCCGATCCCGAGCCAGCAGTGGTGTCGCGCCCGGGTCACGGCCACATACAGCAGGCGCAGATCCTCGGCCAGCCGCTCGCGGTCGGCCCGCGCCTCATCGTCCTTGTCCGGGTGCCAGCGCACCTGCAGCTGCCCGTCGGCATCGTGCCAGGTCAGCGGCAGGTGCCTGGGATCCACCGGGCGGAAACCGCAGACGAAGGGCAGGAAGACCAGCGGGTACTGCAGGCCCTTGGCCTTGTGGATGGTGACCACCTGGACCAGGCCCTCGTCGCTTTCCAGGCGCAGGATCTGCTCGTCGGCGGCCGTGCCATTGCCCTGCAGGTTCTCAGCGAGATACCGGACCAGGCCCTGCTCGCCATCGAGTTCGCCGGCGGCAGTCTGCAGCAATTCGCTCAGGTGCAGCAGGTTGGTCAGCACCCGCTCGCCGTCGGCGCGATGGAAAAGGTCGCCGGGCAGCGCAAACTCGTGCAGCAACCGGCGCAGCATCGGCAGCACCCCCTGGTCGCGCCAGACCTGCCGGTAGGCACGAAACTGCAGCACCCGCTCTTCCCAGTGGGCCTCGTCGCTGTTGAGCCGATCGAGTTCTTCGAGGCCGAGATCCAGCGTGGCCGTGGCCAGGGCCGCGCGCAGCAGCCGGTCCGACTCCGGCTCCGCGCAGGCGCGCAGCCAGCGCAGCACATCGCCGGCTTCCGGGGTGCCGAAAACGGACTCCCGGTCCGACAGGTAGACGCTGCGCACCCCTCGCCTGCGCAGCGCCGACCGGATCGCACCGGCCTCGTGCCGGTCGCGGACCAGCACCGCGAGGTCCGACGGCCGCAGGGGCTCGGTGCGCACCTTCCCGAAGAAGCCCGCGTCCCCCCTGCGCCCGGCCTCGAGCAGCGACACCATCACGCTGGCACAGCGCGCAGCCATCTGCCTGACGTATTCGCCCTTGGCGATGGATTCGGCATCGTCCAGGTGGGCCAGCGTCAGCGCGGGAAGATCGCTGCCCTCCACGCGCAGCACCTCGGGCCGCCCGGCCGCCTCCACCGGTTCGAAGGGCACGGGATTGAAGCCCTCGGAAGAGCGGAAGAGGAAGGCCCCCGGGGCATGACCCTCGGCGTGCTCGAACAGCCGGTTGCAGGCCGCCACCACCGTGCTCGAGGCACGGAAGTTGACCTTCAGCGTGTAGTGACGGCCGGTGGTGTCGAAGCGTGCGCGCAGGTAACTGTAGATGTCCGCGCCACGAAAGGCGTAGATCGACTGCTTGGGATCGCCGATCAGGAACACACCCTGCTCGGGGCGGTTCTCGGCCACCCGATAAACGCGCTCGAAGATCCGGTACTGCACCGGGTCGGTATCCTGGAACTCGTCGATCATCGCCACCGGGAACTGGGCGCGCATGGTCGCAGCCAGACGCGCGCCGCCGGGTCCGGCCAGCGCCGCATCCAGCCCGTTCAGCAGATCGTCGAAACCGAGTTGCGCCCGGCGACGCTGCTCGCGCTCGAACCGGTCGCGCACCCAGGCCGCGGCGTGACGCAGCACTGCCGCGGGCGTATCGTCGACCGCGTCCGCAACCCCGTCGAGCCCGCGGAAGGCCGGATGCAGATCCGGCGGCAGATTGCACCCCTTCTTCAGCCGCTCACGCATACCGGCCAGACTGAACCGCAGCGACAAACCCTTCTTCGGGTCACCTGGCTGCGCCAGCACGGGATCCAGAGCCCAGTCGCGCATATCAGCGAGCAGGCCTTCCGCGCCTCGATACTGGTTGCCGTTGAGCCCAGGCAACGCCGCTCGAAAGCTTGCCGCTACCGCCTCGAAGTCGTCGCGCCAGGGCGCCTTGACCCTCTCCAGTTGCATCAGGCGGCGGTCCAGCAGCGCGTCCAGTTCGCTCACTGGGGCGGCGCGCGGCACCTCCCTGGCCAGCAGGCTGCGGATCCGCCGGTCCAGAACGTCGGGGTCGTGCCCCAGGATCGTGCGCAGCAGCTCCAGCCGGGCCCCCTGCTGCGGATAGACCATGTGACGCCAGTAATCGCGTACGGCCTCGGCGCGCAGTTCCGACAGGTCGGTCTCCAGCTGCTGCTCGAACAGGCTGCCGCTGTCGAAGGCGTGCTCCCGCAGCATGCGGTAGCACCAGCCGTGGATGGTCGACACCGCAGCCTCGTCCATCCACTCCGCGGCGAGCTCCATCTGCCGGGCGCAGCGGGCGCGCGCCAGCGGATCCGGGTAGTCGTCGAGCAGGCGCCGCAGTGCCGCATCGGGTGCATCGGAGGCATCCCCCCGAAAGTGCCGCGCCGCGCCCAGCAGGCGCTCGTGAATGCGCGCGCGCAGCTCCCGCGTCGCGGCATCGGTGAAGGTGACCACCAGGATGCGCGGCGGCAGCAGGGGCTCGGCGAAGGCCCGTTCGCCCCCGTGACCCAGCACCAGCCGCAGATAAAGGGCCGCGATGGTGAAGGTCTTGCCGGTCCCGGCGCTGGCCTCGATCAGGCGGCTGCCGTACAGCGGAAGATCCGCCGGATCCTGCAACGCGATCGCCGTGTCAGCCGACGCCGAGGCGCCCGACCCGGCGCTCGCTGGCAGAAGGTTCTCTGCGTCCGGGACCCGGTTCATGGCTTCGCCTCGCCGCGCCCGACCGCTTCGTACAGGGGTCGATACAGGGCCTCGGTCCACTCGCGGAATCCGCCGCCCTGGAACAGCGCCTCTGCGGTCGGGTAGATCCGGGCATGATAGGCACTGCGGCCCAGGTCGCCGCTGTGATGCTCACCGCCCTCGTACGCGCGGGTGGCCGGGTCTTCCGGATTCTTGCCGTCATTCTCCGCCTCCAACCACGCAAAGGCGGCCTGGCAGGCCGCTGGCAGCGGCCTGCGCTGTCCCTCGCGCCAGGCATCGACCAGTTGTCGCAGGTGTCCCTCGCTTTCTTCCGCCGACAGCGGTGGAAGCCGCAGAGCGGCATCGATGCCTGCCAGCCAGGTGGTCATGTCGAACCCCGAGGCATTCGCCATCAGATGGGTGACCCAGGGCTGCACCAGCGCGTCGTAGCGCCAGGCACCCTTGCGGCCGATCGTGAGCCGCCCGGGCCGGGTGCGCAGCAGGCAGGGCGCGCCGGTCGCATCCGCGCGCAGTCCGACCAGGTCGCCCTCGACCACGATCCCGCCGTGCTCGAAGCCCAGCCTGCGCGAGCCATCCAGACGTTGCGGATGTGCCGCGACGAGTCGCTGGTGGCGCAGGAGGAGCGCCTCGACCTCGCCACGCAGCTCCGCGGCGACAGCGGCGCCGATCCCGGCCAGGGGAAACCGGCCGGACCTGCTCAGGCCCGCCAGCGCCTCGTCGACGCGGTGCGCCCACCCGTCCGTGTCATCCGGCGCCTCGAGCGCGGCGCCGACCAGCCGCTCGCGGACCTGCCATTGCGCCAGGCTGTCCAGTCCGAAGGGTTCCTGGTCCTCTGGCGCGGCATTCTCCTCGTCGAAGTACACGCCGAGGCGGTGGTTGAAGAAGGCCCGAACCGGGTTTGCCAGGAAGGCGCCCAGGTCCTCCGGGCGCAGCGGCCCATCGGGGTCGCGGTCGGGCAACGGCCCGGATGCCACCTCCCGTGCCGGCGTCCTATGGAAGCCGGCCCACTCGCGGGCGTAGGTGAACAGCGGACCGCGACCGTCGGCGGGAAAGTTCGCGCGGCTGAAGGGCTGCAGCGGATGTTCGACGGTCAGCGCCCGCAACAGGCCCGCGTCCTCGCCCCCGGCCCGACGCCACCCCGCGGCCAGATGGTCGCGCAACTGGTTCACCAGCACCGACGGCGGCCGCTCGGAATTGTCACGCACGCTGCGACCGACCCAGCTGATGTAGAGCGCCGCGCGCGCCGAAAGCAGCGCCTCGAGGAACAGGTAACGGTCGTCCTCGCGCCGGGACCGGTCACCGGGGCGGTAGTCGCGCGCCATCAGATCGAAGTCCATCGCCACCGGCACGCGGGGATAGTCGCCGTCGTTCATCCCCAGCAGGCAGACCAGCCGGAACGGGATCGCCCGCATCGGCATCAGGGTGCAGACGTTCACCGCACCGCCGAGGAAGCGCTGCGACAGCCCCGGTTCGTCGACCGCCGCCAGCCAGCTCTCGCGCACGATCGTCAGCGGCAGCGGCGTGTCCAGACCCGCGAGCCTGCAGTCGGTCTCCCAGGTCTCCAGCGTCTCGTCCAGCCGGTTCAAGAGCCACTGCTCACGATCCTCCTCGACGGCAAAGAACGCGGCGAGCAAGCCGCGCAGGCGTTCGCCCCAGACCGCGGGGCTGGCATCCTCGCGCAGCCGGGACCACCACGCCTCCAGTGCATCGAGCAGCGCATCGAGCTGCCCCACCAACGCGGCATCGAGACCGCCGATCTCGTCATAGGGCTCGATACCGGCCCAGGCCTGCGCGGCGGAGGCCGGGCCCGAGACGGCATACCCCAGCAGCATGCGGCGCAGCCCGAAACGCCAGCTGTTCTGCTCCATGCCGCGCGGGAGATCCAGGCTGGCGCGCTGTTCGGCGTCCAGCCCCCAACGGATTCCGGAACCCTCGATCCAGGCGTGCAACGAATGCAGTTGCCCGGCACCGATGCCGAAACGGCGGCGCAGGGCGGGAACCTCGAGCAGATCCAGCAGGTCGCTCACCGCGAGGCGTGACTCCGGCAGCCCGAGCAGCTTCTCCAGCGCCACCAGCAGCGCCTCGCGTCCGCGGCGGCTGCGGTCGGACAGCGTGAACGGGATGAAGCGCGGGTCCGCGGAATCCAGTTGGCCGAACACCGCCTGCACATGCGGCGCATAGGTCTCGACGTCGGGCACCATCACGATGATGTCGCGCGGGCGCAGGTCGGGCTCGCGCCGGAAGCGATCCAGCAGCTCGTCGTGCAGGATCTCGACCTCCCGCTGCGGGCCGTGCGCCACATGGAAGCGCAGCGACCGGTCCCGCTGCGGATCGACGGGCGGCCAGTGCGCCCGCGTCTCGAGCAGTGGCCGCAGTTCGCGGATGTCGTCCTGCAATTGCCCCAGCAGGGTCGTGGCGTCGTGGGGTTCGAACAGGTCGATGCGCTGCCAGGGCAGGGCCTCGAGCAACGCCCGGTAGCGCTCGGGCTCGTCGTGCTCGTCGAGCAGCCGGATGTAGTCGCGGCCCTGCTTGCCCCACGCCGCCAGCAGCGGATGGGCATGGTTGTGCAGTTCGAGATCCGTGAGTTCGGTGGGCATGCCGGGCTTGGATGCCTGCCGGCGGCGCGCGGCCCGCAGCAGGTCCTTGTCGGCGACGATGTCCGCCCAGAAGTGCTCGCAGGGGTTGTGCACGCACAGCAGCACCTGGCAAACACGGGCCAGGGCCTCAAGCGCCTCCAGGGCCTGCGCCGGCAGCGACGAGATCCCGAACACCACGATACGGCGCGGCAGGCCCGGTGGCCGCAGGTCCAGCGCGCGCATCCGGGCGAGAAAAAGCCGGTGCACCTGCGCCCGGCTGTGGTCCCGCTCCGCGGGCGCCAGGTCGGCGAGCACGGCCCGCCACAGCGCCGGTTGCCACAACTGCTCCGCATCCAGCGAACGGGCCACGCCGTGTCCGTCACGCAGTTCGTCGCGCCCCGCGGCCCAGCCGGCCAGCCAGTCGGCGCGATACACCTGGTACTGGTCGAAGAGATCGGCCAGGCGGCCGGCGAGTTGCCAACGCTTGCGCAGGTCGGCGTCGTCGCCCAGAAACCGGGCCAGCGGCGCGAACAGTGGATCGTCGAGACATTCGGGCAGCAGGCGCATCAGCCGCCAGGACAGCGCGGCCTTGGCGAACGGCGAGTCTGCGGGAACCTCGTCGGGACCCAACACCGCACGGTAGGCATCCCAGAGAAAGCGCGCCGGTAGCTGGATGTCCAGCGCAGCAGCGATGCCACAGCCGCCGTCGTCTCCGCCCGGATCACGGGCCAGCGCGAGCTTCAGCCATTGTGCGATCCCGTTGCTCTGGACCAGGATCGTCTCGTTCTCCAGGGGCGCCAGCGGGTACCGGCGCAACCACTCCACGGTCAGTGCCCGCAGATCCTGCATGCGGTTGCCGTGCACCACCATGAACCCGGGCTGCAGACCCTCCGCTGCGGTCATTTCAGGTCACCATTCCGGAATATCGGCCACGGGGACATGCTTGCGGCGCTTCGGGTCGGGCGCCCGCCGCGAGCGCAGTAGCAGCCGCCTAAGTTCGACAGGCTCCTA
>SL_5KL_010_SEDDRAFT_10000929_pt1 | contig 18340 bp, 13 predicted proteins | sample SodLakKL_010_SED_FD_9118 | JGI IMG/M metagenome (IMG submission 9118)
CGCCATCGGCATGAAACTTTCGTGCATCAATTAACTTGTAATACTGGCAGCATCGCTGGCAGTAATTGACCCGGATCTTTTCGTTGTCTTCAACTGTAAAAAACCCGAGTTTTTCCATATCTGTGTTATCACAGTACGGACATTTAATACGGGTATGAAGCCATTTTGTGCCGCACAACCAGCATTCTAACTCCTTGGCCCCATCTTCAGGTCGGAGCTGGCCACAGTGAGGCTTAACGCCGCATAACGGGCAATCCCCCCCTTCCCAGAAGTCTGTCTGCATAACCTCGGATGTTGGCCGTAAATACTGCCAGTAAAATGAGAATAGCATAAATGAAAAAAGAAACGTGGCCAGATCTTCTTCCAAATCCGTTTCTTTGATCAGTGAGTCCATTAAGCTGAAAATATCTTCTTTGGACAGCTGATCCGGTGCATCTAAAAGAAACAACCCAAGATAATCATTAATCTGTTTTACAGTTCCCTTTAGTTTGGGGTTTACATCAGCCATAGCCCTGCAAAAACTCTGCAGCAATCCCACTGCTTCTTTTGTTTTCAGTTTTGGGGTTAAAGATAGCGACTTACCCGCCCGGATCAACTTTTCCACTTCATCTTTATCATAAGCCGGTAGCGGAGTCACAGGATTTTTTTTAAAAAATTCATAAGCTGTTTTGTATACGGCACTGATAAATGGAGAAGCATCACCGAAGTTTTCGTAAAGACGAGTACAGCGAGTTATCTCTTCCTGGCATTTCTTATACTGCAATTCGTTCAAAATAAATAGCTCCTTTATTTATTTAAGTTCTATTTTAATCAGCATAATGATTGCACAGAATGCTGTGAAATTGAGAACTAATCAAATTAAATTAAATACAATTTGATTATCACATAGCCCTTAACTACTGTCAACTCACGGGGCAAAGGTTCAAATATCAAAGCTCACTGCCGGTATTTAACTCTCCTATTTCACTTTCTAATACTTTAACTATAGCAAGAATTCTAATACCGATTTATCTTATAAATTGAGTCGAAATCGATAAACTAACAGGTAAAAAAATCGATAATATGGTAATTGTTATCTTATTAGTGGCAACAATATAATAACCACTTTCAGCTCTAACATAATTCATGTTTTTAGCTATTGCCCCGGACCAAGATCCGGGATATAATTATGTATAAAAAGAGCTCAGTTTAGCGTTCAAGCGCCTGTAGCTCAGGGGATAGAGCACCGGATTCCTAATCCGGGTGCCGCAGGTTCGATTCCTGCCAGGCGCACCACAAAATAAAGGGCCTGGAAGCTGTTAAATACTTCCAAGCCCTTCTTGGTGTACATATCGTGTGCGAAACATTTATTTGTCATTAAATAGAAGGCAGCCAACTTTTCTGCAGCTTTCTTAATCATTTTACACCCATCCAATAATTCAACATTTTATTGCATACTCACTTCCAGTTGCCTGGCCTCTCAATTATAAAGCCATCAGGTTTGGTAATGTGATCAGGGAATAAACTATCTGCTATTTTTTTCCTGCCTATATGGAAACAAGCATCTGCAATATTTCTTAATTCTACTGATGCCCGCCCTGGAGGAAAGGCAACAACAATTTTTTTATCTGGAAAAAGCTCCTTAGTTTTTTGGATAGGACCCTTTAAATCGCTATCGGCTGACACTACCAATGCAACATCGAATTTGTCTTGAAATGCATCAGTGAGCAACTCAACTGCTATATTGACATCAGTCATCTTCTCTTTGAATACATCAATAGTTGCGGAACAGTTATGGCAAGTCCACGGATTTGATTGATATTGGCCATAAAATATTCCCAAATCACTTAAAGTCATTAATGCCTCAATAAATGTTGACTGCCTTTTTTGTTTCTCTTTCGGCTTTGTAATTCGCGAAGTAAAATATTTGGTAATGATAAGATCTTGATTCGGTTTTAATAAGTTTTTACAGAGTTCTTGGATATTAAGCCAATAAAGCCTTTTCCACCCTTTTGCTTTAAGTCCAAAATAAATGTTGAAACCATCAACATAAGAAATCAATCTTTCCAAATATCCACGCCTCCTGCCCTACCACTAAAGCTCTATTTAATGCTTGACAAAGCCAAAACTGCAGAATATAATTTTAGTAGAACATCGCCAATAATAGCATTATTGGCCCGACGTCTCTTTCTGAAAAGAAAGAGACGTTTCTATTTGACCATTTAAATATTAACTGTTAATTCTACTCATCATAAAAGTAGTCAATACCTTCATCTCCACTCTTGCCAATTGCTTCGCCAGCATCTTTCCGGAAACCGCCGTAACCCATTTTCACTAACAACTCAACAACCAACCGTTCAAAAAACAGTGGAGAGTCGGCCAGAGTATCGGTAACGTCGTGCATCTTATATTCCTGCTGATCACCAGCCAGCTTAAACAGAGGCAGCATGATAGATTGGTAATCCGGTATAGTCATTATTTACATCTCACCCTTCAACCAGACATCCAGTAGTCATAGATTTTTTATCTTTTTACTCGATTTTCACATTACCGGTATACTCTTTACCTTCAGTGTTATAAGTTAAATTGAAAACTGTGTCGGTCAGCCATTTTCTAAAAGACGGGTTATCTGTAAACTGTTTAAAGAGCTCCATATTGTCGGACATCATGTTTAGCACAGCTTTGCCCAGCGCCCTTTCACTTTCAATTTTTGCATTCTGTTTATCCGAATTTTTCATAGCGTTTTGATAGGCTACATCTTTTGAAACTACCGCCGGCAAGGCTGCAATATTTCTTTTAACCTGATCTTCATCATTCCAATCAATATTACCCCACATATCATGAAAACTTTGCAGAATCTTACTCAACAAGTCCATCTCCGGCGGTTGCCTTCCGCTGGGATCTCCTGTCGGTACTGGATCTACCTCATAATCATCTCCTGTTTCCATTGCTAATGAGATGGTTTCTTTAACCTCTGCGCGGTAGCTGTCCAAATCCACTGCTTCAAGTATTCCTTTCGACAGGTCTTCTTCTTTCGGAGAAGGAAGTTTCGGGATTAATAGGTTCAAAAACAGCGTTAACTTTTCCCATTCCATTTTTGCTTGTGGCAATATTGCACCCAAAAACCCATACGTTCTAACAAAAGCTTTGGCATTACCCTTGAAGTTTACCTGGCCATCTTCATCGAGACTGTTGTAGTTGGCCACACAAGCATCAAGGACTGGGTCAAGTTGGTCTCGTTCTGCACCTTTCAAATATAACTCAACAATTTTTTCTACATCTTCTTCAGTATATACCTGGTGCTCTTGCATTTCTGCAATCAGTTCGTACAGTTTGTTGGGGTCGGTTTCTTCTGCCAGCACTGTAGTTGTGTAATATGCTTCAAAGGCCTTCTTTATGGTCTCAACATCATTAGCAAAATCAAGGATAAATACATCTTTTTTCCCTGGATGGGCCCGGTTTAACCTTGAAAGAGTTTGCACCGCTTTAATACCGGCAAGTGGTTTATCAACATACATTGTATGTAGCAGTGGCTCGTCAAATCCGGTTTGAAATTTTTCAGCAACCACCAGGAAACGGTATGGTTCTTTTTTAAACTCAGATTCAATTAGCTTACTTGGAAAGCCATTAAGTATAGCTTCGGTAACCTTTTTACCCTGATACTCTTTCTCACCGGAAAAAGCCACGATCGCTTTATACTGGCTTTTCCTCTTTGCAAGACAATTATTAATGGCATGATAATATTCTATAGCCCGTTCGATCCCGCCGGTTACTACCATTGCCCTTGCTTTGCCGCCAATTTTACCTCTGGCGATAACTTTTTCGTGAAAGTGATCGATAATGATATCTGCCTTTTGGGATATAGCATCCGAGTTAGATTCAACAAAGTTACGCAGTTTTTTTTGTGCTTTTTTTGAATCAAAATAGGGATCATCTTCAACGATTTTTTCTATCTTGTAATAGCTGTTGATAGGCGTAAACGCCTGCAATACGTCTAAAATAAAACCTTCCTGGATGGCTTGGCGCATTGTATAAACATGAAAGGGTTTATGCTTGGTTTGATCACCTTCTATTACGGGGACACCAAACATCTCCAGGGTTTTATTTTTCGGAGTAGCTGTAAAAGCAAGGTAACTTGCGTTTTTAAGCATTTTACGGTTTTCCATGAGCATGTTGATCATGTCTTCAACCGTAAGTTCTTCATCGGCATTGTATTCTCCAGATAACGCCAGATTCATCTTTGCCGACATATTCCCACTCTGACTGGAATGGGCTTCATCGATAATAATGGCAAAATTACTGCCTTTATGTTCAGTGCCAATTGCATCATAAATATAAGGGAACTTGTGGACAAGGGTAATTATGATTTTTTTACCTTCAGTGATCAGCTTTTTCAAATCTGCAGAGCTTTCTGCATGGCCCACTGTGTTAGGCACCTGCATAAACTGTTTTACAGTTTCCTTAATTTGCTTATCAAGATTTTTTCGATCGGTAACAATAACTACAGAATCAAAGACCGGCCCTTTTTTGTTTTCAAGGCCGATCATCTGGTGTGCTACCCAGGCAATGGAGTTAGACTTGCCACTTCCCGCACTATGCTGGATTAAATATTTCTCTCCGGGGCCTTTTACCCGGGCATCTTTCAGCAAGGCCCTAACCACAGATAGCTGGTGGTAGCGAGGGAAAATTTGTTTCACGCTTTTCTTTTTGGTCAGCTGATCTTCTTCAGTAACAACCTGGGCATAGTTTTCTATAATGTCGGCAAGTTCATGTTTGGTTAATATCTCTTTCCACAAATAGTCTGTTTTTATACCATCCGGATTCGGGGGATTACCAGCAGCACCATTATACCCCTTATTGAAAGGCAAAAACCAGGAACCTTTACCATCAAGCTTGGTGCAGAATTTAACTTCATTATCATCAATAGCAAAGTGGACCATGCAGCGTTTAAACTGAAACAGCAGCTCCCGCGGGTCACGGTCTAGCTTATATTGCTGCACGGCATCATCAACATTTTGCTTGGTCAGGCTGTTTTTAAGTTCAGCAGTTATAACCGGCAGCCCATTAACAAAAATAACAAAGTCAAGGGCCAGCTGGATATTATTCTTAGAGTAATGCAGCTGCCTGGTAACGCTAAAAATATTCTTATCAAACATTTCTTTAGCCTGTATGTTTTTTGCCGTCGGGGTCATGTAGAACATAATCAGATCAACAGGGTAATGGCTAATACCTTTTCTCAAAACATCAATTATCCCGCGTTTAGCGATTTCTCCCTGCAATCTAGCATAAAATTTTGCCCTGGCATTGTTGTTTTCCAGAATCCCCAATTGATCCACTTTGTCCGGCTGGGTTTCTTGCAAAAATTTAAGTAAGCGGGTTTCATCAATGGCATAGTCGCGATTAAAGTCCTCATTGGTGCCCTGTTCATAGCCATTCACGTTAACCAGGTAGTCTACAATCAGTGCTTCCAGGCCTGATTCCCTGGTATTGGTTATCATGGCTTAAATCGCCTCGCTTTCAGGTATTTCTTCATCAACAGGAAGTACTTCGCTCATAGCTTCGAGCTGCTCTTCTAAAACTTCCTGAGGCTCTTCAACAGGGACATCGCGAACATCAACCTGGCCGGTGACGACTGCGGAAATGAGGGAGGTGCGGTATTCGGTGATCAGTTCGATTTCTTTGGTGATGCGGTTGATTGTTTTATCAATTCGTTCTAGTTGCATACCTATATATGAAGCGATATTTTTTTGTTCAAACAACGGTGGCATAATGGTAGGCAATTTAACTATCTTATCTACTGATAATCCAGGCTGAGCAGCTGATTGAGAGTACTGGTTCAAGTTCATTGCGCTAATCATATAATAAGCCCAATCTATATCTATGTATTCATAGTTCGTAACAACTATTGCGTGCTCAGTCGCCCAGAAAGGTCCTTGGATCAGATGAGCATTCCCACATAATGCACCCTGTCTTCCTATCAATATGTGCTTACCATTGTGCGTTGCCATATTATAAAACCCTCGTAAGCCATTACCACCATAGACAGGGTAATCTCCTTTTTCACTTATTTCTAATGAAGTTAAATTAATACCACTTTTGAATGAACCAATGCTTTTCAATTTACATACCAGCCAACCCTCCGGCACATCACCCAACCATTCAATTCCCGAAGGTTTCATTTTCACATTAGGATCTAACCCCTTGGTTACGGCCTGATTAATGATCGCCTGTTTCTTTTCTTTTAGAAGTTCTATGAGCTTCTTTTTGTTTTTTATAAACTTGTTTATCTTTAAGATTTTGCTATCCAGGAAGCGGACTATTTGGTCCTGTTCTTCTTTGGGGGGACATATCATGGGGCTATCTAAGAATCTTGCATCTGTTAGCTGATAACGTGATTTCCATATGCCTCTTGACCGCACTCTTAACTCCCATGAATATGCAGAACTTCTAACATAATAGTCATAATATTTACAGTTATACATACTGTGGTTTTTTAGCCTGTATACTCCGTAGGCTGTGCTTATAATTCCATGATATTTTGAAAAACCTAAACCTTTTTGCCATGCCCATAAACTATTAACTGCCAAATCTTTTGGCCAGCAAAGCTTATAGCCAATATAAGATTCAGCTTTGAACATTGTTACATTTGCATCAGATCTTTTAATTACACCATCTCTTGCAGAAACCGATAACAACTCTTCTTTTCCAGTTTCTGATCTAATATCAATCACATCAAACATTAGCTTAGCGCGTTTTATTTCCCAGTGTGTTGGATACTTATTAAGCCAGTGTAAGTTACTTTTTCTATATTCCTCATAAGGCTTCAATTTAATCATCCCACTACACCCCTATAATGTCTTTAAGTAACCCTTCAGTTTCATCTTCAAGGGCTTTAATGTCTTCAGCTATTTCTTCCAGACTACGTAGCTGAACCGGCTTGTAAAAATGCTTAGTAAAGCTGATCTCATACCCGATCTGGGTTTTGTTGTAATCGACCCAGGCATCGGAAGCATAAGGCAAAACTTCATTTTCGAAGAACTTGTTAATTCCACCCTCGTAGTTTAGAGGGACTTGTTCTGTATCTCTTAAATCTTTATCTGGTTTGGGGTTGCCCTTTTTATCTGTCACAACTGACCCGTCTTCAGAATACTCCGGTCTTTCAACAATAATCTTCCAATAGCCGAATTCTTCGTTATCAAAGATTTTGCTGTATTCATTTTCTTCAAATGCGAGATAGAGCTCAACAATCTTCGCCCTTATATCTTCTGTAAGTTCGCAGTTCTTTTCACCGAGGTTCTTTCTAAGTGGTGATTTCAGGCTGGTGGCATCTATTAGCTGCACCTTGCCTTTCCTGCGTTCTTCTTTGTGGTTAGCCAGGACCCAGATGTAAGTCGCAATACCGGTGTTATAAAAAATATTTTCCGGAAGAGCAATTATAGCTTCTACGTTGTCACTTTCTATGATATATCTTCTAAAGTTGCTTTCTCCCTGACCGGCATCGCCGGTAAATAGTGAAGAACCGTTATGAACTTCTGCTATTCTGCTGCCGAGATCAGTGCTCTTCTTCATCTTGGCCACATTGTTAGCTAAAAATAGCAGCTGCCCATCGTTTGAACGTGGTATCATTTTAAATTCCGGGTCATCTTTGAAGCTGACCACAAACCGGGGGTCGTTGATGTCGTTTTTCCCACCTAAACGGTCGGCATCTGTTTTCCAGGACTTACCATAAGGCGGATTACTGAGCATGAAGTCAAATTCCATGGTGGCGCACCCATCGTTGGAAAGAGTTGAGCCGTAATAGATATTTTCTGCTTCCTGGCCATCACCTTTCAGCAGGAGGTCGGCTTTGGCTATAGCATATGTTTCAGGTTGGCTCTCCTGGCCGTAGAGATGAATGGAAACTCGTTTGTTGTTTTCTTTAGCCAGGTTAGACAATCTTTCTTCAGCAATTGTAAGCATACCACCGGTCCCGCAAGCCCCGTCATAGCAAAGATAGGTTCCATCTTTGATCTTGTCTTTAATAGGCATGAAAATTAAATCTGCCATTAAAGAAACTACATCTCGCGGGGTGAAGTGTTCCCCTGCTTCTTCGTTGTTTTCTTCGTTAAACCTGCGGATCAGTTCTTCAAATATAACCCCCATGGTGTGATTATCCAATCCGGGTTTTTTAACTTCATCGTTGTCACCTAAAACTGGATTAGGACTTAAATTTATTGTGGGAGAAACAAACTTTTCAATGATAGCTCCTAATATATTGGCCTCAACCATAGTATCGATTTGATACCTGAACCTGAATTTATCAAGTATCTCCTGGACATTGGGTGAAAAACCATCGAGGTAAGAGATGAAATCGGATTTAAGCTGCTGGGTTTTCGATCTTGCTGTAAGTTCTTTCAGGGTAAAGGGAGAACAGTTGTAGAATGATTGACCGGCAGCATTGCAAAGAGCTTCTGTTTGATGGACAACACCAGCCTCATCAAGTTTTTCTTTTAATTTTAATACATCTTCCTTTGTGCCTTCCAATAATGCATCGAGGCGCCTTATAACTGTCATGGGCAGTATAACGTCTCTGTATTTTCCCCTAACATAGACATCCCTGAGGCAATCATCAGCAATACCCCATATAAAACTGACTATCTGGTTATAAGTTGCACTGTCCAAGATAATATCCTCCAACAGATTTTATAATTACGTAATTATTCGCTATACTTATTTAGTTTACCTTCCTATTAATATTATTCAATTATTATCTCGCGTATTAATGTTCACGAATTAATAATAATAGAAATCCGCTATCTTTCCTGCATTATTAAAAAATTTCGTTGACTTATGGATGTTTGCTATGGGATAAAATTTATAAGCCTAAAATTTTAGCTCATATCTTATAAAACAAATTAGCAGTTTAAAGTTTCTTGTTGAAGTGCTTGAGCAGCCTTTAATAGCTCGTATACTTTTTTACAGGCTATCAACTTAAAAAATCCTGCCTGAATAGATAAAACTTGTGTGCGGATTTGTGTGCGAGCTGTCCCAAACTAGTCAAATTTCTATCTGGCTGGAAAATATCTACATATGCCTGGAATGCCCATTGTTACAAGCCAAACCACACTTGAGCAATGTTATAATCACATGCCCAAAATACCACTGATAGCATTCCTAATCCCGGGTGCCGCAGGTTCGATTCCTGCCAGGCGCACCATAAAAACCGTGTGGTATTCAAAATAACAGCCGTAACGCTGCATTGAGGAAATATCGAAGTTATGCACTTTTTAATTCTTATTTAGCACCGTTAGAATCTGTTTCGTGCACAATACTCCAGTATTTTTTTACGTCAGTAATAACATTTTCCATGTGGGCTGACATTGCCTGTTCCGCTTCAGCGGGATCTCTTTTCTCAAGAGCCATTAATATTTTTTTATGATCGGTTACAACAGTGCTGCCAACTTTTTCCCTGATATATTGAAAAACAGGCGAGAGTTGTCCATCCTGCCTGATTAAATCAAGAGCAGCAGCTAAAAATTTGTTGCCGCCAATTTTAGCAATTGTTTTATGAAACTCCATATCTTCCCTGGCACCACTCATTCCGCTTTGAACATTTTCGAAGTGCCTATGGACAATGCCTTTAAGCGTTTTCAAATCCCCCTCTGATACTTTTTCTGCTGCCAGCCGGCAGGTTTCCTTTTCTATAGCCCGCCTGGCTACAAGGATATGGAGCAACTCTTCTTTGGCCCCGGCCCTGGCCAGGCGCATCATGTAATGAGTTTTAATCTGCAAATCCTGATCATATTGATGTTCTTGAAGAGCTTTTTCACCGGCAGCCGTTAAGTACCGGCCTTGAAAACCGGCTTTTCTTGTCAAACCCCTGGAATCCAGGTTGCGCAAACATCTTCCAATAGTCGCTTCGCTTATATCTATATCCATAGCCTTAAATTTTTCACTGATCGTCCCCGAGCCAAGCGGAGCTTCGCTTTCTCCAATGATTTTTAAGATCTGGTATTCTTCAATATTATTCCTGGGCAAATCAAAGCCCTCCCGATGTTAAGGTTTGAAATAGAATACCCTAATTTGGAGCGACTTTCAACACCATAAACCAGTTTTCAAATCATTTTGAAGTTAACACTGGTTGAGAATAATGAATACAGCGCTAACCATTAATGCATAAAACGACTCCAGGAAAATTCACCGGCTCGTACCAATCAAAATTAAAACCATACCGACCAGGATCAAAGCCATTTTAAAAGGACTCAGTGCTTTAGCCAGTCCGGCCATCCCGATACCGCTAACTAACAAAAAAGTCAAAGGCCCCATAAAAGAGCCAAAAATAGCATTAATCTTCATTGCGCTGCCAACATCAGCCAATTTCCAGATTACTATTGCGGCAGTAATGTTCAATACCGCATAAATTGCCCTGGTTAAACCCATAGCCCATACATAGTTGTCCATACAGAAAGCTCCTTTAATTGATTTTCGCTTCTTTTATAGCAGGGGACGCCCATATGGGCGCCCTCCTTAATTAGTTACACCCAAATTACTGCTGCCCTACATCATTATTATAGCCAGTATCGTTGCCACAAATAAACCACTGGCAACCGGGATGAAGTTTTTCCGAGCCAGCTCGAGGGGAGAAACTCCCGCCACACCGGCAGTAGCCACCAGGCCAAATGCCCAGGCTGTTAAGGTTCCGCCGCCGCTAAATACTGAGCCCACTTGTCCAAGAGCCGCCAGAGTGGAAACCTCAATGCCCAACGGGCCACCCAGAGCCCTGGCCATAGAACCAACCAGAGGCAACCCTGAAAAGCCCGAACCATCAAGTCCTGTAATCACACCCATGATCATAACCCCAAAGGCAACCGGAATTTCAGTAACCGGGATAGCTGCAGCAAAGGCTTCTCCCAGGTCGAAGAGCAGACCGGGGGCTCCTTCTCCAAGTATGGCTTCAGCAGGTCCTGGTGCTCCCAGATAAAAGAATCCGGCGATCGGTATAACCACAGCAAAGATCTTGATAGAAAACATTAAACCTTCCCTGATATATTCCCCGGCTTTCTCCAAAGCCTGCTGCCCGTGAGAAATAAGGGAGCCGAGAAGAATAAAGAACGCCGCCGTTCCACCCAACAGACTGGTAGCAGCTCCTCCCCGTATTCCAGTTGCAGCCATAAAAACAACCAGCACAATGAAAACAACTGGAATAGCTATAGAAATAAAGCGGGCGCCACCACTGTAACTATCCCTGGGTTGTGCTTCAACAAGGGGGCTATCTTCAGCCCCTTTCCCTTCGGCCAGTTCTTTGCGAACCATGAAAAAAGCAATAATAATTGCCACAACACCTGCCGTTATTGAAAGTATGGCTCCGCTGCTTAAAACCCCCTCAATGGGCACGTCTGCTGCACCAGACGTAATTGCCGGCGCTCCCTGTAGAACCATGTCACCTGACAGGGCCATTCCGTGGCCGAGGATATTTACAGTCATAGCCGCAGCCATGGCCGGCATGCCGGCTTTCACAGCCACCGGGACCAGGATGACACCGACCAGGGCCGTAGCCGGGGTCGGCCAGAAAAACAGGGCACAAACATACATGATAACACCGAGAATAAAGAAAGCGCTGGTAGGATTCTGCAGCAGCTTTTTAATTGGCGCCACCATTAAATAGTCGGAGCCCATACTTTCCATAGTCTTGAGCATACCGACCATCATAGCTATTACAAGCATAATGTCAAACAGTCCGGTTCCTGCTTCCATAAATGAACCGAAAAGCTTTTGCAGCGAGGAGACCAAATCCCCACCGGTAAAAATCATGGCAATAACAAAAGTACCCAATGCAGCGAGTAAAACTACACCTCGCCTTAAAATCATGGCTATCACTACCGCGATAACAAAAATCAAAAACGCCCAATGTGTTGGACCAATCTCGGGTACCATTTAACAATCCCCTCCAAACTTATAGTTTTTGGGCCCTTTGGTTTAACTAACAAAGCCTGCTTATCCACCTGACAATTGATACCGGCAACTACCGGAAAATAACCGGCTCCTAAATCCTTTCAGCGATCACCTCCTGCAGGCCGGTCTTTTCCACCCTGCTTTTTATTTCGCCGAGATCAGTGGTGTAAAGGCCGAACTCTTTCATATGTTCAAACAGGACAGCTCCGGAAAAAGTATACTTCTTTAGCTTACCTTCTTCGGTTTGCATCTCTTTTCGGACATAAGTTACAGCGCTTCCGACAGATAAGGTGTCGGGGAAAATAACCGGTTCCATATCGGCAGTAAACCGGGCTGCATTCAACCCGGCCAGACTACCGGTGACAATGGCTTCGGTATGGCCGACCAGCAGCCCCGCTTTTTCTCCTGCACAGTAAAGATTATCGACCCCTTCCACCTTTAGGGCATCATCCCTCGGGGCCATTCCAAAATAACGCATAGAATTGCCGATACCACCGGCATAGGGATCTTCAAAGCGGGCATTTTCCATACCCGGGATCAAGCGCAGCAGCTCCAGGGGATAACACGGACTCATAAGCTTGGCATGCCCCGTATTAAGTAAGATAATATTTTCGGCGTAATCCTGGGATGCATATTGCTGGCAGGCTTTTGCGCTTAACTTATCGGTATTGATCTGATCCCTGGGGACGGATATAACTACTACTCCATTTTGATCAAGTTCTTCAACCACATGGGGAGCAAGGGATTCCTTAAACAATTTGCAGGAACCGCTCATCGCCCCCATTGAGCCATCCGGCCTGACGCCGATCATTTCTTTAACGCCGGCCTTGTCGGTCAAGCTGACCCTGCCGCCAAATGATTGACAACGCAGCACACACATAGCGCAACCATTACCATGCTTGGTACAGTTTTTGATTGGGCCGGCTGTACCGGTAGTATCGATGAAAACATCCCCGGAAAATGTCCTCTTGTCGGCGCTTTGAATTTGCTTGATCTTGCCGTTAACCACCTCAACATCGTTGATACAGGTTTGCAGATGGATCGCCACCCCGGCATCAAGCAAAACTTTCTTTATTACCGGTTCCATGATGGCAACATTGTAGAGGGAAGCATGTTTATGGCCGGGAAATTCTATGTTGGTATGCAGACAGTGATCGTCAATTACCTTGAAAAGATTGCCAATGCCCAGGCTTATCGATTCTTCTGTAGCCGTATAGCGTCCATTGTTGCGCATTATACCCCCCACCAGGCCGGTGCCGAGCAACATGTCTGTTCTTTCCATTAGATCAACCTGACAGCCTTTCTTTGCCGCCATATAGGCAGCCGCACAGCCGGCCCAGCCTCCGCCAACCACTACCACTTTACTCATTATCTAAACCTCCTTAAGATAAAAAATCCCCCTGCTTTATCAGTAGCCGGATTTTTTTCTCTCCTCCTCGGGCAGAGCTTCATCCCGCAACCAGGGGGCTACCAGCGGAGTAAGTTCCGCGCCCGAGGGGATCATAACCTCAATAAAGGTAGCCTGCGTGGAAAGGCAGGCTTCTTGCAGCGCCTTCTTCAGACCGTCCTGGCTTTCAGCTCTAAGAGCTTTTAACCCAAAAGCAGACGCTATCTTGACGTGATCTATTGATGGATCAAATTTGGAAGAGAAGTAATTTCCATTGCAATATATTTTCTGGATGTTCTGGATCCATCCATATGAATTGTTATTGAAATGGATATAAATCAAGGGCAGGTTAAGCCTGGTTACAGTTTCCAGCTCGCCCAGCGACATCCCCAGGCTGCCATCGCCAAAAAGACCGACCACAGTGGCATCCGGACTGGCCATCTTAACTCCTATAGATGCCGGCAGGGCATAGCCCAAAGAACCGTGGGCCCTGGGGTCTATAAAGTACCTGCCGCCGTTTTTAATCCTGTAATATGCCGACATATAAGGAGTAGAATATCCGGCGTCCGATACAATAATACTGTCCCGGGGCAGGGCCTCTTCAAGGGCTCTGACAACACGCGCTGGATGAAGGGGGGGGTGTTCTTCGCCGCCCAAAAATTGATCCAGTTGGGCAAGCTCCCGGTCGATTCTCTTCCTTACTGCTGAAAACCAATTTGAATCAGAAACCGGCGAAGGTTTTCTTTCGCTAATGACAGTATAAAGATCATCAAGGGCCAGGCGCACATCACCCAGCAGAGGCACTTCACATCGCACAGTATTGCCCAGCTGGCTCGAGTCAGAATCAACCTGGATAACCCGCGCCCCTTTATTAATAAGAGCCCCGGATAAAGTGATGCTTGAATTTAACCTGCTTCCCAGCGCCAGGATTACATCTGCTTCCCTGGCGGCATCGTTTGTGGCAAACTTGGCTCCGTTACTGCCAATAACTCCAACCGCTAATCTTGATGTTTCAGCAATAGCTCCTTTGCCGTTGATAGTAGTAGCGACGGGTATAGAAAGATACTCTGCCAGGGCAGCGAGTTCTTCCCAGGCTTTCGCTAAGTGGATCCCGCCACCGGCTATGATCAACGGCTGTTCGGCTGAAAGCAAAATATCTGCCGCCTTTTCAACCAGAATAGCCTCAGGCCGGGTCCTGAAAGCCGGGCATTCCCTGGTGGGCTCTTCAGCGTATAGATCATTGTCTATTATGTTCTGGGAAACCGGGGCAGAGAGGACATTTTCCGGAAGAACAAGATGAGAAGGACCCGGTCGCCCACCGGTGGCCATTCTGAAAGCTTTCCTGACCATGAAAGGAATAGCATCCGGGCTTGTCAGGCGGTAGCTAAAACGGCTTACAGAAGAAAATATTGCATTCTGATCGATGGCGGTAAGAGCAGATTTTTCATCGCTGGAGACCGGAACGTCCGAAGCCAGGCATATTATGGGTATTGATGAACCGTCCGCCTCAGCAGCGGCGGGCAGAAGGTATGTAGCTCCTCCCCCACTCGGCACTTCACATACGCCCGGCCGTCCTGAAACCCGGGCATAAGCGTCAGCCATATACCCGGCATGCCTTTCATCGCGACACATAATATGAGTCAAACCTTCCGCGCAACTTAAGGCGTTATAAAAAGAAACCCCCGTATCGCCTGGCAATCCAAAGATATGCTTTACCCCGTATTTTTGAAGCATTTCAACCAGCACTTCACTTCCATTCATTGCATCACCCCGTGATTATATTTCTTTTTCATACTATACCTGGATACTAAAATAGATCTTTCCGGGAATTGAATTACCCTTTACTACAGATTGTCCTCAACAAAAAAGGACCCTTTGTATGGATTCGCAAAGTACCGGTTGTATCCATCAAAAGATCCTCCTTTTGCCGCTCATAATTGATGAGCGCCTGTATGGGTATTATTGATCAAACCCTATTGAAAGTCAATACTCTAACAAACTAAAATTATATAAACATTTTGCCAACGCTTTGTCCTTTACTGGTTAAATATTAGTGCTAATTGTCACAGCAGGAAAAACGCTCAAAACATATCTACCATTATCACTGAATTTGCCATATAATCGATGCAGTCAGGAGGTGCTCGCTTGCGGATAATTGCCGGCACAGCCAGGGGCATGAAGTTAAAGGCCCCCAGGGGAAAAGAAGTCAGGCCTACCTCTGACCGGGTCAGAGAAGCCCTGTTCAGTATCATAAGCCGCCGCCTTGCAGGGGCGGTATTCCTGGATCTTTATGCCGGAAGCGGGGCGGTTGGCATTGAAGCTCTCAGCAGGGGCGCTGGAAAAGTGGTCTTTGTCGATCACAAAAAGGAAAATGTCTTTTTAATCAAGGAAAACCTGGCCAAAGCCGGCTTTTTGGAAAAGGCATGGGTCATAAAGGGCGATGTCGGAAAAACACTCACCAGGTTAACCCGTGAAAATTATAAGGCGGGCCTTGTTTTTCTAGACCCACCTTACAAATTTACCAGGATGAGCGAACTAATCGAAACAATAATAACCTGCCGTATTGTTGATAAACAGGGCCTGATTATTATAGAGCATGACTACCATAACCGGCAGTGGTCTGATGAATTTCCTGAAGCAAGGCAAAAAAGATACGGCGACACCTGCCTTACTTTCATCGAAACAGGAAAACTAACTTAGTTCAGCCAGGGTTTCTTTTAAAGCACCCAGAAAGCGACTGTTCTGTTCTTCTGTGCCATAAGTAACGCGGATAAAAGTGGGGTAACCGAAAATATCCCCGGTCCTGACAATAATTCCCCGCTGCATCAGCGCCTGGAATAGTTCTTTTGAATCTACCCCGGTATCTACAAAGCAAAAATTAGCCTGATCGGGCACCGGTTTCAAACCCATTTCGGCAAAACCGCCGGCCAGCTGTTTGCGAGATTCTTCAACCATATTGCGACTGCGTTCCACATGCTCCCGGTCATCAAGAGCGGCCCTGGCTGCGGCCTGGGCCATGGCATTGACACTGAAGGGTTCACGGACCCGGCTCAAATCAGCGACCACCTCGGCCGGCGCAACCCCATACCCGATCCGTAATCCTGCCAGGCCGTAAATTTTGGAGAAAGTACGGAGAGATATAACCGGAAAACCCTGTTCAATATATTCGATCCCGGTCGGGTGGTCAGGGTCCCAGGCATATTCCAGGTAAGCCTGATCCAGAACCAAAAGTACTTTCTGCGGCAGTTTTTCAATAAAGCGGTTTAACTCCTGCTTCCGAATAATGGTCCCGGTAGGATTATTGGGGGTGCATAAAAAGATCAGCCTGGTTTTTTCATTAACCGCCGCCAGGATGGCGTCGAGATCATACTGAAAATCTTCTCCTACCAGTTCTACCTGGCGGGGAATACCTCCTACCAGGCGCATGGCAAATTCGTACTGGGAAAAACTCGGTGTGGCCATTACCGCTTCATCTCCAGGTGTGACATAGGCCAGAGCTAAGAACGATAAGATTTCATCAGACCCGTTCCCGAAGATTAATTGTTCCGGCTGAACACCCAGTTTCTGAGATAATGCTTCCCTCAGGTAATAACATAAGCCATCCGGGTAATCGTGCATTTTGTTCAGGTTCTTCTGCATGGCCTCAATGGCCTTTGGAGATGCGCCCAGGGGGTTTTCATTGGAAGCCAGCTTAATAACCCCTTTTAAACCCAGTTCTCTTTCCACCTCTTCAACCGGTTTTCCCGGTTTGTAAGGCTTGATGTGCTGCAGGCAATCTCGTAAATCTGGTTTTGTCACTGGATATTTCACCATCCCTTAAAAAATTAATACCCGGCCGCTGTGGCCGCAAAAGAATTTAATTAAATATTTTACTTTCCCCTTGCTTAATCCTTCAACCTCTGCTATACTCTGAAAATATTATAATAATAACATAAAAAAGCTTTGATGGGGAAAAAACTTTGTTAGCCGCTCAGAGAAAGGGTTCCCCGGTCTGAAAGAACCCTCGGTAACCAGAGAAATAAGCCGCCCCGGAGCTGCCGCGCTGAAAGCAGTAACTGCCAGTAGGCCCGGCCGGCTGCAACGCCGTTACCTTAAACGAGAGGTTCACCTTATTAGTTGAGCAACTGGAGTGGTACCGCGGGATTATGGCCCGTCTCTTTATTATTAAAGAGACGGGCTTTTTAATATTGTGCCAGTTTATTTAAAAAAGCAATCCAGGCAGGGAGGGTCTATGATGAATGTCGATTGGAACAGTTTTTTCTCTAAGAGAACCAAAAACATTACCGGATCCCAGATCAGGCAGTTTTTTGCTCTGACCGAAAAACCGGAGGTTATATCCTTCGCGGGCGGTTTTCCAGGCAATGCATATTTCCCCCGTGAAAAAATAGCAGGCTCACTATCTCAACTGGTCAGGGAAGACAGCACCCGGGCTCTGCAGTACAGCCCCACTGAGGGCAGTTATGAACTGCGCAAAGTGTTGAGCGAAAAAATGAGCCGGGACGGAAAACTTTGTGAAGCCGAAAACCTGGTCATCACCGACGGTTCGCAGCAAGGGTTGGATCTGCTGGCCCGGATCCTGATCAATTCCGGCGATCCGGTACTGGTCGAAGAACCTTCTTATATCGGTGGCATGAGCGCTTTTAAATCCTACGGTGGGACTACCGTGGGCATTGAAATGGACGATGAAGGCCCGATCCCCTCCCGGATGGAACAGGCCATAAAGAAACATACCGGCGAAGACAGGAGGCCCAGGCTTTTTTATACTGTGCCTAATTTCCATAACCCCACGGGGACAACTACCAGCCTGAAAAGACGTTTTGAAATACTGTCCATCGCCTCCCGTTACAACCTGGCTATAATCGAAGACAACCCTTACGGTGATCTCTATTACGACAGCGATGTGCCCCTGAGCTATAAAGCGCTTGACCGTGAAGATAGAGTTATTTACCTGGGTTCCTATTCCAAGATCCTTATTCCCGGAATCAGGATTGGCTGGCTGGCCGGGCCGGACCCTGTTGTTGAAAAAATATCGATGGCCAAACA
>SL_5KL_010_SEDDRAFT_10000930_pt1 | contig 18339 bp, 15 predicted proteins | sample SodLakKL_010_SED_FD_9118 | JGI IMG/M metagenome (IMG submission 9118)
CGACCGTGTAGATTCGTCCCCGCCTCATCGGCCCATCCCTGCCGCTCCACTGCAACGGACACCCCCAACCATCCGGGGATCATCCCTCCCAAACGAAGTGCCTGCACTTCATCGGCCCACCCCGGTCCTCCCTGGAACCGGACCTCGGACTCGGCCCACCAGTCCCCGCGATCCGCAGCGAGCCGAAGTCCGATCTGCGTCCGGGCTTCATTCATGAGAAGGCTGTCCGGCGCCGTGTCCTCGGCTCCGGGCTGAACGGCGGATCGGTGCACGAAGGCATCGGCCAGAAGATAGTCCCGGACCCGGTAGCGCCCCTGCAGGTTGAGATCGCTCCGATTCACATCCGCGGGCTGGTAGAGCGCCGGGAGTCGCCGGGAGGTCATCCGCCGGACGGACCATGCGATCCCTCCTCGGTCGCTGCGGATCAGCGTGTGACGCAAGTGCACCCCGAAGGCCGCGCCCCGCTCCGCCCGCCCCGGGCCGTCCGTGTCCACCCGGTCCAGGGCCAGGAGAATGTTCCCGCCCATGGCGTCGGGGTGGGCGAAGGTTCCCCGGAACATGTTGGTCTGGAGGTCGCCGGTCCCCACCTCCACCAGGGAGTACACCCGGGGATCCACCATCTGCATCCCGATGAGTTCCACGCGAACCTCGCCTGGACGCCGTTCCACCCGGACCCGGTCCAGGCCCACCAGCCCCACCCGCATCAGATCCACCACTCCCCCGTCCATGGGAGCCAATTCGGCGCCGTCGGCGAAGATGCGGATGCGGCCCGGCCCGGCGCCCATGGTGGTGACTGCCATGGGGTGCCCCAGGTCGCCTCCTCGAACCGGAATGATGCCCGGGACATGCTCCAGGAGTTCGCCCAGGGTGAGGGCCCGGCTCGATTCCAGCGCTTCCCGGTCCCACTCCCAGACCCCGGTTCGCCATTCGGGGGGTACGGGTCGGGAAAGCTCCGGGAGGTTCCGGGGTGTGACGGGATCCGGGTCCCGGGCTTCATCCCCTTCCACCTCTTCCTCCGCCATGGGCACCGTGTCGGGAACGACCACTGTATCCGGAACAACGACCGTGTCGGGAGCGACCACCGTGTCGGGAACCGTCACCGTGTCCCCCACCATGGCCCGACCGGCAGGGGTGTCAGGCGCCTGAACGGCGAAGGAGGCAAGGAGCCAGAGAACGGCCCCGGAGGCGAGACTCATGACGCCGACCGCTCAGCCCTGCTCCGCACCCACTCCACCAGCAGGCGAGTGGGGAATCCGAAGCCACCCTTCCTCTGGTACGGGAGCTCCTCGGTTCCGTAGGCCGTCCCTGCAATGTCCAGATGGGCCCAGGGGGTATCTTCCACGAACTCGGCCAGGAACCAGCCCGCGGTGATGGACCCGGCTGGGCGCCCGCCCACATTCTTCAGATCTGCCACGGGGCTCTCCAACTGCTTGCGGTAAGCCTTCCAGAGAGGCAGGGGCCAGCATCGCTCTCCCGCCCGATCGCCGGCGGCGCGGAGTTCCTCCACCAGTGTCTCGTCCGTTCCCATGACGGCGGCGGCGTGGTGGCCCAGGGCAATAACGCATGATCCGGTGAGGGTGGCGCAGTCCACCACGGCTCGGGGGCTGTGATGGTCCACCACCCAGGAGAGGGCGTCGCAGAGAATGAGGCGTCCCTCGGCATCGGTGTTGATGATCTCCACCGTCTTCCCCGCCCGGCTCCGCACGACATCGCCGGGCTTGTTGGCCGAGCCGTTCAGCAGATTCTCCGACGAAGGGACCACCCCCACCACATTCACCGGGAGCTCCAGCATGGCCAGCGTCTTCATGGCTCCCAGGACGGCGGCTCCACCGGACATATCGTACTTCATGTCCTCCATCCCCTTGGCAGGCTTGATGGAGATTCCGCCTGCGTCGAAGGTCAGGCCCTTCCCCACCAGGGCCAGCGGCGCCTCGTCCTCGCTCCCGCCCCGATACTCCAGGACAATGAGCCGTGGTTCCTCATCGGACCCCTTCGCCACAGACAGGAGAGCTCCCATCCCCTCCTCTTCCATCTCCGCCGGCCCCAGGATCCGGACAACCAGACCGTGGTCGGCGGCGAGCTGTCGGGCCACACCAGCCAGGTGCTCCGGGGTGGCCACATTTCCTGGTCTCCACTGAAGGTCCCTGGCCAGGTTCTGGCCCGCCACCACTGCCCCAGCAGCCGCAACCGCGTCCGGACCCAGATCGGTCGACTGATCTCCGGAAAGATGGATCCACCCCTCTTCCACCAGCGGTGGCGGAGCCGCCCCCAGATCCTCCGGCGTCGCTTTGAGTTCCCGGAAGTCCCAGGCGGCCAACCCCAGACCTTCCGCCGCCGCCTGCACCGCGCGGTCTTCCGTGAGTCCGTCTGTGAGGCGCTCGGGGCCGGGGATCACGAAAGTGACGCCGGTGAGCCGCCGGGATTCCGCCGCCCGCACGGCCCGACCGGCCAGTCGACGGAGAAGCTCACCATCGGCCTCGTCGGCATCACCTCCTCCCAGCACCACGGCCCGCCGTGGGCCATCTCCGGGGAGGAAGAAGTCCAGACGCTCTTCCTCCCGGCCCCGGAAATCGCCTTCCTCGACGGCACGCCGCACGAGCCCGTCGAGTCGCCGATCCAGCTCCATGATCTCCGCATCCAGCCCATCCGAGCCTTCCACCTCCTGCTGGAAGACCAAAAGAGCCAGGAGGTCAACGGGATGGTCCCAGGGGGATGATGCCAGATATCGGATTCGCATGGATGAGGCCGGGTGCTGGGGGGTGAGAGGAGGAACCAGAATCAGGTACGGGTCGACCGGGTCGGGGTTCATGGACCGGGTCGGCGTTTATGGACCGAGGGCGTGGGCGGTGGCTGGACCGGGAGAAGCGCTTGACCTCTGAGCGGCCGGCCCACACAGGGTCAGCCCGCTAACGTAGAATATCGCCGGTTCCACGGGCAAGGAGCCTCACCTTCCCGTCCGAGCCCAACGTTGGGAGAGCCACGGGCATTCCCTGGAACGTTCCCTGGGAAATCCGCCTCCGGTGAACTGATTGGCTGTACCCCGGCACCCCCGGTGGGCTCCCGGGGTAGGCCGGGGCGAAGGGACCGAGACCGCCCGATCCCACATCCCCAAGCGCTAGGAGATTAACGAGATGACCGATGGCCTCGACAAACGCACCGTACTCGTCACCGGGGGAACCGGAGGGTTGGGACGTCATGTGGTGCGGGCCTTCGTCCAGGCCGGTGCCAGAGTCCACGTCCCGGTCCTGGACGACTCGGAGATCGCGGGGGTGAACGAACTCCTGGGTGCAGCGGCGGATCGGGTCCGGTTCCACACCGGCGCCGATCTCACCGAGCCCGGTGTGGTGAGTCGTGTGGTACGGGCCGCACACCCGGCCACACTGGACGGCGACACGGTCCGGGGGCCGGATGTAGTGTTGAATCTGGCCGGTGGCTTTGCCATGGGGCCGGTGGAGGAGACGGATTCCGACACCTGGAGCCACATGATGGGAATCAACGCCACCACTGCCTTCCTTACCTCCAGGGCGGCGTTTCCCGCCATGAAGTCCCGGGGGTGGGGGCGGATTGTCAATGTCTCGGCCTTCCCGGCGGTACGGGGTGGGGCGGCCGGGCTCTCCGCCTACGGCGCCGCCAAGGCAGCGGTCCTCAATCTCACCCAGACGTTGGCGCGGGAGGGGGCGTCCCACGGCATCACGGCCAATGCCATCCTCCCTTCCATCATCGATACCCCCGGGAATCGGTCCGCTATGCCCGAAGCGGACACCTCCCACTGGATTCCCCCTGAGGAGATCGCCGGAGTCTGCCTTTATCTGGCCGGAAGCCGGGCTCGAATCGTGAACGGAGCGACTCTGACCCTCACGCTGGGAGACGGCTGAAGGGGTGGATTTTTCTCTCGGATTCCTTGAGATTCGTTCTCAACTCGTCGCTCGCCCCGCTCATCGGGCTCCATGTGGCACGCGGCCCCAGACCATTCCCAGCAGATCCCCATGCCGAGAACTTCCTCCTTCCCCTCCGCGAGCCGCCGGTGGCTCGGGTTCGGTCTCCTGGTGCTCATCGCCGTCCTCTCCGTATCGGTCCAGGGCTGCCAGGACGAGTCGGAGGCGGTGGTGAACGTCTACAGCCACCGCCATTACGATACAGACGAGGCCCTCTTCCAGCGGTTCACCGAACTCACCGGGATCCGGGTGCGGGTAGTGAGCGCCTCGGCGGACGAACTGATCGCCAGACTGGAGCGGGAGGGGCCGGCCTCTCCCGCCGACGTCCTCATTACGGTGGATGCCGGTCGTCTCCACCGGGCCAAGGAGCGGGGGCTCCTACAGCCCGTCTCCAGCGATCTTCTGGATGAGGCAGTGCCTGCCGAGTACCGGGATCCCGAGGGGTTCTGGTACGGCCTGACCCGTCGCGTCCGGATCCTGGCCTACTCCCGGGAGCGGGTGGACCCTGAGTTCCTGGAGCGCTACGAGGACCTGGCCGATGAACAGTGGGCCGGGCGCGTTGTGGCCCGGACCTCAGAAAACATCTACAACGTCTCACATATGGCGTCCCTGGTGGCGGCGCTGGGGCCGGAGGAGGCGGAGGCGTGGGCCGAGGCGGTGGTGGCCAACTTCGCACGCCCCCCCCAGGGCAATGACACGGACCAGATCCGGGATGTGGCGGCGGGGATTGGAGATGTAGCGCTGGTGAACTCCTACTATGTGGGGCGCCTGCTGAATGCGGAGGATGCGGCGAGCCGGGAACTCGGTCGGCAGGTGGGCGTCCTCTTCCCGAATCAGGATGATCGGGGCGCCCACGTGAACGTCTCCGGGATCGGAGTCACCGCCCACGCCCCGAACCGTACCCATGCTCTCCAACTCATGGAGTTTCTGGTGAGTGAAGAGGCCCAGCGCGCCTTCGCCGAGGCCAACTTCGAGTATCCGGTGCGACCGGGCGTGCCCTGGTCTCCCACCCTCCAGGAGTGGGGAGAATTCCGCTCCGACCCGCTCCCTCTGGAGCAGCTCGGTGAATTGAACAACGAGGCGGTACGGATCTTCGACCGGGCCGGATGGCGTTAGTCTTCTCCCGGGGCTGGGTCCGGGATCGCTTCCGGCCCCGACTCCGGGTTCACCTCACTCCCTGGACTCTGGTCACCTTCGCCATCGTGGCGTTGGTGCTTCTCCCCGTGGCCTCGGTGCTCCTGGGGATCTTCGGCGAGTCGAGCGACACCTGGCAGCACCTGGCGTCCACGGTGCTTGCCACCTACCTGGGGAATTCGGCCGTCCTGGCCCTGGGTGTGGGGGTCGTGACCCTGATCATGGGCGTGGGGACCGCCTGGCTTGTGGCCACCTGCGAGTTTCCCGGTCGGAGGATGCTGGAAACGGGCCTCATCCTCCCCCTGGCCATGCCTACCTACATCGTGGCCTACACGTACGCCGAGGTGCTGGCCCACGCCGGCCCGGTGCAGGGCGTATTGCAGATCGTGCTGGACCCTTCCACCACGGCGGCCCTCCGAACGGGCCTCATGTCGCTGCCAGGGGCCATCTTCATCCTTTCGCTGGTCCTCTACCCGTACGTCTACCTCATCACCCGAGCCTCCTTCCTAAAGCAGTCGGGGGGAATCCTGGAGACCTCCCGCATCCTGGGGAAGAGCGGGTGGGGTTCGTTCAGGCAGGTAGCGCTTCCCATGGCACGCCCGGCGGTGGTGGCGGGGGTCACCCTGGTGCTCATGGAGGTGCTGAACGAGTATGGCGCGGTGAAGTACTTCGGCGTTTCCACCTTCACCACGGGGATCTTCCGGGCCTGGTTCTCCCTGGGCGATACGCCATCGGCCATCCGCCTTTCCGCCTGTCTTCTGGCCTTCGTCTTCTTCCTCATTCTGGTGGAGCGGGTACAGCGCGGCAGGGCCCGGTTTGATCACGGAAGCAGCCGGTTCCGCCCTGTGGCTCCCTTCCGGCTGAAGGGAGCCCGGGGGTGGCTCGCCACGGCGGCGTGCGCCATTCCCGTGCTCCTTGGCTTCGTGGTACCGGTGGCCCAACTCCTGGTGTGGGCTGCAGAGGTGGCCCCCCAGGCCCTTGATCGCCGCTTCCTGGTCCTGGCCATGAATTCCTTCGGCCTGGCCCTGGTATCGGCCCTCTTTGCCGTGGCGGCGGCGCTGGTCATCGTCTACTCGGTGCGCCTTTCTCCCACTCCCCTGCTCCGCCTGGCCTCCCGGGCGTCTTCCCTGGGCTACTCCATCCCCGGTGCGGTCATCGCCGTGGGGGTCCTGGTTCCGTTCATCTGGTTGGACCGGCGGATCCTCGAACTTCTGGCGCCCCTAACGGGATCCCCGGTGGGGCTGCTACTCACCGGAACGGTGGCAGCCCTGATCTTCGCCTATGTGGTCCGGTTCCTGGCGGTGGCCCTGAACCCGCTGGACTCGGGTTTCGAGCGGATCTGCGGTAATCTGGACGAGACCTCACGCTCCCTGGGGTCCCCGCCCCTGCGCACCCTCCGTCGGGTCAACATCCCCCTTCTCAAGGGGACGCTCCTCTCGGCGGGGCTTCTGGTCTTCGTGGATGTTTTGAAGGAGTTGCCCCTCACCCTCATCCTCCGCCCCTTCGACTTCGACACCCTGGCCACCCGGGCCTTTCAGCTCGCCATGGACGAGCAGGTAGCGGAATCGGCGCTTCCCGCCCTCCTCATCGTGCTGGTGGGGCTGCTCCCCGTCATCCTCATCAACCGCCTCATCGGGCAGGAGCGGGGAGGGCCCCGGGGTCCGGGACCAGATCGGGAGGAAGGGAGACCCGGCAGGCCACAGGGGACCGGCGGCGGCCCCGCCACCGGAGGGGTGCCGGCTGGTGCCGGCGATCTGGTAGGGGCCGCCCGGGAGGGGGCGGGCGGCGTCGGAACTCCCTGAGTGGGACCGATCCGACGCCGCCGCAGGCTCATTCCAAGGCACCAGGGGCCATCAGGTGGGTGGCCAACCGGTGCCTGGCCGCTCAGTGCATGGCCGGAGTTCCCTCAGGCGGGATGGAGGCCCGGATGAACTCCCGGATGTGCTCATTGGAGGTTTCCAGGTCTTCCTGCCGCAGGTACATCATATGACCGCTCCGGTACGTCTCAAACCGGAACCGGTCCCGAAGTTTCCCGGAAGGATCCATGCGCCACATGGTGTACTTGGCCCCGAAATAGTCCGTCCCCCCATCGTAGTACCCGGCCTGGATCATGGTGTGGAGGAAGGGGTTCTGGGCCATGGCCTGACGTAGATTCTCGGCCGTGTTGTCGGAAGCCCGCTCCCATGGGCTCACGGGTCCGAAGATGTTGTACTGCAGGTCCGTCTCGTACCCCAACTCCTCCCGGAGGTACATGTTGATGGCCGGGGTGAAGGAGTGGTTCCAGGCGGTGAGGGCCGGATCGAAGTCGTAGTTTATCCCGCCGTCATCCCGGTCGATGCCCCGATACCGGGAGTCCAACCGGCCCACGGTGAGGCCGCGGTCCCTCAGGAGCTCCTTCCGCCACCGGGTGATGGGGATGGAGAGGTTGTTGTTCCGGACGAAGTCCACCGAGGTCCCGGAGTACCGGGCCACCCTCCTGGCGATCTCATCCCGTCGGGCCTCGTCCAGGAAGCCCCCCCGGCTCAGCGCCGGGATGTACTCCTCGATGGTGAACTCCTCCACCTCCGGGAGGATCTCCGAGAGATCCCTGGCCTGAAGATCCGGCTCCAGCGCTTCATGGTACCACGCCGTGGCGGCGTAGTGGGGAAGGAGGATGGCTTCTCCAACGGGTCCCCCACGATCGACTCCCATGCTGGTGGGAGAGACCAGGACCACCCCGTTCAGGTACATCCACCGGGAGTTCTGGAGGCGCCCGGCCAGCCCGGCCACCCGGGTGGTGCCGTAGCTCTCCCCGATGAGGTATTTGGGCGAGGCCCAGCGCTCCTGCCGGGTCACGAAGAGACGGATCCACTCGGACAGGTAGTTGATGTCGTTCTGCACACCGAAGAACTGGCTCGGATCCACCCCCTCCAGGGGGCGGGAGTATCCGGTGTTCACCGGATCCACGAAGACGATGTCCGTCACATCCAGGATGGAGTGGGGGTTCTCCGAGAAGCCGTAGGGCTGAACCGGGAACCCCTCGTCATCGATGTTCAGGAACCGGGGCCCGGTGTACCCGATGTGCATCCACACCGATGCGGAGCCAGGACCGCCATTGAAGGAAAAGGTCAGCGGGCGGCGGGTGCGATCCTGGACGTCGGTCCGCTCGTAGTAGACGTAGAAGACCGATGCGATGGCCCGGTTTTCCGAGTCGTAGACGGGCATGGTCCCGGCCGTGGCCCGGTACGGGATGGTTTCGCCCCCAATGGTCACGGTGTGCTCGGTGACCACCGCGGTGTCGGCGGGAATGTGGATCTGCTGCTGGCTCTGAGCCGGTGAACCCCAGGCGCCCAGGAGCACCGCGGCCATGGCTGTAGTCAGGAGGGTGCGCCGCCTACCCCGCCCCCTCACGCCCCGGAGGTCCGGGGCACGGGCGGGGGTACAGGGGCTTGGAGCAGAGCGGGACCTTCGCACACGAGGGGAAGCTGGAAGCATCCGGAATCTCCCGGGATAGGGGCAGGGTCTGTCCGGGGGCCGCGTCCGATGGGCCTCCGGAGGGCCAGAATGTCCACACCGCACCGTCCGGGCAGTGGGACCGTGGAAGGATGCACGGATTCCCGCCTCCCGGGCAACCCGTTCAGCGCTCCGTGGCACCCCCTGCCTTCTCCCGGATGAACGAGGCCACCCGGTCCCAATACTCCGCTCCCGCCACCATGGGGAGGTCGTTGTGGCCGGCGCCGGGGACCGGCACCCAGATGGCCCGGTCGCCGGCGGCGGCGGCGATCCGCTCTCCCATCTCCGCCGGAACCAGGTCATCCGACGTGCCGTGGATCACCAGCAGCGGAGCTTCCACCGATCGGGCCGCCTCCAGATTGTCGAAGTGTCCCCGGAGTCGACGGAAGAGGAAACGGGGGAGGAAGGGGTAGACCTCACGGGCCATCTCTTCCAGCGAGGTGAAGGAAGATTCCACGATCACACCGGCCGGGAGAGCTTCCGCCCGCTTCGCCACGCCCAGGGCCACGAATCCCCCAAGGGAGCGCCCGTGGAGCACCACCCGGTCCGCTCCGCCCACCTCCCGGGTGAGCCACTCCAACGCCGCCGCACCGTCCCTGAGGACCCCTTCCTCCGACGGGGTCCCCTCCGACTCGCCGTACCCCCGGTAGCCCAGGATGAAGACCGAGAGACCACGCTCCACCAGTTCCCTGGCGGTGAAGGTGCGGTGGCCCAGGTGGCCGGCGTTTCCGTGGAAGAAGAGGACTGCCGGTGCCTCAGGGTCCATGGCCCACCACCAGCCTCGGATCCTAATGTCGTCGGAGGTCTGGAGTGCCACCTCCCGACCGGGGATCCCGTGGAGGGCCGGGGGTGAGCCGGGATGGGAGGTGTCGGGGAGGAAGACGAGGCGCTCGGCGACCCCGGGAGAGACGAGGAGATACACGACAAGACCCAGAATGAGAAGGAGAAAGGTCCATCGGAGCAGCCGTCGGCCGGCGGATTTCACCCTGGCCCTCCCCATGGGGCTCCACTGAAACCTCCCGTCGCCGGATCCGTAGGGACAGGTGCAGACATCGCACCGGCATCACCCGGCCCCCCCTCGCTGATACGGAGATTCGTCATGACCGCTATCCTCGCCCTCGTCATCGCCAGCCTCGCGGCCTGGTTCGGCTACTCCCGCACCCGCGATTGGTCATCCCACCGCCTTCGCTATACACGGGTGGCGGAGCGTCCTGTGGCCGCCGGCTTCGTGGTGGGGGTGGGGACCTCCCTCCTGGCCGCTCCGGTGGTGGCGCTGGCACCCATCGTAGGAGCCGGTACGGCGCTGGCTCTGGGGGTCGGTGTGGGAACGGGGCTGGTCCGGGGGGTGGGCGGATCCCGGGTCTGATCTTTCCCCGGACCAGCCCGCTCCTGCGGGAAGGATCAGACTGCGGCGGCGGTTCCGTGCTCGACCCGGGTGCCCAGGACGTCCAGGAAGGCCGCCAGCCACTTGGGGTGCCCGGGCCATGCCGGTGAGGTCACCAGGTTGCCGTCAGTCACCGCTTCCGTGGGATCCACCTCCCGGAAGGTCCCCCCTGCCAGCTCCACTTCGGGACCGCACGCAGGATAGCCGGTCAGGGTGCGCCCCTCCAGGATCCCGGCCGCCGCCAGGAGTTGGACCCCGTGGCAGACCACGGCCATGGGTTTGTCGGCTTCGTGGAAGTGCCGGACCATCTCCAGCACCCGCTCGTTCAGGCGAATATACTCTGGCGCCCTTCCACCGGGCACCACCAGGGCATCGTATTCGTCCACCACCACGTCAGCGAAGGTGGCGTTCAGGACGAAGGCGTGTCCTGGCTTCTCCGAATAGGTCTGATCCCCTTCGAAGTCGTGGATGGCCGTGGCCACCTTCTGGCCCGCCTTCTTGTCCGGGCATACGGCGTGAACCTGGTGGCCCACCATCTGAAGCGCCTGAAATGGCACCATGACCTCGTAGTCCTCCACGAAATCTCCCACTAGCATGAGAATCTTCCGGCCTGCCATTGGCATCCTCCTTCGGGTTTGGATTGCAATTGGATTGTTGGCGAGGAGGCGCCGGATTTCCGCGGCTCCCCCTTCCTGATAGCACCGAATCGACCCAAAGGATCGCTGCAGGGCTTGACCGGGGTCAGTTCGCCCCCTCTCTTGAGCGAAAGACGCAGCGTGTGCGCCCATGGTTCAATCTCAGGTGCAGCGCTACCGTGCCTTCCCCGTCATGAGGACCGGATCATGAGTCCACCCCGTTCAGGCAGGGTCCCGGCTTCCCGCCGCGCCCGTCGTGATCCCGAGGCTGTGCGGGAGCGCCTCTACCGGGTCTCTCTCCGCCGAATCCGGGATCAGGGGTACGAGGCGGCATCAGTGGCGGGGATCACCCGGGAGGCCGATGTGGCCAAGGGGACCTTCTTCAACCACTTCCCCACCAAGGAACACGTGTTGGCCCGCTATCTGGAGGAGGTCCTGAACCGGGTGTTTCCCCGGGCCATGGCTTCGGGGGGTGGGACGGACGCGGTGGCCCAGGCGCTGGATGATATGGGGCTGGAGCTGGCAGGGGAGCCGGAGTTGGCCCGGGCGGTCATTCCCCGGTGGGGGTTGGGGGGACTCCCGGCCCTGCCCGGTGCGGATGGGGACGGATCCAGAGGGTCGGCAGCGGACCAGCTTCATGGGTGGATCGTGGATCGGCTCGCAGAGTCGCTGAGGCTCTCCGTTCCGCTGGTGGAGGCGGACGACGTAATGCTGGCGGCGCTCCTCCTTGGGGCCTTCGGATTCACGCTCCGGGAGTGGTACCATGGCCAGGACGCTGCCGCCCCCTTCCCTCGAGATCGGCTACGGGGGCGGCTTTCCTACCTCATCGAGACGGCGGGATTCCCACCTCCGGCGCCGCTCTGAGGGGTCCTGGAATCAGGGTTCTTCTCCAATTTGCGGGTGACGCAGAGGGTGGGAGCCATTGGGTCGGGCCAAGCGCCACGGAAAAAACCGAATCCAGATTCTATTTTTGGTGCGCCGGGTTGGCTGAGGGGAGGCAGCCACGCGGTGTGTTTCGCAGCAGAAGCACCGCACCTCCCGGGGTCTCCCTGTCGCGCCATCCGGCTTCGGTTTATATTCGGTTTCGGGTTTTGTTCGTACCCGCTGTTCGTTGCTTTCTTGTCCCAGGGGGTTGGCAGGCACCTCGTTCTGAGAGGGCCGAGGCCTGCCCTCCTCCTCTCCCGAAACCTCCTTATGAAGAACGGCCTCGCACCCCTGTCCCCTTCCCCGTCGTCGGCTCCGGACCTTCCGGAGAGCCGGATGGCGCTTTGCCTCTGGCTTCCCACCTTTGAGCTCCGCCTTGAACTCGTTCGGTCCCCGGAGCTGGATACCACCTCCGTGGCCCTCCTGGAGCCCCAGGAGGGGGCGGGCGCCGGGCGAATCCTGCAGATCTCGGAACGGGCGGCAGAGGCAGGGGTGAGGCCGGGAATGTCGGTGTCCCGGGCTGTGGCCCTCTGCCCCTCCCTCACCCTCCTGGAGCCGGATCCCACCCACTACGATGCTGCCATGGCGATGATCCTGGAGCGGCTCGTCCAGGTGAGCCCGGTGGTGCAGGCAGAGGAGCGGGGGCGCATCCAGGTGGGGATGGACGGGCTCGAACGGCTCTTCGGGTCCCCGGAGCGGCAGGTGGAGCGGGTTCTCCACGCACTCATGGACACCCTCCCCCGTCCCCTGGTGGCTGCGTTACGAGCGGGGCGGGCTCCCGGAACCTTCGGGGCCCGGGTTGCCGCTGTGGCGGCTCGGCCGGGAACTCCTGTCCTGGTAGAGGAGGAAGGTCTCGCCTCTTTCCTGGCTTCCCGGTCCATCTCCACCCTGCCCGTTCCGGATGAGATGCTGGAGCGGCTCCGGAGGCTGGGGGTGGAGCGGCTCGGAGCGCTGGGCGCCCTTCCACCCCAGGAGCTCCTTCGTCAGTTCGGGCCCGTGGGGTTGGAGGCCAGGGCCCTGGCTCGGGGAGAGCGGATCGACCCGGTTCGGGCCCGGCACCGCCCCCGCCCAATCCGGGTGTCCATGGATCTACCTTCTCCTGTAGGCGATCGGGAGATCCTGCATCGTACGCTGGACCGTCTTCTGGAGCGGGGGCTGGCCCACGGGGACCGGAAGGGACGGAGCATCCGCGGAATCCGGCTCGGGGGGCACCTGGAGGGAGGCGGATCCTGGTCCGTACCGGTGACGCTGAGAGAGCCCTCGGCCCGGGTCGAGACGCTGGCCTACCCTCTCCAGGGCCGGATCCGCCTCTCCCCTCCACCCCGGGCGCTGGAGAGCCTCTTCGTGGAATTCTTCGACTTCGGCGCACCGTCCCTTCAGCCCATGCTCTTCGAGCGTCGGGACGGCGGAGCCCGGGTCCGGGCCGGAAGCGCAGGGGCATTCTCCGACGGAGAGGTTTCCGAGGCGCTCCGGGAAGCAGTGCGAGAGCTGAAGCTGAAGCTGGGCCACTCTCCTCTGTACCGGGTCGTGGAGGTGGATCCCTGGTCCCGGATCCCGGAGCGGCGTCACGCCCTCATGGCCCTTGACGATTGAAGTACCGAAGGTCTGGATCCATGCCCCGTCGGTCATCCACCTCCCCGCTTCGGTCGTCCGCCTCCCCGCTTCGGTCGTCCGCCTCCTTGCGTACAACGTCCCCTTCCCCGCTTCGTGCCCTGGATCGACCGATTCCGGTGCAGGTTCGGTCGGACCGGGAAACCGGGGCGCCTCGCCTGGTGATGGATGGGGGGAGTGCCCGTCCCGTGGCTCAGGTGGTGGAGAGTTGGCGGATCGATGATGAGTGGTGGCGCGTTCCCATCTCCCGCCACTACCACCGGGTGATCCTGGAGGGTGGTCGCCCCATGATCCTCTTCCAGGACCTGGTGGAAGAGCGGTGGTACCGGCAGTAGCCGTCGCCCTCCCCGCTCGTCCTTCCCCTCACTCGCTCCCGTTCACGGAGACCGGGGGTGCCCCCAGGAGCCGTTCCCGGGAGTCGCCGGGGGTCAGTCGATCCGCTCCGTCCGCTTCCGTCCCCGTGGGTGTCCCCGGGTTCCGGTCCTCTCCGCCGCCGCTCCGGAGGCGTCGGAAGAATCCCGTTACCCGCTCCCGGAATCCCCTCCCCTCGGGACATACAGAGTCGGGCACGTACTCTGCCAGGAAGAGCTCCCGGACGCCCCCGCCCTCCGGCGCCGGGCAGCGGTCCCCCACCAGTTGGCCGGTGGCGGGATCCACCAGACCTTCCACGATTCCCGCCGGCCGGGGCCAGGCGCCTCCTCCGCCCAGGACTGCCCCTGCCGCGATCCGGCCCCACAGCGGCGCTCCCACACTACCGCCTGATGCGCCGGCGGCGATGGGGCGAGGGTCATCGAATCCCACCCAGACCGCCCCTACCACCTCCGGGGTGTATCCGACGAACCAGATGTCCCGTGTCCCCTGGGTAGTCCCTGTCTTCCCTGCCACCGGACCCCCGTACCCCGCGGTACGCACACCCCGACCCGTCCCCCCGTCCACGGCGGTTCGGAGCATGTCGGTGACCAGGTAGGCCACCCTGGGGTCCAGCACCTCTTCCCGGGTGGATGGGGCCTGGTAAATCACTTCCCCTTCCCCGTCTTCCACCCGCACGATCCACCGAGGCTCCGGTCGGTGCCCCCCGGCAGCCAGCACGGCGTAGGCGGTGGCCACCTCCAGCGGCGAAGCGGTTCCCACTCCCAGGGAGAGCGCCGGCACCACAGGGAGGGAGCCGCCCATGCCGGCCCGGGAGGCAAGTCGGGCCAGGGGATCGAGCCCCGTGGCCAGCGCCAGGCGTGCCGTGGGCACGTTCCGGGAGTCTGCCAGCGCCTCCCGCATCCCCACGGTGCCCCGGAACCCTCCGTCGTGGTTTCGCGGTGTCCACGGGTCGGCCCCGGCCTGGGTGAGGGTCAGGGGACGGTCCGCCAGGGGCTGGCTCGTGGCCGTTCCCGCCGCCAGGGCATGGGCGAAGACGAAGGGCTTGAAGACGCTCCCCATCTCCCTGCGCCCCTGCACGGCCCGGTTGTAGGCGGAGGTGCGGAAGTCCCGTCCGCCGGCCAGGGCCAGAACGTCTCCGGTGACGGGATCCAGGAAGACCACCGCCCCCTCCAGGTGCCGGGTCCGCCCGCTCTCCATGTCCAGCGCGGGAAAGGACGGTCCCCGGAACGCACCCACGCCTCCGCCCTCGACCCACTCGAGCGTCCGGGTGAGCTCGGCTTCGGCCCTTGTCTGTAGCCGCCGGTCCAGGGTGGTGTGGATGCGCAAGGGACGGTGGTAGAGCGCTTCTCCCATCTCCTCTTCCAGGGCCCGCCGGACCATCTCCACCAAGAAGGGAGCATCGCCCTCCACCGGTGCCCCACTTCCAGCTGCGGCCACCGCTACCGCCTCCGCCCGTGCGCCTTCTGCCACCTCCGGTGACAGGCGACCCTGGGCCTCCATGAGGGAGAGCACCAGATCCCGGCGTTCCCGAGCCGTATCCGGAGCCCGACGGGGATCGTAGCGACTGGGGTTTCGGAGGAGCCCGGCCAGGAGGGCTGCCTCTCCCGGGTCCAACTCGGCGGCAGGGACGCCGAAGAAGAGGCGGCTCCCTGCCTCCACCCCGTAGGCTCCCCCCCCGATGTAGACGTGGTTCAGATAGAGCTCCAGGATCTCGTTCTTGGAGTAGGTCTCTTCCAGGAGCCCGGCGACCCGGAGCTCCAGGAGCTTGCGACGCCAGGTCCGTTCACCCCGGGCAATTCGGTCGGGGAAGAGGGTGCGGGCCAATTGCATGGAGATGGTACTGGCTCCCTCCCGGATCCCGCCTGCCTGCACGTTGGCCAGAGCGGCGCCGGCCACCCGCCGCCAGTCTACCCCCTCGTGCTCCCGGAAGCGTCGGTCTTCCACCGCCACGAAGGCGTCGGGCACGTGGGAGGGGAGGCTTTCCAGCGACACCACCTGAAGGCGCAGCGGGTGGAGTTGTGCGAAGGGTTCACCTCTCCGGTCCAGGAGAATGGGGACCTCCTGGGCACGGTATCCCACCAGAGCCCCTGGATCCGGGCAGCCCCGGAGGCCGCAGGTGGTCCAGGCCAGATAGCCGCCCACCATCCCCACCGCCAGGAGCCCGCCCAGGAGCAGGAGGCCGGAGCGGACGAGTCGCCTGACCCACCCGCCGCGTCCCTTCCGCCCCCGCCTTCGCCGGGAGGCACCACCCTTCTTCCCCTTCCCCCTTCCGGAGGAACGGGTGCGGGGTGATTTGCGACGTCGAGGGGTCATGACCGGGTGGAGGCGGGGAGCTGGAAGTGACGGCGGGACGGGTGGCTACAGTCCAAGATATCATGGAAGCCCGGGCGCCCGCAGGCTCACGCCGCCATTCGTTCACCTTCCATGGGGACGCCTCAATCCCCGACGGTACCGTACCTCCCCCTTCCCTTCCCACCGGATCCCGGGCCCGGAAGTCGGGTACCGGCCCAACAGAAGCCAAACGATACCCTCTTCAATTCGAGCCGGAGCTTTCCCATGACCATGGATCTCCTCTCCCGCCACTGCGCCCCCCTACCCGAAGGAGCCCCCACCCTCCAGGGTGAAGCTCTCCAGCACTATCTGGACGCCGTGGGTGACCACTGGAGCGTGGTGGATGACCATCACCTGGAAGGGACGTTCGAGTTCGACGATTTCGTGGGCGCCCTGGAGTTCACCAATCAGGTCGGCGAGATCGCCGAGGCCGAGGAGCACCACCCGGAGATCACCCTGACCTGGGGCAAGGCCACCGTGCGCATCTGGACCCATACCGTGGATGGTCTGAGCGAGAACGACTTCATCCTGGCTGCCCGGATCGACGCCGCCCGGTAGCACCCCGGCTCGAGTGCGACCGTCTGTGAGCGGCGCGTCTTCGGAGGGGGCCCTCCGCATGGCCTTCCTGGATTCCTGGAAGGTGGCTCCCCATGAGGGATCGGGCACGGCAGTGGCCATCCGCGCCCTGGCGCAGGGGCTCCGCGGTTTGGGGCATCAGGTGGACATCCTCCGGCCCGACGCTCCGGCCCCCGACGACTCGGCGGATGGCCTCCTGGCTCGCCGCCTCCACTTCAACCTGGAGGTGGAGGAGCGCCTTGCCGCCCTGGAACCCCTGGATCTGGTGGTGGGATTCGATCTGGACGGGGTCTTCCTGGAGCGCCGACCGAACCGCCCCTTCATCCTCTGCCTGAAGGGGGTGGCCGCCGATGAACTCCGCTTCGCCGCTCCTGGAGAACGTCTCGTCCTGGAGACCCTGGCCCGGTTCGAGGCCATGAACGCCCGGGGCGCGGACCGATTGGTGGTGCCCAGCCGGTACTCGGCCCAGCGGACCGCCCAGAGCTACGGGATTCCGGCCGAGCGGATCCATGTGGTGCCTGAGTCGCTGGACCCGGCGCCCTGGCAGGCGGACCGGACCCGGCTCCTGGGCCTCACCCATCGCCCCACCATCCTCTCGGTGGCCCATCAGTACGGGCGGAAGGACACGGCCACCCTGGTTCGCTCCATGGTCAGGGTTCGGGAAAGCGTCCCCGAGGCTCGCCTGGAGGTCGTGGGTGGAGGCCCTGAACTTCCGGCACTCCGTCAGTTGGTTTCCCAACTGGGGCTGGCCGGATCGGTGGATCTCCGTGGGCCCCTCCTCAGCCCTTCCCACCTCCGGCAGGTCTACCGGGAGGCCCTCATCTTCGCCCTTCCCTCCCGACAGGAGGCGTTCGGCATCGTCTTCCTGGAGGCCATGGCCGCAGAACTCCCGGTGGTGGCGGCCCGGGCCGGTGCCATTCCGGAGGTGGTGGAAGACGGGGTGACGGGCATCCTGGTTCCTCCGGGAGATGAGGCGGCGCTGGCGGAAGCCCTCATCCGACTCCTCCAGGACCCGGATCTCCGCACCCGTTTCGGCACCGCAGGACATGGGGCTCTCTCCCGGTACGCCCCGGAGTCCGTGGCTGCTCGTTTCCTGGAGGTGGCGCGCCCCATCCTCGCCACCCCCTCCCCCGAATCCTGAACCCCATCCATGCACCTGGCCATCATCTCCGACACCCACGGCCGTCCCCATCCTCGCCTCTTCCACGAACTGGAGGGAGTCGAGCACATCCTCCACGCCGGAGACCTGGGCCCACTGGATCTCCTCACCGAGCTGGAGGCGGTGGCTCCGGTCACGGTCGTGCCGGGAAATACCGACGGTTTCCCTGTCCGGGACCGGTTTCCCCAGGTGGCGAGGACGACGCTGAGCGGGTTGGAGGTGGTGGTGACGCACGGACACCAGTTCGGCACCCCCACCCCGCCGGCGCTGGCGGAAGCCTTCCCGGACGCGGATCTGGTGGTTTTCGGCCACACCCACCGCCCGGTGGTGGAAGAGAGGGACGGCTGCTGGTTCATCAATCCGGGAAGTTGCGGGCCCCGCCGCTTTGATCTTCCCATCAGCATGGTTCGGGCAGAGTTGTCGGGTGAGGGTGTGCTGACCCCACGCCTCATCCACCTGGACCGGGCCGGGTAGTCGCACTGAGGCTGGCGGGGTGGGCGGGGCGCATGGGGTCGGCGGGGCGCGCGAGGTCGACGGGGCGCGCGGCTTCGGCGGGGCCGACGCCTTCGGCCGTCCCGGGAGCAAGCTCCGGGGGAGGTGTTTGCCAGGGGAAGGGAGAGCGCCCATGATGGCGGGACGATGTTCCGGATCCCTGCCCATGATGCCCGGAGTTCGCCATGCCCGACCGCCGCCACTTCCTCTCGACCCTGGCGGGGGCCTCCCTGGCCGGTGCCGCCGGCCTGGTCCGCCCCCCTTCCCTCTCGGCCGCACCCACGGCCTGGCTCG
>SL_5KL_010_SEDDRAFT_10000931_pt1 | contig 18336 bp, 8 predicted proteins | sample SodLakKL_010_SED_FD_9118 | JGI IMG/M metagenome (IMG submission 9118)
GGCTCACGACGGTCTAAACCCAGCTCACGACCCCTTTTAATGGGCGAACAACCCCACCCTTGCCAGATGCTGCACCGGCAGGATAGAGGGAGCCGACGTCGAAGTAGCAAGCCTCCTGGTCGATATGGACTCTTGCAGGAGACAACTCAGTTATCCCTGGGGTAACTTTTCTGTTATCCCTGGGCCCCACATATAGGCCTCAGGGGTTCGCTATGCCTTGCTTTCGCATCTCGGTTTGTTACTGTGCCAAACCGAGTCAAGCCGGCTTTTACCATTGTATTCTACGGTGGATTTCTGACCCACCTGAGCCGACCTTTGGACGCCCTTGTTATCTTTTCAAGGGTGTGGCGCCCCACCCAAACTGCCCGTCTATCGATGTCCCACCGAAGCGGTTAGGGACACGATCTCAAAAGGGTAGTGTTTCATGGACGCCTCGGCGACAAGCTTGCGCTCGCACCTGTGTAACGGCTCCTACCTACACTGCACATTTGAGGTCATGCCCCAACAACAGATTGCAGTCAAGCTCCACAGGGTCTTCTCTTTCAAGTAGAGGATTCTGGACTGTGCGCCAGAATGTCATTTTCACCGGATATCGGGCTGGGACAGTGGGTCCTTCGTTGATCCTTCATGCAAGCCGCCAATTAAGCGGCAAGGTATTACGCTACCTTAAGAGAGTCATAGTTACTCCCGCCGTTTATCGGTCCTTCCACCTCTTGTAAGAGGGATTCAGATACCGACACTGGGCAGGATTCGACGGCAGTACAAATCCTTTCGAACTAGCTGCCATCTGTGTTTTTATTAAACAGTCGAGGACCCCTTGTTATTGCAACCAGCCATTCACATGACTGGCACCCCTTCTACCGAAGGTACGGGGCCAATTTGCCGAATTCCCTAGCCTGATTTTATCCGACACGCCTTGCCTTGCTATGGCAGGGACACCTGTGTCAGTTCTCGGTACGGTCTCTAGCGTTGTTAACCAGTTTACTTTTCACGGGCACCAGGATTAGCCTGAAGCGGACTCAGTCCGCCCTATCAAGCTTTCATCCGGTTCTCACCATTACGGTTCTCCCCGGACTTATACGATTCGACAGAGCGAGGGCTCTGCTCAAGCGATCCCGATGCGTCATAGACTGGGCAGAGACGCTAGAGGCACAGGAATATTAACCTGTTTCCCTGTTCGGTGACTTCGGTTAAGAGTCACCTTAGGACCGGCTAACCCTCGGCTGATAATCATTGCCGAGGAACCCTAGCCCCTACGGCGGAACGGATTCTCACCGTTCTTTGCTGCTACTCATACCAGAATTCTCGTTCGAACGCGGTCCACTCGATCTCACGACCAAGCTTCTACCCACGCACGACGCCTTCCTACCAGATTACTTTTCAGTACTCTAGGGTATCGGTAGCCGACTTAGCCCCGTCCATTTTCGGGGCCCACAATCTCGACTAGTGATCTGTTACGAACTCTTTAAAGGAAGGCTGCTTCTAAGCCCACCTCCTAGTTGTTTTGGACTGCGGACACCCTTCAATCTAACACTTAGTCGGCATTCATGGGACCTTAACCCTAGGCTGGGTTCTTGCCCTTTCGGACACCAGGCTTACCCCGGCGCCCTCACTCCTGTCGTCTACGGCGATGATGAATTCGGAGTTTGACAGGATACCAAGGGCTCTCGCCCCCGAATACCCAATCAGTGCTCTACGCCATCATCTACCTCAAACAGGGCCTACCTTCGAGTAGTCTCGGAAGGAACCAGCTATATCCGGTCTAGATTGGACTTTCACCCCTATACCCAGGTCATGGGAAGGATTTGTAGCTCACTACCCCTGCAGGCTTCCACCTCCCTTTCGGAAGGCTTCACCTTGCCCAGGCATAGATCGACCGGTTTCGGATCTCTGACCGATGACTCCAGGCGAGCACACCTCGTTCCTCTCCCGCAGATGCGGGATGCGAACTTGTTGGTTTCCCTTTGGCTCCGCCCTTAGCAGGCTTAGCCTCGCCATGGATCAGAACTCTCTGGCCCGTTTTTCAGAACGTACGATAGCACATCGGTCCACTCTTGCTAAAGAGCTTCGTCCCTTTCATGCACTATCAGTCTGTAACCATCTGGTTTCAGGTTCTTTTCATCTCCCGTCAAGGATACTTTTCAGCTTTCACTCACGATACTAGTTTACTATCGGTCTCGAGTTGTGTTTAGGGTTGGGAGTGTATGCCTCCCAAATTCACGCGCGATATCCAACGCACGCTACTCTGGAGACCCCGAATCATCTTTCCATCTATCTCCTACGGGACTATCACCCTCTTTGGTGCTCTATTCCAAGAGACTTCGCATTGGATGGGTAAGATGTGCCAGGATCCAAAACACCACATGTCCTTACCATTTCTGGAAGGATTCGGTTTGCTCTACACCGCTTTCGATCGACTTTACTCACGGCATCTCATTTGATTTCTTTTCCATCCCCTACTAAGATGTTTCAATTCGGGGAGTTCCCTATCCGCATGGATCGCTAGAGGTTTGCTCTAGCAGGAAGTCCTATTAGGCGATCGAGGGATCTAAGGTTCCTTGCGCCTACCCCTCGCCTATCGCGGCTTGGCACGACCTTCGTCGGCACTCGAGCCGAGCCATCCACCAGATGGCCGAGCGACTGCAGCAACGCTGCCAGTCTGGTACACATCCAGGTCTGCGTATGATCGGTAATCATCGGATCAGTACGATCCTATACCCTTCCTCGACAACCATATTCCATGTCGCCGAGTGCATCTATCAAGTGCATCAATACATAACGTATCAGGGGTATTTTAAACTTACTTCCCGTGAGCTCATTTCGGAGCTGATATCCGGAAAAACCCCATCTTCCGGCCACGGGGAAAGAGTTAGGAAGGCACCAACTATAAAAGCATTTTGGAGACATCCCTGGTATTTGATACAAGGGACGAACCGATCACGAACAAGAATATATCATATCAAGAATTATAGGTAAAATATAAGTGTTAGTTCTTAGATAAAAGATTAGATGGATTTGTATGACGTAAGTCTGACGGTGGTTCTACCATGAAAAAGATCCCTACAGGAGTCAGTGATCTAGATACTATCATCAAAGGCGGCGTCCCCGCCGGTTCAGTGGTGCTACTTTTCGCAGAGATAGGTTCCGGTGGTCTAGAATTCGTTTATACTTCATCTGCAAAGATATTGAGAGCTAAGGAAAATCCCGAAGATATACCCACCATCTTGGGAGACGAGTGTAAAAGTTCTATACTACCCGAAGAGATACATTACATAACGTTTTCAAGGGCAAAGGTAGACATACTACAGGAGATCAAGACTTCCTTCAATCAAAATTATTACGACATCATCGAGGAAAATGTGAATTTTAAAGACCTTTCCCAGCAGTATTTTAAAAGGACCATGGTACCGCCGGGGTGGGCCGGAGACGACGGTACCAGTCTTTTTTCAGATAAAAAGGAGACGGACCTTTTGGAGGGACTCGTACACTTTCTAGAAGAGAACGCACAAAATAACATGGTGGTCATCGACTCTTTGACCGACTTGTTGACCAATACGTCCATAGATAACGATAAACTGGTGACCATAGTAAAGGGCATGAGAAGAGCCTCTAGAAGATGGGGCGGCGTGATATATCTTCTACTATCCAAGGACATCTTAGATAGGAGTTTGGAGTATCATATAATAGACAGTGTGGACGGTGTCTTTAATTTCAGATGGTCGGAGAACAAACGAGTTTCAAAAAGGCAGCGCTACTTGATAGTTGACAAGTTCATGAGCGTTTTACCGCATCTTAAACGAGAAAAGATAGCTAGATTCACGGCGGAAGTCACCGATTATGAAGGTTATATAGTCATAAATTATGAAAGGATAATATGAGGTGAGATCATGGAAAATCAACCAAAGGAAAGGATAAAAACGGGCATAGAGGGTTTAGACCAGATGTTGAGAGGTGGTGTTCCGAAGGGGCATGTATTCACGGTGATGGGAGCCTTCGGTACCGGAAAAACAACCTTTTCTCTGCAGTATATATGGGAAGGTTTGCAGAAAGGCGAGTCGGGCATATTCATAAGTCTGGAAGAAGACAAAGACGCTATGATCGAAACGGGACTTTCCTATGGATGGGATTTTCAAGAATACTTAGATCAAGGAAAACTAGCCGTCGAAAAGTTAAGACCCGAAGATGCGGAGGCCACCATAAAAAGGATAAAGAGCGATCTCCCTCGATTCATAAAGGATTTCGGAGCCGAAAGGATCGCCTTAGATTCCATCTCACTGATGAATATGATGATGGATACTCCTCAGCAGAAGAGGGATCAACTTTTTGCGCTCAGTGAGATGATCAAGGAAACAGGAGCTACCGCCTTACTCACCGCGGAAGTAAAAGACGACAACCCGGAGAGTTCACGAGACGGCCTCATAGAATATACCGCCGACGGTGTCATACTGTTGAGGTACAATCAGAACGAATCGGGAGAAGTCCAACTCAGCATACAGGTAAAAAAGATGAGGAGGATAGAGCACTCTAGAAAGATAAAATCATTCGATATAACCGACAGCGGCATAGAAGTACATATGGAAGGAGCGGTATTTTAAAAAAAAGAGGGTAATCATGGGAGTAGGTATAAGAGATATAGTAAAAAGCCAAGAGATCACATTCCAGGACATGGATAACAAGATCATAGCCATCGACGCTTACAATATAATCTATCAATTCTTATCCAGCATAAGGCAGAGGAACGGTCAACTTCTAGAGGACTCTCAAGGAAGAGTGACTTCTCACCTTTCAGGGCTCCTCTACAGGAACGCTAGATTGATAGAGAACGGTATCAAGCCGGCCTACGTCTTCGACGGGGCACCGGACATAATGAAGGAAGGTACCCTAGAGAAGAGAAAAGAGAGAAAAGAAAGAGCTGAGGAAGATTACGAAAAGGCTCTTGAGAGAGGGGATCTCGAAGAGGCGAGAACCAAGGCCCAGCAGACTTCACGTATCAGTGCCGAGATAGAAGAAAGCAGCAAAGAACTGCTAGACTTGTTGGGTATACCCTGTATTCAGGCTCCGGCGGAGGGAGAGGCTCAAGCGGCCCATATGGTAAAAAAAGGAGATGCCTGGGCAGTCGGAGGTCAGGACTACGACTCCCTACTGTTCGGAGCTCCAAGGCTAGTAAAGAATCTGACCATAACGGGTAAAAGAAAGATGCCCGGTTCCCAACGATACAAGGAGATAAGACCGGAATTGATGGTCCTCGAAGATATATTGAACGAACTAGACATAGATAGGGAGCAACTGATAGATATAGGTATATTGTGCGGAACGGACTACAACCAAGGCGTTAAGGGCATCGGTCCAAAACGAGGTCTGAAGTACATAAAAAAATTTGAAGACCTGGAAGGTGTTTTAGAGGAAAAAGATAAAGATGTCAACAACTATCAAGCCATCCGAAATATATTCCTAGAACCCAAGGTAAAAGACGACTATTCCCTAAAATTCAAAAACGAACTCGGCGACGTGAAAAGCTTCCTCTGCCATGAAAGGGACTTCTCGGAATCAAGGGTCGGATCCGCTCTAGAAAAGATAAGAGATGGTTTCAAGAAAAGAGAGCAGACCAGTCTTTCCTCTTTCTGATCTCCTTCAACAGAATTCATCCAAACTTGGTGTGGATATCTTATCATTTTCGAAGAGAGATTCTATCTCCATCTCTAGCTGTTTTATCCGTTGGTATAAGTACTCGGGTACCTCGTACTCTTCGACCATCTTTATGGAAAAATCCAGATATTTCTTTACACCGCCTTCGTGTATGGTAAGAGTTAGATTTCCTCCACACTTACAATCCCCGCTCAAAGGGATCCTCCTATACTTGGTGTTGCACTTGGTACATCTGATCTTCTGCACGCCGAATTTGTTGAGATTCCCGATCAAGTCAGGTATAAAATGATCGCTGATCACCCTGCTCACAACGTCAGTGGTGTCGACGGCTCTGATCAAGTCGGCAACTTCGATCTGGGCGTTCATCTTATCGGTCATCTTACCCAGTCTAGTGTATCTACTGGTAGAAGGCCCCTCGGCGATATCCGTGGTTTCGTGAGTGTAACCGAAATCTTCGTACTGTCCCTCCTTACCAAGCCTGTCTTCTACGGTCTCCACCAGATCTTTTACGTCTTTTGGATCCGCATACTCCTGTGCCTTTTCATAGAATTCCAGAGGATAGCTCCATCCAGTATCCACGTTATGTGCCTCGCTGTCGATCTCCGACGGGTCTATCTTGGTGGTCATGACCAGTGGCGCATCCATCAGACCTCCTCTTTTCTCCGGCAAGAAATACTCGGAAAAATTCAATAAACCGTCTAGAAGAAGCATTATACAGTCCTCGTCCCCATCACAATTACGCCTTTTCGACGCATGAAAGTAAGGATGTGCGTAACCGGCCCTGCCTCTATGGAAACCTATGATCCTGCCGAGAACACCGCCGGACGTATGAGGTGCCAAACCCACCACGAGTTTTCCTATCAAGTCCTCCTTTCGCTTAGCTTTATAATAAGGATCGAGATCGTAGTATTTTTTCAAAAGATCGTCTACGAATTTAGCGACCCTCACCATGTAGTCGCCTCCGTTTTGGGATATGATAAGATCTTGGGGCTTCAATTCGACTATCTGATGCTCGTCTTTCAGCTCTTTATCGTGTACGTCCCTTTCATATCCGAGTTCCTTCGCTTTGGATAGAGTCAAACCTATCTCGGCCGGTTTGAAATGTGTCAAAGGCAGGTCCGTCATATCATATCTCGAGGTCCCGTCCTTGAAAACGTATATTTCATGTTTAGCTCTCAGGATCCCTTTCTCTAAGGCCTCGGGTGTCTTGGTTTTGGTTATAAGCCCCTTCACGCCCTTGATCTTTTTTACATTTCCTCCTTCCCCTAAAGTATTCAAAGCCTCTCTGTATATGTTCTTCATGGGTATCTTTTGGGATTGTGGTTCGCCCAATATCTCACATCTACCCCCGCACGAACATCGGATCTGAGCGCTGCTTTTTCCGCACTCCTGGCACTTCCTAGCGCTTATATCCACCTCTATCACTCCCTTGTCCACTGCTTTCTTCACCAGCCTCTGCGAAGCTCCTTCGTCACCCACGGGAAACAGACTGTGGACCGGCGGCTTCATCTTTCTTTCCTTGGCTTTCTCGGGCCTAGCCATCCTCGATCCTATAGATGTGGGGGCCTTATCCTTTATAGGTACGCCGGCGAGTTCGCTCAAATACTCTAATATGTCGTCTTTATCCGATGCTCGTTTAGCCGTGAGCTCTTTACCATCTATACCGAGAGTGAAAAGAAAAGCTTCGTGTTCTTCCACGAAGATAGTTTCCTCATTGGCCGTATGAGGGACCCCTATGACCTCCATGGTCCGTTTTATCTCCTGTTCAAGGGGAAGGACAAGAGCATCGTCTTTTAATTTTCCTTTCTCTAAGATCCATCTTCTGAGTTTTTTGACCTTGTCCATGTCAGGATAAGTCCAAAAATAGATATATTCAGGATGTAAAGGGAGACCTCTTTCTTCAGATAATTCCACCGCCTTTTTTGCGGTGATCTCATCTTGGCCTATATCTTCATCCACCTCTTGGATCCACCATTCGTGACAGTAAGCACCCGGGACTAAAACGTGATTGTTTTCGATGAATTCACCGTAGGGCACCAATATCTCACCCATATCCATTATCTCTTCCAACTTACTCTGAAGTTCCTTCCCCTCTTTGGAAGAATCCACCCGCTTCACCGTCCCGTCTTTCAACAAGACAGTAGGTCCGTCTATGCTGTCACAGGGAGTTATGGCCCCCGCCTTACCCGGTCTCTCCGTTTTTATCTGCGTTCCAAGAGCCATGAATTCATCGCTGAGGTACATGGCGGCGGGATTGATGGCCACGGACGCCAAACCTTCGGTCCTTGTCCTTCCGTACCTCAACCTGAATCCGCCTTTTACACTGGGATGACCGAATACGGGGCGTCCCGCTATGGTCTCTTTTATGTATTTCGTCTTGGGCGAGATCCCCTTGGGTCTTTCTTCTTCCTCTTCTTCCTCTTTCTTTCCAGATACGTAGCTCTCTATGTATTGGTCTAAAAATTCCCATCCCTCTATCTCTAACTTGTCAACGTGCTTTTTCAGCTTTTTGGCCTTGAGGCACATCCCCTCGGCGATGACCAAACATGCGCCTCCTCTCACCTGATTAGTATTAACTCGGGGCAGGTCCCTGTTTCCGGAGACCTCTTCCTCTCCCGTACCTTCACCGCTTATACTCACAGGGCAGCCTTCGACTATCAACGATATCTCTTCAGGCGATGGCGTATATTGTAAACCCAAAGATTTCTTGTACAGAGGTATCTCCTCTTTGAAACGTTGTATCTCGGCGGGGATCGGTTTGAATCTATCGACGCCGAGTTCTCTTCTGACCACGTCTGCGATGAGAACACTCATGGCCTGCCCGGTACCCCCTGCCGAGCGTATAGGACCTGCAAAAGATAATTCAAGATAATTGGTTCCGTCATCATTTTCTCTCAGATTGACCTCTCCTATCCCCTCTAGAGGTGCAACGAGGATACCCTCCGTGAGTACCGCCAGCCCTATCCTAACGGCATCCTCTATCCGCTCGGCGGGACTTCCTCCTTTTCTAGATGCGACCTCTTTAGCTATCCTTATGGAGACCTCTTCTCTATCGTATCTTTCACTGAGCTCTCTGATCTTCTCAGCGGTGTTTTGCACTCCGGTCAGTTCCTGGGCCCTCAAAGCAAGGTCCTCGGCCCTGGGTATCTCTACCTCTTTTTTTGGATCGTAACCCAAAGACCTCGCTTCCTCAGCTATGGAATAGCATCTATCCGCCTCTTCCTCCAACTTTCGAAAGTAATCTCCCATTTCCTCTGAATGAACTAATTTTGACATCATTACACCTCGGCCCGAAATGAAAACCTTCGGTAGTTCACCTCTATTGTATTCAAGATAATTAAGGCTTTTGAAGAAAAAGAAAAGGGGTTTTAGTAGAGTTCCATGAATCCGTCTAAGAACTCTTCTAATCTGCCTTCCTCTTGAACGTCTAATTCAAAAGTCACGTGAACCAAGGGCTTGTCCACTTCTAGCACTCTACTCAGGTCTATGGGTGTACCCGTTATGACCAAGTCGCAGTCGGAATCATTTATGGTCTTCTCAAGATCTTTGATCTGTTTTGGAGAATAACCCATGGCAGGAAGGATGTTTTCAAGATGCGGGTTTTCTTCAAACGTCTCCTTTATAGAACCCACCGCGAACTCTCTCGGATCTATTATGTCTGCCGCACCGTACTTTTCAGCCGCTAATTTTCCGGCGCCGAAGGACATACCGCCGTGTGTGACCGTGGGACCGTCTTCAACAGCTAGAACCCTTTTACCCTTTACAGCGTCAGGATCGGTCACTTTTATGGGAGAATTCGCTCTGATTATCGCCGCCGATGGATTCGTTTCCTTTATGTTGTCTTCTAACTCCTCTATATCTTCTTCCGATGCCGTATCACACTTATTTATTATGCAGATGTCGGCCATCTTCAAGTTCGCTTCACCGGGATGATATCTGGTTTCATGACCCACCCGATGAGGATCTAAAACGACTATGTGCATATCCGGTCTGTAAAAAGGTGTGTCGTTGTTTCCACCGTCCCATATCAGGATATCTCCTTCCTTCTCCGCCTCTCTCAGGATGGCTCCGTAGTCGACGCCGGCGTATATGATCATACCCTTGTTCAGATAGGGTTCGTATTCTTCTCTCTCTTCTATGGTACATTCGTGCCTATCTAGGTCCTCGTATCTTGCAAATCTTTGGACGGTCTGTTTTCCTAGATCACCGTAGGGCATGGGATGTCTTATGGTGACCAGATCCGATCCATTCTCGTTCAAATATTCACATATCTTCCTGGTGGTCTGACTCTTGCCGGCACCCGTCCTGGTAGCACAAACCGATATCACGGGCAACCTCGCCCTGAGCATGGTCTCGTTGTTGCCGAGTAATGTGAAGTCGGCTCCGGCGGCTATAACTTCTGAAGCTTTATGCATAACGTACTCGTGTGTTATATCACTGTAGGAGAATATCACTTCGTGTATGCCTTCTTCTTTTATCATATCAGTCAATCTTTCTTCGGGGATTATGGGTATACCGTCAGGATATAATTTACCCGCTAACGAAGGAGGATACCTTCTGCCTTCTATATCGGGTATCTGCGTTGCGGTAAACGCCACGACTTCATAACCGTCGTTGTCTCTAAATACCGTGTTGAAATTATGAAAATCTCGTCCAGCCGCGCCCATTATAACGACTCTTCTTTTTCTTTTCTCCATGTTACCACTGGTTTTCCCTATATGCATGGCGTATTTCTACTTTTTGGATTTAAACGGGTGACTTCCTCACCATTTTTGAGCGATACCGTTCAGGTGCTGATCCAAATACGGATGGCGGTTGTTACCAACCGCAAAGTAAGGGAATATTCTATTTCTCAAAGATAGTGGGATATGAACGCCTATTTCCTGACGGATCTTATGGGTCTGTTTCAGGTGATAAACGCTAGGGAAGGTGATAGGAGATTGAAGATAGCCGGAGCGGAACATCTCGAGCTTCTAGCTGTCAGGATATTCACCATTTTGATCTTAGAGATCCTCTTCTGATCATCCTTAAAAGAAGTCTTTTGTTTTGAGTAGTTTTTCATATCCTGCCTTTTCAAAGTCTTTGTCTTGTGACCAAAGATAATTCTTGGTCTCGATAGCTAACCCAAGTATCTCTACGTCTTTTTCATCTGGATCACCCGGGTGAGGAGCGAGACCCACCATAAGAAAGTGAATAAAGCCTTTAACACTGACTATAACCGCAGTTTGGACACGTTCTGCATCCTTCGGTCAGGGTCAACATGGAACCACATTCGGGGCAGGCTGGATTCATCCCTTTAGAGACCAGCTCCTTTACGGAGGAATTGACCTTGTTCTCTCCATCTGTAGGGAGTTGGGCTTGTTCCGTTATCTTTCTTCCTTCCTTGTGCCACTTCATAGCCTTGGCCATGGCGTCCGGTATGGATAATATCTTCTCTCCGTGCTCAAATGCTATCTCCGGCGATCTTATACCTTCCAATTGGTCTATTATCTCAGCCACGGGTATATCTGAGCGTAGACATAAAGAGATCAACCTGGCTAAAGATTCAGTGAAGGATTGAGTAAAACCTCCCGCTCTACCGATCTGGGAGAATACCTCGAACATGCCGTGCTCGTCCTGGTTTATGGTAACATAAAGTCCTCCGTATCCCGTATTTATCTTCCTGGTGGTACCTTCTATCGTCGCGGGTCTCCTTCTAGGATGCCTCTCAGGTTTTTCTTCAGCGTCTTTTTCCGTCTCACTTCCAACTTCCATCACCTGCTCCTGACGAGAGCCGCTTCTGTAAACGGTTACACCTTTACATTTCAATTCATAAGCCAGGTCGTACACCTCTTTTATCTCTTCCTTGGTGGCATGGTTGGGGAAGTTCACAGTTTTAGATATGGCGTTATCCACGTGTTCTTGAAAGGCCGCCTGCATCTTGATATGCCACTCGGGCGTTATCTCTAAGGCGGTCTTGAATATCGCCTTCATATCCTCTGGGACCTGCTCTATATCAGATAGGGTGCCCTTTTCAGCTATCTCTTCCATGAGCTCTTGGCTGTAGATGCCTCTCTCGCGCGCCATCTCTCCGAACACGGGATCAGGCATGACCAGAGTTTCGCCGTCCAACACGTTCTTCACGTAAGAGACCGCGAATATGGGTTCGATACCTCCGCTGGAATCCGCTATCATGGAAGTGGTATTGTGTGATACGAAACCGTTAGCGATATAGGTATTGTTCTCGGGAACCTCCAGATCATGAGTTCTTGCGGTCCCCTTTTCCTTCTCCTTCACGGTTCCGATGAAGAAGTCATTTTCAATGAAACGTTTGATCGCTAGGTCTTCCTCTTCCGTGTTTTCAACAACTTCCTCTGCAGTCCTTTTCGTCAGGAATTGATACCGTGACTGCCTTACACTGTGTTTCAGTTCAGGGTTAAGCTCATTGAAGACCGCTAACGCCATGAGTTCCCCGACCATCACAGGAGAAAAATCATGGTTTTCGAAGGACTGTGGAGTCAACTCCAATCCTTGTTCAGGAGCTTTCGTGATAGATCCTACCTGGTTTAAAAATTTATTATCTTCACTTTTGTTGAGCCCTCTAACGACGTATCGGTCTTTATCTCCGTGATGATTCTCCCCCGATCTCCTTTCACGTTTGAAAACTATACCTAGGCTCAAGAGCAGTATCTGGACCTGTTTAGAAAGTTTTTTAGACTCTGTCGAAAGTTCTACTTTCCTTGAGCTATCGGCTTCAAACAGACCGCGAAGGAACGCCTTCGCCGGTTTTCTACCCGATCTCATCACCTGTTCAGGTATACTAGCTGCTCCTTCACCTTTGTTTCCTTTCTCTTTCATCCAACCGTTTTCCTTGAAGTAACTAGGTAGGTGTCTCCCGCCGAAACAGAGCATCTTTCTAGAACCTTTGTCCTCGATAGTAGGTTCTACACCGAACACTTTCTCACCCAAGTTCTTGAGATGGTGCTCAAGTTCCTCCTGATGGGACGCCACTATCAGTTTTACCCCTACATCCTCATGGACGTGACCGTCCCCCATATAATATCCCAAAAACTCTGCAAGTTCCTCTGTCATCTCTTCCGGTAATTTTAGTGTTTCGCCGGTATTTTCATGTTCCGAGGTGCCCAGCTTTACAGGTCTGTACTCTTCTTTGAGAGTGTTCCGTTTAAGGACGATCCTGTCTTTCTCGTCTATATCCTGCGTCTCTTTCCAGGAGTATCCACTTTCTTCGTCCACGACTCTGAACTTGTGATCCGGAGTTGCGGTTACCTCAAAACCCTCCTCTGTAACTATCTTCTCCACGACCGCCTTTCCATTGTCGAAGTGGCGGACCGTTTCGACCGTTCCTTCATCGGACTCGACATTCGATATCTTTGTTTCACTCCACCTGTCATCGATCCTGGTTCCCTGAAAGCCCCGTATCTCCTCCAGTCCTGACTCTGTAGATATCAGCGTGTCGGTTTTAACACAGCCCGTGGGAGCTATGGTGGTCGTGGTGGCGTTCCTCATGGGTTTTTCATATTCTGATTCGTCCCATGTCGAAAATTTTCCCCTCTCCTCCGCGATCCTGCTGCTGACTTCTTTGCTTTTCTGCTGGATGAAACCCATGACTTCTCCGGCTTTATCTACGGCTTCTTCGCTGTCGTAGGGTATACCCAACTTCATCAGCATATGGTGCCATCCCATCACACCCAAACCTATCTTCCTGTTCTCCTTCACCTTTTTCGTTATCGCGTCCTCTTCGCCCTCATAACCTTCTACGTCGGGAAAGTCCGAAGCATCTATCACATTATCTAAAAAGCGAACGGCCATATCGGTTAGATCCTCTAATTTGTCCCAGTCGATTTCGCCGTCGTCTACACAGTGCGAGAGATTGATATGACCGAGGTTGCACGCTTCGAAATCTTCCAACGGTTGCTCACCGCAATTGTGGACAACGAACCCATTGGCGACGAATGAATTAGTATCCGGCTCAGTAAGATCATAAACACCTTCGATGCCGTCATATTCTATGGATTCTACAGTCACCTTGAAATCCTCAGAATAAGGACCTCTCTCGTAGCGTTCTTCTAACTTTACCTGCTCATCCTCTCTTATGAAACCTATCCTTTTATTGAATTCATCCAAATTCTCCTTGGAGATCACCAAGAGGGGACGTTCTCTTTTCTCCTCGTATATCTTGCTAGGAATACCTAACGCTAAGAGCAGTTGCTGTACCTCCTTGAGTAAACCCAATTCAGAACTTGACAATCTGACAGATACACCTTTTTCCACGTCATCCTGAACACTTCCATCGGCGGTAAAGAGTCCTCTCAAAAATCCTCTTGCCATCTCCTCACTACCTGTAAATATCTTCTCAGGTACTTGGAGCTTTTTCTCATTCAAACCATACTTTTCTGTGACTTCATAAAGCCTTGCGGATCTCACTCTCTGTTCTTTTACATCATTTTTTCCTTTCTTTATCTCTTGAACACCGACTTCATTATCAGCATCGCCTTCAGGACCTCTTATGATCTCGTTCACATATTTTGCAAATAGATCAGAAAGTTCAGTGTCCTTGCCATAAAAATGGAGTGTGACTTGATCTTCAGATCCTTTGATCTGTCCATGGCCGACGATCCATCCTAAAACCATCCCCTCCTCGAAACTCCCTTCTTCTCCGAATTTTGTACCATTATTCGATACATGAAGTTTATCGCCTGATCTCAACTTCTGGACTTCTTTCCAGCCTTCGTCGGTCATCATCCTGTGATCTCCCGTTAGTCTGATCTCATAACCCTCTTCAGATGACAATCTGAAAACTTCTTTTTCACCGGTCTTGAATATATTTGAAGCTGATTTTACCCTTTCATCGCTCAATCTACCATCAACGATGATATCCAGATCCGATCCATCATCGCATAGTTCTTCCGCTCTGAAAAGCCCTTTTTCAGTAGTGATCAACGTATCACCGGTCACACATGGATTAGTAGCGTCTATATAATGCTCAGGATACTCTTCCACGTCGAAGGGATTGTCCTCGTTTATCCTGTCTAAAAAGAGTATACCGGGTTCGCCGTTCTTCCATGCCTGGTTCACTATCTTATCGTATATATCTTCGGCATCTAGTTCACCGAAAACCTCGTCATTTCGAGGGTTGATCAGATCGTATTTTTCTCCTTTTTCCACGGCCTCCATGAACTCTTCCGTCAAACCCACGGATATGTTGAAATTGTTGAGTTCGCCCTCTTCGTCCTTGGCCTTTATGAACTCCTCTATATCGGGATGCTGGACTGATAAAACGCCCATCTGAGCGCCTCTTCTCCTTCCTCCCTGTTTTATGGTATTGCACATCTCGTCATAAACTTTCATGAAAGAAACCGGGCCGCTGGCTACGCCCCCTGTGGATTTTACCGTGTCCCCCCTGGGCCTCAACCTAGAAAAGGTGTAACCCACACCCCCGCCGGACTGGAATATCTTAGCGGCGTTCTTCACCTGTAAGAATATACTGTCCATCTTGTCCCGCGGTGATAAAACGAAACAGGCGCTGAGCTGACCTAATTCTAAACCGGCATTCATCAAAGTCGGTGAATTAGGGATAAAATCTAGATTGGTCAGGGCTTCAAAAAATTCCTCTTTTTCATCCTCGACTGTTCTATTATCATCGTAGGAGTCGTTCACCTGGGCTATGGTCTTTGCGACCCTTTCGAACGCTTCTACGGGGGTCTCGATTATGTTTCCTTCCTCGTCCCTTTTGAGATACCTTTCCTCCAAGATCTTCTCGGCATTTTCGGTCAATTTCGTGTCACTCATGTTCTAAACCTCGACGGACTTTGGTATAATAGAACATTGTTATGAATATTCCGATATGGGACGAATAATAATATTTTCAAAATTCTTTTCGAACCAAGGTGAAAATATCAAGGCTAGTCTTCTTCCTTTTCGCGGATCGACTTTTTGATGCTGTCCTTCAGGCCTAAAACGGCTACGAGTGCGATAAGTATCACTATCACGGCCATGATCAGCCAGTATGAAAGATCTTCTTGAGCTTCTTCTAGATAGATGGTTATGTACTCTCCTCCTACCTCCATACGGTGCTCACCCGCATCTTCGACGGTATGATGGATCGAAGCCGTTTCAGTTTCACCGCTTTCTACAGTCACCTCGTCCATGTTGATGTAATCACCGTTTATAAAAAATTCGGCGGTATAATCTGCCGTTCTTTCACCCACGTTGGTCACGTTCACACTTATCTCTAATTCTTGGCCTACTTCCGGTTCTTCAGGCTCTACTCTCAGCTCGGACAATTCGAATTCCGCCGGACCTCTCTCCTTAAAATTAGCCGTGATACTCTTATCCTCGTCCATGGTGACCGTTATATCTTCTTCTTCGCCTCCTACGTCTCCGGTCCATCCTACAAAATACCAGTCCCCTTCTATCTGATCGGAGAGAAGCGGGAGCGCTTTTATCTCTACCTCGCTCATCTCTTCGAACAAGAACTGGGTCTCGTTATAGATATGCCCTCCTGCCACGCTCACCCTGCCTTCGCCCTGTATATCAACGGTCAGTCGATGCATCACTCCCTTTCGGCAAAGTTCCGTTAAATTCTCAGAGGCTCGGACCTCACACGCTCCTTGGGAGTCGAACTGGCTCTGTGAGTTCACCGGGGGAACCACGGCGAAAACTGAAAGGACCGTAACTATACCGACCACCAACAAAACTTTAAAAGCCCTTTTGTCCGATCCAAGGATAAAATACCACCAGTTACCATACCCTACTTCTGTTTAATATATCTTTCTCCATGGCCTTAAATAGTCAAGGTTTTTCACCTATACTCCTCACATCGCTCACACCACCACCGTTCGTACTCCTCGATGTACCTCAACTTTTGTCCGCAGCCGGGACAGGTACGAGTCTCTTCACGAGCAGAGGGAGGCGGTGCCTGTTGAGCAGTCAGGTCTTCGAAGGACATATCTTCTTCATCGTCTTCATCCTTTTTCCTTTTCATGAAGAAAACCACTAGAACTAACGCGATTACGACTGCAACGAGGGGAAGGATCCACCGTGGGATACCGTCGTCATCCTCTCTGGCTCTTTCTGCATAAAGAGTTAGAGTTTTATTTTCTGTCATTTCGATTTCTACTGTTCCATTATCTATTTCTTCTCCGTCAATTTCCCAGTGTTGAAAGTTTATTCCTCTGGTAGCTATATAACTGATAGTGACGTTTTCGCCATCATTAAATGTGTATATATTTTGAGTCGGTTCTTTGTCATGACTAGTGATGCTGTAGTCTCCTACATCAGCTACTTCAATTTTTAACGTGTGAGTTTCAGTTTCTTCTACTGTGACCGTTACTTCTTCGGATTCGTCTTCGCTCTCCACCCTAAGAGTATACTCACCAGCATCTCCATCTTCGGTCTCCCATACGAACTCTTTTGTTTCAGAGACCTCATCACTACCCAGAGTTATACTCTCGCTTGCTATCTCCGTACCATCTACATAAAACAGGATATCCTGAGTACCTTCTAATTCTCCGATATTTTCTACAGTGTATTCCACCGTGATTTTTTCGCCTTCAACCACTTCGTCATCGTAATTTGCAATATCTACTTCAAAAAATGAAGGTTTATCCTCTTCTTCGAAATGTGCTGTTATATCTCTATTCTTATTCATCGTTACAGTGATCTCTATTTCACTTTTTTCTGGTGGAACATCTCCTGTCCACTCCACGAAATACCAGCCTTTATGCGCCCAAGCCATAACGGCCACTTCTGTCCCCCGATCGTAAATATGAGCACCTTCTGGAGGAAAGGTGCTACCACCTCCTTCTGTCACTATCACGAGAGTAAACATATCCTTTTCGAAGTGAGCCGTTATCACCTTATCTTCATCCATCGTTATACTCGTGGGATTATCAGTTCCTTCGTAATCTCCCGTCCACTCATCAAAGGACCACTCCATGTTGTCAGGCGTAGCTGTGACGGTCACTTCAGTACCTTTTTCATAGGTATGAGTTCCTTCTAAAGGATCAGTAATCCCCTCTCCTTCAACCTTTACTGTCAGTTCATATAGTTCTACATCAACGTCTTCCCAAGTAAAAAATGGATAGCCCTCGTTGATTTCTTCATCGTCATCGATATGCCATATGTCCTCATCCCTCTCGTCATCATTGGGATTCCCTACAAAGTTCCAAGGTTCATCCAATCCTTCCGTGCCAGTATAGGTGTAGGTTGTAACATCTTTCATCTCGGTTGTGGTCTTGCCTGTTCCTCCGTCGCTAGTATCTGTTCCCGAAGTTATGATGACCCAAAATGAGTTCTTAACCGTGCTACCACCACCAGCATCGTCACCCACGAGACCACCTACATAACTTTCCCCGTTCGCGGTTCCCGTAGCATACGAGTTTAACACCGTGCCACCGACATTATATCCCACGAGCCCGCCTACTCTATGCACTCCGCTCAAGTCTCCAGTAGCATATGAGTTTGACACCGTGCCTTGGTAGTTATATCCCACGAGCCCACCTGTCTTCCCATTAGTTCCACTCACATTTCCCGTGGCATATGAGTTGTCGACCGTTCCTTCATTCCATCCAACGAGTCCACCTAATGGCGAGTACCCGCTAAGATCCGCATCAACCACGCCAACATTTGCGACGCTACCACCATCAACAAACCCGAAAAGCCCAACACCCCCCCCCCATCTTTGTTTAT
>SL_5KL_010_SEDDRAFT_10000934_pt1 | contig 18307 bp, 9 predicted proteins | sample SodLakKL_010_SED_FD_9118 | JGI IMG/M metagenome (IMG submission 9118)
AACCCGCGAGCTTGCACAACAAATTGGGGATAGCTTCCATGCCTATGGAAAGAACACCCGCTTAAAAAAAGCGGTCATATACGGCGGTGTTTCCCAGCACACGCAAGTCAGTGCGATCAGAAGGGGACCAGACATCCTGGTTGCCACACCGGGCCGGCTGCTGGATCTGCTGGAGCAAAAACATCTCAGTCTGCATGCCGTTGAGCATGTCGTACTGGATGAAGCCGACCGGATGCTTGACATGGGTTTTATCCATGACATCAAAAAGATCCTTTCGCTGGTGCCGGAAAACAGGCAAACGCTATTGTTCTCCGCAACCCTTTCTTCGGAGGTCAGGAACCTGGCTAATCGCTTTTTGAAAAAAGATGCGCATAGCATCGATATTGCAGCCCAAGAAACCAGCTCTTCTGTAACCAACGAGATGGTGTATCACATTGACCGCGCATCGAAAATCAATTTGCTTCAGCAGCTGGTCAAGGAAGAAGGCATAGACCGTTCTTTGGTGTTTACCCGCACAAAAAGAGGTGCCGACAAGCTGGTAAAAAGACTTGCGCGCGTGGGGATCATGGCCCAGGCCATCCATGGCGACAAATCGCAATCGCAGCGCTTGCGTGCATTGAAACAGTTCAAAGATAACAAGTTGCGCATGCTTGTGGCAACGGATGTGGCCTCCAGGGGCATTGACGTGCATGATCTTTCCCACGTGATCAATTATGACATTCCTGAGCAGACTGAAACCTACACGCACAGGATCGGTAGAACAGGCAGGGCCGGACTGGACGGATCAGCATATTCGTTTTGCAGTCCCGAAGAAAAAACCTACCTGAAGGACATCCAAAAGTTTACCGGGAAAAAGATTCCCGTGGGAATGCACCCCTTGTGTAAATAACATTCAGGCCAAAGCCGTATGCTCGGGCCGCTGCCTGGGATATCCACATTTTTAAATTAATTACTTTCAGATAGCCAGGATTTGCTATTTTTATCCCATGCGAAATATTGGGATACAATTGGCAAGCCTGGCTATTTTGATTTTGTTAACCGGATGTGAGGTGCAAAACAGGTATTTGCGATCGCGTTATGGCACTTACCGCTTGTTCAATTCGGAGAAACTGGAAGGCAAGACAGACCTGGAGAGAGCGGGTTACACCCTGGTGCTGAATGAGACCTTTGAGGAGAAATCCTGGAACGAGACCGGCGACGAGAACCACTGGAAAGTCGGTGGATCGAACATGTATCACCCCCGCAGGCTTAACGTCCATTATGGTCCACCAGAGCTGAGAGAAGGTGGCTATGCTGCTTTTACCAGCCAATACAACCCGAAGGAGATCTACGTATACCAGCTGGATTCTGTCATTGAGTTTCCTTACCAGGTAAGCAAGTTGTTTTCCTACAACTTCCTGAAGCAGCAATACGGGTATTTTGAGTGCCGCATGACCTTGCCTTATGCACCGCACAGCTGGCCTGCCTTTTGGCTGTGGGGACCGCCATGGCCACCAGAAATTGACGTCATTGAAGCCTACGGAAGGGAAACTGGCCGGGATGTGGTGTACCAGGAGATCAACATGCACTGGGGCACGCAGGAAAATCCCAAACAACTGGGGGCCTGGCCTATTAAAATCGGGTCGCGCCGCCACATTGGCCGGGAGTTTTATGTGTTTGCGGTGGAATGGACACCCGAGCGGATTGATTTTTATACCAATGATGTGCTGATCTATCGCTTTGACGATCAGGAAATCCTGGACAAATGGTTTAGCGAACCCATGTGGGTGGTCATCAACAACAGCATCCGCCATGCTGGTCTGGAAGAGCTGGGCAAGGATTACTATTCGGAGTTCCTGGTCGATTACATACGCGTGTACAAGCCGAATGAATAACCAGGCTAAAGCGGTTTACATCGGTGGTTCTGCCACCCTTTCCAGCTCAACGGAATGTGTTTCGCCGTCTTCGCGCAAGGCAGACCAGGTCATGTTGTCCCCGTTCAGTTCGATGCGCCATGCCTCAAAGCCCTGTTCATTGTTTGCTGCCAACGGACCACCATGGAAATTCATCACCAGCAGGCCACCATAGAGGTAGTACTGGTTGTCCTCATCCGCATGCATGAGCCAATTATCCTCATCATCCCGGAAATACAGGCTATAAGACCCGTCCATAAAGTAGTCAAAGTAGTATTCTGCTTCTCCCCCATTGGCACCGCTTGCCTGCGCTTGCCATGTACCCGGCAGGTCATCAAGATGATCATCCGTGACCCTTTCCAGGGTATAGGTATGCGGATCGGGATGTGGCTCNCCATTGATCATAAATATGGGTACGGAGTAGCGCATATGCTGGTCATCTATCTCATGGATCTCAAATTCCATATAAAACTCGTCGCCAAACACATCGGGTCCTTCCACGATGACCATGCCATTTTCCACGCTGTAAGTGTATTCGGTATTCTCAAACCAGGAGCTGTTGGCATCATCGATGTCGAGACCAATGGCGTAGCGCTGCGAAAAGTCAATGCGGTAATCCGTCATGAAAGCTTCGTTGGTCACCACTGGCTCGTCATCCACCTGGGTGTTGACCCACATCCCCCTGATCTGCTCCTCCAGGTCGAGAATCTCGTCATTGTCATCATCGCTGCATCCCACCAGCATAAAAGAAGTGAATAAGGCCGGCAGCAGGCCGGAAAACAAGAATTTTTTCCACATGGCATCATGTATTTTGGTTAGTAGTTCTGCATTTTCTAGTCGTAGCAACAATGGCGTTTTAAAAATTGTTCAGTGGCCCATGCCCTTCAACTGAGCAAGATGGTTTTGTGAAGCTGAAGGCACGCAAATGGTGTTGTTGCATGCTAGCCGGTTTGGTCAGCATCAAAAAAATATTTACTTTCACTTGGTCTTTACCCAGGTTCGGATTGCTGAAAATGAATGCTTTTGCTGGAATAAGCTGAAAAAAAGCGAATGAAGAGACTCAACAAGTACCCCATATCGTGAAAGCCTTTGTGCATAAACATATCATCTTCCTTCTTCTGGTCCTGCCGTCTGTTGCCGGGCATACACAGATTAAGGACATTGGCCTGCCAACCATTATTAACCACCAGCGGCACGCATATGATGCCAGTACACAAAACTGGTCGGTTACGCAGTGCAGCCGTGGGTTTATGTATTTTGGCAACAATGATGGGGTTTTGGAGTACAACGGCACCAACTGGCATACCTACCCCATGCCCAATGGTTCCATTGTGCGCTCNGTACTGGCAGCGGGCAACGCCATTTTTGCCGGCGCCTATGAAGAACTGGGCTTTCTTGCGCCAAATGAACGGGGCGAACTGGCCTGGAACTCGCTGACCCATCTGATCCCTGCTTCTTTCAGGGACTTTGACGAAATATGGAACATCTATGAAGATGATCAGGGTCGGATCATTTTTCAGTCCTTTTCATATATTTTTATTTATGCGGACGACGAGATGCAGGTTATCCAGCCCAAAAGCGAATTTGGGTTTATGCATGAGGTAGGAGGCGCATTTTATGTGGTTGAACGTGAGACGGGTTTGATGCGTTTGGAACATGACAGCTTATCCCTGGTAACCGATCATTCGATTGCCAGGCAACAGGAAATTTCCTGCATCATCCCCAAAAGCAGAAACCAGTTCCTGGTCGGTACATCAAGCGAAGGCGTGTTCCTGTGGGATGGACAGCAATTAAGCCCCTGGGATAGTCCGATTAACGAGCGATTAAAGCAGGACAACATCTATTCAGGCACCAGGCTTTCTGACAACAGCTACGCCTTTGGCACCATCAGCAATGGGGTCTTCATCACTGATGCTGAGGGGAATTTTGTACAGCACGTAAACCGGTCGAAGGGATTGCAGAACAACACGGTACTGGCTTTATTTGAAGATCGGAAAAACAACCTATGGATGGCCCTGGACAATGGCATTGACTACATAGAGCTCAATTCGCCCTTTTCCATGCTTAACCACAATTTTAATATTGAAAGCGTTTATGCCACGGCAGTGCATGAAGGCATGCTGTATGTGGGAACCAACCAGGGACTTTTTGGTCTCAAGCTGGATGACATCAGCAACCGCGAGGTATCGCCACCCCGGTTTCAGCTGGTCGCTGGCACAGAAGGCCAGGTATGGAGCCTGGAGGTGATAGACAATACATTGCTTTGCGGGCACAATTATGGCAGCTTCCAGGTTAATGGCTTTCAGGCCCGTGAGATCGCGGATATCCGCGGTTTCTGGTCTTTCCTGGAGCTACCGGAGCACGACAATCTGCTGATTGCCGGCACTTTTTCCGGACTTGTCAGGCTCGAAAACATTGATGGTAACTGGTATTTCCTGGATGAGATCGAAGGATTCAGGGAGTCAAGCAGGGATGTATTTCTGGACGACCGTGGTCAGCTTTGGGTGTCACATGGTTACAAGGGGTTGTTCCAGCTCGAAACCGCAACTGGTTTTTCTGAGGTCACCAACGTACACTTATATCGTGGCGAAAAAGGTCTGCCTGAAGCCCTGCCCTACAATTTACAGGAGGTGAACGGCAAAATGGCCGTGACCACACACGCCGGTGTTTTAACATACGATCACCAAAATGACGTGTTTGTTTCTGATGCGGATTTGTGCCAGTTATTTGAAAACAAGGGATTTATTGATCAAATCTATCAGGACGACCATGGAAATCTATGGTATTATACCTATGATTTCATGGGGCTGATGCGCCGACTCGAAGATGGTACATTCCGGGACATTACCGCGCCTTTTGAACGGATTAATGCCTTTCTGCTGCCAGCTTTTCAAAACATATCCATTTTAGACGCCAACAACGTATTTATTGGATCGCAGCAGGGATTGATCCATTATGACCCGGCAATCATTCACGATTACCAGGTTACCGAACAAGTGAGCTTCGAAAAAGTATCTTTTTATGGAAAGCCGGAAACACGGTCCTACGCCATGCACAGCAGGGAAATCCTGGAAAACCACGAGCACATGCTGGATTTGCCCTTTGCCTCAAACGATGTAAGCTTTATTTTCACGGCCCCCATGTATGAAAACCCCGGCGCGATCAGTTTTTCCTACAAGCTGACAGGATTTGATCCAGATTGGTCTGACTGGGATGCATTGAATGTCAAGGAATACACAAACCTTCGTGAAGGGGATTATGTATTCCAGGTTAAAGCAAGGAATGCTTTCGGAATGGAGAGTAGCGTTAGCGCCTTTCACTTCTCCATTAACCCGCCATTGTACCGCTCAAAAACGGCTTTTGCAATTTACGCCCTGCTGATCATGGCAATCATCGCAGCCAATGCCTATTATGTAAGAAAAAGGATATTGCGAATCAGGCAACGCGAAAAAATCAGGCATGAAAAGCGATTGGCCCGCAGGGAACAAATCTTTAAAGAACAAACAGCGCTCAGCGAAAAAGAGATCATGGAGCTACGCAATGAAAGCCTGGCCACCGAAATGCAGCATAAAAACAAAGAACTGGCCAACGCCACCATGCACCTGATCCAGAAAAACAAAACGCTCACCAGTCTAAAAAATGACCTGAACAAATTACTGAAAAGCATCCCGGCCGATCACCCGGAAAAAATGAGTATCCAGGGTCTGCTAAAGAAGGTAAACCGGGAGTTGAAAAACGAAAAACACTGGGAGCTTTTTAACAGCTATTTCGATGAGGTGCACCAGGATTTTATTGCGCGCATGAAAGAAGAGTACGAGGACCTTTCGCCCAAAGAATTGCGCCTCTGTGCTTATCTGCGCATGAATTTGTCTACCAAGGAAATTGCCCCGCTGATGAATATTTCCGTGCGTGGCGTAGAGATTAGCCGGTACCGGCTGAGAAAAAAAATGAACCTGGATCACGAGGTCAATCTGACAGAATTCTTAATGGCCTTTTAATCATCAGAATCCCTTCCCTGTTTGCGCGCTCCCCAACAAGATTTTCCGGTGTACACAAAACGTTAAAAATAGTTATTGAGAAACCGGGAATTAAAGAATTATATTTTTTAATCATTTGACATAGAAGATCATAAAACTTACATGATGTACTCATGATGTATTATAATTTACGTGAGCTGCAGCCATGCTGTAGTTAATTTTTTGTTAATCGATGGGTTAGTTGCTTTCTTTGGTTCAAAATTCAGGGCAAGCATTTGCATTGCCTGCCTTTATTATCAACCAAAAAACAACCATTTTATGAAAAACGCGCACAAACACAAGATCTTCAGGTTAGCCATGCTGTTTATGCTCACTGCCGGCATGATTGGCTTTTATGCATGCAGCTCAGATGATGATCCTGAACCCGAAACACCGGTTGCCAGTTTTCAGTATGAGATTAGCGAGGATAATTTTTTAGAGGTTATTTTCGAAAACTTTTCTCAACATGCAACCACCTACTCGTGGGACTTTGGTGATGGGGAGTCTTCCACGGAGGAGCACCCCACACATGTTTATGATGAGCCTGGCGTATATGATGTAGCGCTTACTGCTTCCAATGAAGATGGCGAAAGTCATACGTTTACGGAAACCATCTCCATTGATGATCCGGATGAAACCCTGACCCTGTTGGCGGGAATGGATCATAAAACATGGAAACTCTACCGGGTCGGAACCAGCCTCGGTGTCGGTCCCGACAAAGAAGGAGCCCGCGATTGGTGGTCACTGGAAAATGATGGTTCCAGGCCATGCAAGTATTACCATACATTTACCTTTCACAGGGATGGTGATTTTGTTTTTGATGATCACGGCGCATTCTGGGGNGAAGATGTCATTTTTGAAGGAACGGACGTGCATGGCATCTGCTTTGAGGCCATTCCGGAAAACATGATCAACAAAGACGGGGAGGATGTCAGTGCATTCCTGAGCGGAACCCACGCGTTTGAGTTTGACCCCAACGCAAGCATCGTGACACTGAATGGATACGGCGCCTGGATGGGCATGCCGCAGATGACCACCGATGGTGAATCGGCTGTTCCGGTAGACACCAAAGAGTTTAAAGTGGAAAGCATTGAGGAACACGGCGATTACGATCTGATGATTATTTCTTACACTTATGAAGGGCTTTACTGGGACTACACCTACGCACACTATCACGATCCCGCAGCTGAACCCGAGGTGGTCGATGAAGAAGAGGATGTGGAAGACCTTCCGCCCTATACACCGGAAGCCTTCTTTAACACATTTGCTTCAGAAGATGAGGAAGATGTACAGTATCTCTTCCCTACACCCGATGAATCAGAAGTAACCATTACTCCTGGTGTAGATGACCCGGCAGATCCCGATGGCGTCAAAGTGGGTGAATACCACAGGGGCACCAACCTGTTTGCTGACCTGAAGTTCATGATGGATTTCAACATCCAGTTTGACAACTTCTCCACGGTATCCATTGATGTCTATGTGCCAAGCGACAATGATTATTCCGGCGGACTTGACCAGAGCATTCAGATTTGGATTGCCGACATGCACACCACCGAGAGCTTCTGGGAAAGCTGGGTGCAATTCGTAGTACCTGCTGATGAAGTGGTTATGGATGAGTGGGTAACTTACACCTTTGACCTGGATGATCCTTCAGAAGGTTCGGCCGGCAACGCCCTGGATCGTACAGATCTGGACGCAGTGGGATTAACCATTGGTGGCAGTGATCACGAAGTGGATGCCATTTTCTACATCCGCGACTTTATCTTTGAATAATCTAGTTTACAGGCTGCAGGACTTGAATCCTGCAGCCTTTTTTTCATCTGTTTAGACGTTTTCTTATGTCTCAGTTCATCAAAGCTTTTGTTTTCCCTTTTCTCCTGCTTGCCGCATTGGCTTGCGAAGATGACAACGATTCCATTTTACAGGAGGGAGATCCTTATAACCTGGAAGTTGAAGTGACCATTGAGCCGGAAGGCAGCGGCCAGGTAATTGTGCAGGCTTCTGCTGAAAATGCCGTGGCGTATGACCTTCGACTGGAAGAGGAAGAAGAGCCTATGTACACCAACACATCGGGTACATTCGAGCATACCTTCCTCCAGCCGGGAGATTACGCACTGGAGGTTAGGGCATATGGATCCAACGAAAGATACCTGCGCAAGGTGGTCGGCGTCACCATCACCTTTGAAGAAGAGGATGTGCCGGTTGACCAGGGTTATGTCACCCCCATGGAATACGAAGGATATGACCTGGTGTGGCACGATGAGTTTGATGGGAATGCCATTGATCCTGACAACTGGGTCTTTGAAATTGGCGATGGGTGTCCGGATCTCTGCGGATGGGGCAACAATGAGTCTCAATACTACCTGGAAGAGAATGCCTGGGTTGATGATGGCGTGCTTACCATTGAGGCGAGAGAGGAAAGTGCTGGCACCCGGGATTACACCTCTGCCAGGATGAAAACCCAGGGCAAGCATTCCTTTCATTATGGCAGGATCGACATCAGGGCGCTTCTACCAAGGGGACAGGGCATATGGCCCGCCTTGTGGATGCTCGGCAACGATATCGAAACGGTAGGCTGGCCCAAGTGCGGTGAGATCGATATTATGGAAATGATCGGCGGCAGCGGCAGGGAGAATGAGGTGCACGGCACGCTTCACTGGGACAATAACGGACATACTTACTCGGGAGGGAGCCATACACTGCCCTCCGGTACTTTTGGTGACGAATACCATGTGTTCACCATCATTTGGGACGAAACCTCCATCCGGTGGTTTGTCAATGACATTGAATTTTATGAGCTGTTAATCACTCCAGCCCACATGGCAGAATTTCACCAGGAATTCTTCTTCATATTTAATGTGGCAGTTGGAGGAAACTGGCCGGGATACCCGGATGAGACCACCGTTTTTCCACAGCAGATGCGGGTTGATTATGTCCGTGTATTCCAGGAGAGCAAGTAAGCAAGAGGCGCTTGGCTTTTAGCCATTGGCCATTGGCAAAAACAAAAGGCCAACAGCCAAAAGCTAACAGCATACATTTCGACTTTTTGATTTTTCGACAAAATTTATAATATCATGAAAATCACACATTTACTAATCATGTTTCTCTTTGCAGGGATGCTGGGTGCTACTTCCCTGCAGGGGCAAACTTTGCAGGGGGTGGTGACAGACAAGGATTCGGGAGAAACCCTGCCAGGGGCAACCATACAGGTAGAAGACACGAGCTTGGGTACCACGACCGACATCAACGGAGCATACCAGATCAGCCTTTCTCCGGGCACCTATACGGTGGCCTTTCGTTTTATGGGATTCACTACCCAGCGGGTGGAGATTTCCATCGCTGAAGGGGAAACACTTAACCGGGATATCGCCATGGAACCAGAGGCCCTGACGTTTGACGAGGTCGTCGTCATTGGCTATGGCAGTCAGGAAAAACGTGTGGTTACCGGGGCCATTTCCAGTATTGGTGCGGATGAAATCACCAGCACTTCTGTACTTCGCGTGGAGCAAGCCATGCAGGGAAGAACCGCTGGTGTCCAGGTTACCAACTTGTCCGGACAGCCAGGAGAGCCACCCAGCGTGCGTGTTCGCGGTGCAGGCACCACCCTGAACGCGGAACCACTGTACATCGTGGATGGTATGGCCGTAGAAGGCATTGACTTCCTGAACCCGGGAGATATCGAGTCCATTGATGTCCTGAAAGATGCGGCATCCGCAGCCATTTATGGGGCACGAGCGGCCAACGGGGTTGTGCTGATCACGACCAAAAGCGGCACTGAAGGCGAGATGCGGATCAATTATTCATCCTACTATGGGATTCAAAACGCGGCACGAACCATTGACATGCTCAATGCCGATGAATACCGCATGATGATGAACGAAGGTGCCAGCAATGCAGGGCTTACCGAACCTTTTGACTTGAACGAAGTACCCCAGCACAATACCAATTGGCATGATGCACTCTTCGAAACCAATGCCCCGGTTACCAACCACGAAGTCAGTGTAAGCGGTGGATCTGCACGATCTACGTACAATTCATCCCTCTCCTATTTCGGCCAGGAAGGCATCATCGGGGGCGATAAATCGCAATTTGAACGCATCACGGCACGACTCAACACACGGCACGAGGTCAACGACTTCATCAACTTTGGAAACAACCTGGCTTACTCGCAAATCAACCAAAGGGGAATTGCCTCCAATGCATCATTTAACGCAGCATACAGCAGCGCACTGAATATTGACCCGCTTACCCCCGTGTACGAAAAAGACGAGCATATATTAAACCAGTATCCGTACTCCACAGAACCCGTAGTCACTGATGAGGATGGCCGGGTGTACGGCATTTCGAACTTTGTGGGCGCAGAGATTGTGAACCCCTTGGCCCTGCTGGAGACGCAAACCGGGGAAACCCGTGTCGACAAAATTGTGGGTAACGTATTTGGTGAAGTGGAACTCATTGAACACCTCCAATTCAGAAGCAGCCTGGGCATCGACCTGGCCTTCGTGACTTTTGACAATCATACCCCCCTGTTCTTTCTGAATGACGCCCAGGGCAATACCGGAAAAACCAATGTGAGCAAATCGATGGACAGGAACTTTATCTGGGAGTGGGAAAACACCCTGAACTATTCCAGGCAAATCGATGAGCATAACTTCTCTGCCCTTGTTGGCTTAACAGCCAGAAAGGCATTCTACGAAGATCTGTTTGGCTTCAACGCCATGGTGCCCATTACAGACCCCAATCACGTATACCTGAACATGGCCAACGATACGGTCTGGGAGGCTTATGGCGGCGCCATCCATTCATCGCTTTACTCTCAGTTTGGCCGGATTCTGTATGATTACAAAAGCACCTACTCCATCAACGCCACCCTCAGAAGGGATGGGTCTTCAAAATTCGGCGAAAATAACCGCTTTGGAATCTTTCCTTCGGTAGGTCTCTCCTGGGCAATCAGCTACGAAGATTTCTTCCCGGAGTTGGGTCCGGTGGACATGGTTAAGCTCAGGGCCTCCTGGGGGATCAACGGCAACCAGGAGATCGGAGATTACCAGTTCATTTCGACCATGGACCGAAGCAGGGGCTATATTTTCGGTGGCGGAAGAGCTTTTGGGGCCTCACCGGCATTTATCGAGAACCCCGATATCCGCTGGGAGGAGTCTGAGCAGATCGATATCGGGCTTGATTTTGGTGCTTACGACAACAGGCTCACCGGTACTGTTGATTACTATATCAAAACCACCAGGGGATTGCTAGAAACCATACCCATTCCAGCGCACGTGGGCAACAGCCCCCCCGTGGCCAATGTAGGCAGTGTGGAAAACCGGGGTGTGGAAATGAGCCTGGACTGGAGGCACGTCACCAGGGATTTCAACTATTCCATTGGGGTGAATGCCGCCTACAACAAGAACCAAATGACCAAAATTGGTAATGAAGAAGGCGTGCTGCCCGGTGCGAACTGGGCCGTAGCCGGCATGGTGACCCGTGCAGAGCTGGGATTGCCCATCGGGTACTTTTGGGGCTATGTCACAGACGGAATTTTCCAGAATTGGGATGAGGTGTATCAGCACATCAATAGCGATGGCCAGCTGCTGCAACCCAATGCCCAGCCTGGCGATGTGCGCTTTGTTGACGTAAATGGGGATGGCCGGATCAGTCCTGACGACAGAACCAAGATTGGTAGTCCGACGCCCGACTGGACTTTTGGAATCAACGCAAACTTCGAATACAGGCGCTTTGACCTGGGCATGCTGATCGTGGGCAGTTTTGGTAACGACGTGTTCAACGGCATGATCAGGCCCGACCTGCGGTATACCAACCGTACCACGGATATTCTTGACCGATGGACCGGTGAAGGAACCTCCAACTCCATCCCCAGGTATACCTGGATTGACGGCAACAACAACTACCGGGTTTCGGATCTGTACATTGAAGACGCCTCTTTCGTGCGGATCAGAAACGTTCAGGTAGGGTATTCATTTAACCCTGAACTGTTACACAGGATAAGGGCCCATTCCTGGCGGATTTACCTGGCCGTGGAAAACCTGCACACCTTTACGGGTTACACGGGAGCAGATCCTGAGATCGGCGCCCTGACCCCATTTGACAGTGGCATCGACAGGGGCGTTTATCCGCAGGCAAGAACCTTCCGTTTGGGTACAAATATCTCATTCTAAAATTTGATGATTATGAAATATTTAAAAATAAAATCAATCGCAGCACTGCTCCTGGTTTTCGTTTTCGCTGCTTGCAGTGAAGATTTTCTGGACCTGGAGCCCCTGGACCAGGAGGTGACCAGCAATTTTTACCAGACTGAAGAACAGGCGTTCCAGGCATTGGTGGCCATTTATGATGCGCTTACTTACCAGTCGAGCGTGCAAGCCGGATGGGCTCCCTTTGTCACGGTAGCCGATGCCTTATCCGACGATGCCTTTGCTGGCGGATCAGATGCCAACGATGGCATGGAGTTTAACCAGCTTAACAACCACGACATTCCCACTTCAAACCAGTTGGCTCACTCGCTGTGGATCATGAATTACATCGGTGTTTACCGGGCCAACCTCTTCCTGGAAAGAATCGTGGAAATGGACGAAGTCAGTGAAGAATTCAAATCGCGCACCATGGCTGAGGCCAAGTTCATGCGGGCATATTTTTACCTGGAACTGGTTCGCTTTTTTGAGAATATTCCACTGCTGACCAAACCCATCAGTGGCCCATCCGAATATCCCCAGGAGCAAAACAGTCCTGAAGAAGTATACAACCAAATCGCCCTTGACCTGGTGGAAGCCATCAGCGACCTGCCGGAGTCCGTTCCCGCAGATGAAACGGGGAGAATCACCAAATGGGCTGCCCAGGGATTGCTGGCAAGGACCTACCTCTTTTACAATGGGGTTTATGGCGGACAACTGGCTGCAGGAGACATTACAGTAGATCAGAATTATGTAATGCAGGAGTTGGAAGACATGATTGCCAACAGCGGCCTCGATCTTCTGCCAGATTATGGAGACAATTTCAGCCTGGTGGGTGAGTTTGGTATGGAGTCGGTGTTTGAGATTTCTCATGGGGATACACCGGAATGGTGGGATTGGAACTATCCCCAGGGTGGAAATGGCAATCTCGCATCACAAATGCAGGGCCCACGGGTAAGCGGATCCAGCAACTGGGACCGGGGTTGGTCATTTGCGCCGGTGAGCCACAAGCTCGCCATGGACCTGGAAGACGATCCCAGGTTTGCACATACCATCCTGCTGGAAGAAGACCTGGACGGCTCATTGGACAAAGGGTTTCAGCATACAGGCTATTTTTCCAACAAATACACCTCCGATGCCGAGCATTGGGGCTCAGGCGGACAGTTTGAGCTGAACAGGACCACTAACTTCAGGGTCATTCGCTTTTCTGATGTCTTACTCATGGCAGCAGAGCTCGGGAGCCCAAATGCCCAGGAGTATCTTGACAGGGTAAGGGAAAGGGTTGGTCTCGACCCGGTTCCGGCTACACCTGAGAACATCATGAATGAGCGAAGGTTGGAATTGTCGCTGGAAGGCATTCGCTATTTCGATGTCTTGCGTCAAGGCATAGATTATGCCAACCAGGAGTTCACCCATTCAGGGATCAGGGGACCCAATTACGAAGGTGATCAGCAATTGTTTGATGTCACTTTCAACCCTGCCACCAATGGATTCCTGCCAATTCCGCAAACTGAGATCGACCTCTCGGCAGGCATGTTCAATCAAAACCCGGGTTATTAAGGACCATCATCTTGCTGATGATGCTGTTTCACGGTATCCATCTGGGATACCCAAGGGAATTATTTCTTGATTTTAAACTTTTTGATCTTACAACCCGAAAATGACACGACAAACTTATACTATACTGATCTCCCTGATTGTGGCGCTGGGCGGGTTCCTGATGGGCTTTGACAGTGCGGTGATATCCGGAGCCACCCCATTTTACAGGGAGACTTTCGGTCTCGATTCCGGGTCCTTGCTGATCGGCTTTTCCGTAAGCTCGCTCATCCTGGGTGCCATCATCGGGAACATCAGTGCCGGGAAGTTGGCTGACCGTTACGGCCGCCGCCAGATCCTGATGTTGACAGCCGTATTGTTTGCCAGCAGCGCAATCCTGTCGGCAATGTCTCCAAACATTCAGGTATTCCTTGTGGCACGCATTGTCGGCGGACTGGGGGTTGGCATGGCCATTTTGATTGCCCCGATGTACATTGCCGAGGTTTCTCCGCGGAAGCTGCGCGGCAGGCTGGTGACCTTTAACCAGTTGAACATTGTGCTCGGGATCTCCATTGCCTATTTTTCCAACTACTATTTTCAGCAGGCCATCGCCGATCCCGATCTGAAATGGCGGATCATGCTTGGTGTGGAGGCAGTTCCCGCAGTGATCTACCTGGCGTTGCTCTTTGTGGTTCCCCGAAGTCCCCGCTGGCTCATGCAAAAAGGGAAAGAAGAGGAAGCACTGAACGTGTTGGAACGCGTCAACGGAAAAGAAGGTGCTTTGGTTATCTACAAGGAAATCCAGGATAGCCTCAAAGAGGAAATCAACAAAAAGAAGGCCCGTTTTTCAGAGGTGTTTTCCTCACGGATGAAAACCGTATTGATCATCGGCTTTGGGATTGCCTTTTTCCAGCAGATCACCGGCATCAACGCCATTTTTTATTATGCACCGATGATTTTTGAAATGGCCGGGGGTGCCCAGGATGCCGCCTTCATGCAGGCTGCCATCCTGGGTGTGACCAATGTGGTCATGACCGTGGTGGCCCTCTTTCTCATCGACAAGCTCGGACGAAAACCCCTGCTATACATTGGCTCAGCCGGCATTTGCATTTCCATGCTGATTGTCAGCTTCTCTTTCTTCAATGCGGCATACAACATTGATGAAAGCACAATGCAAAACCTGATGGAGGAGGTGAACGCCTTGGATGCCGACCCCCACCATGTCGCCAACATTCAACAACTGCACGAACTCGAAAGTGAGGTTTTCGCCAATGAAACAGCCTTTTTCAGCAAGGTCAGGGAGCATGTGGGACAAGACACCTACAATCGCTTTAAGGAGACCATATTGGTGCATTCCATTACCATCAATGCCACATCCGTGTTGATCGGCCTGTTGCTATTTGTGGCCTCTTTTGCCATTTCGCTTGGTCCGGTGATGTGGGCCCTGTTGTCCGAAATATTCCCCAACAGGCTCAGGGGACTTGCCATATCCATCATGGGATTCTGGAATTCCATTGTCAGTTTCTCAGTGGCTACCGTTTTCCCCACCCAGCTTGAATATCTTGGGTCCGGAACAACCTATTTCATGTACGCCTTATTTGGCTTTTTAACCCTCCTGTTCGTCTGGCGATTCATTCCCGAGACGAAAGGCAAATCATTAGAAGAACTGGAATCTAACCTGATTAAATAGAAAAACATGACAACGCTGAAAAATATAGTGATCATTGCAATCCTCATTGCAGCTTATGGCTGCGGAAGCAAGGCCAACAACAATGCAGGCCACCGGTCTGATGGCCCTTCGCATGTAGAAATGCGCAATACAGATGGGCAATACCGGCTTTTTGTCAACGGCGAAGAGTTCTACGTAAAGGGTGCTGGTTGTGAGTTTGGTCCTTGCCATCTTGTGGCGGATCACGGCGGCAATTCATTCCGCACCTGGCGCACGGATAACGGACAACAAACCGGACTGGAAGTTTTGGATGAGGCCCATGAGCACGGACTGATGGTGATGATGGGATTGGATGTGGCACGAGAACGGCACGGATTTGATTATGACGACGAAGAAGCCGTTGCCGCTCAGCTGGAGCAATTTCGCCAGGAAGTGAAAGCGTTGAAAGACCATCCCGCGTTGTTGGGCTGGGGCATCGGCAATGAACTCAACCTTCGCTACACGAACAAAAGGGTATGGGACGCAGTGAACGACATTGCCCGGATGATCAAAGAAGTGGACGGCAATCACGTGACGACCACCATGCTAGCCGGGATTGGTCCGGATGAAGTGGCCTACATTGCAGAAAATTGCCCGGACCTGGACTTCCTGTCCATTCAATTTTATGGGGATATCATGAACTTGCCCCAGCGATTGAAAGATGCCAACTATGATGGGCCCTACCTGGTGACTGAATGGGGTGCTACGGGACACTGGGAGGTTCCAGAAACCGAATGGGGCTCCCCTATTGAGCAGACATCCACAGAAAAAGCTGCTGCCATCAAAAAGCGTTACCAGGAGATCATCCTGGCTGACGACAAAAACTGCATGGGCTCTTATGTGTTTCTCTGGGGACAAAAGCAGGAAAGAACGCCATCCTGGTATGGCTTATTTACTGAGTATGGCGAAAAAACGGAGGCCATCAATGTGATGGAATACCTGTGGACTGGCGAATGGCCGGAACACCAGGCTCCTGAAATCCGCAATTTCACCATCGAAGGCAAGGGTGGTCGCTATGACAACGTGTATTTGACAGCTGACGGTGAGTATCGTGCCCATTTCTCTGCGAGTCACGATGCGCAGCAGACACTCTCCGTACGCGCCGAGATCATGCCTGAACCTGAAGAACTCAGCGACGGCGGAGATTATGAGCCCAGGCCCGAGAGCATAGAAAGTCTGATTCTGTCCACAAACGATGCCGGCATCAGCTTCCAGGCTCCCGGAGATGAAGGTGCCTACCGCATCTTTCTCTATCTTACCGACGAGCACAACCATGCCGCGACAGTGAACATCCCGTTTTACGTGAAATAGCAATTCGATGAGATTTCTGTATCTATTCATTTTCTTCATGTTTGTAGTTTTGGTTGAAAGCTGTTCACAGCCTGCTTCGGAAGTTTCGGATGACCCGTACTTCCGGCAGGCTGACAGCCTTCTCCAACTGCTTACCCTTGAAGAAAAAGCCGGCCAGATGACCAACGTAGGGTTGACGGCCTTGACAAAAGGGCCTTTTTGGAATGATTTTGACACCTTGCTGCTCGATACGGCCAAGATGAAGGACCTCTTGATCAACCAATATGTGGGCTCCATCCAGAATAAGGGCAAATATCCACCTTCCAGGGAAGAATGGCATCGCATCATTAAATCCGTACAACAATTCGTGATGGAACATTCCCGGCACCAGATTCCAGTGCTTTTTGGGATGGATGCCGTGCACGGCGCGCATTACACTGCAGGATCCACGATGTTTCCGCATCAGCTGGGTCTGGCCGCAAGCTGGAACCCTGGGCACGCGAGGATTGCAGGTGAGGTGACCGCCTACGAGATGCGCGCATCTTCACAGCCCTGGAATTTCGCACCGGTCCTGGACGTAAGCATGCAACCCCTCTGGGGGAGGATTTTTGAAACCTTCGGGGAGGACACCCACATGCACAACGTGATGGGGCGCGCCTTCATCCAGGGGCAGCAGGGAAGCTCGCTGAGCGACTCGACAAGGGTGGCGACCTGCATCAAGCATTTTGCCGGTTACGGAACACCTTTTAACGGCAAAGACCGTTCNCCAGCTCTTATTCCCGAACATTACCTGCGGCAATATTACATCGAGCCGTTCAGGCACGCGATTGAGGAAGGCGCCATCACGGCCATGCTTAACTCGGGCACGGTCAATGGGGTTCCCGGTCATGCAGACCATTTCCTCATTACGGATATTCTGAAGGGAGAATTGGGGTTGAAGGGCTTTGTCATTTCCGACTGGGAGGATGTTGGCCGCCTGGCAAGCGTGCATCGTGTAGCCAAAGATGCAAAGGATGCCGCGCGCATTGCAGTGAATGCCGGTTTGGATATGAGCATGGTACCCTATGACGCCAGTTTTGCTACCGACATCGTGGAGCTGGTAAACGAAGGCAAGATTCCCATGAGCCGCATTGATGATGCGGTTCGCCGGATCTTATACGTTAAATTCAAGCTTGGACTTTTTGACAATGCCTGGCATGACCCGGCCGGCTATACCGCATTTGGCTCAGATGAATTTGCTGAAAAGAGTTATCGGGCAGCATTGGAGTCCATCACCCTGCTGAAGAACGACAATGGAACCCTTCCCATAGGAGAGGATAATCAAAGGATATTGATCACTGGCCCGACATCCGATGCCCTCACCGCTTTGAACGGTCCCTGGAGCAGGACCTGGGCCGGAGATGACCCCAGCTATGATGACCCTGGCAAAAAAACCCTACTCGAAGCCCTGCAGGATGCCTTTGGTGATGCGCAAATTTTGCATACTCCCGGAACATCCTATGAGGGTGAGGTGGAAAGCGAACAGCACCTGCTGCAAAAAGCTGGCGAATCTGACCTGGTCATTGTTTGCCTGGGTGAGCGTCCGGCCACGGAAAAACCCTCGGATATCGATGAACTCGACTTGCCGCAAAATCAACTCGAGCTGGTTCAGCGCCTGCACAAAAGCGGCAAGCCAATCAT
>SL_5KL_010_SEDDRAFT_10000936_pt1 | contig 18295 bp, 21 predicted proteins | sample SodLakKL_010_SED_FD_9118 | JGI IMG/M metagenome (IMG submission 9118)
ACGNAGAACTTCACCAAATGCTTCCTCTCCGAGACTGCCGAACCTGGCCCACTCTAGCGATCTGGCGTCTTCAGGGGCAAATGGAAGAAGCCTTGGTGTGACAACCCCTTGCCGACCTCGCCACGACGCTTGCCCGTTCCTCATACTTCCTGCTAGCATATGTGGGTGAAAGGGTTCCTGGGATAGGCCATAGTGAAACGCCGAACAGTACGGCGTTGGCGTAAGCTCTGTGCCGAGCGGGAGGACGGATGCCCAACAGAAGAACAAACGACTCCAATTCTAACAGTAACTCGGCAACTGTGGGTTTCGAGGACAAACTCTGGGCCGCCGCCGACAAGCTGCGCGGCAACATGGACGCCGCCGAGTACAAGCACGTGGTGCTGGGCCTAATTTTCTCAAGTACATTTCCGACGCCTTCGAGGAACACCGCGCGGAGTTGGAAGCCGAGCGATCCCAAGGCGCAGACCCAGAAGATCCAGACGAGTACCGGGCCGTGAACGTGTTCTGGGTCCCCCGGGAAGCGCGCTGGTCTCATCTCAAGGCCAACGCCCGCCAGTCCAACATCGGTCAACTCGTCGATGATGCCATGGCCAGCATCGAGCGGGACAACCCGGCCCTCAAGGGTGTGCTCCCCAAGGACTATGCGCGTCCTGCGCTGGATAAGCAGCGGCTCGGTCAGCTGATCGACCTCATCACTAACATCCAGCTAGCAGACGAAGACTCCCGCTCCAGGGATGTCCTGGGCCGCGTCTACGAGTACTTCCTCGCCCAGTGCGCATTAGCGGAGGGACGCAAGGGGGGAGAGTTCTTGACCCCTCGCACCGTTCTCAACCTGCTGGTAGAGATGGTCGAGCCCTATCGCGGGCGTGCATATGACCCGTGCTGCGGATCAGGTGGGATGTTCGTGCAGTCCATGAGGCTCATCGAAGCTCGCAGCACCGGCAACGACGATACAGGTGACGTCCTCCAGCCACTCCCGTTGGCCTTATCTGCTCTTGACCAGCCGGCATTTGGAAGGCTTCCGAGGAGTTGCCGTCGGCAAGGCGAACACCATGGGGCACATCAGGCGAACCCAACTGAGCGAAGCAACGATCCTCGTTCCAGGAGCAGAGCTGCTCGGGAAGATGACGCAACCCATATCTCCGATCATCGAAAGGCAGATCGAGTGTCAGCTCGAATCTACGGTACTCCAAGAGATTCGGGTTGCGCTGCTTCGGTATCCCTTATCAGGCAACGACTTCCACCCAGGAATAGATGGCCATGATTGGGCAAGAGGGGAGGAAGGCCTTCGTACAAGCCTGGATTGAGGCACAGAATGAAGGAACACTCTGGCTGTGCGATCGTAGAAGCCGTCGCCAGGTTCACTGCCAAAGACGAACTGGACGAGGCCAAACTCGTGGCGGCTCTGAGGGAGATAAGCAAGTCCAAGAGCAAGGCAGACCCATGACGAGTTCCTTGAAGCGGCTTGTCATCTCCGGTTTCCGCGGTATTCCCCAGAGCCTTGAGTTCGACTTCTGTGCCGGTGGGAAGCCGAAGTCAATTCGCACCCTGTGCAAGACCTGACTGCTCCTTCACATCTGGGTGCGCATGACCTGCTCCAGGCTGAAGGACAGCATTAGGCATCCTTCAGAACACCGGTCTCTACAAGTCGGGAGAAGACCTTCCTGGCTTCGCTGGCAGGGGCACCATTTACCCGAATGCCGATCTCAATGTTGCTTCGAAGGCCGTGAAACGTGAAGTTAGCCGATGTAACGAGCAAATCGCTCGCGTCGACGAGTAGGCACTTTGCATGCATTGAGGTAAACGGTGCGCCCCCGGCGCGCACTCGGTCGTGGAATGTCTTAGGCAGAGGAATGGGCGCAGGCCAGGACTGAAAGACACGTTCAGCGGCTCCACGTCCCCGATCACATATCATGATGACGTTCGCGCCACGCCCAGCTGCTGCCGCCAACAAACCTATCAGTTCCTGATCGGTCAGCTCATAACCCAGAAGGAGTATCTCCGTTGTAGCTTCTTCAATCATCCCCCGAATCACACTCTCGGTGGGACGCGCAGCCCCCGGGAAATCGAAAGGCAGAGTGCAACCAACTCGGCGTCCAGCAGTCTCGGCTGCGTCTCCTCGTACTGGATCCGCAGCGCTTGAAGGCAGAGCCGCACCACATGTGCCGGATCCATCGATCGCGTGTTCTCGAGTACGCTTGCACATTCGGGTGTCTCGAGCAGGCCACTCCGCTCGAGAGGACTGAACAGGTCTAGCCCTGCGCGACCACGCAACTGCGCTTCGAGTTCTACCAGATCACGTGCAAGTCCCACTACCGTCAGCTCCGGAGTTCACGGAGGTAATCATCGAAGTATCCGAGTCCCGGCTGCTTTGGAGTCCCGACCAACAGTGCTCGATCGAGAAACACATTGAACTCCTCGCAGGATGTCTCGGCAGCAAGTAGACACGCATGACATGCTGCGCCGTTTGCTGGCTCAGAACGCGACTGCACACCCTCGATGCATAGGGGATCAGACGAACACCACGCCATCGACGACAGCGCGTCCTCAAAGACCCGGCCGATGTTTGCGGTCTCACCCTGCCGGGCGAGCCCTCCCAGAGTACCGTCAGCGTCAGGCGATGAGGTGAACACGAGCAACCCAGCCATGTCGCAGTTAGGGCCGATGTCTACGTAGAGACGCTCGCGCAGAGACGCGCTGCTGTAGCCACAACTAAGCGATAGCTGACGAATGAGCGCATGCGCGAGGCTATGAACCAAGAGTAACCTTGGCGTCACCAGCTTCGGTGGTGGACCAGGTCGTCCCCGTTCATGCCACGCCTGCTCGTAGGCATTTCGGAGAGCAGTGACATGGTCAACCACAGCCCTCCTACTCTCCCAACTCTGAACTCGTTCGAGCTGTAGCTCGATGAAGATGCCCTCGCCATGGTTCTCCACAGCGGGCAGCCAGTTCAGCTTGTTAAGAGAGATCTTGGCGATGCGATCTTCATCACTAGCGGCTGGCGGGAATACACGGGTGAAGCCACGCAGAACCCTGACCTCCCGCAGACGAGTTGCGCGTGTCACTGACTTGACCCAGGCTGCAAGCTCAGGTGGCGCCACAGCGGGACGGATTTCAAACTCGGTGTTCTCCCCAAATGGTTGCGTGTGCTGCACAAACTGCTGGTACTCTTCCCAGCGGAGGTTTCGGTCTGGGGAGCGGAGGCGCGCGATGCGGTCCTCGATCGTGGCAGTCAGTTCATCTTCTCGCGTGTCCGTGATGTCAGCAAGCCGCATCGCCCGGACAAGCTGTCTTCTAGAATCCTCGTCGGGAGCCTGCTCAAGGATTGACCAGCGCGTACCGATCTTCTTCTGAAGATCGTCGGACCAGGGGGGGATGTCGAGCGCAGACTCTATAACGGAGAAATAGAGATTGGAGGCTCCACGCTGAACAACGCGCGGTGGGGCTCTGCAAGGCTCGTCGGCATCTATCCCAAGCCAGGGCCGACGGCCCTGGCACTGGCCTAGGATGGAATCGGGGCTGAAGCACCCCTCCATCGACCGTGAGGCGCCACATCCAAGACAGGAGAGAATGAGACCCGCCAGGCCTGCAGTAGCGCTGCCCTCGAGCTTGAGTTCTCTCTTAAGACCAGGCAGCGGACAGTTCTCTCGGTGTTTAACCCAACGGTCCCAAGGGAACTCATCGAGGTGTCCACGTTCGCAGATGACTATGAACCGCACCGGAACAACGTGGACGCGGTTACGGCCTCCTGCTTTATCGGAGCAGTCTGCGCAATAGAGCGCGGGGTCACCAGCATCCTCTGCCCAATCGCGCGCCTGCCGAATGAGGTGGCAGTATGGGCACTGAAGCCAGCGTGGGAACCGTACACCAACAAGCCTGCCCACGCCTTTTCGGTACTCGCCGGGTGCAACCTGAGGAGCAACAGGTGGCAACCGGAAGCCATCAACACCGAGCTGTCTTTGTAGGCGTGGCTCAGCGACCGTCTGTGGGTGTCCTAGCCCGGGAGGAGAGGCCCAGCGGTCCCACTCTTCGAGACCAGCGGCAACGACTGAGATTCCAGCGCCGCCGTAACCGCCTGCGCGGAAATCGATTATCGCGCCTGGGCCATAGCTCGTGATGATCTGGCTACGTCGGATGTCCCCCAGATCGTTCCGCATCTCAGTCTCCTTCCGCTCTAAGGTAGTGCCGCAGCACAAAAGGTACACCTGGCTCCACCGCTCGCATCGAGTTGGGCGTTGGCCACACGGACCGTCGCGTGCCTTCAGCATCAAGATTGCTGTCAATATCAGCCTTGGCCGCGTGCTGTTCTGCCGATATCAGCAGACTTGGACGTTTGTTGTAGTCATCCCAGTAGGTCTGCAAATCAGGCCGGCTCGCCCACTGTGCGATGAGGTGCCTTAGCTTCTGGGAGACGATGGCTCGTTCTGCTGGATCTACTCTAGCAGCTCTTGCCTCGATCGCTGAGGCGATACTCTCAACTTCAGCTCGACGGATGTCATCGAGAACCGGACGGCGATCCATTCCAGGAACGAAGTGGCGCGCCAACGCAACGAGCACAGCGTGGAGTGCTTTGTCTTGCGCTCGTGGTGCGAAGGGAGTGACGCTAGCGGCTTCAACATCGCGGTACAGGGAGCGGTTCCAGGTCTCGAACGACTCGAAGTGAGATCGATCGCGAGCGCGCATGCTGTTGTACATAGTGATGACAAGCCCAGGGACATTACCCCTTCCTACACGGCTGGTAGCCTGGATATACTCCGAGAGTGTCTTAGGCTGTGCGTTCACGAGCATGAGTCCAAGCCGAGGAATGTCCATGCCGACCGAGATCATGTTCGAGGCCACGAGTTGGTCAATCGCCTCTGGGTCAGTGGCCGGTCTGTTAAGCCGCTCAAGGACATTGGGAATCTCGTGGGACGGAACACGGCTCGTGAGTTCTTTGGGAGCCTCGACCCGCCTAGGTTGCTCTCCACGACGAACAGCGAACTGCCTGATAGACACTGGAACGTCATCCTGCATAAGGACAAGTGCCCGCCCGAGTTCCCGCAATGAGTTGAAGTAGGTAACAAGTGTCCAGTAGGGATCCCGCTCCTCAGGAGAGCCACCTGGCGTCGTAGCTGATTGCAGAAGCGACGAGACGAGTGCCTGCAGCATGAAGGTCGCGGATCGACCTGCCGTGGTCAGACCCATGTACAGTCGGCCAGGGCTGTTTGCATCAGTTACCGCAAACCCCGAATTACCGGCATCCAGTCCGGGTGAAGGGAACTGGTACGTATCGCGATCGAACAGCGCTCGTATTTGCTCCTTGGCTTGGCGAATTGTGGCGGTCGAGCCGATGAGTTTCGGTCGCACCGAATCAACGCGGCACAGCTCATCGATAGCCACCTCATACAACCCAGCCATCGATCCAAGTGGTCCCGAGATCAAGTGTAGCTCGTCTTGGATGATCAGATCAGGGGGCGAATGTGTGTTGCCGCGTCCAAAAAACACACCCGTGGCTGGCTTACGAACGATCTGTGCAAACTTATCAACCGTGCCGATGAGCAGCGATGGCACATGCCGATATACTTCCTCATCTATCGTCCATACAGGTAAGCGAGATCCGCTACGTGCAAGGTCACAGGTGCTCGGATCCGATGTGCACTCGACAGTGCTTTCACTGGGCGAGAACCTCCAGCCGAGCTTTCCCCCACAGCATGGGCAGGCAGTAAGCTGCTTAGGAGTGCTTGGATCCCCCGGCGGTCGATTGAGCGCATCCTTGAGCTTGAGTGGGGTAGCTGCTCCGCCTACCCAGAGCCCAATGCCTATCGGTGCCTTGCCGAGATTGGGAAGCTCGCTTTCCCCGTGCGAACTGCGGCGTCGGAGGAGTTCGCACGAAAGGATCATGGCGGCCGCTCGCTGAAATTGCTGGACCGTTAGTAGACGGAGCGTATATCTCATGAGCACGGCAACCCCGCTGCCGTCATCTGTATAGGTGGCCCTTAGACGGCGCAAGAGGATGACGAAGGCCGCAAGTGCTAGATAGGCCTCGGTCTTGCCGCCGCCCGTTGGAAACCACAGAAGGTCCATGACATCGCGCTCTTCGTGGGTACGCTCGGCAAGCGATGGAATGACGAGCAGTTGGAAGGCAAGCTGAAACGGTCGCCAATTGAGCTGTTCGCCTCCCCGGGACCAGCCAAACTGTGTTGCCATCGCGGATTGACCAAGCTGGAACGCTGCGCGTACGTCTTGATCAGTCCGAATCGACGTGATACCGTCCATCATCCGCTGCGCGCCGAGCTGACAGCGCTCGATGTGCTTCTGTGCTTGGGCCTGGAACTCCACAGGCAAGCCGGTAATACGTGCACTCTCGTGGGCAATCCACTGTTCATACGCGGCAACGAGCTGCTCTAGCCCTCTGGCGAGGTCGGATGCCGATGCGTCTGCGAGCCACCGGGCTTCGAGCGGACGTTGAGCACCGCTTGGCTGATGGAGTTCGTCAAAGACCGCGTCTCCGTAGTCCGACACTTGTGGCACTTCGACTGTAGGCACCCAATCAATCCTGAGCTTAACGATTCCCTCATCACCCGAAATCTCGCGTGCGGAGCAGGTATGCCCCACGACATACTCCTGTACGTCGCGATAGATAAGCGCAGCCGTTCGGCTATCCTCGTCCGTCTGTGCTCGACGGGATGGCCGCGGTGCGAAGCGGCAGTTGTTGCACGGCGCAACTTGAAGGTCGACCTGGAAGAAGTGTTGCTCCTCGTCGAAGGCGGACGAGTTCCCACGGGAACGCTGATTTGCCACAGCTAGCGTGACAGTTTGAACCCCAGCATGTGGGGTTACGAGCGAATACAGCTCCAGGCCGTCGATCCCGTGGTCTGCGAGTCCGAACCTCTTCTCGCCAGGATGCACCTCCAGGTCTACGACAGCGCTTAGAGGCACACGGCGCCAGCGCTCATGCACTCGGTCCGGTGGAGCACCTTCAACCTCATTGCCATCATCATCGATGGTGAACCTCTTGTACACAGCGCACGCAACCTGAACACGGATCACTGGATGGCTGACGTCTTCGCCGGACTCAACTGCAAATGACAAGCCTGCAGTAGATGGTTTGAGAACAGCATGAAGCGATACGCTGGCCTGCTCTGGCTCAGAGGCTGTATCCTCGGGGATGTTCACTGGCAGGCCCCCGTCCTCGTCCTCCTCAGGCTGAATCCGCGTATCGCGCGGATACAGGATCGCAGTGCTATACCGCTGCGTCGGCCGATCGGAGAGAACCTCGTTCGTCTCCAGTGGTCCGACTAGGTCTTGGATCAACCGCGCCACTATCTGCTCGCGGAAAAGCGGTGTACTCATCGCGAATACCGAGACCTCCTTCGGGAAAAGAACTGTATCATTGGAAAGCCCTTGACCACCGGTGCCAGTGCGAGAGCGCTTTGGCTGAAGGGTGTACGTACCGCGCCACGTTCGTGCTCATCCAACCCGACTGTGCCTACCGCTATGAGATACAGATGCTCGATTGCTGTCGCCGGCTTCAAGCAGCCTCCCGTGTCAATCTTACTCCATAGTTCCCGAAGCTCTCCTTGGAACGCAGCACTCATCTGCCCAATGTCGCTTACCCGAGTCCCACCATCGGGGCCTTCGTGCTCCAGGGTCAACCGAAGCGAGTATCCCTCTTCGGGGACGGCCAGCGCCTCCACCTGAACAGGTTGGTCTGCATGCGCAGCCAAGATGTGTTGGATCCCCAGCGTGTTCGACCAGCCAAGATGAGCAAGCTTGTCGATATCCCCATCTCGGCCAACTTCAAACTGCGCCTTTGTTTCACCCAACCTCCGGTAAATTCTACTCGATCTGAGGTAACCTACACGGGTTGGGGATTTCCCAGCGGTCACAAGCATCTTGCGTGCGCGCGTAACGCCGACATAGTAGACACGTCCTTCCTCAAAGATCGCCGCTGTATCCGTGCTATCCTCCACTGCGTTTTCGCCATTTGTGTACAACGGAATCATGAGAAAGACTGTATCGGCCTCTCGTCCCTTCGAAGCATGGATAGTCCCAAGGATCGGTCCGGCTGACCCGAGTTCCGGGTAGCACAGCTCGACAGGGGGGCGTGAGCGAGCAACGACGTTACGTAGGTGGACAAGATCGACACTCTGTGACCGGGACCCTGCCGCTAGGCGATGGAGCAGTCCCCAGCAGGCCTCGCGGTCTTCTCCGAGAAACGGAGTTGAGCATACTGACGCACGATACTCCCACAGCTCATCAAATTCCTCTCGACTCAGGATCGCTTTCACCGTCTCGCCCAGTAGCCAACCGAGCCAGGGTCGAACGACAATGGGCAAGCCAGACATGCGAAGTCTATGCTTGACTCTAGCTGCCGAGCAGTATGAAGATGCAACCAGCGCCTCGGCACGGCGACGAAACAAGACGAGCATCGATCCATCGAATGGACGGTCCAGGAAGTCCACCAAGCTGTCGAACGACTTCACGCTGAAGTCCTGTCTGCTCATGTCACGAATGGTCTTCTGCACTCGCGCAAGGTACCCCTGGCTCTGCTCAGAGAGTTCGATCTCCGTTCGTGTGCGGACAAAGAGATCAAGAAGGGTATCATCCTTAACCCGGTGATTGTTCTTAAGATCGCGTTTCAGGAACGGACGTGGGCAATCAGCGGGGAGTCGTTCTAGCAGAGACACCCCGGACTCGTTGACGTCCTTGTGGTCTGTGGTGAACCCATAGATGGCCTGCACGGGGTCAGCAAAGATGGTGACGCCGCATGTGTGGGACAGGGATCTCAGCATCTCGACAACGAGTTCGACGCGTAGCCCGACCACGTCCTGTGCCTCATCGATGATGAGGTGTTCAATGAGCCCCATGAAGTCCAGCAGAAGGGGGTCCCTGCTTCGAAACAGTTCGACGGTGCGTTGTATGCTTAGATCGTAGTCGCCGTCTCGCATCAGATTGGGGAGTGGTTCATCGTCGAAGCCGACCCGGAGACTCCAAGCATGAGAGTCAATCGTAGAGATCCGTACACCACGGGCCCTATCTCCCGCGGTTGAATAGGAGACAATGCGGTCGCGGAGTTCGGCGACTGCGGTACGCGTGAAACTCACTACAAGGATTCGTGAGGCTGGAACTCCTTCATCAACCAGGTCGGCCACCCTTCGGCAAGCGACGGCCGATTTTCCGGCACCAGGGCCTGCGATTACGAGCTGCCAACTGGCCCTATCTTCGAGGATCACCTCAAGCTGCTCGAGATCCCAGTCCGGTTCAGCTATGCCGTCAGAACCCATCGGGTTGACCTCCTTGGCTTTCCTCCGCGGATGGCAGGCCGAAAACCGTGCGTTTGATGGCAACACACTGAAGGCAGCGCGTACACAGAACCTACCTCCCTTCTCTTGGTTCCCGCTCGCGCCGCCTGGCACCGGGTCCTAAGCCTGTGCCAGGATGATCGCGATGGCGGCCTCGCAGACTGAGGTAATGCTTTGGCACCGCTATAGGACGCTCTGGAGGTGGGCAGTCAGAGCGCCTGGGAGGGACGAGTCGGACAGCACACTCAACCCTCTCGTCAAAGAATTGCCGACGGATCTCCAGTCCCAACAGCTCTCCGATCGCGCTGGGCACGGCGTTTCCAACCTGACGGCACGCTGATCGCCGAGTTCCCAAGATCTCATAACCTTCGGGGAAGGTCTGCAATCGGCTTAGTTCTTCTGTGGAAAGCAGCCGACTTCGCCAGTGAAATGGGCCAGTAGCCGGGCCAGGCTCTGCTTGGATTGTCCATGAGGGTCGGTTCTTAGCGAGCTTGAGCAGGAATGTCCAATAACGCGTCCTCCAGCCAAAGAGCGGCTCACTCCCCTTCTGCTTGTTGCGCGGCGTATGCCACAGATAGTTGTGACCCTCAGGGATGGTCGGCAGAAGCCCGGCCCAACGACCGGTCGGGTCTAGTTCGGGGGACCACGTTTCGCGATCCAGGTGGCCTATCGCGTCCCAAGCTGTTCGAAAAGGCTCAAGCCCGTTAGTCTGCCCGTGGGTTGGCGACGGGGGAGCGATGCTGCGCCCTTCGATATGTGCCAGAAGGAAGACGCGGTCACGGATCTGCGGAACACCGTACCCTGCAGAGTTCAGATGGATGCACTGAAGCACATAACTTGTTCCGTGGCGCCGATTGATGGCAGCGAGGTCACTCTCCAACTCCCTAATGCCCTCGTCCTTGTTCTTATACGTAAGCCCAGTGACGTTCTCGAGCAGCATGACTTTAGGAAGTGTCAAATCAGCCACCCGCATATACGCACTCAGCGTCTGTGCTCGTGGATCTTGCACGCGACCGGTGCTACCGTTTGACCAGTACGCAGACTTCGAGAAGGGCTGACATGGCGGCCCGCCCGCAAGTAGCCAGAGGTCTCGTGGCTTCAGCTGAGCTTGCCGCAGAATCTCGTCGGACTCAAGCGCGTGCACATCTCCAGGGTCAGAGAGTCGCCAATGAGGGCGATTCTGTCTTAGAGTTGAACGTGAATCCTCATCCATCTCGACGCAAAGGACATGCTGGAATCCTGCCGCTTCAAGACCGAGATCCAACCCACCAGCTCCTGTAAACAGCGAGAGGACTGTTCTGTCAGCGATCACTGGAGTCATAGTCCGATCTAAGTCTCCCTACTGATGCGCTGCATCCAGGCAGCTCTGCCGCTGGACGCTTGGAGCGCCCTATACCTCCAACGCTTGTCGCCCCTGAGACTGCTGTCCACCCAGTCGCTCACGTTGGATAGAGGGCTAGCTAGGGTGAAATCCGTCCCGAGATCGGGGGACTGGTCACCGAAGATGGTGTGGCGGCAGGCCACGTGCCCTCTGGCTTTGTAGCGGGCCCTGCCCCCACTCCCTTCGGGAGTGTTCCAGCCTTTCCTCTTCAAGCGCGCCATCTTTCCTCCCGCATGTTGCTCTTGTTCGGATTCCCGCATCTCTGTTCAGCCGCGCTACTATGGAAGCGTATGCCCAACTATGTCCTCCACCAATGGTAGCAGGTGGCAGTCGCTATAGGCAATACTGTTTACAGTAAAGGCTAAGAGTCACTTGCAGGATTGGCATGAACGCCGCCCCTTCCATCTCAGGGCCCAGGTGCTACCTGCTGAAGTGGGCGCCGCTCACAGCCACTTGACAATCTATGGGGCAGGCAGACGCGCGACTCCCAAAGCATTACTGCCCGCTTTGGTCCGCTCTGCGAGCGTTGCCAACACTGGTGACGGCCAACACGCTTTCCGCAGCTGGCGAGGCACTCTGTGGAGCTTTCAACATGAACTACGCTTGCCCTCACTGCAAGATGGAAACAACTGCGTGGCCCCCATCCGACACGCCCTTCGACACCATGTCGAACAGTGGCACCCATTCCTGCAGCGACAGTACGGGATCCAAGGACTGTCTTGACAATGGCATGCACGAACGGACGAGCCCCGCCTGAACCGCCCCGGACTCGTCTCCCAACCGGCCCATGGGCGACCGCCGTCTCCTACACCACTGGCTGGGCCGGGCCTAGATGTCACGGTTGGAGACCTGTGGGCGGCGTTTGGTAGCATTGAATGTGAATGGCCGCGGTGAATCTTTGATGCGTCAGCAGGAGTCTGTTCGACTGGTGACCGGTCGTGTCAGTCAGCGCCGGTTTAGAAGTGACCCATGGAGTTGTGCCGGCCATGCGCAGCTCAGCATAGGTGGGGCAACCCCACCGCTAGGGGCGTGCACCCCTGGAAACAGGCCGTGAGATAGTGGAGAATCGGGGAGGTGAGAGAGTAAGGAGGAAAGCATGAAGACTAGTCGGTTTAGTGAGGAGCAGGTGGTAGGGATTCTAGCGGAGGCTGATCGAGGAGAAAGGACGATTGGTGACGTATGTCGAGCGCACGGGATCTCCGAAGCCACGTTCTATAGCTGGCGTAAGCGCTTCCGCGGGATGGGGGTAGAGGAAGTGCGCGAGTACCGGCAGCTCAAGCAGGAGAACGCGCGACTGAAGAAGATGGTTGCCGATCGGGACCTCGAGATCGAGGCCATGAGGGAAGTGATACGAAAAAAACTGTGACGCCGCGGGCGCGACGCAACTGTGTCAGGGAGCTAACCAAGTTGCGGGTGTCGGAGCGGCGTAGCTGCGAGCTGGTGGGGCTATCGCGCTCTGTCTACCAGTACCAGCTCCAGGAGCGGGAAGGGGACGAAGAGCTGAAGGCTCGGCTCGTGGCCATCGCTCAGGAGCAACCGCATGCCGGCTACCGGACGGCATGGGCTGTGCTACGCCGGGAGGGGATGGGGATCAACCACAAGAAGGTGCAGCGCCTGTGGCGGGAGGCAGAGCTGGGACAACCCCAAAAGCGCAAGCGACAGCGCCGGCTGGGTGAAGGGGTACCGGTGAGGGCAACGCACACCGATCATGTGTGGACGTACGACTTCATCCATGACCGGACGGAACGCGGAACGGCGCTCAGGATGTTGACGGTGGAAGATGAGCACACCCGGGAGGGGCTGGCGGTGGAGGTGGGGACTTCCTTGCCCGCCCGGAAGGTGAAGGCGGTGTTGGCACAGCTTTTTACCCAGCGCCGGCCGCCAGAGTACCTGCGGAGCGACAACGGGCCAGAGTTCATCGCCCAGGAGCTCATGGACTGGCTCACGGAGAAGGGGGTACGGACGCACCACATCGAGCCGGGCAGTCCGTGGCAGAACGCCTACGGGGAGAGTTTCAATGCCACGCTGAGGCGGGAGTGTTTGAACCAGGAGCTGTTCCACAGTGTGCCTGATGCCAGGGCGAAGACAGGCCTATGGCAGAAGCGGTACAATCGGGAGCGGCCGCATAGCGCGCTCGGGTACAAGACGCCGGAGGAGTACCGGGATGGAGTCAGGATTCCGCTCTTGGAGAGCGGCCAGCCCTCGACGCACCAGCGGCGGCAGGAGAACCATCGGAACAGGCGGCGTGAGGCCAAGGAGCCGATTCTCTAGTTTCCGCCGGCCCTCGCCCAGGGGGCAGGCCATCAGCCACCGCCGCTCCGCCCAGACACATCAGAGCCAGCCCTACAACGGCCAGCGCCCCTACCATCCATCGTCTTGAACTAGACATCAACCCTCCTTTTCAGCTGCGCTCCACGCACTGCGAGTCCGGTAGCATCCATGCCAGTGCACCATAACCTGTGTTGCGTCCTCTACCCTACCACCTCCTCGAACACCCGGAGGAAATTCCCTCCAAGTATTCCGGCTACTTGATCGTCACTGTAACCCCTCTCGACCAAAGAGCGGGTTAGGTTGATGAACTGGTAGACACTCCGAAGCTCAGGGATGAGGTGCCTGTTTCTCTGTTCCCACGTTGGATATGAGTCGGGCGGGAAGTCGGAGTTGAGATACTGTCTCAGGGTACGACCTTCTCCTCGATCAAGCCCAAACCCTACATTTGCAACCCCTTTCAGATCAGCAACGTGGTCCACGTGCACAATCACCTCGCGCAATGACGGCGTCCTGTCGCGATCTTCCGAGATCATTGATCCAAAAGCAGCAACCCCAATATATCCGTTGCGCTGGATCAGTTCGGCTATTAGCTGGTCATCTATATTGCGAGGGTTGTCGACCAGTGCACGACAATTAGAGTGACTGAAGATGACCGGTTTCGTGGAGATTGATAGTACATCCCGAGCCGTTTGCGCGCTGGCGTGAGAAAGGTCAACGAGGATTCCCATAGTATTCATACGTTCTACCAGCTTCGCACCCCAATCGCTTAGTCCTCCATCTCTCCCTTCCAGACAGCCGTCCCCAGCTAAACCTCGCTTATTGTACGTGAGCTGCATGACACGAATACCAAGTTCATATATGACCTCAAGCATATCGAGTTCGTGGTTCAAGATGCTGCTGTTCTGTAGACCGTATATCACAGCAACCTTACCATTGTTCATAGCCTGGTTGATCTCATCTACTGATGTTACGCGCGCTAGCTGGTCGCTGTACAGATGTACTTTGCTGAACCAATGAGACAACTGCGGTGCGCTCTGCGAATAGTCACCGTGGGCTGCTAACGTCTTCACAATCACGTCTACCCCTGAAGGCTTCAGCCGGTTCATAACATAGTCATCATCCCACTCCGCAGTGTTACAAGTGTCGACCACAGGGTTACTCTGATGTAAGCGTTGCGCTCGGTCCTCCAGTCCAGGGGAAACGGGGATCATCTCGAAAACGCTTGGTACCGGTTCTCTAACCTCGTCTGCCGACTCAAGGGGATTTCGCACAATAGCTCAAACCTCCTACTCGTCCTTAGAATTCGCCTCATCAGAGAAGATCAGGCGGTGGACGCTCTGAGCAGTTGTCTGCTCTTCCTTTACACAACTGCGCTGAGGATCATGTTCCAGCAGACTCGTATCAACAACAGGCGTTCCTCCAACAATCCAAATAGGGAAACGAGAAACCCCGGCTCTCACCGCACCCTCCCCCTCCGTGATTCTGATGTTGCCCATTTACGAGCCTCCCCGCCTCGTCTACGCACTCCGATGCCCGTCACTCAACATGAGTCATCGCGAAATGTACATCCCTGTTGCAGAGTCGTGCTGTGGGCCTCCTTCCAAAACCGTTGGTGCTCTTGTATGGCAGCCACGCAGGCCTTCTCGTCACGCGACGCAAAAGCCTCAATCAAACTGAGATGCATGTCTGCATCCTGAATCCTGCTAACCTTAACAGCTTCGAAGTGAGCCATAATCCATGGGAGAAAGCCGTGGAATATGTCAAGGAGAACGGGGTTTTGCGATGCTGCCACGATTGCCAGATGCACTCGCATTGTATAGGGCAGCATTTCGCAGTCGCCTGCAACAGCCTCGCGCAGCTCGGCTCCTATGCCGACGATTCTGTCCATTTCCTCTTTAGTTGCCCGCGCAATTGCGAGCCGGGTCATCGTGATCTCTAGCTGCTCCCTGGCTTCCATCATCGCGCTAATGTCAGCTTCCTTGGTCAACCCTGAACGTGCTCCAGAGATGGCGGCTATCGATGGTGCGATCTGAGATACGAAGTACCCCTTGCCGGGGTGGGACTCCAGAATCTGCATAGCGACAAGCGATCGAAGCGCCTCGCGAACGGACGAGCGACCGACACGAAAGGCCCGCATCAGCTGCTTCTCTGACGGTAGCTTGTCCCCAGGTCGAAGAATGTCATCTTCAACCAGTTCGATGATACGCTCGATAGTGCCCTGCGCAAGGCCTTTTGACTGAACTGCGAGCAACTCCTGGTCGGGCCAGTTGTTCAAAGACGCCTGTCTGCTAAGCTGTTCATCAGCTGACATGGACATCTGATACTAGCGTGCGCCGTACTCACGTGTCAAGAGTTGAGTCGCATTGAAAGTGTTACCGAAGGGGGTGTCGATGCCTCATAACTCATGTTGCCGGAGGGAAGGAGGCGTGGGTGACACGAGGAGGCATCGAGGAGCTGGTGAAGACGTGGCGAGGGCGGTACGTACGCGCCTCGCGGGAGCAGAAGACGCAGATCCTAGACGAGTTTGTAGCGCTGACGGGCTACCACAGGAAGTCTGCGATCCGACTTCTTGTAAACGGCCACAAGCCCAAGAGCAGGGATCGCCGGGGGCGGCCTTCCGTCTACACGAACGAAGTCAAGGCCGCCCTGATCACGGTGTGGGGGGTGTGTGGCAAGATCTGCTCCAAGCGGCTTGTGCCGTTCCTCCCGGAGATCGTAGACGCCCTGGAGCGACACGGTGAGCTTAGGCTGACCGAGGAGACACGCCATCTTCTCCTCAAGCTGAGCCCGGCCACGATGGACCGACTGTTGACCACGCACCGCAAGCGACACGGTCGAGGCCGGTGCACAACGAAACCAGGTACGCTTCTCAGGCAGAGCATTCCCATCCGTACGTTCACCGAGTGGGACGACGCGGTACCAGGCTTTCTAGAGCTCGATCTCGTGGCGCACTGTGGGGAAACCGTGGCAGGCGAGTACCTGAACACGCTCAACGGAGTGGACATCGTGACCGCTTGGTGCGAGCCGGTGGCGCTGGCGAACAGAAGCCAGCACGCAGTGCAACAGGCAATCAACACGCTACGTCGGCGGTTACCGTTTCCCCTGTGGGGGTTGGATGTCGACAACGATGGGATGTTCATCAACCACAACCTGGCCCGTTACTGTGAGAAGGAGAAGATCACGTTCACCCGGTGCCGACCGTACAAGAAGAACGACCAGGCACACATAGAGCAGAAGAACTGGACGGCAGTGCGGCAGGTGGTGGGGTACGACCGCTACGAGTCCGAGGAGGCGCTTGCGCTTCTGGGGGCGGTCTACGAGGACCTACGCCTCTACCTGAACTTCTTCCAGCCCGTGCGTAAGGTGGTGAGTAAAGAAAGGACAGGAAGCAAGGTGCACAAGACCTTCGACCGATCCCGAACTCCCTACCGGCGTGTGCTCTCACGCCCTGAGGTGTCCGACGAGGTGAAAGCCACACTGCAAGAGACGTTCGTGTTGCTGAACCCTGTTGCCCTGCGGAAGCGGATCGACGACAATCTACGACAACTCTGGAGGCTGCCTCGGTAACCCGAGTTCTGAGTCATCGAAGAAGCCTTCGGTAACAGTTACTTCTGAGGCAACACGGCGAGTTGGAGTTGTCTCTCGCAAGATGAGCATGAAGGTCGCCCGAGTTTCTCATGGAAGTTGAGCATGGGGGATGGGGGGCGAGGCGCGTGAGTCGCAGGCTAGGAGGCGATGACCGTCATGGTGAACGACGCACGCGTGATGACGATGGAGGAACTGGCTACGTTCTTGGAGTCCAGCGATGCAGTCACCTTCAAGGGAAGATCGCGGAAAGAGAACTACGCCTGGATCGAGGGGACGCTGCGGCGGTACAAGTACACCTCACGGGCGAGGGCGGAGAAAGGTCTGCTCAGGCGATACCTGGAGAAGATGACCGGCTACTCCCAGGCCCAGCTCAGCCGCCTGATCGCCGAGTACCGGCGCACGGGCCATGTGAGGCTCCCTGAGTACCAGCGCCACCGGTTCCTCACGAAGTACAGCCGTGCGGATCAGGCGTTGCTTGCCGAGGTGGACAACGCCCACAGCCGGCTGTCTGGACCTGCGACCCAAGCCATCCTCAGGCGGGAGTACGAAGTGTACGGCCGAAATGAGTTCGCCCAGCTTAGCGAGATCTCTGTGGCACACCTCTATCGCCTGCGGAAGATGTACGCCTACCGCCAGCACTGTCTTACCGTGCACAAGACCAACCCCAAGCAGGCACATCGGCGAACGCAGGCGCCCGGACCCACAAGGAAAGCCCGGCTACCTCCAGGTGGACACGGTCCACCAAGGCGATCTGGAAGGGGAGAAGGGCGTCTACCACATCAACACGATCGACGAGGTCACCCAGTGGGAGATCCTGGGCTGCGTGGAACGGATCAACGAGCACCACCTCGTGCCTGTGCTGTTGGAGATCCTACGTCAGTACCCGTTTCGGATCCGCGGGTTTCACGCCAACAGCGGCGGGGAGTACATTAACAAGGCGGTAGCAGAGCTGTTGGACAAGTAGGACATCCGCGAAGGGTGTCACGCGGAGGCCGTCTTGGCCGCGAACCTCTGGGCAGTTGTTCAGGGAACGCCCGGGAGGTCTACCTCGACCCCGAGGAGTTCTTCCGCAAGACCTAGCTGACCACTGGACTGTCCACCGTGCTGAATCGGGTCGCGGTCAGGAGGCGGTGACCGCGGGGCTCGCCCAAGCCTGTGTGGATGGACTGGTGGGCGTCGGCCGTGGCGGAAGCCTCTCGACCTTGCAGGCCCGGTACTGCAAGCAGTCGGTGTCCCTGGAGCCCAGCGAGGACGGCGTGTGGATCATTCCCCCCGTTCATGTTGGAGGCGGCGAAGGCACCAGGTAGCCAAGAGACTGCAAGCGCCGGTAACGGTGCCGGAGAGCCGAGCGTCGGAGGCGGAACGGGAAGCGGCACAACCCACGGCGACAGTTCGCGAACGGGCAGCGCCACGAAGCCCGGGCCAAAGGCACGGTCCGCCGGTTCGTCGTCCGCGTTGACGTTCCGGTCGAGAACTGTGGCGAGCTCTTCCGCTGCTTCGTGAACCCTCTCATGCCCGGCCAGACGTTGCAAGCCGGCTACTGCTACCGCGAAACTGCACGCTTGGGGAGCTGTATCGCGTAGCGCTCACGCAAATCCATGGTGCTCTGGGTTGTGAAGGGGGCGGACCTCGAGGTCGTGGAAACGAGCGAAGTCCTTTGTGTTGGCGGTGTAGAGCGTTTTGACTCCATGGCGAAGGAGCAGGGCCGCCACTTGCGCGTCGAAGATGTGCTGGCCGTGCACATGCTCCTCTGCCACAAGCTGGCCAAGGA
>SL_5KL_010_SEDDRAFT_10000938_pt1 | contig 18286 bp, 21 predicted proteins | sample SodLakKL_010_SED_FD_9118 | JGI IMG/M metagenome (IMG submission 9118)
GCCGACGAGCCGCGATCGTGCGTCAGACGGACGGCGGCGTGGTTACGGCGGGGTGAGAATGGTCCAGATCCCGACGGCGATGAACAATGCCCCCGACGCCCAGCGAACGGCCCTTGCCAGGCCGTGCGGGACGAAATCACCAACCAACCAGGCAAGCAACACTGCCAGTGCGGTGCTGACGACAAGCGCCACGATAGCTCCGAGGAATACGGCCCCCGGGTGGCGCTGCGTTGCCAAGGCGAACACCGCCAATTGTGTCTTGTCGCCGATCTCCGCGAGGAACACCATCGAGAACGCAAGGACGATCGCTCCTAAGTCCACGGCAATATCACCGTGCCCATTGTACCCGCGCTCACGTGCTGGTCCTGGTCATATACGAGGAGGCACCTGTCTGGCGCGAAACTTGATACCCATAGCACTGGCTAAGCAGATTCGCGAGCCCCTGCTGAGCGTATTGACGGTGCTTGGCTGGGTAGACTAATGCCTGGCGATCTGAGACTGCCAGGTCGAGCCAGCGAAGGGGTGGCGCGGGGGGTGTCCAGTCCGTAATCTGTACCTCATTCCTGGACGTACCCTGAAAGGAGCATCGCTTGCGCGAGCGTATTCTCGGCGGGCCGATCCTGAAGACTATGGTGCTATTGGGGTGGCCGGTCATGGTCACCAACTCGCTCCAGGCACTCTATAACCTGGTGGATGCCTTCTGGCTGGGCCGTGTTTCCACCGAGGCGGTGTCAGCGCCGAGCATGGCCTGGCCGGTGCTGTTCCTGACGATGTCGGTGGCCATCGGGTTCCAGTTTGCCGGAATCGCTCTGGTGGCCCAGCATACGGGCGCCGGCGAGCGCGAGCGTGCCGATGAGGCGGGAACGCAGCTCTATTCGTTCCTGTTTTTGGTAGCCGTTGCCCTCGGGGCGCTCGGCTATGGCCTCGCCCCGCTGGTACTGCGGGCGATGAACACCCCAACGGACGTTTTGCCGCTGGCCGTTTCCTACCTACGCATTGTTACGGCTGGCATGCCGCTTATGTACGGCTCGTTTGCCTTTATGGGCCTCCTTATGGGCATAGGCGACACGCGGACGCCGATGTACTTGATCGGGGGTTCGGTGCTCTTGAACGCGGTGTTCGACCCCGTGCTCATCTTTGGCTGGGGGCCGTTCCCCGAGATGGGGGTTGCCGGCGCGGCCTGGGCCACGGTGATCACCCGCGGGCTGGCTGCGGGCATTGGATTCTGGATGCTCGCCCGCGGGCGCGTTGGCATCCACTTGCGGGCACGCTATGCGATGCCCCGACTGCGGTGGATCCACCAGATCGTACGCGTGGGCTTGCCCAACGTAATCGACCAGGCAGGAACGTCGCTTGGGTTTGTCATTCTGATGAGCTTGGTGGCGGGATTTGGCACGGTCGCCGTGGCCGCCTACGGTGTCGGGAACCGGCTGACAAATCTGCTAAACGTGGCCATCATGGGGGCCACCTCGTCCCTCCTTACGATGGTGGGCCAGAACCTGGGAGCTGACCAAGTCGACCGTGCCGAGCTGATCGCCAAGCGCGGGATTCGGGCCACCATGCTTGCGCTGTTTGGGCTGGCGGGGTTGACCGTGTTGCTGCGGGTGCCGCTGTACCGGCTGTTCGTGCCGGACCCGGAGGTCGTGGCTATGGGAAGCCAGTTCCTGCTCATCTTCGGATTCTCGGTCCCGTTCTTTGGGCTGTTTGCTGGCGCCAGCGCTGTGTTTCGCGGGTCGGGACATACGATTCCGCCGATGGTCTTCTCGCTGATCAGGCTGTGGGCCCTGCGGCTTCTGCTTTCGTGGTCGCTTGCCTACCCATTGGGTCTTGCTACCACCGGTCTGTGGACGGGAATGGCCTTGAGCAATGTTGTGGCTGCCCTGGGGCTCTACGGGTGGCTCCTGCGGGGCACCTGGAAGCGCAAGGTGATCAAGGAACAGGCAAATCTGGAGACGGCGGCCGCTGCCGCACCCCGCGGCTCTCCCGAGCGCTAGCCCGGGGCGTACCTCTGGCCGGTTCCATCACTTTTGGAGCAAAGGACGCTCATACCAAATGTAGCACAAGAGCCTCAGCACCGGGATCCAAGCCCCCAGGAGGAGGATGAACACGCCCCGGCCTACATTGCCTAGGCCCAACAGCAGCCCTCCCCCTGTGACTCCGACGATGCCGCTCATCCACGCAGAGAAGTTGCCCCACCCGTGGTTGATCGGGGTGCCCCCGGTAAGGAAGTGGTGTCCGGTACGTTGTTGTTCTTGCGCGTAGCAGGAAGCGTGGTAGGGAAGCAACTTGAGCCCCAGGATGGCTACGACCATCAGATCTTCGACGGACAGTACCGGCTCGATGCATCGCTGACAGATCGGTCCGGGACGCTGTAGGTCACTCCTTCGTTCGGGACTGGATGCTCATCCCCTCCTGTCGATCGGTGCTCCTGTAAGCGCGACGGGTTCGCGTCCATGTTAGCAGGGGAGCTGTAGTGCGACTAGTGTCGTCTGGAACAGTGGATGAGCTCACCTCGGGCGCACTGGCGACCGTGGGGAGTCCCTCGGCGAGGAGGCGTATGCTCAGCGCGCGAGTCGGAAGCCGTCCGGGAAATAGTCCGCCCGGTGAATGCGGATGCTCTCGTCGCCCTCGCCCATGTGAAGGCCGAGGAACTCGCGGCCCCTTGCAAACAGCATGGCATCGCCCACGTCGCTTCTGACCAAGTATAGGTCAACAGTCAGTTCCCTGTCCCCGGCGAAGATGCGCTGCTCACCCTGGTGTTCTATTCGTATCACCGGAAGAGAATCTGCTGGCTCGGCCTCTTCAGAGGCGTTCCGGCCGAGCATGAGGACCGGGTACTCCGCTGCGCCGTCGGGGTGGCCCGCGACCAACGCCGGGAGCATTGTGTAGGAACTGAACATCCCCAGCATAAGCGCTGGACCTGGATCGACCGGGGTTTCACGCTGCTCGTCGTCCGCAGTGATCACCGCCCGCTGGCCGTCGATATGGGCGCTTGTGGAGAATGACCTGCCCAAGGGTACGTTCATGTCCAGGGAGTAGCTGCTGGCGCGCAGTGTGGAATCCAGAACCGTCTCTTGTGTGAACCGAGCACGCACGTTCACCAGCACCACCCGGACGGAGAAATAGCCTTCGGAACTCAGCGTCACGCCATCGGGACCGATCTCCAGCTGATAAGTCTCCCGACCCAGGTCCCTGCCGCCGGACGAGAAGGCAAGCGTTCCGCTGGTGTCGAAAGGAGACAGCGGCGAGAATGCCGGTGTGGGGTCCTCCTCTACAGGCGGGTCCTCCTCGGGCTCCGGGGGATCCACGGGGACCTCTTCCTCCTCGACGTCCGGCGGGGCCAACTCCGGGGGTGCAGGCGCCTCATCGGTCTCCTCGGGGGGCGCGGGCGTCAGCCAGTCTTCGGGGATGTCCCTGACAGCCACGGGCTCATCCTCAGGGGCCGGGGGAGATGTAATCCAGATGGCCAGCGTGCCTCCGCCCAGCGCGAGCACCAGGACCCCTATTGGAATCCCCACAAGCAGCACCCACCTTCGTCGCCTGGTCATCATCACCTACCCGTACCTTAGAGCCTCCCGCACACACGGGCCACTAGAGAGGGGCATCTCCCCCGCGACTACAGGGTTTGACAGGCCTCCACGGAAAGCCAGAACAGTTTCTCGCGCACCGACGCGCGGTCGCTTCCGTGCCGGGGATCCCACACGGCGCCGCTCACATCATCGCCGCCATAGAGCAGAACGCCCAGAGGTACACCGCGGAAGGCAGCCACAGAAAGGAGTGACGCCGCCTCCATCTCCACGATGAGACACCCTTCGGCTCGGCGACGGTCAACGCGAGCGCGCGTCTCGCGGAAGATGGCATCCGTGGTCCAAGCCTTACCCACAACGTGGGGGACGTTTCGCGTGTTCAGCACACGGCTCAGCGCATCTGTGACTGCAGGCTCCACACGAACCTCACGATCTGGTGCAAGGTAGTGGTAGGAGGTTCCTTCGTCACGCAACGCGGAGTCCACAACCAAAACGCGGTTTCCCAGCTCTTGGGAATCCAGGATCCCACCTCCCCCGCAGGCAACGAAAGTCCGGCAGCCCACGGCGACCAGCTCCTCGAAGAGCGCAGCGACCATCGGGCCTCCGAGGCCGGGATGGAAAAGAGCTACTTCGTCGCCGTCCACGGGAACCCTGTACATAGGATGCTCGCCGACCTCTGTGTGCAGAGAAGCTGCAGGGCGGGCTGCCCCACTGTCCACGAGCGCCTTGATCACGTCTTGGAAGAAGGTGAGCACGCACCTTTGGGGTACAGGTTGGGGTTTTACCACGCGCGCGGGTTCGATGAGCGCCTCGCGCGAGCTGTCAAACTCGAGGATCGGAAACGAACCTGTGTTCATGCGAACTCCTTTTGGTTAACGGGGGCAAGTGTACCGGGGCAAACAAACCTGTGCAGCAGGCTAGCATGCCGGACTGCTTGCGACAATCGTGTGTTGCGCGCGCGTGGGTTGCCGCTGCCGGCAGCACATGCAGGACAAGGCCGGTACGCGAACTGCTCCGGACCCAATAGAGCTCTGGATGAGGCAGCTTGGCGCACCTGACAGCGGCTGGGCCTGCCAGGTGCGAGCATTGCGTGTTCTAGTCTTCTTGTGATTGTACAATGGGCCGATCGCTCGAAGGAGGCGCTTGTGAACACCGCACGCCGTGCTGTTTTTGTTGCCCTGACCGTGATTCTGGTTTTGTCCGTAATGGCCCTCTCGGATACTGACGATCCCGCACGGGGTCTGCTTTCCATGCTGGCCCAGGTGCCGCAGGAAGCCGTATTGGAACAGCAGAGTGGCTGGGCCGCCGTGCGCTACGTGGACTACGAAGCGCTCGCCGCTGCAGAGGGCATCGGCGCGTTGCGCGACCTGGGGGACGTGGATCTGGTGATGACGATGGTACCCATCTCGCGGATCATGGGCCGGATCGCGGTCGGTCCCGATCCCCTGAGGAACGTGGTGCTGAGCGCAGGGCAGATGGCCGACACCGTCGGGTTCGAGTGGCTGGTCGATGTGGATCGTAGTCTCGAATTCGGCGAGCCGCCCAACCCCGGATTGGTGTTGGACGGAAGTTTCGACCACGTGGCGATTGGTTTGGCACTTGAGGACCGTGGGTATGATCTGTCTTCGGTCGCGGGCGTGCCGGTATGGCATCGGTTTGATGACTACGCGATCTCGCTTGGGGACAGGGATATGGCCGACCCGTTCGGCGGACATCTTGGTGCCGCGGCGCGGGTCGCTTTGCTGCCAGACCACCTGGCCAACGCGCGCAGCTGGCCGCTGATCGAGGCCATCATCGCAGCTTCCCTCGGGGAGACTCCGTCTTTGGCCGATGATGTGGGCTACCGGGCGCTCGCTGAGGCGATCAGCGGTCCCGAAGGTTGGCTGATCGAAGCGCTCTTCTTCGCTGGGGAAGGCCCGGGGCAGCCCAGCGATCCTGGGGGGACGGCGTCTGCGCAGGATACAGACGAGCCGCGCTCGTTGCCTCCGTTTTCCTTGGTGGTCCTCGCCGACCGCCAGGAAGGCGGCGAGCAAGTCCACCTCGTGGGACTGGTGTGCGATGACCGGGAGGACGCTGAAGTTGCCGCGGAGGTACTGGCCGAGCGCCTGGAGGCGTTTCGGCAGCCGTCCGATGCAGAAGAGTCGCTTGCCGAGCAGTTCGGCGCGAGGATCGGCAGCACGGTGCTTCCGGTCAAAGAGAAGGGAACGGCGGTCGCGTTGGTCGAGGCCCGATACCCGGCTCCCCCGTCCTGGGACGATCCAACTGCCGATTCTTTCGTTCCCGGTGGGCAGTTGTATCGAGCATGGGTGCAGGCGATCATGCGCCGCGAGTTCTCCCCGTTGTGGTAGATAGAAGGCCTGTGGGGCTACGTGCCCCTAGCGGTTCTGTCCTTTCATAATCCAGCCGGCGACCTGGACCACCCGCGTCGCCATGTGCCCGACGGCATCCAGTACCTCATCGGGAAGCTCTGGGTCCTTCGGATCGGCTGTGGCGCTGACCCCGTAGGGGTTTCCACCCGCGGCGAACACTTTGGCGTCGGTATACCCGGGGGGGACGATGATGCAGCCCAAGTGGCAGAATACGTTGTATAGTGTAAGCAAGGTTGTTTCCTGTCCACCGTGCGGGTTCAGCGCGCTGGTGAAGCCGGCGACCGGCCTGTCTGCCAGCTTTCCTTTCGACCACAGTCCCCCCAGCGTGTCCAGGAACTGTTTCATCTGGGCAGCTATGTTCCCAAAGCGGGTCGGCGTCCCAACGATGAACGCGTCCGCCCAGTCCATATCGTCTGGAGTAGCTTCTCGGATGTCCTGGGTAGCGTTTAAGTGTGCACGCCAAGCGGGGTTGCTGTCGATCGCACTGTCAGGCGCCAGCTCGCGCACCTTGCGCAGGCGTACGGTTGCGCCCGCCTGTTCCGCTGCGGTGGTCGCCGCCTGTGCCATCTGATGGTTGGTACCAGTAGAGCTGTAATAGACAACCAAGAGTTTCACCTGGGCCATGGTTCACCTCCCGACACCCTATTGTGTGTCGTTACACGCTCAGTTCACGAAAGCCGCCGGCCATCACGCTACAGCAGGGCAGCATCAAGCTCGATCGTGGGCCCTCCGCGTAGGGCACCGGACACAGGGCAGCCCTGTTCGGCCTGCCGGGCAAGGTCTTCGAACTTTCGTGCCTCGATGCCCGGTACGCGCGCCCGCGACTCCAGGCGCATGCGGGCGATCTTGAATCCGCCCTCCTCACGCGGCGCTAGCGTGCAGACCGCCTGGGTCTCTATACGCTGTGGCTGATAACCGTTGACCTTCAGCGTATGTGCGAGGGCCATGCTGTAGCAGGCTGCGTGGGCTGCGGCGATGAGCTCCTCGGGATTGGTGCCCGGTTCCTGCTCGAACCGGGTCCGGAAGTCGTACGGGGTGTCGGCAAGGACGCCGCTTCCGCTTGAGATAAGGCCGGACCCCTGGCGAAGGTCGCCGTTCCACTCCGCTTTTGCTCTACGCTCGATATGTGCCATGTTTGCTCGCTTTCTAGGCGGGGCGCCGAAGCTGGTCCAAAGCAAAGCCATCGGCGCACACCGCGCTCACCATGCCAGCGAGTATAGCACACCCGCGGGACCGGCCTGCCTGGTCCTCCTTGTGCTCGAGAGTACACTCGCCGCCGAGTGATACCCGACTAACGTTCGACCTCCAGTGCCTCGATGCGGGACACGATCTCGGCGGCCTCGCCCACGGCGGCCACGGCCTTTTGGTATGCCTCTAGTGCGGCACGACGATCTTCTTCAATTTGGGTCTCAAGTTCGGCGATGCGTTCGTTGTGCTCTTGCTCCGACTCGCTCTGTAGCTCCGCTAGCTCAGCCTGGCTCTTTTCTATCCTCTGCTCGTACAGCGTGCCGATCAGGAAGGGAAGGAGTTCGTCCTCCACCTCTTCCTCTACGTGCGCCTCCCGAAGGAGCTCAAGGCTCTGGTCGAGGTCGTCGGCGCGCACGTACCACGCGTGGAGGATCGGATCGCTGAACGCTAGCTCCGCTGCCTGGAGCTGTCCTTCCATCCAGGATCGGAAGCGCTCGTCTCTGACCTCCTCCTCGAGGTCCGCACGTATTTGCTCTCGGAGCTCGTCGAACTGCGCTTCCTCTTCCGTCTGGCGGTCGGTCACCGAGATGATGTGGAATCCAAAATCGGTTTTCACGAGCCCGCTCGTCTCCCCTACCTCCAGGGCGAACGCTGCTTCCTCGAACTCGGGCACCATTCGTCCCCGGCCGAACCATCCTAGGTCGCCCCCTCTGGCTGCGCTGGGGCAGGTCGAATACTCACGGGCGAGTTCAGCGAAATCGTCTCCGTCTTCCAGTCGAGCCAGGAGCTCTTGACCCGTTTCCTCGTCCTCAACGAGTATGTGCGATGCTTCCACCTGGGCCCCGGTATCGTACTGGGTCCGGTGTTCCTCGAAGTACGTTTGCAGGTCGTCCTCGGAGAGATCGATCGGGCCGGCCACTTCCTCGGCTACGGCGTCGCGCAGGAACTGCCGTTCGATCTGGGGCATGACGTCCTCTCTGAATTCGTCAAAGGTGAGGCCGCGCTCCGCCAGGTACTGGGTATGCTGCTGTGCTGTTGCGCCTTGTGCCTCTAGCCACCGGGTGTACTGCTCGTCGAACCCGCGCTCCAACTCCTCCTCGGGGATCGTGATCTCTCGGCGGCTCGCCTCCTCTAGCACCGTCTCGTCGGCAAGCACGGAGTCGAGCGCAGCCAGTTCCAGGTCCAACTCGAACAGGCGTCCCCGCGGCCCTTGCAGAAGCTCACGAATGTCCATCCCTATCTGGGCGTAGAGCTGCTGGTAGTAACTAAAGACCGATGCCTTGGCCTGTTGGAAGCGCTCGTGTGTGATCGGCCGGCCGTCGACCGTGGCCAGCACGTCGCCCTCGGAGATCGCAGGCTCGGTGATCTCCTCTGCGTTGGTTGCCTGCGCGACCTCATTCTCCGCAGGAGCTTCTTCCCTCCCACAGCCAGCCAACAGGACTGCTGCAAGCAGAACTAGACACATCCCCCAGATAACTTGATACCTCAACGCGGCCTCCTTCATACTTCCGGTTCCCACATGGTGCCACTTAGGCAGCGCGTTTGCCATCCATGGGCTACAGAAGCCAGCGCCGACGGACGTTGCGCAGACTCAGCATGAACAGCCCCGCACAGAAGGCGGCCAGCACAATGAAGTTGGCCGCAAGCGGGAGCATGTGTTCTCCGGTGATCGCCCCACGCAGGATGTCCACGCCGTAGGTCAGAGGAAGGGCGTACGAAAGCGGGAGCAAAAACACGGGCAGACTGGATAGGGGGAAGAACAGGCCGCACAGGAAGATCATTGGGAAGCGCAGAAAATTGGAGAAGGTTTGTGCTTCGAACACCTCTCTCACCGACACTGCGATGAACAGTCCCAGGAATGTGGACACTACGGCGATCAATATGATGGCCGGTACCACCGTGGCCCAAGCGACTCCGGAGAGGTCGGCGAGAAATGAGGCCAACACTATTGGGACGACAGCGTTGACCGTTCCGAACAGAATCGCCCCGGAGGTCTTGGCCAGCATGAGCTGTTCCAAGGAAAGTGGAGCCAAGAGCAACCTCTCGAACGACCGGTGGCGTTTCTCGAAGGTAACCGTGACCGCCAACATGGATGTAGTGCCGAACAAGACGGAGATCGCGATCACCCCGGGGAGGAGTTCGATCACGCTTTCCAGACCAAGTCCCGAGCGGATGAAGAACATCCCCGTCCAGGCCATAGGGAAAATCAGTCCCCAGCTGATATTCGGTGGTTTTAGGTAGTAGGCACGCAGATCCTTTTTGAATATGCCCCAGATCGCGATCCATCGGGTCATGTGCTTTGGCCCCCTTCCACCTGCCCGGCGTTCATCGCGGTGCGCTCGATGCCGGTGACGTCGACGAACACATCCTCCAGCGACAACCGCACCGTGCGCATTTCCAGTATCTGCAGGGAATGCCGCTCCAGGAGGTTTACCAAGGGCCCGATCTGGAGGGGGCTGCTTGCACTCAGCCGCAGCGCCCCTGGGCCGGTGGACTCCAAGGTCACGTCGTGAAACACCCTCCGCAACTCCTCGGTTGGCGGCAGGGCATTGTCCGAAAGGAGAACCTGAACGATGTGTTGCCCCTTCACCGGTTGCAACAGAGCCTCGAGCGTGTCCAGTTTGACGATCTTCCCGTGGACGATGAACGCAATCCGCTGGCACAGGCGTTCGGCTTCCTCGATATAGTGCGTCGTCAGGAGGATGGTGGTGCCGGAGTGGTAGAGGTCGGCGATCAGCTGACGGATCTGCCGGGCGCTGGCCACGTCGATGCCCGTGGTGGGTTCATCAAGAAACAGGATCGACGGGTTGTGCACAATCCCCGCGGCGATGGTCAGCTTGCGCTTCATACCCTTGGAATAGGTGGAGAAGCTCCGCTCCGCCGCCTCCTCGAGGCCGAACCGCGACAAGAGCTCTCGGGCCCGTGCATCGCGGTGGCGCTTTCGCATCCCGTACAGCGCGCCACAGAAGCGAAGATTGTCCCGTCCGGAAAGCTCTGGGTACAGGTTGCTCTCATCGGGAACCACGCCGATCAGGTGTTGCGCTGCTTTGGGGTTGCTGACCGCATCCACTCCGGCGATGTTGATGCGGCCCCTGTCCGGTTTGGCCAGCCCCGTGAGCAGGTTGATGGTGGTGGTCTTGCCCGCTCCATTTGGGCCAAGTAGGCCGAACAGCTCTCCGCGACCGATATCGAAATCCACGCCGTCGACGGCGATCACATCCTGGAATCGCTTTGCCAGGTCCCGTACACAGACAGCTGCCTCTCCGGTGCCTGCGTTGCGTTGCGAGTGCATTCGTGCCTTTCTCGTTTTCGCTCTATGTTCCGGAGGCCGAAGTCCAAGCCCCGGGGGAACCATTGTGCCCCCGGGGCGGAGCTTTGGTCCAGCTTTTGGGTCTGTTCACTCGGCCTTCTTCTCGCAGGAGTGCTCCTTATCCGAGCCGTGACACTTCTTGATCTGCTCGGGACTGCACTCACTGGGCTTACCCTTCAGGTTCTCCGGCTTCTGACAGCCCTTCTTCTCTACACTCATGGCCCACCTCCTTTCTCGCGCAACCTCCCGCGGCAGGGGAAGTCTGCGGTGGTGTTGATGCGTCGAGCAGTGCGTGCACGGCCTGTTGCCACTGACCGATGGCCTCGCGGTCCAGGCGGTAGTGGACGAAGTTGCCCCGTCGTTCCCCGATTACAAGCTGCACATCGCGCAGAACACGCAAATGCTGGGACACGGCTGCGTCGGAGATACCTAGATTGCGGGCCAACGCGCCCACGCACATGGACCGAGTTCGGAGGAGCTGGAGCATACGCACTCTGTTCTCCACCGACAGCGCTCCGAACAGTCGTGCCAAGGGTCTCGCGTCCACCGGCTGACATAAATTAAGCATCTGCGCGGATACTACACCACGAGTCCCGGAAGGGCAACCTAAAGAAGACGTGGCTGTAAGCAGCTCAGCTGTCGTACAGCACCAGAGCTGGCTGAGCGAAGTGTCCCCGGCTGCGGGACGCACGCAGCCGGGGTGATCCCCTGGGGGTTATTGCTTGGGCGCCCACCCCTTGGGTTGTCCTATGCCCTGGGTTTCAAACCCGCCGTAGACCGCCCTGATGTGCGCCAGCACACCTGGGACCCGAAAAACGTTTGATCAGCTAGGGCTGACGTTCTTTGCTTGGGGGCCCTTAGGGCTCTGCTCTATCTCGAACTCCACTGCTTGTCCTTCGCGAAGGCTCTTGAATCCAGGTGCGTTGATCTCTGAGAAGTGTACAAATACGTCCGGACCGTCCTCCTGCTCGATGAAGCCGAAACCCTTTGCATCATTGAACCACTTTACTTTGCCAGTCGCCACTTCTGTTTCCTCCTTTGAAACTCTTCTCCGACCGTGCGCAGGCGTTGTTGGTTTCCACATGCGCCGCGGCCCTACGACGGGACTATAGCCGTTAAGTGGCGTGTGTCAAGGGCAAAACCTGCTCGTGTTGCCTAGAGGTTGATCGTAATGTCGGCTTCCTCGCGCAGGGCGCTAAGCCATTCCTCCCAGGTCTGACTACGTTTCCTCTGCAAGAGCTCCTGACGCAGTTCTTCCTCTATCTCCTCGAACGGAAGCATCTCACCGTCCGCATCTTGAAACTGGTCGGGATTGTCATCGTAGTAGGCTCTCAGTTCTTCGTCGGAGACCGTTGCTTCGCCGGTGATTTCCTCTCGGAGGCCCTGGCGAACGAGATGCTCGCGCGCGTCGACCGCGATCTCTTCGCGGAAGTTTTCCAGGGTGCGTCCTTGCTGGGCCAGCGCAGCCTCAAGTTCCGCCTCGGAGGCAAGCTGGTTTTGCTGCATTATCCTTGCAATGGTGGAATCGACCAGTTCCTGTACCTCGTCCTCGTCGGCGGTAAGGCCCATGTCCAAGGCGGCCTGGGTCATCAGCATGCGGTCGATTATGTCGTTTAGCACGTCCCTTTCGAACCGATCCAGCAGGGCCGAGCCTTCCTCCGTCCCAAGCAGCGCTTCGCCGAACCGGGGGAACTGCTGGTATATACCAAACACGATTTGGTAAAGGTTGGCCTCCGACTGAACCTGCTGGCGGGTGATCTCCTCGCCGTTCACCACGGCTGCCGGCTCATCGGCAAACAGGGCGAAGGTGAGGCATGTGGCAATCAACAACCCTGAAACAATGGTACGCATGTGGACTCCTCGTGTACGTGAATTTGCAAGAGTATGTGAACTGTCGAAGGTCCTGTCAACCGACATTCGCGCTTGGAGCTGGGAGCAGGGGAGGCCCGCCTCACAGTACAGAATACGCGTTGAGCCTCGGCCGAGGAGACGGCTTTCGCTTAACAGCGGCGTCCTCGACACGTATACTGCATGTTGTATGGGGGTGACTACAGTTGAGTAAAGCAGTTGTCGTAGTTGTACTGGTTGTGGGCCTGGTGGGCGTGCTCAACATGGCTGCCGCTGCCCAGCAAGCGCAGGAACGGGAGCCTATCCTTTACGCGTTGGCGTCCTTCTTCATTCCGGGACTGGGTCAAGTTCTGCAAGATGAAGTGCAGACAGGGATTGTGCACTTCGGCATTGCTGTGGCAATTCCCATTGCCGGAAGCTACTTGCGGGCTGTGTCTCCGGCACCCATCGTCATCGGCTGGTCTGTGGCCGCTGCTCAGTTTGCCTGGTCCTTGTATAGCGCGTTTCACAGCCACGATCTTGCCGTGGAGCACAACCGGCGGCACGGGTTCGCGCTCGTCGACCTTGATACGGAACGCTCAATGACCTTTACTGGGCCCTAGGGGGACAGTCCCCCTAGGGAGGACGCCGGGGACTGTCCCCCTAATGGAGGCTCGGGGGACAGCCCTCTTAATCCGAGCTGAGCAGTTGGCAGGAGGTGGTGACTTTGGACCAATGCATCTTGTTTACAGCCTGCAGGAGGGCGGCAGCGACGTTGTTGATTGCGTTGTTGGTTGTGGGAGGTGTTGGGCTCGTAGGACTGGCGGAAGGGCCCGACATGACCATAGGACTGGGTTCGTTCCCTTCGCTTGGGTGGACAGGATTCGATGAACAAGGGAACTTGGTTAGAGCAACGGGGTTCAATCTGGGCCTAGGTTATAGTGCTCGTTATTTCTACGGCGAAGGCGGGCTGCGCCCCGAGCAGTTTAACCCGTATTGGGGCTGGGGGACCTTCGTGTTGATCATCCCGTACCTTGAGTTTGGGTGGTTGTACACCTTGCCCATGGGGGGCCAGGACCAATACTTCGCCATAGACCTTGGCTTTATCTACATCCTCCCAAGGATTGGGCTGGGGTTTTACTTCTGAACTTGACCGGGTGTGAGCCGGGAGATATAATTCAGAACGGCATTGTCGCCATTGCCCCGCTTTGGTAAGCGGGGATGTGGGCGGCAAGAGAGCGAGGTTCGTCGGGAGACGGGCCTGGGACATTAGGAGGTTGCACTGATGAGAAGGAAGCTGGTCGGCGCGGCGGTTGGGTTGTTGGTCTGTGCACTGTTTGTCGGCTCTGCTATGGCCCTCGACCGGGTCATCGGCGAGACGGAGATCAGTCTCAATGGGGAGAGGGAGCACGTCAGGACGCAGGAGACGAACCTGGGGAACCTGGTATGCGATGTCCTGCGTTACTACACAGGCGCAGATGTGGCAGTCTATAACGGCGGTGGAATCAGGGCTTCGGCTGACCTTGGGGAGATCACGTTGGAGAAGGCGATGGAGATCTTGGCCTTCAACAACAACGTGGTGACGTTGGAGGTAACGGGCGCCCAGATCATCGCGGCGCTGGAGCACGGGGTCGGCTCGTATGGTTTCGTGTCCGGGAAATTCCTCCAAGTGAGCGGCCTTAGGTTCTACATCGATTCCGCCCAGCCGGAAGGAAGCAGGGTCACGGACGTGTTTGTCCACGGTGAAGCCATCGATCCCGAAGGCACGTACACACTCGCCACCAACGATTATCTCGCCGCCGGCGGGGACGGATACGACATGTTGGCGGACGCCGAGGAGATCGCGGTCGCTGACATGACGGACCAAGAGATGTTCATTGCCTATCTACAGGAGTACAGTCCTGTGTTCCCCTTGGTTGAGGGACGTATCGTAGTACGGTAACTGCAGGATTGAGAACACTGAGGGGTTGATGAGCGCCTGCCGGGGGTGAGGCTCCCCGGCAGGCGCGTCTTTTTCCGCTCTGCTGTGGCCGGTCGGCTATACTATGGATACGGAACATAAGCTGTGTCTTGCGACCAGCCAAAGGAGGGATACGGGATGAGAGAGAGAGGATTGCGTGTAGTGGTGTTGGGCTTGGCCCTGCTGGTAGCGGCAGCGACCGCTGTTTGGGGAGAGCCTGTTGATCTGTTGATCCTTCATACCAACGATATACACGGACGTATCGAGATCGATGAGGGTTTGCTAGGGATGCCGTATATCAGCTCGCTGATCCAGTACTACCGCGGGCAGTATGAGAACGTCCTGGTGCTGGACGCCGGGGATACCATCCATGGACGTCCGATAACCGACCGGCTGGACGGCGAAAGTGCCGTGTTGGCCATGAACTTGGCTGGATACGACGTAATGGTTGCCGGAAACCACGATTTCAACTTCGGGTACCAGCAGCTTGTGGAGCTGGAAGAAGAGATGATGGAGTTCCAGCTTCTGTCAGCGAACGTGTACAAGGGCGACGGACCGCTGCTTACGCCGTATGTCGTTAAAGAAGTGGGCGACTACACCATAGGCATATTCGGGCTGACGACCGACTCCGTATCGACCCACCCGGACAACGTGGTGGGCCTGGAATTCCGAAGCGCCATGGACGCCGCCCGCACGTACACCGCCCTGCTTCGCGATGAATACAACGTTGACCTGGTGATCGCTCTTAGCCACGTGGGCGTGCACGTTTCCGAGCCCATAGCCGCCCAGGTCGAAGGCATAGACCTCATTGTTGACGGCCACAGCCACACACTCCTCCGCGAGGGCAGATGGGTGGGCGAGACGCTGATCGTCCAGGCCCAGGAGTACAGCAAGTACATGGGCAAAGTGGAAATCAACATGAGCGGGGAGAGGCTGGTTATGGAGGCTTCTTTGATCTCAGCGGCGGCCGCCAGAGAGTTGGTCGACCCCGACCCCGATATGATCGAACTTCTAGAGGAAGCACGCGACGAGATCATCCGCAGAATGTTCGGAGACTAGCTCAATCGTTTAACGGGGACAGATCGTTTAACGGGGACAGTTTAACGGGGACAGTCCCCCGGGTGTAGGATAAGGGGACTGTCCCCCTAACAGCTTCCGTGGGGACAGTCCCCCTACCCGCCTACCCGATGCACGTCAATTGACGGTAGTCCACATAAGGTGCTATACTCGAAACGGTTCGATTGAGCAAAGCGCGATCCTGTGGAGGTGGGCGCGTGACCATTCGGGATGTAGCGCGGCGAGCTGGTGTGGCTGTATCCACTGCCTCCCTGGCGTTGAACGGAAAGCCTAACGTCAGTCCTGAAGTGGCACGAAGAGTGCGCCGCGCAGCTCTTGAGCTCGGCTACAAACCCAACGCCGTTGCCCGCAGCTTGAAGACCCGCCGCACCCAACTTATCAGCCTGGTAGTGGCCGATGTGACCAATCCCTTCTTCTCCGCAATGGCCCGCGGTGCCGAGGAGGCCCTCTCCCGACGTGGTTACAGTCTGATTATCTGTAACACCGACGAAGACGCAGCCAAGGAAGCGCAGCTTCTGGATGTCTGTCTGCACAAGAAGGTCGACGGCGTACTGCTGGTGCCCACGGGGGAGCAGCACGCGGCCATTCGGGCGCTGGCCGAGGAAAGCCGACCGTTGGTCCTCCTCGACAGGCTGGCGCCGTGGATGGACGCCGACGCGGTCCTTTCGGACAACATCGGAGGGGCATATGCTGCAACCCAACATCTCATCGAAACAGGGCACCGGCGGATCGGGCTGATCGCAGGCCATGTATTGGTCTCTGCCATTCGCGAGCGTGTGGCCGGTCACGTACGTGCGTTGCGCGACCATGGGATCAGACGTAACAAGGAGTTGACCGTCTGGGCTGGCCATACCAGCCGCGGCGGGTACGAGGCCTGTCTCGAGCTTCTTAAGCTCGAACCGCCACCTACGGCCATCTTCAGTGCAAACAACCTCATGGTCCGCGGGGCGATGATCGCCGTGCGGGAACTAGGCCTGACTTGGCCGGACGATGTTTCGCTCATCGGGTTCGATGACTTCGAAGAGGCGGAGCTTGTCACCCCTCCGGTCACAGCGGTTGCACAGCAGCCGTTCCAGATGGGCTTGCGGGCTGGGGAGCTCCTCCTGGAGCGACTGGAGAGGGGAAACTCCCCGACAGAGCGACGACAGCTTAGGCTGGAGACCAGCCTGGTCCATAGAGGTTCAGTCGCCGCACCACACGCCGGCTGTGAGGAGGTGATAGAGGAAGCAAGGCGCACGACCTGTCCCCCGCATGGCGTGGGGGGAGCCGAGAACAAAGCCTTACATGATGTTCAGTACCAAGGAGGTATAGGAAATGCGTAAGCTTATGGTATGGCTGATGGTTGCTGGATTGCTGGTAAGCGGCAGCGCGATCGGCTTGGCGGCGGACGAGGATCTCACAGGGGCGTTGGAAATCGTCCACTGGTGGACCGCCGGCGGTGAGCGGGAGGCGATGGACGCCCTGTACGACGTATTCCGGGACCGCTATCCGGTGGTCTCGCTCATCGACGCCAGCATCTCCGGAGGCGCCGGCATTGCCGCACGTGCGGTGCTCATCTCCCGCATCGTTGGTGGGAGGCCCCCGGGGACGTTCCAGGTGCACGCCGGTGCGGGCACGATCGATCCGTACGCCCGGCCGGGCTACTTGGAGCCGATCACCTTCATCTATGAGGAAGAGGGCTGGGTAGACGTCTTTCCCGAGCCCTTGCTGGACATGCTGCGCTTCGACGGCGAGTACTGGAACGTGCCGGTCAACATCCACCGCAGCAACGTCCTGTGGTACAACAGAGCCATCTTCGAGGAGCACGGGCTGGAGCCGCCGGTAACGATGGACGACTTCTTCGATGTCGCCGAGGCGCTGGAAGCGGAGGGTATCATCCCGCTGGCCCTCGGTGAGACTTGGACGGTCGTGCACCTTCTGGAGACGGTGCTGCTCGGTGCACTGGGCCCCGAGGCCTACGACGGCCTGTGGGACGGCACCACCGACTGGGCTGCGGACGAGGTCCGCGATGCCCTGGTCTACTTCGACCGGATGCTCGACTACGTTAACCCGGATTTCTCGGCCCTATCTTGGGATGATGCGAGCGGTTTGGTCGTCGACGGCGATGCCGCGATGAACATTATGGGCGACTGGGCACATGGCTACTTCCTGGCCCAGGGCTGGACGCCGGGCGAGGAGTACGGCTGGCAGCCCACGCCGGGAACGGCCGGCGCCTTCCAGGCGTTGTCCGACACGTTCGTATTGCCCATCGACGCCCCCGATCGGGACGTAGTCATCGCCTGGCTACGCACAGTCGGTACGCGCGAGGCGCAGGATGCGTTCAACCCGATCAAGGGTTCGATCTCCGCGCGGCTCGACGCCGACCGGGACGTCTACGATGTCTACCTGGAATCGGCAATGGACGATTTCGCCGAGGACGCGATCGTCCCGAGCTTGCAGCACGGAGCGGCCGCCAGTCCTGAGTGGATGGACGACTTCATCAGCGCGGTCGGTTCGTTCGTCGCCCATCGAAACGTGGACAGGCTGCAAGGGGACCTGGTCTCCGCAGCTGAGGACGCGTTGGACTAGCTTGGTGAAGGCTAACCGCCAAGGGGACGCGGGGTACTGACCCGCGTCCCCTTGGCAAGGGAGCGTGGAGTATGGGGCGAAAGCGCAAGGACCGTCTGGGAGCGCTGGCGCTGCTTCTGCCTTCGGCGGCGGCGATCGGGGTATTCGTGTACGGCTTCGTCGGCTGGACCGTGCGGGTGTCCATGTCCGACTGGAGAGGGATCATGCCCGACTACACCTTCATCGGGTTTCAGAACTTCATGACCCTGTTCCAGCAAGATCGCTTCCAGACGAACATGTGGAACACCCTCGTGTTCACGGTGGCGTTCATCCTCGTGTGTCTGCTGTTGGGGCTGCTGCTGGCTGTCCTTCTCGACCGCAGTATGCGCGGCGAATGGCTGTTCAGGACGATTTTCCTCTTCCCCATGGCCATTTCGTTCGTGGTCACCGGCGTGGTATGGCGGTGGCTCCTGAACCCGGT
>SL_5KL_010_SEDDRAFT_10000939_pt1 | contig 18268 bp, 15 predicted proteins | sample SodLakKL_010_SED_FD_9118 | JGI IMG/M metagenome (IMG submission 9118)
CGACCTCGGGAATGCCCTGCGACGCCAGCAGGCCAATGTCCGCGGCGGTCAGGCGCCGCCCGGCGTCGAGTATCACGGTCCCGGCCCGGGTGTCCTCCCCGCGTTCACGGATGTTGGCGCCGGGAGACGCGTCCCGGTCGAGCGTCACTTCGCCGCTCTCGGCCACGCGGGCGTGCTCCTGCATCACCACCGTGTCCACGCCCTCCGGCACGACCGCACCGGTCAGGATGCGGACACATTCGCCGGGACCGACGGCGCCCTGCCACGGGTGCCCGGCAGCGGACACGCCGACCTGGCGCAGCCGATTCCCGGCCCGGCCGTCCCCGGCACGCAGCCCGTAGCCGTCCATTGCCGAATTGCGTGCCGGCGGCACGTCGATCCGGGCGGCAACCGGTTCGGCGAGCACCCGGTCGAGCGCGCCGGCGATTTCGAGCGTCTCGGTGCCGCTGACGGGTACGGCTTCGGCCAGCACCCGCTCCAGCGCCTGCTCCACGGTCAGGGCGTTCGGGTCGGATTCGTCGAGACTGGTGGTCGCGATATTCATGGTCCGGTCTCCGTTTCGAGGCCCCGCAAGCCGAGATGTTCGCCGATGAAGGCCGCGATCAGGCAGACATCGTCCAGCGGCAGGGTGCGCAGGCCGTCGGGCACGGCGTCCGGCCGGTCGGTTGCTACGGCGATGATGTGGGGATCTTCCGTGCACAGCAGCGGTTTGCCGAGGGCAGGGCGGTGTATTTCGATCTTCGGGATCGGCTCGCGCTTGAAGCCCTCGACCAGGATCAGGTCGGCGCGGCGCGGATCGATCCGGCCGACCAGTTCCGACAGCACCGGGTCGGTCTCGTCTCCCGGCGGGTTTTCGACCATCAGGGCGAAGCGTCGGCTCGATGCAATGAGCACCTGTCCGGCCCCGGCCTGGCGCAGCTCGTAGCTGTCCTTCCCCGGCTTGTCGACGTCGAAGTGGTGGTGCGCGTGTTTGATCATCGCGACCTCGAGGCCGCGCGTTCTCAACACCGGCAGCAGACGGGTCAGCAGCGTGGTCTTGCCGGCCCCGCTCCAGGCGGCAAAACCCAGGAGCGGGATCGAATGTTCGTGGGTGTCGCTGTTCATCTCGGCGTCCGGTTCCGGTTCCGATCGTTTCGGAGTGCGCGCCCGTGCGAGGATAACCGAGCGGGACCGGGATGACACCCGACAACCGTTGCGGTGATCCGGCACCCCGACCGTCCCCGGGATTCAGGGAAACCCGGGCAGCGGGCGGTTGTCCACCGTGCAGGGGAAAGCGCGCACTGCGCGGTCCCCGCGTGTAGGATGGGATCCGGGCCGGCTGTCCCGGCGGCCTTCCGCCACGGGCGCTCTCCGCCCTTTGGGGGTGCCCGGCCCGGCGCCATCACAGCCTGAACCCTCTTGGGATACGAGCATGCGTCTTCAGTCGATCAGATCCTGGTTCCGTATGGCCCTCTGGGTCCCTTTTGCTCGCGGCCGGTGCAGGCTGGCTGCTCGCGGCCTCGGGCGACGAGGAACGCGGTCAGGCGATGCTGCTGACAGTCTCCGATGCGATCGGACCGGCCACCGGCGACTACATCATTCGCGGGATTCAGCGGGCGGAGGACGAGGCGTTCGACCTCGTCGTCCTGAAGCTGGATACCCCGGGCGGACTGGATTCGTCAATGCGGGAGATCGTGAAGGCGATACTCGCATCCGACGTCCCCTTCACCACCTACGTGCACCCGTCCGGTGGGCGAGCCGCGAGCGCCGGCACCTACATGTTGATNGGCTCGCACGTTGCCGCGATGACACCGGCAACGAACATCGGTTCGGCGACACCGGTGCAGATGGGCGGCGGCTTCCCCGGATTCGACGACGGCGGCGGCCAGCCGACGCGCGAGGACGAGGACGCGGACACGGAGTCCGAAGCGAACGGGGATGCGGAGGCATCCGGAAACGACACGGCCGACGAGGAGGCCGTGGAGGCCAACGACGCCAACGGGGCGACCGAAGACGAGGACGACAAGCGCCGCGGCGAAACCCCGATGGAGCGGAAGGTCCTCGAGGACGCGGTCTCCTACATCCGCGGCCTGGCCGAGCGCTTCGACCGCAACGCCGACTGGGCCGAGGACGCGGTGCGCGAGGGTGTGAACATCGGCGCGAGCGAAGCGCTGGAACTGAACGTGATCGAATTCGTGGCCAGCGACCTCGACGACCTTCTCGGGCAGATGCACGGTCACACGGTCCGTATGCCCTGGGGCGAGCTGGTGCTCGACACCGAGAACATCGAGGTGGTTCGGGTGGACCCCGACTGGCGCACCAACCTGCTTGCGGTGATCACCAGCCCGAATATCGCCTACATTCTGATGCTCGTCGGCATCTACGGTATCATCTTCGAACTCTCCAACCCCGGGGCGATCTACCCGGGTGTCATTGGCGCGATCTCGCTGATACTGGCGTTCTACGCGCTGCAGGTGATGCCGGTGAACTATGCCGGGCTCGCGCTGATTCTGCTCGGCCTGGTGTTCATGGTCGGCGAAGCCTTCCTGCCGAGCTTCGGCATACTGGGCATCGGCGGCCTCGTTGCCTTCATCACGGGCTCAATCATTCTCTGGGACGATCCTGACTTGAACATTTCTCTGCCTCTGGTCTTCGGGACCGCACTCGTGGTCGCTGTCTTCTCCATCTGGGTGCTGGGGCGGCTGGTCCGGCTGCGCAAGGTCAAGCCGACGATCGGACGCGAGGAGATGATCGGCATGGTCGGGGAGGCGCGCGAGGACTTCGATCGCCGCGGCCGGGTCTACGTGCACAGTGAGCTCTGGACCGCCGAGACCACTGCGCCGGTCGAGGACGGACAGAAGGTGCGCGTGGTGGAACTCGATGGCCTGCGCCTGCGTGTCGAACCGCTGTCGGAAGACGCGGATCGGTCCACGGAGAGCCAGTCCTGAGCGAGCGTTCATGGTGATCCTCGGCTGCGCGCCTCGGGTTGTGCGCGGCTCACGACAACGATAAAGCCCGGTCGCGTCCCGCGGCCGGTCAGGGACAACCCAAGTGAAGGAGAAGACGGAATGACCGGTGCCTATCTTTTTCCCCTTGTAATCGTCGTCGCGCTCATCGCGATGGCCATCAAGGTTCTGCGCGAGTACGAGCGGGGCGTGATCTTCTTTCTCGGACGCTTTCAGGCGGTGAAGGGCCCCGGCCTGATCATCGTGATCCCCGGAATCCAGCAGATGGTGAAGGTGGACCTGCGCATCATCACCCTCGATGTGCCAAGCCAGGACGTGATATCCCAGGACAACGTCACGGTGCGGGTCAACGCGGTGCTGTACTTCCGCGTGGTCGACTCCGCGAAATCGGTGATCCAGGTGGAGGACTACTTCGCGGCGACCAGCCAGCTGGCGCAGACCACACTGCGATCGGTACTCGGCAAGCACGATCTCGACGAGATGCTGTCCGAGCGCGACAAGCTGAATGCCGACATTCAGGAGATCCTCGACTCCCAGACCGACGCCTGGGGCATCAAGGTCACCAATGTCGAGATCAAGCACGTCGACCTGAACGAGTCGATGATCCGGGCGATTGCACGCCAGGCCGAGGCCGAACGTGAACGTCGCGCCAAGGTCATCCATGCCGAGGGCGAGGAGCAGGCAGCCGAAAAGCTGGTGGCCGCTGCCAGGATGATCGAGGAGGCACCGACGGCGCTGCAACTGCGGTACCTGCAGACCATGGCGAACATGTCCACCAGCAGCCAGGCCAACACCATCTTCTTCCCGCTGCCACTGGAACTGACCAAGGTCTTCGAGACCCTGACCGGCAAGGGCGCTGCCGCCTCCAAATCCGGTGGCGGCAACGACTGAGCCGGCGGCCCCGGACACCGGATCCGCGTCAGGCTGCGCGGATCCGGTGCTCGATCGTTTCCTCGACGAGCTCTGGGCAGTCGACGGCCTCGCCCGCCTGACACTCGACGCCTACCGCAGGGATCTGACCGCGCTCTGCCTGTGGCTGCGGACACGTGGATCCGACCTGAGCGATGCCAGCCGCTCCGACCTGCTGGCCTTTCTCGGATCCCGCATGCAGGCGGGCAGCCGGCCGAAGTCGGTGGCCCGCTGGCTTTCCAGCCAGCGCCGCTTCTACCGTTTCCTCGTGGCCTCCGGCCTGCGTCGGGACGANCCCACTGCACGAATCGACGCGCCCGCCATTGGCCGGCCCCTGCCCGACAGTCTTTCGGAGTCGCAGGTGGAGGCCCTGCTCGGGGCGCCCGATACCGGCAGTCCGGTGGGGCTGCGGGACCGTGCGATGCTCGAGTTGCTGTATGCCACCGGCCTGCGCGTATCGGAACTGGTCGGGCTCGAGCAGTCCCGGGTGAATCCGCGCCAGGGGGTGGTTCGGGTCACGGGCAAGGGTTCGCGCGAACGGCTGGTGCCAATGGGCGAAGAGGCTGCCGACTGGATGGCCGGTTACCTGCGCGAGGCGCGGCCGGAACTGATGCGCGATCGGGCCCCGACCGAGGCCCTTTTCGTCAGCCGCCGCGGCCAGGGCATGACGCGGCAGGCCTTCTGGTACCGGGTCAAGCAGCACGCGGCCGTGGCCGGCATCACCGCCGATCTCTCCCCGCACACCCTGCGCCACGCCTTTGCGACGCACCTGCTCGACCACGGTGCCGACCTGCGGGTCGTGCAGATGCTGCTCGGCCACAGCAGCCTGTCCACTACCCAGATCTACACCCACGTCGCCCGTGCGCGCCTGCAGGCGCTGCACGCGCGGCACCATCCGCGCGGCTAATCGACGATACGAGTTTGATCATGCGGCACAGCAAAGTGCCGCCAGAATCGTCCAGCGCAGGTGGTTGATTCTGAACCGAGCTGCCAATCGTCCGTGCAGCGCCGGGTGCGCCGAGAAAGGCGTTGTGGCTTCGTTCAGTGCTTCCTCAGGCGGTTCGACGCTGGCAGCGGTGATACACTCCCGACGTCCTCCTCCACCTGACGAGACGGTTGCATGCTGATGATACGAATGACCCTGGCCGCACTGCTGGCGACACTGGCCATATCGCCGGCGCTCGCCACCGACGCGATCGAAAGCCGGTTGGCGGAAGTGGTGCCGACGGTGAGCCCCGACGCCATCGAGCCCTCGGGCATCCCGGGGGTGTACGAGGTGCGTTTCGGGACCGACCTCTTCTACGTGTCCGAAGACGGTCGTTACCTGCTCCAGGGCAGCCTGATCGACCTGGAGACGCGGGAGAACCTGACCGACAAGTCGCTGCGCGGCGTGCGCGCCGAGATCTTCGACGGCATTCCGGATGATGAACTGACCGTGTACGTTCCGGAGCGCGAGGTGCGGTACGTGCTCAACATCTTCACCGACCCGAACTGTCCCTTTTGCCGGCAGTTGCACGAGGAGATGCAGACCTACCTCGATGCCGGCGTGAAGGTGCGCTACCTCATGTACCCGGTTCTGGGCCGCGAGTCGCCGACCATCATGCGCGACATCTGGTGCGCGGAGAGCCGCACCGACGCGATGGACCGGGCCAAGGCCGGCCGCGCGATACCCTCCGCGGACTGCCCGACCCCTGCGGAGGAACATCTCGCGCTTGGACGCGAGCTGGGCATCAGCGGCACCCCGGCGACGATCACCGATGACGGCCAGCTGATCTCGGGGTACCGTCCCGCAATCGAGGTCATCCAGGCGCTGCAAGCGGAGTAGCCCTGGTGGGCCATGCGCCGAGCCCCCACCCCCCACCCCAACCCTCCCCCGCAAGCGGGGGAGGGAGCTTTCATGATCCCGGGTCCGCAAGCGGGGGAGGGNGCTTTCATGATCCCGGGTCCGCAAGCGGGGGAGGGAGCTTTCATGCTCCCGGGTGGCGCAGGGGGCCATGAGAGTTAGCCCCTTTCGGCCTGCCCCTCAGTACAGCAGGGCGACCATCTTCCGGCGGTACCGGTTGACCAGATCGTGGCGGGGGCCCAGCATCTCGAAGGCAGCGAGCAGGCCCTTCTGGCCGGCGTTGTCGCCATAGCTGCGGTGGCGCTGCATCAGCTTCAGGTAGAGGTCCATCGCCTCCTCGCTGCGACCGGCCACCATGTAGGCGGCAGCCAGCCGTTCCAGCGCCTCCGGGTCCGACGCGTTGTCACGTGCCGCCTGCTCCAGCGTTGCAAGATCGGCCCCATCCGCCCGGCTCGCGAAAACCAGCCGTGCGCGCAGACGCTTTACCGGTTCCTGCTCGTGCACGTCCATTGGCAGCATGTTGAGCTGGGCTTCGGCGCCCGCGGCGTCTCCGGCCGCCAGCAGCGCTTCGGCCAGGTCGATCTTCAGTGCGTGATGTTCGGGGTCACTTTCGACCGCGCTGCGCAGGTCGGCCACGGCGCCTTCGACATCCCCCGCGTCAAGCTTCGCGACCGCCTGATTGCGCATGCGGTCGGAGGGCCGTTCCACGTGCCGATCGATCATCGCCCGGATGGCCGATTCCGGCTGCACGCCCATGAACTGGTCGACCGGCTGCCCGTGCCGGAAGCACATCACCGTGGGAAGGCTGCGCACGCCGAACTGTCCCGCGAGGCCCTGCTGCTCGTCGCTGTTGACCTTGGCCAGACGGAACTTGCCGCCGTAGGCCTCGGCCAGGCCGGCGAGCACCGGCATCAGCATCTTGCACGGACCGCACCAGTCGGCCCAGAAATCGACCAGCACCGGACGGCGGAAGGATTCCTCGATCACCGCCGCCTCGAAGTTCTCCGCGGTTACATCGAGGATGTCATTACTTGCATCTGCCATGAAGGACTCCGGTATCTGCATATAGGCAACTGTTTACATTGTCGGGCCGCCCACGCCAATTTCAAGCAAGCTCCCATGGCACTGCGCCACCTTCGACAATGAAGGCTCCCTCCCCCACTCGTGGGGGAGGGTTGGGGTGGGGGCCCGGCGCCCCGAGGGTGCCCCGGCCCGGAACCGTGCGCCGGGTGCGCGAGGCGCACTACACTACCGCCTGCCCCCACACGGAGGAAGGCCGCAGGTGAGTTATTCCGCATCCGACATCGAAGTCCTCGAAGGCCTGGACCCGGTGCGCAAGCGCCCGGGCATGTACACCGACACCTCCCGTCCCAATCACCTTGCCCAGGAGGTGATCGACAACTCGGTGGACGAGGCCATCAGCGGCTTCGCTCGGAACATCGACGTGATCCTGCACAAGGACGGGTCGCTCTCGGTGACCGACGACGGCCGCGGGATGCCGGTGGACGAGCACCCGCGCGAGAAGCGTCCGGGTGTCGAGGTGATCCTCGGCCGGCTGCACGCCGGGGGCAAGTTCTCCGACAAGAGCTACCAGTTTTCCGGTGGCCTGCACGGGGTTGGCGTTTCGGTGGTGAATGCCCTGTCGCGGCATCTGGAGGTCTGGATCCGGCGGGACGGCCGGGAATACAACATGGCCTTCGCCGGCGGCAACAAGGTCAGCGATCTCGAGGTTGTCGGCGAGGTTGGACGCCGCAGCACCGGCACCCGGCTGCAGTTCTGGCCCGACCCGCAGTACTTCGACAGTCAGAAGTTCTCGGTGACGCGGCTGAAGCACGTGTTGCGCGCAAAGGCGGTCCTCTGCCCGGGTCTGAACGTGAGCTTTGTCGACGAAGTGACCGGCGAGCGCTGCGCCTGGTGTTACGCCGACGGGCTGAAGGACTACCTGCTCGAGGCGCTGTCCGGGGTCGGAACGGCTGCCGGAAGAACCGTTCATGGGCGCGGTGGCCGGGCGCCAGGAGGCCGTGGACTGGGCGGTGGTCTGGCTGCCGGAGGGCGGCGAGGGGATTGCCGAGAGCTACGTGAATCTTATTCCGACAACGCTCGGCGGAACCCACGTGAACGGCCTGCGCACCGGCCTCACCGAGGCGGTGCGCGAGTTCTGCGAGTTCCGCAATCTGATCCCGCGGGGCGTGAAGCTGGCGCCGGACGACGTCTGGGAACGGGTCAGCTATGTCGTCTCCTGCAAGATGCAGGACCCCCAGTTTGCCGGCCAGACCAAGGAGCGGCTGTCGTCGCGCGAGGCTGCGCCCTTCGTTGCCGGCGTAGTGAAGGACAGCTTCAGTCTGTGGCTGAACCGCCATTCGGTGATCGGCGAGCGCATTGCGGAACTCGCGATCCAGAGTGCCCAGCGGCGGCAGCGGGCGGGCCGCAAGGTCGTGCGCAAGAAGCTCACCCAGGGGCCGACGCTTCCGGGAAAGCTGGCCGACTGCGCCAGCCAGGATCTCTCGCGTACCGAGCTGTTCCTGGTCGAGGGCGATTCCGCCGGCGGTTCCGCGAAGCAGGCCCGCGATCGGGAGTTCCAGGCGATCATGCCGCTCAGGGGCAAGATCCTGAACGCCTGGGAAGTGGACCCCGACCAGGTGCTGGGGTCGCAGGAAATCCACGACATCAGCGTTGCGGTCGGCGTGGACCCCGGCAGCGCCGACCTCGACGGCCTGCGCTACGGCAAGATCTGCATCCTCGCCGACGCCGACTCGGACGGCGCGCACATCGCGACGCTGCTCTGCGCGCTGTTCATGCGCCATTTCCGGCCGCTGGTCGAGCGGGGGCACGTGTATGTGGCGATGCCGCCGCTGTTTCGGGTGGACATCGGCAAGGAGGTTCTCTACGCGCTGGACGATGCCGAGCGCGAGGGCATCCTCGACCGGATTGCCGCGGAAGGGCGTCGTGGCAAGGTGAGCGTCACCCGCTTCAAGGGCCTCGGCGAAATGAGCCCGCTGCAGTTGCGCGAGACCACGATGAACCCCGATACCCGGCGCCTGGTCCGTCTCACCGTCCAGCCGGACGACGACACCGGCGCCCTGCTGGACATGCTGCTGGCCAAGCGGCGCGCCGGGGACCGCAGGCAGTGGCTGGAGGGCAAGGGTCACCTCGCGGAGGTTTGAGGTTGGCGTCGGGGGCAGGGGAGCATGCTGCAGACCCGGTCGCGGGACGCCGTGAATACATCCCTGTAGGCTTGACGGCAGCATCCCTGCTGCCGACACCCGCGACCGGGTCTGCAGCATGCTCCCCTCATCGCCGGTGACGACCGCCGTCCTGTCGGCCGCGATGGTTCTGACCGATGCGTGGGATCGCGGCTGGAAGCCGCTGTTTCAAGCCGGTCCTACAAGGCGTTCCTACAGGGCTTCGCCCGTGCCTTCCAGCGCTAGATCCCGGCATCCCGGGGTTCGAGCAGCCGGCCGAGGGCCCAGGCGACGTGTTCGCGGACCAGTGCGGAGGGATGCTGTGCCCTTCCTTCGAGGGCGCTGATCGCTTCGGGGGTGGCCGGGCCGTTGCCCAGCGCAACCGCGATGTTGCGCAGCCAGTGCTCGTGGCCGATGCGGCGGATGGCCATGCCCTCGGTGCGGTCCAGGAAGGTGGCTTCGTCCCAGCCGAAGAGCTCCACCAGGGACGGCGCGTCCAGCCCGTGGCGGACCGCAAAGTCCGGCTCCACGCTGATCTGCGCGAACCGGTTCCACGGACAGACGAGCTGGCAGTCGTCGCAGCCGTAGATCCGGTTCCCGATCAGTGGACGCAGGTCCTCGGGGATCGGTCCCCGGTGCTCGATGGTCAGGTAGGAGATGCACCGGCGGGCATCCAGATCCCACGGCCCGCGGAAGGCCTGTGTCGGGCAGATCTCCAGGCAGGCGGTGCAGCTGCCGCAGTGGCCTTCGCCCTCCGGGTCGACTGGCAGCGGCAGGTCGGTGAAGAGTTCGCCAAGGAAGAACCACGACCCCGACTCGCGGGCGAGCAGGTTCGTGTTCTTGCCGATCCACCCGAGGCCGGCCTGCTCGGCCAGGGCCCTTTCCAGCACCGGTGCGCTGTCGGTGAAGGCCCGGTAGCCGAAGGGGCCGATTTCCCGCCCGATCCGGTCGGCCAGCCGCTGAATCCGCTTGCGCAGCAGTTTGTGATAGTCCCGCCCCAGCGCGTAGCGTGAGATGTAGGCCTGACCGGGATCCGCCAGCACGCCCTCCGGGTCGGCGGCGGACGGTGGCAGATAATCCATGCGCAGACTCACCACGCGCAGCGTGCCGGGGACCAGCGCTGCGGGCTCCCGGCGCAGATGCGCGTGCCGGGCCATCCAGTCCATCTCCCCGTGGGAACCGCGCTGCAGCCAGCGCTCGAGGTGGTCGGCGTGCACGCCGACGCTGGCCGGGCTGATTCCCACCGCCTGGAACCCGAGTTCCCGTCCCCAGCGGCGGATGCGTTCGGCCAGCGCGCGGCATTGGCTTTGCGACAGGGATTGCGGCACGATCTTGCAGAAGGCTCCTCGGGGTGCTGTAGACCATGGATGATGAACCGATGAACGTGCCCATTGCCAACCGCCTCTACGGAGAGGAAGGAATGCGCGAGCTGGACCGGCGGGCGATGGCCCTGCCGGGCCGCGGCGACGGCGCGCTGATGGAGCGGGCCGGCGAGGCCCTGCTGCAGGCGTTGACGGATGCCCACCCCGAGGCGCGCCGGGTCGGCGTGCTTTGCGGCCCCGGCAACAATGGCGGCGATGGCTTCGTGCTGGCGCGGCTGGCCGCGGCGGCGGGTCTGGAGGTGATCGTCCACGCCGGTGCGCCGGGCCCGCGCGGCGACTCGGACGGCGAGCGGGCCCGGCAGGCATGGACGGACACCGGGGGTGCGATCGAGTCACTGGAGGCCTTCGCGCCGGAAAGTGCCGGGGTCTGGGTTGACTGCCTGTTCGGCATCGGCCTGCGACGGCCGCTCGAGGGCGTCTACGCCGGGCTGATCGACCGCCTGAACGGCTCCGGACGGCCCGTACTCGCCGCGGACGTGCCTTCCGGCATCGCGATCGACACCGGCGCCGTCCTCGGCGTTGCGACGCGTGCGACCGTCACCGTGACGATGATCGCGGACAAGCTCGGGCTGCACACCGGTGCCGCGGTGGACCATTCGGGGCAGGTGCAGGTGGCGGGGCTCGGGCTGCCGCCCGACATCCACGCCGATGTCCCCTGGCTCGCCTCGCGCGCGGCTGCCGAAGAACTTCCGCGGCGCTTGCCGCTCCGGCGGCCGGGCATGCACAAGGGCGACTGCGGACACCTGCTGGTGGTCGGGGGTGCCCCGGGCTATTCCGGCGCGGCGCGGCTGGCTGCGGTCGCGGGGCTGCGTGCCGGGGCCGGCCGGGTGACGCTGGTCACCCATCCGGAGCACGCCGCCTTCGCAAACCTGGAGCGCCCGGAGCTGATGGTGCGCGCGGTCTCCTCGGCGCGTGACCTGCAGGCACTGATCTCCGGCGCCGATGCGGTGGCCGCAGGCCCGGGGCTCGGGCAGGAGGCGTGGGGCAGGGCGCTGTGGCAGGTGGTCGCGGACTGGTCCGGCCCGCTGGTGGCCGATGCCGACGCGCTGAACCTCCTCGCGCTCGCGCCGCGCCGACGTCCGGACTGGGTGCTGACGCCGCACCCGGGCGAGGCCGCGCGGCTGCTGGGGAGCAAGGCATCCGCAGTGAATGCCGATCGCCCGGGATCGCTGCGGAGCCTTGTGGACCGCTTCGGCGGTGTGGTGCTGCTGAAGGGGGCGGGCACGCTGGTCTCCGGGGGTCCGGGGGATCTGCCGGTCTGCATTACCGGGGGGCACCCGGGCATGGCGACCGCCGGCATGGGCGACGCGCTGACCGGCATCATCGGGGCGCTGCTGGCGCAGGGCATGGATGCAGGGCCCGCGGCGGCAACCGGTGCGGCCTGGCACGTCGCTGCTGCGCAGCTCGCCGCGCGGCGGCTCGAAGGTCAACGTGGCATGCTGGCGGGAGACGTGATCTCCGCGCTGCCGGCCAGCGCGGCCGGCGTCACCTGATGCCCGGCAACGGGCTTTTGCTGGCGGATGCGGAGGCCACGGAGCGTGCGGGTGCGCTGCTTGCGCGCTGTCCGGGGCTCGAGCGAGTCCGGCAGATCCATCTCCAGGGCGATCTCGGCGCCGGCAAGACGACGCTGGTGCGCGGCTTCCTTCGTGCGCTCGGTCACCAGGGCGCGGTGCGCAGTCCGACCTACACCCTGCTCGAGCCCTACGAGTTCGACGGGCTGACGGTGCTGCATTTCGACCTTTATCGCGTTGCCGATCCGGATGAGCTGGAGTACCTGGGCGTGCGTGAGCAGAGCGATGAGCGCACGCTCTGGCTGGTGGAATGGCCGGACCGCGGCGCTGGCTGGCTTCCCGAGCCGGAACTCGTGGTGAACCTTGCGCAGCAGGGGGACGGCCGGTGCCTGCGGTGGTCGGGTCCGGAGGCGGATCGGATCGCCCGGGAGTTCGAGAACTTACAATGATTTAGACAAAGTCGTCGGTATCTCGCTCATAAAGCGGGAGTTTCCGGCTTGCATTTTCACGCGGAAGGTCCACAATGTAGTCAGAACCCCTGATCACAAAGGGATTGTCCGTGGCGAAAATGCACCAACCGGATCAGCGCCGGAGGCTGTTGCTGCGCGGGCTCGCGGGCCTCGGGCTGCTCGTGGCGCCGTTGCCGGGCTGGGCGCGTTCCGGGGTGCAGCGCCTGCGCATGTCCGTGGATGGCGACACCACCCGGCTGGTTTTCGACATGGACGGTCCCGCCGACCACACCATCTTCACCCTCGACGGTCCGGATCGGGTGGTCGTGGACCTCGCCGGTGCACGTGCACTCGATTCACTGGACGTGGCCTCGAACCCCCGGGCACTGGTCAAGGGGGTTCGTCACGCCCAGCGCAACGGTACCGACCTGCGCGTGGTGCTCGATCTGCGCGCGGCCAGCGAGCCGCACAGCTTCGTGCTGCTTCCGGCGCAGGGCTCCCCGCACCGGCTGGTGCTCGACCTCACCGAGCGCCCGCGTACGACGGCGGTGGCGCGCAACGCCCCGGAGGTGTCGCCGAATGGCGCTGCGCGTTCGACGGACCCACTGCGCGAGGTGGTGGTGGCGATCGATCCGGGGCATGGCGGGCACGATCCGGGGGCGATCGGGCCCGGCGGCACCCGGGAAAAGGACGTGGTGCTGCAGATCGCCCGGCGCCTCGCCGAGCGCGTCGAACGCGAGCCCGGCATGCGCCCGGTTCTGATCCGGACCGGCGACTACTTTCTTCCGTTGCGGGAACGGATCAACCGGGCGCGAGCCGCGGACGCGGATGTTTTCCTGTCGATACACGCGGACGCGATCCACGATCGCCGGGTGCAGGGCTCGTCAGTCTATATCCTCTCCGAGCGGGGAGCCTCGAGCGAGGCCGCGCGCTTTCTCGCGCAGCGCGAGAACAGCGCCGACCTGCGCCTCGGGGGCGTCCCGATCGAGCGAACGGACGATTCGCTGGCCGGTGTGCTGCTCGATCTTGCGCAAAGCGGCAGCCTGGAGGCGAGTCACTCGCTGGCCGCCCGCCTGATCTCCGAGATGCATCGCGTGGGCAAGGTGCGCAAGCCCGAGGTGGAGCGGGCCAACTTCGCGGTGCTGCGCTCGCCCGACGTGCCATCGGTGCTGATCGAGGCCGCCTTCATCTCGAACCCCTCGGAGGAGCGGAAGCTGCGCACCGCGAGTTTCCAGGGTTCGCTCGCAGACGCCGTCCTCACTGGTCTGCGGGCCTATTTCGCGACCCACGCACCCCCCGGGACGATGATCGCCGAGGGGCGCAACGACCGGCACATCATCCGCCCCGGCGAGACCCTTTCGGTGATCGCCAATCGCTACCAGATGACGGTGGCCGAGCTGCAGGCGGTAAACGATCTTCCGAACGACCGGATCTTTGCCGGCCAGGTGCTGCAGATCCCGCTGCGTGGCGGCTGACCCCCGGCGCGGGACGGCGTCCGGCTTTCCACGGTCCCTGGTCGGGCCGGGCCGCTTCCTGCGGCCCGCGTTTCCGCGGTAACCTCTGCAGTTGCGGGAGGGCGCCTGAACCGCGTCCCCGGATCCCTTTCCTGCGGACCTGCCGTGCCGATACACAAGCTTCCCCCACAGCTGATCAGTCAGATCGCCGCCGGCGAGGTGATCGAACGTCCCGCCTCGGTGGTCAAGGAACTGGTCGAGAACAGCATCGACGCCGGCGCGCGCAGGGTGCGCGTCGATCTGGAGCAGGGCGGGATCCGGCGGATCCGGGTCACCGACGACGGCGGCGGCATCCCGCGCGAGGAGCTGGCGCTTGCACTGTCGCGGCACGCGACCAGCAAGGTCGCGGAACTGGGTGACCTCGAGTCGCTGCGGACGCTGGGCTTCCGTGGCGAGGCGCTGCCGTCCGTCGCCTCGGTGGCGCGTCTCTTCCTGACCTCCACGCCGGCCGGTGCGCGCAGCGGCTGGCGCCTTGCCGGCGACGGGTCGGATGTCTTCACCGACGTCGAGCCCGCCGCGCATCCGCCGGGAACCACTGTCGAGGTCCGCGACCTGTTCTTCCGGGTGCCGGCACGGCGCAAGTTCCTGCGTACGGAACGCACCGAGTACCTGCATTGCGAGGATGTGGTCCGTACGCACGCAGCGGTCCGGCCGGAGGTCGCTTTCGAGTTGCGGCACAACGGCCGCGCGGTCCTCGACCTGCCGGCCACGGGTGCCGACGGGGGCGCCGAAAGGGTGATGGCGCTGCTGGGCGGGGACTTCCCGGAACACGCCTTCGAGATCGAACGCGAAGGCTCCGGCCTGACGCTGCGCGGGTGGCTGGGCGCGCCGACCCGCGCGCGTTCGCAGCCCGACCAGCAGTTCTTCTTCGTCAACGGCCGGCCGGTGCGCGACCGGGTGCTGTCGGCCGCGGTCCGTCGGGCCTACCGGGACGTGCTCTACCACGGGCGGCACCCGGTCTTCGTGCTGTTCCTCGACCTCGATCCCGCGGGAGTCGATGTGAACGCCCATCCCGCGAAGAGCGAGGTGCGCTTTCGCGAGGGCCGCCTGGTGCACGACTTCATCTTCCAGACGCTGCACCGGGGGCTGGCAGGCGTGCGGCCGGCCAGTGGGGGTCCCGGAGGGGACGCCGTTCCAGCGGGTGAGCCGGGTCACCCGGCTTCGGCGGTACCGGCTTTCGCTACGGGGCCCCGGAGCGGCTCACCGTTGCCCGCGCGCGACACGCACTGGGAGCTGCCGTTGCCGCAGGTCGGCGAGCCCGGCCCGGAGCGCTCCGGATATGCCGCGGCTTCCGGTCCCGAGCTGTCTGCGCCGGGCGGGCGCGAACACGAGGGTGCCCCGCCCCTGGGCTTTGCGCTCGGGCAGGTCGGCGGCGCCTTCATCCTCGCGGAGAACGCGCGCGGCCTGGTCCTGGTCGACATGCACGCGGCACACGAGCGAGTGACCTACGAGCGCCTGAAACGCGAGTGGCGCGCGGCCCGCGTGACCCGCCAGCCGCTGCTGGTGCCGGAGACCCTCGCAGTCACCCGGGCCGAGGCCGATCTGGTCGAGTCTTCGGCCGATCTGCTCCGGGACCTCGGGTTCGAACTGGACCGGAGCGGCCCCGAGGCCGTGAGGCTGCGTGCAGCGCCAGCGCTGCTGCAGGGTCGGGATCTCGGCGGGCTCGTGCAGGACCTCCTCGCCGACTTGCGCAATCTTGGACACGCGGACCGCGCGGAAGCCGCGCTCGACGCGGTATTGAGCAGCATGGCCTGTCACGGCTCGGTCCGTGCCGGACGGCGCCTGAGCCTTCCGGAGATGAACCGGCTGCTGCGGGACATGGAAGAGACCGAGAACAGCGGCCAGTGCAATCACGGCAGGCCGACCTACGTCGAGCTTGACCACCAGGCCCTCGACCGCCTCTTCCTGCGCGGGAGATGAGCCGTTGACGCAGCCGGTGATTCTGCTGATGGGCCCGACGGCCACCGGCAAGACTTCGCTGGCCCTGGAAGTCGGGGAACGGATCGGTGCCGAGATCGTCAGTGTCGACTCGGCGCTGGTCTATCGGGGCATGGACATCGGCACGGCCAAGCCGAGCCGAGCCGAGCGCGCGCGCATACCGCACCACCTGATCGACATCCGCGAACCCGAGGAGACCTGGTCGGCCGCCGACTTCGCCGATCACGCGCGGCGTCTGATCGGCGAGATCCGCGGACGCGGCCGTGTTCCGCTGCTGGTCGGCGGGACCATGCTTTACTTTCGTGCGCTGATCGACGGCCTGGACCGGATGCCGGCGGTGGACCCGGAGGTCCGTTCGGCGCTGCGCGCGAGGGTCGCGCAGGTGGGGGCTGCCGCGCTGCATGCGGAGCTGAGCGCGGTGGATCCGGTCGCGGCCCGGCGCATTCACCCCAACGACCCGCAGCGGATCCTGCGCGCGCTGGAGATCCACCGAAGCACCGGCCGGCCGCTCTCGGCCTTCCAGTCCGGAAGTGTCCGCGGCCTGCCCGATGACTGGCGGTGCCTGGCCCTGATCCCCGAAGACCGGGCCCTTCTGCGCGAGCGCATTGCGCAGCGCTTCGATGCGATGATGGCCGCCGGTTTCGAGAGGGAATTGCGCGAGCTGATGGCGCGTCCCTCTCTGACTGCGGGCCACGCGTCGCAGCGTGCAGTCGGTTACCGCCAGGGCTGGCAGTGGCTGCAGGGGGACATCGGCTGCGAAACCTTCCGGCAGCGTGCGATCACCGCGACGCGCCAACTCGCGAAGCGCCAGCTGACCTGGCTGCGCGGGATGGGAGGCCTGGAGTTGATCGCTGCGGAGTCTGCAACGCCGGAGGACCTGCTGCGGCGGCTTCCGCCGGAGGTCCGTCGATGTTGATGCGGTAACTTGGTGCAGTGCCAGATGGGCACTATGCTATCTTTTTCACAGAAAGCCCCCGATAACCCGGGCTGCACGAAGCGGGCCCGATAACCATAAACCAAAAGGACACCGACCATGGCAAAAGGGCAGATGCTACAAGAACCCTTTCTCAACGCATTGCGCCGGGATCGCATCCCGGTGTCCGTGTATCTGGTCAACGGCATCAAGCTGCAGGGGCAGATCGAGTCCTTCGACCAGTTCGTGGTGCTGCTCAAGAGCGCGGTGTCGCAGATGGTATACAAGCACGCAATCTCCACGATCGTGCCTTCGCGGCAGGTGCGCCTGCAGCTCGAGGGCGAAGAACAGGTCGTGCAGGAGGGTCAATCCTGAAGGCATGCCGGATGTGAACACCCTTGTTTGAGCGCCCCGAGAGCGGCAACCGGGCAATCCTGGTGGCGCTGGGGATCGGCGAGGTCGCCGATCTCGAGGCACAGATCGAAGAGTTCCGGGACCTCGCGGAATCCGCCGGGGCGCAGGTGCTGGACGTCATCTCCGGCACGCGTCGTCAGCCTGATCCGCGCTTCTACGCGGGCTCCGGGAAGGCCGACGAGGTCGCGGCCGCGGTGGAGGCAACGGACGCGGATCTCGTTGTCTTCAACCATCCGCTGTCGCCGAGCCAGGAGCGTAATCTCGAACGCCACCTGCGTTGCCGCGTGCTTGACCGTTCCGGCCTGATCCTCGACATCTTTGCCCAGCGGGCCCGCACGCACGAGGGCAAGCTGCAGGTCGAGCTGGCCCAGCTCCGGCACATGTCCACTCGCCTCGTGCGTGGCTGGACCCACCTCGAGCGCCAGAAGGGCGGCATCGGGCTGCGCGGTCCGGGCGAGACCCAGCTCGAGACCGACCGGCGCCTGCTGGCCGCGCGCATCAAGCACATCGAGAGGCGGCTGGACAAGGTGCGGCGCGCGCGCGAGCAGGGCCGCCAGGCGCGGCGGCGCAACGAGACACCAACGGTCGCGCTGGTGGGGTACACCAACGCCGGCAAGTCCACGCTGTTCAACCGCCTGACCGAGGCGCGGGTGTACGCGGCCGACCAGCTCTTTGCGACGCTGGACCCGACACTGCGGCGCGTCGATCTCGCGCCGCACCGCTCACTGATCCTGGCGGACACCGTTGGATTCATCCGCGACCTGCCGCACGAGCTGATCGCTGCGTTCAAGGCCACGCTGACCGAGACGCGGGAGGCGGCACTGCTGCTGCACGTGATCGATGCCGCCGACCCGGAGCGCGACGCCCATATCGCACAGGTGGAGTCGGTACTGGACGAGATCGGGGCGGCGGAGGTGCCGGTCTGGCGCATCTACAACAAGATCGACTGCCTGCCCGAGGCGGAAGCCGGGGAACCCGGCCGATTCGGCGGCGATGCGGTCTGGCTGTCGGCAGCGACGGGCGAGGGGGTGGATGAACTCCAGCAGCGCCTCGCACGCCACTTCACCGAATCGATGTTCACCGGATGGGTCGAGGTGCCCGCGTCGGCCGGGCGGCTGCGCAGCCGGCTCTTCGCGGAGCGGGCGGTCGAGGCGGAACAGACCGCATCCGGGGGCGCGATGCTCCTGCGCCTGAACCTTCCCGAGCGGCGGCTGCAGGCCCTGCTGCGCGAGGCCGGACTGGACGAGGATCCCGAGACGCTGCGGGCC
>SL_5KL_010_SEDDRAFT_10000940_pt1 | contig 18253 bp, 13 predicted proteins | sample SodLakKL_010_SED_FD_9118 | JGI IMG/M metagenome (IMG submission 9118)
CATATATGATTTTGCCCACGGCCTCGACAACCGTTCTTTGGAAACAGAACACGAAGCCAAATCAATCTCCGAAGAAACCACCTTTCCGGAAGATATCCATGACCGGGAAACCATCCATGCCGTCCTGTTAGACCTGGCCTCAGGGGTCGGTTACAGGCTCCGATGCGCCGGGATAAGCGCCAGGACTGTTACCCTGAAACTACGGTTTGCGGATTTTCGGACCGTGACCCGCAGCCATACCCTGCCGGAAAGTACCTGCCAAGACGCTGATCTTTATCACACCGCAAAAAACCTCTTTGACAGGCACTGTGCCAGGCCTCCCTGGCGCCTGGTCGGGATCCAGGCCTCGGGTTTTGAACAGGGCACCCAGATCTCTTTGTTTTCCTCCGGCCCGGAGCAGCAAAAGGAAATTATTTTAACCTCCACCAGGGATAAGCTGAGAAAAAAATACGGTTCTGAAGTAATATTTACCGGCAGAAGGCTGAAAAAAAAGAAATAATAATGCTCCCCATCAAGTCCGGTTAACTTCAGCAACCCGGTTCCAAAAAGGGGAGCACTTTATTTACCACCAATTCAGGTGTTTATAAAAAGGGCATTACTTTAATGCTTCCTTATCCGACTTGTAAAAGTCCCGATCATAACGGAAACATTCCTGGGCTTCGTCCGTTATACAGGGCTCCTTATTAACGATCATGGAGGCGATATTCTTGCCTGCTCCGGGCCCGAGCATCAGGCCCTGGCCGCACATACCCACGGCCAGAATGAGCCCTTCCAGCCCCTTGGCAAAGTCAATGATTGGAATTCCATCAGGGCTCATCGGGTAACATCCGCGCCAGATGCGCCTGATCAGCAGATTTTTAAAGCTGGGAATGAGCGAAATCATCCGGCCGGCCAGGACCGGTAAAAATTCGGAGATCGATTCCCGGTTTGTGCCGATAAAGAGTTCCTTCGGAGTATAACAAAATATAATCTGGCCTTCTTTATTCTGGCCGAAATAGAAGTTTGCGGTTTTCCCTTCCGGGCCGGGCCGGAGGTCAACCACCAGCGGGGCCAGGAAATGCTTGATAGGGGCTGATATACCGGCCTCGTGGGAATCCGGAGTGACGGGAATGTCAATGCCCAGCAGATCGGAGTGCTCTGCTGCATCGGCCCCGGCGGCCAGTACGACCCAATCGGAAGAATAACTGCCCTGGTCAGTTTTAACTCCCGTAATCTTGTCGCCTTCTCTCAGGTAATCGATCACTTTTTCATTAAACCGGTACTCGGCGCCGTATTTCATCGCTTCGCGCTGAAAAGCAACCGGCAATAAAATGGAGGAAACCTGGCCATCTCCCGGGGAATAAGTCCCACCTCTTAAACCAATCGGGTTAACACCGGGGATAATCTCTTGGATCTCTTCCGGCCCCACCCAATCAATTTCCAGGCCATATTTTTTCTGATACGGAATCAGGTCCCTAAGGCTTTTTTCGATTTTTTCGTCATAAACCGGGAAGCAGTACCCGCCCGGCTTCCAACCGACATCGAAGCCGTGCTTTTCTTCCCAGCTGGAAATAATTTTCAGGCTTTCCAGGCAGGTGCTTATTTTTCCGGGATCGGAATGGGTCGCCCTGACCCCGCCGATAGCCGCTTTGTTGTCACCCTGCCCGGCGGCGGGACGCCTCTCCAGAACCAGGACCTTCATACCGGCTTCGGCAAGATGGTAGGCAGTTGGATTTCCTACACTGCCGCAGCCGACTACTATGACATCATATGTTTTATTGGCCGGCATTGTTATTCTCCTCGTGATCGTCTTCTTTTTTAGTGGCAAAATCGCCCAGATGCACTTCCGCCACCAGGGGGCGGTGGGTCGGCATTGTAATTTCGGAAAGGGGAATTCCTTCCTCTTTGTAGATCCTTAAAATTAAATCGGTGCAGGTCTTGCCGTTACAGCCGCCCAGCCCGGCCCTGACCATGGCTTTTAACTGGTTCATATCGCGGACCCCCGAGCGGATGGCGCCGACTATCTCACTCTTTCTGACCCTCTCGCAGCGGCAAATATAGGGATCGTCCCCCTCGGCTTCGCTTAGCGCCGGTTCCAGGGGTTCTCCTTCACTCATTTCCCTGATCCTGAAACCGGCCACCTTGAGCTTATCCTCGTAGGGCACTTCCAGGAACAGCAGGCGGCGGCAGTCCTGCTCTTCCCTATCTTTGTAGGCTACAACTGTCCCTTTGCCGACGATATTACCCTCCATATCGGTGGTCGTAACTTCGCTACCCACAGGTATGGTTTCATTAACAAATTCATAGGGCATCATCAGCAGGGCTTTTCCCCGGTCCGGATCATAATCATTTACCACCAGGGTTATGGCCAGGCCCGGACAGGCCAGCACGCACCTGCCGCAGCCGATACACTCTCCGCTAAACTCGGGCAGGGACAGGATGGAGCCGGGCATATCAATACAATTATTGGGGCAGGCTTCGGTACAGGGATTGCAGGGGATCTCCTGGACACAGCGAATCAGGGGATAAACCCGATCTTCCCTGTCTTCAGCCTGGAAAGATTCCATTTCGCTGGAATGCTGCTTGAGAATTTCCCCAAATTCTTCCCAGTCGCTCGGCACAGGCAGGTCAATGCCCATCCCCTGGGCAATCCTGCGCCCGATAATCTTACCGGAAAAAATGGCCGCCGATGCTTCGGCTATTTCGCGGGCATCTCCGGCCGCATAAACCTCGAAACCGTATTCCCTGGCTTTCTTGAACAGCTCATCAACCGGGTTAAGGCCCACTGCCATCAAAACGGTATCGACTTCAAAAGTCCTCTCCGTGCCCGCCAGGGGCTGAAACTTGTCGTCTATTTCAGCGATGACCACCCGCTCGACTTTTTCCCGGCCTTCAATCCGGAGCACAGTATGGGAAGTCCATACCGGGACCCCGAGCCGTTTAATTTTATCTTCATGCACCTTGTACCCGCCGCATTTGGGTAGGGCTTCAACCAGGCCCACTACATCGATACCGGCCTGTAGAGCATGATAGGCGCCGATCAAACCGACATTGCCGCCTCCGATGATAAACAGTTTTTCCGCGCAGCGGACCAGGTCCCGGTTGACCAGGGTCTGGAAGGCTCCCGCCCCGTAAACGCCCGGTAAATCGGCTCCCGGGAAGGCGAGGCTTTTTTCCCTTGCCCCGGTCGAAAAGAGAACTTTTTTGGGTTTGACAAGGGTATAAGTCCCGTTGCCGGAAATACCGAAAACTTTATCGCTGAAAACACCGACTACGGCCGAGTTAAGCCAGGTCTTGACGGTGGGCAGTTTTTTAAGTTCATCGGCCAAATGATGGCCGATATTTACACCGCGGGTGCCGGCATAGCAGTCGGCCACTGAGCCAAAAAAGTTATGGGTCTGCAGGCTGAGCTTGCCGCCCAGGTCCTGCTTGTCATCGACAATCAAGACATCGACTCCCACGTGCCCGAGTTCGATGGCCGCGCTGATCCCGGCCGGCCCTCCGCCAACGATTAATACTTCGACTTCCACCAGGGGCGGGTCGGCAACGATGGGCTGTTCGGAAGCCGGTTCATCGGCCAATTCCGGCGGCCCTTCAACACTTTGAACTTCCATGGCCGGGGTTACAGGAGTCATGCAGGCCTTGACCGGCCGGCCGTCGGCAACGACCATGCACTGGGAACACTGCCCGTTGACGCAGTATATGCCCTGGGCTCCACCATCGCGATGGTGATGACCGAGCACGGTTATTCCGGCCGCATAAAGGGCGGAAGAAATAACTTCTCCTTCGAGGGCAGTTAGTTTTTCACCATTAAAAGTAAAATCAAATTCTTCGCGCTCCAGGGGCGGCAAAATAGGATGCCTGCCGATCCTTCTTCTTTCTTCACGTTCTTCTTCAGTTAAAACCTCCTGCTCATGAGCAGTAGCAAAAAGCATGGCCGGATGTTCATTCAAAGAGTTCTGCCAGCTGCCCCGGCGCAGCAATAAATCGTACTGCAGGCACAGCTCAGGGGTAAAGCATAGCAACTGCTCTTTTGGTACGGCATATTGATCAAGCAGTTCTTTTCGTTTCAAGGCATCAATACGGTAAGTAAAACGATCCTCTTCTTCCTCACCCGTGACGCCTGCCAGTTCATTAAGGGTTAACAGGCTCGTTCCGGATGGCAGCAGTGAAGAGATGCGGCGGTCAAAAGAAACCACCCTTGTATCTTCAGTTTTCTGCAGGTCTTTTTCGGTAAGAACAGGTGTGATTTTCAGGTTGTAGGCTTTTAGGAGCCTGGCCGCGTCATCCAGGATCTGCAAAACGGCTGGCTGATCAAGGTGCAGCGATAATAAGAGGTGCAGTTCCGGAAGTTTGTCCAGGTAAAACCGGTCTGGCTGCTCCGGATCCCCAGCCTCTCCTGCCACTTCCTGCAGAACAGCAGATATTTCAGGTGGAAGAACCGGTTCCAATTCCGGCCGGTTTTTAAACCAGCTCACGATATCTAGAGCCAGATCCAGGCCGGAAGTATGTTCCGGTTCAGCTTCCACCAGGGCATAAATCTCTTCCAGCGGTGAGACCTTCTCCGGTATAGAAGTTTTATATTCCCGCCATGCCTTGACCGGCCCCTGCTGACCGGGTCCGGGATCGAGCAGGCCCAAATGTCCGTGCGGCATACCGCAAAGGCTTAACAGCTGCCCGGCAGCAGTGAAATACTGCTCGCCGAGCTCACCGCCCCTTTGATAGGGGCAGCTTAACCTGTCCCGGCACATCAAGGCCACACTCCTGGCCCCGGCAGCTACGCAGTATAGCAGGGTCGAAACATCGACGCTGCCGATACAACTGACCCGGACCAGTTCTTCTTCCGTTTCAGGCATTGGAGACCGGGGGCAGGCAAAGACAATATTTTTATCTTTAAGATCACGGTTATAGATCGTATTTTCAAATTCAGTAAGGCTTTCGGTCTTATTTTGACGGATTGCCCCCGTTGGGCAGGCCCCGGCGCAAATGCCGCAGCCGACACAAACGGTTTGGGAAATCTGGGCCACCGGCAGCTCGCCTTTTTGCATTGAGACCCTGGGAATAGAAAAGGGACAAACTTCTTCACACACCCCGCAGCCCCGGCAAATATCGGTCTGAACTGAACAAACGGGAATCTCAAAATCACGGCCCCAGATTTTTAAAACCTGGTTTTCCTGTTCATAGGGGATGGCATCGGTGGGGCAAACATGCGTGCAGGCCCGGCAGCCCGTACAATCACCGGCAATATTTTCAGGGTTTGGGCCCACCACCTTGTCTACTCCCCTGCCGAGGGTAGTAATGGCCCCCGGCCCGCAATCCTGGCAGGCCCTGACGCAAAGCCCGCATAATATGCACTTCTCTTCGTCTTCTTTAACTTCAAAGGGAGTTGTATCAATCCCTTCCAGGCGGGCCAGCTTTGTAACCTCTTCCGCTCCGGGGCACTGGGCCAGGTACAGCTCCAACAGGCTGCGGCGGGTTTTCAGGACTTCCGGGGAACGGGTGGATACAATCAGTCCCTCTTCAGCAGGATAGAGACAGGAGGTGACGATACGCGATTGGCCGTTCCATTCTTCTTTGGTAATCTCAACCACACAAAGCCGGCATGCCCCGCTGCGGGGAAGCGAAGGATGGCTGCACAGCTGCGGCACCTCAATCCCCGCTTCGTTTAAAATATCAAGGAGCATAACCCTGCTTTCGGTTTCCAGTTTTCTGCCGTTAACTGTTATAGTAATTTTTTCGCTCATAATTATCCTTTCGGGTTCTCCTTTAGTATTAAAGCTAAATATTGATCATTTATATTAATCCCTAGGCTTAACTTTTAGTGACAACAGCATCAAAATTACAGGTTACTTTGCAGATCCCGCACTGGTTGCAAAATTCCTGGTCAATGTGATGTTTTTCTTTTTTGTCACCGCTGATCGCTTCCTGCGGGCAGGCTTCTGCGCACAGGCGGCAGCCGGTGCAGTTATCGGTTATTTCATAAGTAATCAGGTTCCTGCACACCCCGGAGGGACACCTTTTCTCCTTGATATGGGCCACGTATTCATCTCGGAAGTGAGTAAGAGTACTGCGCACCGGGTTCGGGGCGGATTTTCCCAGGCCGCATAAAGAACCGTTTTCCAGAACTACCAGCAGTTTCTCCAGTTTTTCCAAGTCGTCCTCTTCACCTTCGCCCCCGCAGATCCGCTCCAGGATAGAATGGAGGTTGACCAGGCTCATCCTGCAGGCGGAACACTTCCCGCAGGACTCTTCCACCAGGTAGCTGGTAAAATAGCGGGCCACATCAACCATGCAGGTATCTTCATCCATGACGATCATACCACCGGAACCCATCATGGAGCCTTCGCGGGTCAGGGTATCAAAATCAACCGGAAGGTCCAGCTTGCTTTCAGGCAAACATCCTCCGGAGGGCCCTCCGGTCTGAACAGCTTTAAAAGGCTTGCCTCCCTTGATCCCCCCACAAATATCGAAAATAATGGTCCTGAGCGAGGTTCCCATCGGCACCTCGACCAGCCCGGTATTTTGGACCTTGCCCACCACGGAAAAAACCTTGGTTCCCTTGTTTTTTTCCGTGCCAAACGAAGAGAACCAGCCTGCGCCTTTGTTAATAATCTCCGGCACATTGGCATAAGTTTCCACGTTATTTAAAACAGTCGGCTTATCATAAAGCCCTCTTTCAGCGGAGCGAATGTACTTGGCCCGCGGTTCACCGACCCTGCCTTCAACAGACTGCATCAGGGCTGTTGACTCTCCACAGACAAAAGCTCCGGCCCCCCGGTTAATCTTGATATCAAAAGAAAAACCGGTGCCGGCTATGTTGTTTCCCAGAAGCCCCGCGGCCCGGGCCTGTTCAATGGCCAGATGCAGGTGCTTCAGGGCCCGGGGATATTCTTCCCGGACATAAATATAGCCGCTGGAGGAGCCAACGGCATAGGCGCAAATTAGCATACCTTCAATGATCGAATGCGGGTCCCCTTCCATGATACTGCAGTCCATAAAAGCTCCCGGGTCTCCTTCATCACCGTTACAAATTACATAACGGAGGTCGGAATCAATGGCGGCTGTAGTGCTCCATTTTTGACCGGTAGGAAACCCACCGCCTCCCCTGCCGCGCAGCCCGGAAAGCTTAACTTCATCAATAACCTGACCGGGGCTCATGTCTTGAAGCGCTTTAAAGAAGGCGCTGTATCCACCGTGATTAATATAATCCCTTATATCGAGGGGATCAATGGTTCCCACATTGCGCAGGGCAATTTTCTTTTGCCCGGCATAAAAAGGTATTTCCGTATAATCTTTAATGCCCGGGTCTTCATCATGTTCCCGGTAAAGCAAGCGGTCTACTATTCTTTTGCCAACAACGGTATCCTGGATTATCGCTTCTGCATCTTCAGGTTTAACCCCGGTATAGTAAATATTTTCCGGGTATAAAATCACCAGCGGCCCTTTTTCGCATAAGCCATGGCAGCCTACTTTTTTAATACCAAGAGTGACGGGAATATCCAGGTTTTCTTTTTCAAGTTCACTGCTTAAAGCTTCAGCTACCTGGAGGCTGCCCCTGGCTTTACAGCCCGTCCCATTACATACCAGAACCCGCGCTTGTTCCACCGGGGTTTCAGCCTGCAGCTGTGATTTTTGCTTTTCAAAATGCTCAGGGCCAGTAATCCTTGGAATTAGATCATATTCTTGTATCTCACCGTTACCGCTGGCTGCTGTTTGGTCAGCAAAAGAAACATCGGCTTCAGCGCAGCGCTTCTTAATCTTTTTAGACAGTTTGCCCACGGTCATATTTCCATAAAATTCGCCATCAATAATTGCGACCGGGCCCATGGCACAGGCTCCCACACAACGGACAGAATTCAGGGTCACTTCGCCGTCGGCAGTGGTGTGGCCCGGTTTGACCTTCAGTTCGTCTGATATTTGGCTCATAAGCATCGAGGCACCCCTGATATGACAGGCAGTTCCCTCACAAATATCAAGCCGGTGTTTGCCCCGGGGCTCTAAGGAAAAAGATTTATAGAATGTTGATACTGAATAAATCAGGGCTTCGGGAAGGTTTAATGTTTGGGAAAGGAGATTTATCGCTTCGGAAGGGAGATAATTCAATTCATTTTGAACATCCTGCAAAATCATAACCAGGTTGGCCGGATCCTTGTCATACTGCTGCACTACCTTGTCAACAATAGGAGCATAGTTATCCATTAGTATTTACTTCCTTATTTAAGTTATTGTTGTAAAGCAAGAACCTTATATACATCTTAGAATCATTATAAATTTTCAAACCCTAAAAAAGTATAACATTCAACTTTCTGTATTGTCAACGCATGCAGCCTCTTTTCAAAGTGCTCCTGACCTGGTTCCACCGCTTTCCCAACCCCTATTCAACTTATTGTTATTGCCCCCTCTTTCATAGAAAAAAACACAAGCGCATTGCACTTAATTTTATTCATTAACATGTTCAGCGCTCCTGCCCTGACTTTACCGGAAAGACCCGGTTTATTTCGTAAAATACTTTGATCGGTCATGAAACTGAAATTTTTCATGTTATTATTAATTAAAATCAAGGAAAGGAGCATGCAGAATGAGCAAACATGACAAACCGGCAAAACATGTCCATGTCGATCTCGAACAGGCCCTGAGCAAGGAAGAGATCGGCAGGTACCTGGCCGACATCGGCCAAAGATTAATTAACGAAGGAAGCTTTACAATCAAGCAGGGCCAGGAGAGTTATGAAATAAATCCTACGGGGCATATCGAACTGGAACTGCAGTACAAAACCAAGGGAGAAAAAAATACCTTTGAAATAGAAATCCAATGGAAGACCGGGGTAGATCATAGTTTTGAAATAAGCTGAGATCCGGTTTTAATTGCGGTAGAGGTATTCCCTGGTCAGGGGTAGTTTGTTGCACAAACTTTTACTGAACAGCAGTTGATGAACATCAAGAACAGAGCAGTGAAACGAGGCGCTGGTACCAACCAGGTACAGCCGCCACATGCGGACAAATCTGTCACCGTACTTCTCTTTTACCTGGTCAACCACTTTTTCAAAATTCTCCGCCCAGCGTTCAGTGGTCAGGGCGTGGTGCATCCGCAGGCATTCAACATCAATCAGGTGAAAAGAGTGTTCCGGCAGGGCCCAGATTATTTCCCGCAGTGAGGGCATATAGGCCCAGGGAAAGATATATTTCCCCAGCCATGGATTGATCGGGGCTTCAATCGGCCGCGTAATTGTATGCAGTAAAGAAAGGCCTTCCGGTTTTAACATTTTTTTCAGGCAGGAGAAATAAGTAGGTATATATTCTTTGCCTACATGCTCAAACATACCTACACTGACAATCTTATCAAAAGTGGATCCTTCCACCGCCAGGTCGCGGTAATCGGCCTGGCGCACTTCAACCAGGCCTTCCAGACCTTCATCTTTGACCCGCTGCCTTGCTTCTTCTTCCTGTTCCCTGCTTAAAGTTATACCCAGGGCTTTTACGCCGTATTCCCTGGCAGCCTTAATAATAAGCCAGCCCCAGCCACAACCGATATCAAGAAAGGTTTCTCCTTCTTTTAAGTTCATTTTGCGCAGGATATGATCATGTTTTTGCAGTTGGGCCTGCTCAAGGTCATCATCGGCACTTTTAAAATAAGCGCAGGAATAACTCATGGTTTGATCAAGCCAAAGTTTAAAAAAATCATTGCCCAGATCATAATGATACTGGATATCTTCGGTTTGTTGTTGAGGGGAAGTTTCCCTCTGACATTTCATAAACCGCTGCATTATGCCATTCCTGGCCGAATCTCGTTTAAAAACATCTTCATTTTTAATTAATAGAGTAAATAAAGCTTTTAAATCCCCTTCAAAATCAATCTTATGATCCATATAGGCTTCGCCAAATTTTACTTCGGGATCGAGAAGCATATCCCGCAGATCCAGCTTTTCCTTGAAAATTACCCGAACTGGCGGTTCTTCTTTTTCACTGGTTCCATATACTTCCGTCTCCCCGTCCCAGTAGGTAACCGCAAAAGGCACCCCCTTGATGCAGCGGCAGATCGCTCTTAATAGGTTTTTTGGCATTTTTCTTTCTCCTTTCTTAAAAGCCTCCAGCCAGCGATTTTCAAGGTGGAGAAAACAACGTTAAAGCGATTAAATAATTTATCTTAAATATCAAGCTTTAATATGATCAAGAGGAGCAGACAGTGTGGAATCATTACCGGTTGGGCTTACTATCATTATGCCGCAATTCTTCCAATTTTGCAATTATTATTCTTCCCTTTTTCCTTAAAAGAATAATGCCGCAGCGTCACCAAGGAGTTTTTTTATGGTTTCAAAATAATATTGACGCGAAAAAAATGAATTTTCATCTTGAGACCATATCCAGCTTTGAATAATATTGCAGCCCCATAGAACGGACCGTGGTTTAAAGAAAAACCCTGGCCAGGACATGGTCAAACCTTTGGACAATAGCGTCGATATCATTCTCGCTAACATTTAAGGGCGGGGCAATAATAACGCCGTCTCCGCTGATGCCATCGGCACACCCTCTTGAACCGTAAAGAACCAGTCCCATCTCCAGGGCAGTGTCGACGACAGCATCGGTGATGTTATCGGAGGGATCAAATGGCCGCCTGGTAGATCTGTCCCGGACAAATTCTATCCCCGCAAAAAGGCCGATCCCCTCAATGCGGCCGATTGCCGGGTATTTATCCTGCAGCGAACGCAGCTGCCCCAACAAATGGTTTTCCAGGTTCCGGGTATTTTCCAGAAGTTTATTTTTTAAAATATAGGTCACCACTTCCAAGCCGGCCGCTGCCGCCACCGGATTGCCCCCGAAAGTATGGCCGTGGGCAAAGCTGCCCGAATTGTTTTTAAAAGCCCGGTAAATCTTACCCCGCAGAACCGCGGCACCGAGCGGGATGTAACATCCGCCCAAGCCCTTGGCCAGGGCAATTATATCGGGGGCCACCTCCCAGTGTTCCAGGGCAAAAAACCGTCCTGTTCTGCCCACCCCACTCATCACTTCGTCGGCAATAAGCAGAACATCGTAACGGTCACAGATATCCCTGAGCAGGGGCCAGTAACCGGGAGGAGGCACTGATACGCAGAGCGAGGAGCCGACCACCGGCTCACAAATCACGGCAGCAATATTTTCCGCACCCTCCCGCCTGATCACCTGCTCCAGGTCCCGGGCGCACTCCAGGCGGCAGGAAGAGCGTTCCTGCCCGAAGGGGCAGTGGTAGCAGTTGTGAGGAGCAGCATGCGGAAAATCAAGAAGCATTGGCGAATAGCGTTTGCGCCGCGAAACGCTGCCACCGGCGGACAGGGCCCCGAGGCTGTTGCCGTGGAAACTCTGCCACCTGGATACCACCTTATATTTGGAAGGTCTTCCTAATTCTATAAAATATTCCCGGGCTAACTTAATGGCATATTCAACTGCTTCGGCGCCACCTGAAACAAAGGTAACCCGGTTATCTTCGCCGGGGGCCAGATCGGCCAGCAGCCCGGCTAATTGCCGGGCCGGAGCGTTGGTAAATTTAAAGCGGTGTGTAAAAGTTACCTGGTCCAGTTCTTTTTTAATAGCTTCGATTACCTCGGGCACACCGTGCCCGATATTGCTGGAAACCGCTCCACTACAAGCATCAAGGTATTCTTTACCTTCTGAATCCTTAAGAACCATCCCTTCTGCTTTTACGATTTCCGGATAAGTTTTGTTGAGATAAGGATAAAAAAGGCGATCCTGCATGTTCAATAACACCCTTTCTTTATAGTAGTTGCTTTGAAAGTTTTAACCACCATCTGAAAAAAGCTTTTTGCCCTAGACAGCTTGCTTTAAACCAGCTTACTTTTCATGCCCCCGTTTGGTAGTTTTGCCTCGACAGCTTTATTATACTTTAATTTACGGCTTATTGCTGGCTTGATGTATTTTTTTTCAGGGACCCAGGTGGTATATAGTGGTATATAATTGTAAATATAATCATCAAGGAGGGTTATCATGTCTACTTTATTGCTGGAAGAAATGACCTGGCCGGAAATTAAAACTGCTTTAGAAAATGGCTACCGGACCGTAATTATCCCTTCAGGTTCTATTGAACAACACGGCCCCCACCTGGCCCAGATTTCGGATACCACCATAGGAGAAGCCTCGGCACTTGATCTGGCAAAAAGGCTTGGCAAAACGCTGGTGGCCCCTGTTATCCGCCCGGGCTTATCCGACCATCATTTAGCCCTTCCGGGAAGCCTTTCACTGCGGCCGCAAATTTTTGCCGGCTTAGTCGAAGATTATATCGCCTGCTATAAAGCCCATGGTTTTAAGCAGTTTATCCTTATTTCTTCACACGGCGGAAATTTTAGCGCCCTCGATGATATAACCGCAAAAATGCAAGAGAAGTATCCAAACCTCAAGTTTGTAACCGGACTTCCTTTGCCTGATCTTATAAATCTGCTTGCTGACATGGAACGGGAAGAAAATATGCCGGCCGGGAGCTGTGGAGGGCACGCCTGCGATTATGAAACCTCTGTCATGCTGCATCTGGCCCCCCAGCATGTTCGCATGGCTGAAGCTAAAGCGGGTTATGTCGGCAAACCGACCCCTGAAATATTGGACCGGATGCATCAAAAGGGCATAACTGCTGTCTCAGCTTCCGGGGTCCTGGGTGATCCCGGCCGGGCCGATGCCGAAAGAGGTAAACGTTATTTTGAAAAAGAGCAGGAAGCTATTTACAGGGCGATCAGGAATAAACTTGATCATTAAAAAATCATGATTTATGATCGCCGGTTATGCTTTATGATCGTCTTTGTTTTCTCTCCAAGGACACTTTCAGCTGCCGAGGTTTCAAAATCAAGCCCGGCTTCCAGGGTTGTATTCATGGCTTTATTTATACAGCGCTTTGAAGCCTGGACCACAGCCGGGGCTTGGCCGGCCATTTCTGCAGCCATCTTTGCTACTTCGTTATCCAAATCGCCTGCAGGATAGATATGGTTAACCAGCCCGATCCGGAGGGCTTCACGAGAGTCAATCCGGCGGCCGGTAAAAATCAGTTCTTTGGCCATGGCCGGCCCGATCAGCCTGGGCAGACGCTGGGTCCCACCACAATCGGGGACCAGGCCAAAAGCAACTTCAGGGATAGAAAAAACAGCGCTATCTGAAGCAAGCCTGATATCACAGGCCAGGGCCAGTTCCAATCCCAATCCGATACAACCCCCTTTTATGACAGCAATTACCGGCACGGGCAATTTTTCGTACATGGAAAAAACACCGCTTAAATAGCGCAAGGTGTCGAAGCCGTCACGCATAGTCTTCTTGCCAAGGTTAATTCCTTCAGTTGCAGCCAGGTTAATATCAAGCCCACCACAAAAGGATTTACCGGCACCGGTTATAAGAACTACCCTGACTGAATCATTTAAAATGATCTTTTCAGCCGCTTCTTCCAGGGCCAACCACATCGCCCCGTCAAAAGCATTGGCTTTATCAGGGCGATTCAAGGTAACTATAGCTACATTGCCATCAACTTCAAACCTAACAGGGTGATCATTAAAATTATTTTCGATCATCAGGCCATTTCCCCCTAAAAGTTTTTCAATTTGCACGGGCATATGATATCATAATAAATAAATCCGGATAAGGCTTAAAAAGCAGTTTTGTAAACCTCAGGGTTAACTTTTTCATAATTATCCTGCCTTCAACCGTATTATTTCGGCAGGGTTCTGCTATAATATGTATTCGGAGAATTTATTAATAAGGCGGTGGCATCATTTAAGTGGCCACTTCTTTTCTTGATCATGTTGAAAAAGATCGGCTGCCTTAAAACAAGATCTTTTCAAGTTATAGCATGGTAAACAGTTCACTCACAATTATTGAGGAGGTGTATTTAATGGAAAACATTGGTGCTTTTCTTCCCCTAATCCTGCTATTTGTCGTTTTTTATTTTCTGCTGATCAGACCCCAGCAAAAACAGCAAAAACAGCGCAAGGAAATGATCAGTAACCTTAAGAAAGGTGATCGGGTGGTAACCATCGGGGGCATCCACGGCATCATAAAAGAGATTGATGAACAAAGCATCTCTTTACGCGTAGCTGAAAACTTAAATCTGAAATTGTCCCGCGCAGCCGTGGAAAGAGTCCTTGATGATGCAGAAGAGTAAAATTAGCAGTTAGATCAAGACACTTTAAGCCCTCCTTTAGAATGTTAAAATAATGACTTAAAGGAGGGTTTTTTTACTGTCTTAAAAGTTGTCTGATTAATGATGATCAAGTTTGCTCAACAACTTCATAACCGGTGGAACGAATGGCATCTTTTAACCTTTCGGGTTCGACTTCTTCCGGGTTATATTTAATTATTGCTTTTTGTTCATTAAAACTGACGATGGCTTCCAACACACCCGGCACTTTGTTTAAGCTGTTTTCCACTCTCTGGGCACAATGATTGCAGCTCATGCCGGATATGCTGATCACAATATTTTTACGCTTTTCCTCATTTACCGGTTTGTTCATTTATTGCACCTCCTGGCCAGTTTAAAAATTCATCTTAGTATTGGCACACCTCTACATTGGCCCCATTAAAGTTCTAATCTTCTTAACAACTGCGCGTTGAACGCCACGATTACCGTGCTCGCCGACATCAGGACAGCGCCGAGAGCAGGCGTTAAAAGAATGCCCCATGCGGCCAGGACACCGGCGGCCAGGGGAATGGCTATAATATTGTAGCCGGCAGCCCACCATAAATTTTGAACCATTTTTCCATATGTCGCCCTGGAAAGGGTGATTATTCTTGGTATATCACGGGGATCAGATCTTACCAGGACAATGTGACCGGCTTCTACGGCTACGTCAGTCCCCGCGCCGATGGCAATCCCAATATCAGCTGTAGCCAGCGCCGGAGCATCATTTACTCCGTCTCCAACCATCGCCACTTTTTTCCCGAGGGCCTGGAGTTCTTTCACTTTGGAAGCTTTATCTTCCGGAAGCACTTCGGCAAAGACTGTATCGATCCCCAGTTCCTCGGCTACGGCATCGGCCACAGCCCTGGCATCGCCTGTCAGCATGGCTACCTCAATTCCGCGTTGATGGAGAGCTGAAACAGCTTCCCTGCTTTCGCGGCGCACAGCATCCGCAACTGCAAATACAGCAATCGGCGTATCATTATTAAGCAAATAAATTGCAGCCTGCCCCCTCTTAGCCGCTTTCTCTGAAACCTCCCGGAGGGCCGGTGGAATTTCTGCGCTTCCTTCATCCAACAAATTAGGCCCGCCCATCTGGTATTCAACCCCATCTATGGTGGCGGTGACCCCTTTGCCCTTAATTGCCTGAAACTGCTCGGCAGCAGGAACCGAGATCTCTCGTTCCCGGGCCGTTTTTACAATACCGCGGGCGATGGGATGTTCAGATTCTGATTCTACTCCTGAAGCCAGCCGCAGCGCTTCCTCTTCAGTAATACCGTCGGAAGCAGACATGGCCACAACCCGAAATTCTCCCAGGGTCAGGGTTCCGGTTTTGTCAAAAATTATGGTATCAAGGTTGCGGGCTTCTTCCAGACCTAAGCGGTCCCGCACTAAAAGACCGCCCATTGCACCCAGAGTTGTCGAGATGGCCACCACCAGGGGTATGGCCAACCCCAGGGCATGAGGACAGGCAATAACCAGGACCGTAACAACCCTGACTATAGTAAAGTCGATCGGCATACCCAAAAACTGCCACACGATCAGGGTAAGCACCCCGGCCAAGACAGCAACAGCGGTTAGAAACTGGGCGGCCCGATCGGCTAAATTCTGGGCCCTGGACTTTGAGGATTGTGCTTCGGAAACCAGCCGCATGATTCCCGATAACTTGGTTTCTTCACCGGTGCTTGTAACCTTAATCCTGAGCGAACCTTCACCGTTATTAGTGCCGGCAATAACTTCATCTTCTTCTTTCTTCTTAACCGGCGCAGATTCGCCCGTGATCATGGCTTCATTAACATCACTTTTTCCTTTTTCTATGACTCCATCCGCCGGTATATTGGCCCCCGGCCGGACCAGGACCATATCGCCGGCTTTTAATTCGCTTACCGGGATCTCCTCTTCTCCCTGGGCGGTAATGCGAACAGCGGTATCCGGCAGGAGTTTAGCCAGTTCCTGTAAGGCCCCATGGGCCTGAACGATGGAACGCATTTCAATCCAGTGGCCCAAAAGCATAATCGTCACAAGAGTGGCCAGTTCCCACCACAGCGCTTCAGCCTGTATCAAATTCAGTTCGACAACCCAAGAAAACAGGAAAGCAACCGTGATAGCCAGGGAAATAAGAGTCATCATACCGGGAAGCCGCGCTTTAAGTTCCTTCCATGCTCCCTGGATGAAAACCCAGCCCCCATAAAAAAAGATGATCGTGCCAAGAACAGGTGGAATCCAGGCCGATCCGGCAAACTCTGGCGCCTGATAACCCAGGAGGTTCTGGATATGCACCGACCAAAAAACTACCGGTAAGGTCATAATTAAGGACAGCCAGAACTTGTCCTGAAACATTTTAGGGCTGTGCCCGGCATGCTTATCATGATCATCATGACCGCTTTGATCATGACCGCTTTGATGCATACTCTCAGAACGGTGCTGATTTTCATTGTTATTGGTCATGGATATTTAGCCCCCTTGATCGTGTTTATCGGTTTTCATAAAGCTACTCCGTTTCGATCGGATTCAGCTCTCTTCACATGGTTAGGAATGCATATGGGAAATGAATACCGGCGCCGGTTGGATTTAAAAATGGCTGTTTTCAACCTCAAGGTAATTATCTTTAATCATTGTAAGGCTGGACCTGGAAATCTGCCATCCCCCTGGTTGAATGTTTGCTGTTAATATTGTCTGAATTCTGATGTAAACCTACGATTAAAGAGTACGTTTCTCCGGGCGCTATCTCTTCAATATTATACCCCTGATCAGCCGGGAAGCTCAGTGGATAAGCAAATTCAAGCACCGTTCTTCCATTGGACCGCTCAAAGTATGGTTGCAATATTGCTGTGACATCAGTTTCAGAATGGGCATGTCCTCTCCCCACATCTTCCCTGAAAGCCGGCTCTCCTTCTTCTGTAAGATAGCCCAATATCATATTGGCGCCGTTCATGCCACCGCCGCTCCGGTTAAACCCGACAGAAAGCCAACCTTCAGCTTCCGCTTCCATGAGAACATAAATGAAATCCTCATCATAGGCCAGGTATATTACAGAGCCTGCTACTTCTATTGGATCCACCGGGTAGCCCTCGCTGGATCCATCCATGTTCAAGGGCTCTTCAACGCGGCCCATAATATTCTCCGGTTCCTCGACCGGTTCTTCAACTGTCTCATCAGCGGGATCGGCTTCACATCCGACCAGTATAAACATGACAACCATCATAATCGCCAGCCAGAAATACTTTTTAAACACTTCCTATCCCTCCTTAGAAAAAATAGTGTTGTTCCAAAAACCTGCATTCAAAGAACTATTTTCCACAAAAATAATTTAACCACTATTATTATAGTTTTAGTATTGTTATTTTAGGAAAATAAACTCCGGCTGTCAACTGACAGCGGCAACCCATTTCGAATATTAAATAAAGGAAATCCCGAACAGGGTTAAATACCCTACCAGGAACAGGAAAGGTGTATCCCAGGTGTGGGGTGAGAAAGCCTCGGCTAGAGTCATCACCAGCGGCAGGACAAGCAGGCCGACAGAGAGCTGCAAAGGGGTAAAAAGGTTATAAGAAAAAGCCAGGACTGCTATGCTGGTTAGGAATATGCAGGCGCTTCCTTCAAGGGTGCGGACATACTTTTTCTTTGTAAACAAGGCATGAGTTTGATAATGATGCCTGCCGAAACGGACCCCCACCGGTTCGGCCAAACCGTCGCCAATACCGTTAATCAGGATTGGCAAAAATATCCATTCCAGTAAATCATAATAGTAAAAGAGCACGATCATGGGCAGCAGGACCAGAAAACCGGCCCCGATCTGGGTTATTAACCAAACCAGGGTATGGGGGCGATCTTCGGGGCGATCAAAGGATAGGAACATGGTCCGGACTACCGGAATCCTGTTTCGAACAGGTTCCATATAAATGGCCAGAAATAGAATAGCAAGAAGTGCTCCCAAAAAAAACAACCCGAATGTTGCTTCATAGGCGAAAACACGGTCTATATAAACTGGCACAAAAAAAAGAACGAAATGATTTATTTTTCGGGTATAGTTGACCTTCACCCCTTTGTATTTGACCAGAAGGCCACAACTATACTGAACCGAAACTAAAATCGCCATTTTGATCAGCTGGTTTAATAGAAATAATGTAATAAT
>SL_5KL_010_SEDDRAFT_10000941_pt1 | contig 18248 bp, 13 predicted proteins | sample SodLakKL_010_SED_FD_9118 | JGI IMG/M metagenome (IMG submission 9118)
CGGCGGGTGGGAATCGAAGACGAGCCGCGTCAACGGCGTCGGTTCCCCACCGGGGTCGCGACGGAAGAGGGTGTAGGTGCTCTCGGCACCGAATCGGGCGGCGAGCCCCCACTGCACCCCGTCATCGACGTGGGTGTGTCCAAGCGTGACGGTGGCGTCGAGCCCTGCGGTGAGGTCACGGCGACCGGTCGTTTCCAACGTCTCCGGATCGATTTGAATTCCGATCGGGCTCTCGGTGACGGCGTAGAGGTCGCCGTCGAGCTCGACGACGCCGATCGATGGGTTGTCCTGAAACGCGCCGGTCGCCGCACGGTACAGACGGGCCGGCGGCGAGGCGTCCGCCGGCGTGCCGGGAAGCGATCGGCGGATTCGACCCTCCTCGCGGGCGACGCGGAAGTCCTTGCTTCCGACGAATCGGTTGGTGTACCGGATCGAACCGTCCGAAAATCGGAAGCCACGGAGCATCGCGAGCGCGTCGAACCAGTGTTCGAGCGCCGTCCCCCCGACCTCGAACTGCCCGGGGCCGTTAACGATGAACGTCCCTTCAAGCCAGGACGGAAACGACCCCTCGACCGCGAGTTCGACGTCCCGCCGCTCCTCGGCCTGCGTCCGCAGCCCAAGCCGCCATGACGGGTCCATAGCCCTCCTTAGGTCCGAAGGGGCTTACGTGCTTGTGCGGTCCATCCGGTCGCACCTCGCCTCCGATCGCGATCGCACCTCGCCTCCGATCGGTTCCCGCTCAGGCGGGTGCGGTCCCGTTCGTGTACCGATCCCAGAGGAACAGCGCCGGCGGGAGCGCGACCACGGCGGCGACGAAGGAGTAGAAAACGCTGATGGCGATCAGGAGGCCGAAGTCACCGAGGACGGGCGTGATGGCGAGCGCCAGCGCACCCGTCCCGAGCGAGGTCGTCATCATACTGCCCGCGAGCGCGCCGCCGGTGCCCGAAAGGGTCGTGCGGAGCGAGACGTACACGTCCTCGTTCCCGTCATACTCGTCGATGAACCGGGCCGTGATGTGGACCGAGTAGGCGATCCCAAGCCCGATGCCGATCGAGAGGATCGTCGCCGTCAGCGCGTTGAGCGGGAACCCGAGGTAGCGCATCGTTCCGACTAACATCGCGATGGCGATCAGGATCGGGAAGACGTTCACCACCCCGAGCCATGGCCGACGTTCGAGTATCGCATACGAGATCACGAGGAAGACCCCGGAAAGCCCGAGCGCGAGGAGCAGTCCCTGAATGGCCGACTCGAAGATCAGGTCGCTGATGACGTCGAAGATGATGATCTCCCCCGTTGCGACCGCGCCGTACCGGAAGCTCTCGGCGTGTTCGGCCCCGTCGGCGGCAACCTCGCTCTGTGACGCGCTCGTTTCCACGGCATACTCGATCTGTGCGCCGCGGCGATCCTCGGTGAGGTACCGCTCGGCTTGGCCCCCGGCCTCGGAGGCGAGCAACTCGTCGTAGATCCGATCGAGGTTGCGGTCCGGGATCCCGTTGCCGCTGCGGTCGTTGCGGGCGACGAGCGCACCGAACTCCTCGTCGGCGTCCGCCTGCGACTGGATGATCGTCACGATACTCGTCGCGTCCGCTTGCCCCCCGGGTCCAACGGCGAGCGAACTCGGTGGGTCGTCATCGGGGGCGGCGAGCGCCTCCAAAGCGTGGTCCTGTTCGAACGGCCCCTCGACGAATATCGTGATCGATTCCTCCTGATTGGCCTCAAAGCGGGCGTCGAGCAGGTTGATCGTCGAGGTCACCGTGTACTCGCCGGGCGCGAACGGCTCGGGGATGTACCCCACGTACCACGCCTCCTCCTCGGGCGGGAGGAAGTCCTCGTTGTCGAAGGTGGTGTCGACGCCGGCCCCGTAGGCACCCAACCCGGCACCGGCGAGGAGCAGGACGACGACGAAGACGGCCGGGGCACGTCGTCCGACGATCGCAAACGACCCGAGAAGTCGGCCGAGCAGCGATTCCTCGGAGGCGATCGGGGTCGAGCCGAACTCGGGAACGCCGTATCGCGTACGGAGCCGGTCCACCTCCAATTTCAGTGCCGGGAGGAAGACCCCGAATAACAGCAGCGTGAAGACGATCCCGATCGCTGAGGCGATACCGAGGTTACGGATCGGATCGAGTTCGGAGAAGACGTTCGCGCCGAAGCCGAAGACGGCCGTGACGGTGACGATGATGAACGCGATCACTAACTGATTCGCCGCGATCGTCATCGCGGGCTCCGGCTCGATCCCCTTCACCGTCTCCTCGCGATAGCGGTTGACGATGTGGATCCCGAAGTCGATCCCGACGGCCAACAACAGCACGGGGACGGCGATGAGCTGCTGATCGAAGGGGATCCCGGACAGCCCGAGGAACCCGAACGCCCAGACGAGCGTCAACATGAGCGTGAACAGCCCGAGCGCCATATCGATCGGGTCACGATAGGCGAACGCAAGGAACCCGAACAAAAGCACCAACACGATGGGCATGACGATGGCGAGTGAATCGCCGATGATCGCACCGAACTCGTCGTTGATGATCCCCGCACCGAAGGCGCGGATATCGCTCGGCTCGTCGCTCGCGAAGTCGTCGATCGTCGTCTGAACGTCGGCCAGGTCGTCGCTGTCGAACCCCTGCGGGACGTCGTGTGTGATGACCGTGATGGACGCCGACGCGGAGGCCTGATTCGGGTTGAAATCGTCCGAGAGGATCGCGGAGAACTGGGGGTTCTCGTTCGCCTGACGGATCGCCGATCGAAGCTCCGAGTCGGTCGAACGCTCGATAGCGCGCCGCATCTCTGCCGGGCTCTGTGCGCTCGGATCGAGCGTCTGGGCGACGATCGTCGCGGGGCCGTTCGCGGAGTCATATCGGAGCTGGTCGCGGCTTTCGGTCCGCTCTAACACCCGCAGTATGCTCACCAGCTCACCCCTGGTCAACACGTCGTTCCCGACGTGGATCAGCTGGGTCGATTCCGAACTTGGCTCGAAGGGGTCATCGAACTCGGCGTTGATAGCATCCAGCGCCTCTTGTTCGGGCAGGTCATCGGTAAATCCGCCGGTCGCGTCCGTCTCCGTCTCGATGGCGGACATCCCGCCGGCAAAGACGACGGTGACGAGCAGGAACGCGAGAATGACGGCCTTCGAGCGACCGACGATCGTCTCGTTGACCCGCCGCGTGAGCGCGTAGATCCGATCGTCGAGGCCCGTCATCTATCGTTCACGGTAGACGTAGTAGCCGCCGCCCGCGACCGCGACGATGACCAACGCGCCGATCACGAGGAGCCACGGGATACCGCCCTCGCTCTCAAGGATCGTGATCGCGACCCGTGTGGTGTCCGAGAGCTGGCTGTTACCCCGCTCGTCGTCATACCGGAAGTCGAACGAGACCGGGTAGGTCTTCGGGGTCGCACCCGACGCCGCCTCCAACTCGAAGGTCATCGTCGTCGACTCGCCGGGAGCGAGCTCCTCGACGAACGCCTCGTCGTCGTCGCTGTCGAGCGGGTCGTTCGTGAACAGTCGGGCCTCGACGTCCTCGACGGTCTGATCGAGGTTGTTCGTCACCTCGACGTCGACGAGTTTCGTCTCCCCGGCGGTGATCTCCCGATCGACCATCTCGACGATGAACTGATCGCGCTTCGGCTCGACCTCGAAGAGCAGTTCGACGTCCTCGTATGCACGGCGTTCGAGGTCGGCGTTTCGGTACTCAATGACCATGTCGGCGGCACGATCGATCGCCTCGGCCTCACCGCCGATCTCGATGGGGAGCCGGAACTCGCTCGACTCGCCGGGAGCGAGGGTCCCGACCGCGATGGCGTCCTCGATCGGGATCACGTTCGGGGAGTCCTCGGCGTATCTGACGATAACGTTACGGGCCTCAACCGGGCCCTCGTTGGTCACCGTTCCGATCAGGTCGCCGTCCTCGCCGACGCGGAGGTCGGACTCGACCGCATCGAGCGAGAACCGCTGTTTGTCCACGGGGGTAAACCCGCCCCGCACGTTCTCATCGACTCGCTGGATGCCGTCGGCGTTTCTGAACTGCACCGTACCCTGGAACGTGTACCCGCGTAGCGGCGATCCGTCCGCAAGCGACGACTCATAGCGAATCGTGGCCGACTCGCCGGGTTCAAGTTCGTCGATGCGGGCGCTGTCGCCGGCTTCGGCCGTCTCACCGATGATCAGGCCGTCCGAGAGCGACTCGGCGGTGACGTCGATGTCGGTAGCGACCTGTGACCCCGTGTTCTCGATGTCGGCTTCGAGCGTTCCCGTATCGCCGATCTGTGCGTCCGTGCTCGCGTTCGTGATCGAGAACCGGGCCTCGTCACGGACCTCCACCTCGAACGTCCGCGTGACGGTTCGTGTTCGGTCGTTCGTCACCCGCGCCCCCTGTTGGCGGGTGTGAGAATAACGGAGTTCGACGTCGACGTCATACGTCCCCTCCTCGACGTTCTCGGGAACGTCGATGGCGATCGTTACCGGTCGCGGTTCGTCCTCGGTGATCGTCCCGACCGCCGTCCGCCCGGTCGTGACCTCCAGCGGGCCGTCGGCTTCGGCCTCCGCACGGACGTTCCGCGCGGTCGTTACGATACTCCGTCGGTCGGAGGTCCCGAGCGTCAGCGACCCGTCGTTGGAGATCTGAAACTCCACCTCGTTCGTGTTCCCGGGTGTGACGAACCGCTCCGGGGAGTGAACGTCGAGGCCGGGCGATCCACGGACGAGCGTCTGCTCCGCGGGTGCCTCCTGGCTGACCACCGTGCCGGCCGCGGCGAGCACGCCGGCACCACCGAGAACGACGAGAACCACGAGAAACACCGGCAGCCGCCGGGAGCCGCTCATGAATCACCCGAATGGGCGATCCGGACCGACGATAAAAGGGGGCGATTCGGAGAACGAGGGGGACTATGCTGGCGTTGCATTCCTTACCAGATTGTGAACTCACGAATAGATAATGTTTACGTTTGTGGAGTCATAGAGCGGTGTATGGAGCCCGCACACAACACACCGCCCACCCGGACCATGCCGACGAAATGACCCGTTTTTCGAGCGCGGATCGCGAACGGATCCGTACACGGTTGATCGAGGAAGCGCGGGAGCTGTTCGGCCAGTTTGGATTCGAGCGGACACGGATCAGCGACGTAACCGANGCGGTCGGTATCGGCACGAGCACGTTTTATCAGTTCTTCGACTCGAAAGCCGCACTCTACGTCGACGTCCTCTGTGCGGAGCGCGAGCGGTTGATAGAGGAGATCGATACCGCAACCGCCGCGGCGGAATCGACGCGGGAGGAGGTGAGGACGCTGCTCGAAACCATGCTCTCTGCGGTCCGATCGAACCCGCTCATCTCGCGGCTGATCGTCGAAAACGAGCTTCGTGACCTCGAAGGGCGGCTCTCGGCGGCGGAGTTGGAGGCACTTCACGAGACGGAACATGAGACCGAACTCCCCTACGCCGAGAAGTGGGTTACCGATCCGTCGTTCCGTTACGACGACCCACAACTCGTCAGCGGGATGATCAGGTCGCTCGTGTTCGTCACGCGGGCGAAGGGGCGCTCGGTCGTCGATCACGAACCGGACGGCTCCTACGAAGCGGTCGAAGCGGCCCTGATCGAGACCGTCGTCGACGGGCTCTTCCTCGAGCAAGCGCCGCCCGGGAGCGGTGAATGACCGTCGAAGCCCCGCGGAGTACGCCTCGCGAGTCACGACCGTTTAAAAAGGGGTAAGTTCACCACGATCGCGGACACAGCCACCGGTATGTCATCGCCACGGACCGAACGTGTCGAGTCGCCCGACGCCTCGGCGATCTTCGCGTATCACGACCTGACCCCGCCGACGACCGCCGACGTCTACCGCGCGCGAGGGACGCTCGGCGAGTACCTGCCACGAACCCCGCTCGTCAGGAGCGACTGGCTCTCGGAGGCGTATGACGCGGAGATCTACCTCAAACGCGAGGACGTCCTCCCGACTGGCTCGTTTAAGATACGGGGGATAACCACCGTCCTCGCGAACGTGGACCCGGAGTTCCGCGAGCGAGGGGTCATCACGGCGAGCACGGGCAACTACGGGCGCGCGCTCGCGAAGGCCGCCCAGTGGTTCGACACCGAGGCGATCGTCGCCGTCCCCGAAGGGACCGGGAGAAACCGGATCGACGGGATCGAGCGGCTCGGGGGACGTGTCGAGGTCGTCGGCGACGACTACGACGACTCCGCAAACTGGGCGGCCGAGGAGGCCGAACAGGAGGGCTACCGCTACGTCCACCCAGGAAACGAGCGAGGGGTGATCGCCGGTACCGGAACGGCGGGGCTTGAGATCGCCGACGAGCTGCCCGAGGTCGATGTCGTCATCGGCCCCATCGGGGCGGGGAGCATCGGGGCGGGATACAGCCTCTCGGTCGGGGCGGTCACCGACGCGACCGTGATCGGCGTCCAGGCCGCCGCGGTGGACGCGGCCTATCGCGCGTGGCAGACCGGGAAACTGACGCCACAGGCGGAGGCGAACACGTTCGCGGACGGGATCGCCGCACGCGTCCCGTATGCCCTGCCGATGGGCGTCATGCGAGAGCGGATGGACGAGATGTATACCGTCAGCGAGGAGGCGATCGTGGAGGCGATAACACGACTGTTCCGCGAGGAGCGGATCCTGATGGAGGGTGCCTGTGCGCCGCCGTTTGCGATCCTCGAAACGCTCCGTGAGGAGATCGAAGGGCGGACGGTCGCGATCCCCGTCACCGGCCGCAACCTCCCGGGCGAGAAACTCGCCGACGTCCTCTCGGTGGAATAAATACTCTGTTTCAGGGACCTCGTTGAACACGGGGCCGGGAAACGACTAACTCCCTCGCGGGCGACCTCGAACACGAATGTCCCCGGAGGAGTGGATAACGAGCGTCGGGGTGGACGTCGGGACGACGACGACGCAGGTGATCGTCAGTCGCCTTCGCCTGTCCAACCCGCCGGCGACGAACGCCGCCGCGAGTCCCGAGATCCGGGACCGGGAGGTCACCTACCGGAGTCCCGTCGCGGAGACGCCGCTCGACGACCCGGAGACGATAGACGTCGCCGGCGTTGCGGCGATAGTAGAGGACGCGCTCGCCGCCGCGGGTCTCACCCCCGCCGACATCGATACCGGCGCGGTGATCGTGACCGGGGAGGCCGCGAAGCGTGAGAACGCGGAACGGCTCGTCCGACGGATCGCCGTGGACGCGGGCGATTTCGTCGCCACCGCGGCCGGCGCGTCCCTCGAAGCCGTGCTCGCGGGCCGCGGTTCGGGTGCCGCAGAGCGTGCCGCCGCGACGGGTGAAACCGTCGCGAACGTCGACGTCGGCGGGGGAACGACGAACGTGGCGGTGTTCAGCGGGGGACGACTGGTCGAAACGCGGTGTCTCGAAGTGGGGGCACGGCTCGTGCGACTGGAGGGGGGCGTCGTCGCCGCCATCGCCCCCCACGCGACCGATCTGATCGCCGGGAGCGACACCTCCGTGTCCGTCGGTGACCGGGCAACCGAGGAGCGACTCCGTCCGGTTGCTGTGGTCGCCGCCGAACTGATCGCCGACCTCCTCGCCGGACCGCCCTTCGACCCCCGGACACAGAGCCGTCTGATCGGGACGGAGCCGAGCGATCAGGTCGATCTCGACACGGTCGTCGTGACCGGGGGCGTCGGGGCCATCCTGAACGACCGTTCCGCCGATGGAGCGACGCCCCAGGGGACCGGACCGATCGAGGACGCAAGCGACGACGAACCAGGGGTGTGCCCGACCGACGACGACCTGTTTCAGTACAACGACCTCGGGCCGTTGCTGGCACGGGAGCTCCGGCCCGCGATCGCGGCCAGGTTCCCGGAGACAAAACTCGTCGCCCTGGCGGAGGACCTGCGGGCGACGGTCGTGGGGGTGGGAACGGAGACGACGACGTTCAGCGGCCGGACCATCTGGCTCGACCGGGCGCTGCTTCCGCTCCGGGACGTCCCATTCGTCGTCGTCGATGGGGTGGAGGACGGGACGAACGAGAGTGACGTTACGGAAGCCGCGAATTCGACGGACGGCACGGGGCGAGAAACGGCGGTCGAACGGGCGTTGATATCGGCTCGGGAGCTGTATCTGGCCGCCAATTCGTCTTCGGGCGGCAAACACGGTCCCCCCGCGATCGGGCTCTACCTCGACGCCCTCGGGCCGCTCACGTACGAGTCGGTTCAGCGGGCGGCGGCCTGGTTGGCGGCCGCCGTTGAGGCCGTCGAGCATCCGCCATCGACGCCGCTTGTCATCGTGACACGGGAGAACTGTGCGAACGCGCTGGGGCAAGCGTTGAACGGACGGGTGACCGTTCCGTATCTCGTCATCGACGAGTTGGAGGTGACGGCCGACGACCGGATAGATATCGGCGAACCGCTTGCCGGACGCGACGCGGTGCCGGTGGTGATCAAGACGCTGGCGTTCGGCGAGACGGTCACTTCTGAAACGTCCGATCCTCCTCGCTGAGTTCGAGGCCGCTCGCCCGCTTTTCACACATCTCCGCGATCCGGTCGGCGATCGTCGCGCCGGCCTCGACCGGTGGCAGGCCGTTTCGGTGGATGTTCGAGATGACCGACTTTTTTGCGGTCGGCGCGCCGCGTTCGGGGCCATACACCATGTAGGCGCTCAGGCTGTCCGCGGAGCCGAGGCCCGGACGTTCGCCGATCAGGATCACACAGCATTCGGCCTCGAGGTCCTCGCCGATGGCGTCCATCACGTCGACACGCCCGAACTCGACGAAGACAGGGGTGCCGACGTCGAGACCGTGACCCGCCAGGCCATCCATGAGCGAGGGAAGGAGGTCCGGAAGGTTCGTCTCGATGGCGGTGGAGCTGAGCCCATCGCTGGCGATCACCTGTACCTGTGGGCCGATCCTACAGCGTTTCCGGAGCGAGTCCGCGGCCTCCTCGGAGATCTCGCGGCCGAGATCCGGCCGGGCCAGATACTCGTCCTTTTCAGTAACGAGCGTCCGGACGGTCACGAGCCCGAGTTGTGTCACCAGCGCCTCGTCGACCGTCGTCAACACGGCGTCCCTCGCACGCCCGTGGTCCCCACGGAACCGCAGAAGCTCCTCGGTCGTCGGGCGGGGCCCGGCACGACCGACGCCCAACCGGGATTGGTTACGCTCGATCAGCCGTGTGAGGACCTCGCCGTCCCGGGGGTTCCGGATACCCCCTGAGCCGTGTGCGTCGCCGTCACCGCTGCCGTCGGCGGCCGCGGCCACGTCGTTATCATCGGTGCGCCCCGTCTGTGGGTCGGAACGGTTCATGTCGGATCGTGTGGAATCTCGTCGNGTCATGATCGGTGGTGTATGGATAGTGAGCCCCGTGGGGCGTCGTCGCTCAGGTGAATATCGTCGGGTCCCCCGCCCGTTCCGTGAGCCGCCCATCACGCCAGATACCCATCCCCTCCAGCCACTCCGCGAACTCTGGTGCAGGTTCGCGGTCGAAGAGCTGCCGGAGCGCGGCGGCGTCATGATAGCTGTTCGACTGGTAGTTCAACATCACGTCGTCGCCCATCGGGACGGTGATGAAGAAATTCGCGCCGGCGGCCGCGAGGAGGACGGCGAGGTTTTCGATATCGTTCTGGTCGGCCTGAATGTGGTTCGTGTAGCAGGCGTCGATCCCCATCGAGATACCATGGAGCTGCCCCATGAATACGTCCTCCAGACCGGCGCGGATCACCTGGCGACCATCATAGAGGTATTCCGGGCCGATGAACCCCACGACGGTGTTGACGAGGAAGGGGTCATACCGTTTTGCGAGCCCGTAACAGCGTGCCTCAAGGGTCAGTTGATCGACGCCCTCATGTGCGTCGCCCGAGAGCTCCGCGCCCTGGCCGGTCTCGAAGTACATGACGTTCGGGCCGGTCGAAGTGCACCGGCGCTGTGCGAGGTCGTGGGCCGCATCGAGGAGTTCGACGTCGACGCCAAACTCGTCGTTGCCGGCCTCGGTCCCGGCGAGGCTCTGGAAGACGAGATCCGCGGGTGCGCCCGCACGGATCGCCTCCATTTGGGTCGTCACGTGCGCGAGACAGCAGTTCTGGGTCGGAATCTCCCACTCCTCGATGAATTCGTGTGTCGCCTCAAGGATCGCGGTCACGGTCCCGACGCCGTCCTCGACGGGGTTGATACCGATCACCGCGTCGCCGACGCCGTACGCGAGGCCTTCACGGGTCGCATCAAGGATGTGTTCGATGTCGTCTGCGGGGTCGTTCGGCTGCAGCCGAAACGCGAGCGTCCCCGCACCCCCCACCGTCCCGTTACATCGTGCCGTCACCTCCATCGATGAGGTGGCCAGGATGAGGTCCATGTTCGACATCACCTTCGTGACGGCGGCGATCATCTCGCTCGTAAGTCCCGGACGAATGGATCGGATCTCCCGCTCCGTCGTCCGTTCGTCGACGAGAAACTCACGCAGATCGGCGACGGTCCACTCACGAATACGCTCGTACACGGGTTCACGTACCGCATCCTGAATGACCCGCGTGACCTCGTCGTCATCGTACGGAACGACGGGATTCTCACGGAGCTGTTCGAGCGTGGTCCGGCTGAGCGCGCGCTTGGCGGCGACCCGTTCGGCCTCCGAGTCCGCGGCGACCCCGGCCAGTTGGTCCCCGGTCTTCTCCTCGTTGGCTTTCGCGAGGAGCTCCCGCATGGAATCGAACCCATCGGCCGTCCCCGTGTCCGTGGCGTGTGTGGACATACGTGTGTCGCGTACAGAAGGGGGCGGGTGCCGGTTGAAACTTTGCCAATAGTTACCAAACAACAGTTGATGAGCGGAAAGGACGGTTGGATAGCAGCCGTCGGCATCGAGTCCATTTTAAGCTAATTCCGTCCGTCGCGAGGAGCTGACGATCGAACGCGGATCGTGAAAACACCGGTGTCCGGATCGGTTCTTCACCGTACGTACCACGGTTTCTCGTCCGGATCGTACTCGTCGATCGGGCCGCTGTGACTTCGCGTGTCGGGCGATAAGACGCCGATGTGTTTCAGCTGTTGGACGAAGTTGAACAGCACGTTGGACCGCACCACGTCCTTCCAGACGGCAGTCTGCCGGTAGATCTGGGGACCCTCTCCACGCTCGATCAGTTCACGGACCCGATCGGAGCCGCGGTTCGTACAGAAGGCGCTGAGAAAGACGTTCGGGTACTCATGGACCAGCCGTTTCACGAGTCCCGGGAACCGAACGCGTGGTCCCTCCTTTCGCAAGGCATCGAGCAGTAATCCGAACTCGGGATGGCGGGAAAACGAGTTATAAAGGAGCACGCCAAGGGGCGGGTGAACGTCCGAAACCGTACTCCCACGGGTATCCTCCTTCGCTAATCTGAGGTCGTCGAGTTCCTCGATTCCGTATCCGCGGAGCACGGTCGCGGCGAGTTCGCCCTGGTCGGTCAGTTCGTGTGGATGCCCGGAGTCGACGAGACCAAGCGTCCGTGCTCCAGCGAGCGCGGACGCACCCGCGCCGAAGCTGTACTCGTCAGCGAGCCAGTCAACGAGCTCATCGCGGGCGAGCGGTCCATATCGATCCAACGCGATGACGGGCGCGAGATAGTTCAGCGGCTGTGCGAGACTGAGCGTCGTCACGTCACCCCCGAACTCGGACCCCCGGAGCCGAATCGAAAGCTGTCCTTCGATGTCCGCGACCGCCTCCGCCGACTCCGTGTGGGGTGGGGCGTTCCACGACGTGACGCCCGCTCCGTCAACGCCGATAACGCCGACACCCTTCGACTGGAGAAGGGTCACATGGGAGGCGACCGCGGCCGCATCGGCGGCGAGATACGAGACATGGGCCCCCTGCTGGTAGGTCAACGCCTGCCCGATTCCACGAAGCAGCCCTTGCTCGCCTTTGACCTCGATGGCAAACACGCGGTTTGCGTCGGTAAACCCGATCACGTCCGGGTAGCGCCCACGGATCGTGATCTCGTGTCGCTGGCAGCGGTCCAGCACGGCGGAGTATGTGTCACGGTGTGCGTCGGGGACGTGCACCAACGGGCTGAAGTTCCGATCGTGAAGCTCGTCCACGACCCGATCGAAAACCGCTGCCTCGTTCATCACGGATTAGTTCCGTGACACGGGTAATAAACACTACTCGGCCGGCGCTGTGAAACTCCTGCTTGCGGAGTTCCGAATGGATCACGGAGACGACTCCAAACCGTTGCTGGTCGATCCGCGACGCATCGATCGAGCAGTTCAACGCCGATAGGTACGGCAATATTCCCAGATCGTCGCTCATCAACGCGATGTCGGCGGTTTCGATCGTCGTGCCGCTACGCGCCGCCCCCATCGCCACGCTGACCGAGGCGGTCGCCAACGCCGGCACGTCGTTGATCCCGTCGCCGACCATCGCCATCGGATCGTACTCGGCTCCCAGCGCATCGATCGCTACCACCGTCCCGTCAGGCAACAGCTCGCCACGGTACTCGTCCATTCCGAGGTCCGCCGTGATCGTCGTGCAGTGCCATCGTCGTCGGTTTCTGTTGGAACCGACTCGCCGAAAGTTCCTCCCGACGCTCCACGAGGTGTGCCAGTCTCGACGGGCACCTCCGCCTCAATACCGGGGATCAGTCGCCGTCCGCGGACGACTGCGCGGCGGCCTGCCGTCGCAACGTTTCGGAGATCGCGGGAACATCGGTCGGAGCGACGCTCCCCTCCGTCTCGAGTTCCGCAAGCGACTTCGGAAACTCGCGAAGCTCCTTGTGAAGCGCTAGGCCGGCTTTCGCGCCCTGCCCCATCGCAACGGGGATCTGATTGTGCCCGGGCGTGAGGTCCCCGACGGCGTATAACCCATCGACCGACGTTCGCCCGTGGTCGTCAACGACAACTAACCCGTCATCGGTCAGTTCGGCGCCGAGCGTGGCCGCCAGGTCGTGATTGTACTCCGAACCGTACATCGCAAATCCACCACGATACTCACGGAGCGACCCGTCTTCGAACTCCAATGCCTCGAGCCACCCGTCGGGTCCGTTCTGAACACCGGTGACGTCCGCGGAAACGACGTCAACGGGATGGTTCGAAAGCAGCTGCTCGGTCTCGTCGCTCCACGTCGGTTCCGCACCACGAAGGAGCAGGTCCACGTCGGGCGTGAAATTGAGCATAATCATGGCGACATAGGCGGCGCTGTCGCCATGGCCCATCACGTACACCGGCTCGTCAATGAACATGTACGCATCACAGTGCAGACAGTAGTGCAGTCCACGACCGGTCCGGGGCAACGGCGGGTCGGGCCGCGCGTCCGAGAACCCCGTCGCAAGCACGACGCGATCCGCAAGGAACGATCCGTCAGCGGTGTCAAGCACGAACCCATCCTCATGTCGCTCGATCGCGGTCACGAACGCACGGTGGTATGTCCCACCGTACGACTGGATTTGCTCGCGCGCCGTCTCAAGAAATTCGTTTCCCGAGATCGATTCGGGGATCCCGATGACATTGTGCGTATCCTGCATCATTGCAGCACGGCCACCGCCGCGATCGAGGACCGCGGTATCGTTGCCCAGTCGGGCCCCGTAAAGCGCCGTCGTCAGCCCCGCAGGGCCACCGCCAACGACGACGATTTCGTAGTGTCGTTCGTCGGATTCAGGGAGCGATATCGTCATGAACGGACCACCATGTACGTCATACGCACCGTTAGTTGGGAAGCGATATAAACGGACTGATCCGCTGGCTTAATATTGCCTTTTTACTACAATACTAACGCCTATTTTGCATCACATATATCCGCGCGTGGATCGTATCGATCACATGATGGCGATCGGCTTTCGGCTCGGGCGAAGCTCACGTCAACGACCGCGCTCTCAACGACTCACATCGACCAATACCCACCAATGACGTCCAACGAGACGGACCACGACCGTTTGATACGTCGATGGACGACACAGGTGCTCGGACCGGCAAGCGTCGGCGCTGGCGTCACGATCCTCGCAAGCCTGATCCCGTTTGTTGGACTGCTCGCACCGGCGTTCGGCGGCGGCGTCGCCAGCCAGGTCGGCGATTCCGCGGACCGAAGCGGCCCCCGGGTCGGCGTCGCCTCCGGCATCATTGTGGTGTTGTTGTCCTTACCGATCACGTTCATCGCGGTGGCCATCGCCGCGACCGTCTCCCCTGCGGCGACGGTTGCCGTCCTCGGGCTCACACTCGTCGGAGCGGCGTACGTCATCGGGAGCAGCGCACTCGGCGGCTACCTTGCCGATGAGTTCCTCGGTGAGCAAGCCGCCACCGAGACCGCACCGTCGTCGGCTGACGCGCAAGCGGGCACCACGACCCCAGTACAGCCGGTTGATCGGCTCAAGCGCCGATACGTTGACGGAGAGATAGATCATGAAGAGTTCGAACGTCGGCTGGAACGACTGGTCGCCGCCGAAGAAGGAGCGGAACGATCCGTCGGGGAGACAACTGGACCCGAAGAGACCAACCCCAGAACGCGTGAGTCCGCGGAGCCAGCACGTGAGCGTTAACCCCCGAACGGGTGCCGTTGGAAGCGTTGCGCGTGGGAGACGCCAAGATGGGTGAGTGTCGGCTTTTCAACCGTGACGGCGAGCGGTAGTTCCGCATCGTCGCCACGCGAGATGTGGAGGAACACGAAACCAGTTCGGGGAAAACGCCGATTGGCATCGATAGCTCGCTCAGGCTTACCGCGTGTATCAGTCACGCTGAGACTGGTTACAACTCGGCGTCGGAGAGGTGTTCGAGTAATGCCTCGTGGATCGTCCCGTTCGACCCCAACAGGGGAGTTCGGTCCTCCGACGCGTCGAGGTTAACGGCGTATCTCTCCCCCACATCGTTGGTCACCTGTCCACCAGCCTCTCGCAGGATACAGATGCCGGCAGAGACGTCCCACGGGTACGTGTCGTACTCCCACACAGCATCCGCGGAGCCCGTCGCGACGTACGCGAGATTCAACGCGGCCGATCCCAGTCGTCTCACGCCCTGGGTTTTCTGATAAAAGACCGATAAAAACCCACCGTCAGGGTCGTAACCCGAGAGGAGCATCGACTCGTCAAGCCGATCCCTGTCGGTTGGCGTGATCGGTGAACCGTTCTGATAGGCACCGTTACCATCCGAGGCATAGAACATCTCATTGGTCTCGGGGTTGTAGACGACGCCGACAACCGGCTCGCCTTTGTCGGCGTCGATCAGCGCGATCGAGACGGCATAGTTCGGATTGCCATGGGTGAAATTTCCCGTCCCATCGAGGGGGTCTATCGACCAGATGTACTGGCCGCTGCCCGCACTGGAAACGTTCTCTTCGGAACGGATCCCGTGGTTAGGGAACTCGTTTTTGATCGCCGTCGTGATGATATGTTCCGCCTGATAATCGGCCTCGGTCACGATGTCGGACTTGCTGCTTTTGTATTCGATCTGCTCCACCTTGCCGTGAAGCTCCCGGAGCGGCTCTCCAGCGCTGCGTGCGGCTTCGCGGGCGACCCGGCAGGCACGTGTAAGAAAGTCGATTTCGGTGTCCTCCGAAGGAAGTGCATCGACGGGTCCGGCATCGTCAACGTCACGAAGACTCCAGCCGAGTTTGTCAACCAACGCCGTGATGAACGGATCATCGTAGGACGTTCGGATCGTGTGTGCTGGGTTGCTCGCGCCGGTAATGTGGATGACTTCGTTGGCACCGACGGTCTTGTACTCACGCCCACCGTCGATATCGACGTTGAACTCGGTATCCAGAACGATGTACACGTCGGATTTTTCACTCACGACGATCGGACTCGCCGAGGCGTTGATCGTCTCGTGAGGAACGATTTGGAGTGACCGGTTCTCGTTTGGATAATGAACTGGCCCCCGATTAGAGAAGGACCGACCGGTCGATCCAGTCGGCGTCGAAACCAAGAGTCCGCTGCCGAAGTACTCGCCGACGTACTCATCGTCGATAAACACGTGTAGCGAACCGACCTTCGTTCCGTGCCGTTCATCCGGCGGGGTTTTTTCGATGAAGACCTCGTTGACACCGGTGGTGTCGATTCCCGCCGTTTGAACGGTGTACTGCTGTCGGGTGTTCACAACTGCGCGACCACGCAGGACCTCCGTCAGGGCAGCGTCGAGATCACGGGGATCGACACGGGCAAGAAACGCCAACGTTCCGGTGTTGACCCCAATGACCGGGACTCGATGTGGGGTGAACTGACGGACCCCTTCGAGAAACGCACCGTCGCCTCCGATAGTGACGCCGATCGTCTCCCTGGCCTCGCTCACATGTTCGTGAGTGACGTCCGTTCCGATCTCCACAACGGTCAATCCGATATCGTGAGTCGTTGTCCACGACTCGAGCCTGTCCAGCGCGTCTTGGCTGTCCGGCGTTACGATCGCCACCACTTCTTCAGTGGTCGCGAGACGTCGGCCATGCATTTTGTTACCGTTAGGGTGAACGGTAATCACTCTGTTGCTGCTGTCGAACCGATCAGCAACGGAGAGGCTCGCGCGGTAACCGTATCCGACTCCCGTGTGCACCGGGTTCGGTGTCGATCGATCCCGTTTCTGAAGACACGATCGACCGAGCGGATGAACAGCCGATTATTCTCCGACCGATAGCGAATGAACGATCCGCTCACCGACCGCAAGGCCGTTCGCGATGGCGGCGTGGAGGCGGGCTTCGGCGGCGACCCAATCGCCGAGCGGATACAAGTTCTCGGCTCCGGCCGAGTCGAGCGGCCCGCAGGCGACGCCCGATTCGGGGAGTGCGTATCGCCATCGTTGATGATCGGTCCACTCCGGATCGGCAAGCCGGTCGTCGTCCATGATCGCGGCCACGTGTTCGGCGACGCATCATAATGCACACTCCCGAGGGATACCGCACAACCGATTCAGTACGCGTGGTAGACCTTTGCGGCCGTGTATAAACACAAGTAAAAATCTCCGTATGTGTGCGTTAGGACTTTTCTAGACGAATGCGGTCGCCGTCGGATGCGTGTATCGCGTCGAGGACTTCCTGAACACGTGTCGCCTCGGCGAAGGACACGAGGTCGGCGTCATCACCGTCGATCGCGTTTGCGAACTCTGTGAGGAGCGTGGTCACGGTGTCTTTGCGCTCGTCAACAAGCGTCCTCTGGGTCCCGCGGCCGCGATCCCGTACGAGTCGGTGCCATTCGATCAAGGAGAGCGATCCGTCATCACCGATGACGGTGATATTGTTCGCTTCATCCCCTTCATGATCGCACAGGAGGTCAATCGTTCCGCGAATCCCGTCTGTGCGGAAGGTCCCGACTGCATCGTTCTCATACGTATTGGGTCCGGAGAAACCCACGTCGGCGGACACGGTATCTATCGGCCCGAACAGTTCTTGGACACCGAAGAGGAAATGAGTCCCAACTTCTCGTAGCGGCCCGCCTTGGTCGCGTGATTCTAGCCACGCGACGTCCTGCCAATCGCGAGGCCACTCGGGGAATCGGAACCGTAGTTCGACTCGCCGCGGGTCGCCTATTTTGCCGTTAGCGACCGTTTCGCGTAGACGGACGAACCCGGGCGTGTACCGAAACGGGAGGTTCACGGCCGTGACGCGGTCGTGTTCCTCGGCGAGCCTCACCATTTCATGGCCTGTTTTAGCGGTCGCTGCGATCGGTTTCTCACAGATCACGTGTCTGTTGGCCGCGAGCGCATCTGCAACCACGTCATGGTGAGCGAGCGGCGGCACGCCGACGTAGACGGCATCGAGGCCGTCGATCTCGACGAGTGCCCCGTGATCGGTCGTCGTGACCGTGCGTTCGGTGCCGTGGGTGGCCGCCAGCGACGAAGCCCGATCAGCATCGAGATCGCACGCAGCAGCCAGCTCGTACCGGTCGTGAGAATCGATCGCGGCAGCGAACCGATTCCCGATGACGCCGCACCCGACGATACCAATGTGTATCACGTCCGTCTAGAGCCGTTCGACGCCCTTGTGACTTCGGGACGTGGTGGGTAGCGAAGGGGGCATGGATCTTGGCTCACCCGAGAGACGTTCTCCGCGAGCTCCATCCGGCAGGATGTTGCTTGTCGGTGTTCATGAGAACAGGACAACCGAATCGGATAAGCGATGGTGTGCCGTTTCCGGGCTTCAAGAAACACATTCGAAAGGCGTTCTCGACGTACTCTCCGGCATCCCTTTCGTTCTTGTCGGGTTCAGAACATTTTCCGGGATCTGCGAGACGATGATCAAAGCCGCTCTTGTTTGACTGGTCCTTCGGCAGTACCGATAGACACGTCACAACCTCCACGGTGGAATGGCTCGTCGGTCAACCCCGCCGAATCGGCGACGTCAGACAGTGGATCACGCCGCCGCCGTTGGTGAGG
>SL_5KL_010_SEDDRAFT_10000942_pt1 | contig 18243 bp, 15 predicted proteins | sample SodLakKL_010_SED_FD_9118 | JGI IMG/M metagenome (IMG submission 9118)
AAAAAATGCAGATAAAGGTCCTGCGTAATATTCTGGAGGCAAATCAGCGCATATCCGATCAATTGCGGGCCATGTTCAAGGAAAATAAGATTCTGGTCATAAATCTCATGAGCTCCCCCGGAGCCGGAAAAACCACTTTACTGGAAAAGACACTGGTACAGCTTAAAGAAGAATTCAACATGGCCGTAATAGAGGGGGATATCCAAACCAGCAATGACGCCATGCGGATTGCCGCCACCGGAGCTCAGGTGCTGCAGATCAATACTCAGGGTGGATGCCATCTTGACGCTTCCATGATCCAGGAGGCAGTTTCCCAGATGGAGCTGGATAGCGCGGATATCCTGTTTGTGGAAAACGTGGGCAATCTTGTCTGCCCTGCTGAATTTTCTGTTGGCGAGGATCACAAGGTAACCATTCTCAGCGTGGTGGAGGGCGATGACAAGCCGGAGAAATACCCTCTGATCTTTGCCGAATCCTCTGTCATGCTGTTGAACAAGACTGATCTTCTGCCCTATGTGGATTTTGATGTGGACAAGGCCTCTGGTTTTGCCCGCAGCCTAAACAAAGATATTACCATCTTTCCTGTTTCCGCCAGGACCGACGATGGGCTGGATGACTGGCATGAATGGCTGAGACGGGAAGTGGACAGAAAAAAACAGGACTGAAAAATATACATGGCAACTGCCGAAGATATTATTACCATATGATTTTAACAGGTTATCAAAACATATACTTTAAATTGCAAATAAACTGAACTCTCATTCAACATATCAGGAGGATATGATGAAAGACCTGAAAATGGCGCCTTCCTGTCCCGGGAGCAAAGGCCCGGAAAAACAGGACAGGGATGCAAAGATGAACAGGCAGATGAACAGAATTAAAAACAAACTCGTAGTTATGAGCGGCAAGGGAGGGGTCGGCAAAAGCACCATTGCTGCAAATCTGGCAGCGGCCCTGAGCCTCAGGGGATATCAGGTGGGCCTTCTGGACGTGGATGTCCATGGTCCCAGCGTTCCCAGACTGTTGAGCCTGACCAGTGAAAAGCCCCACATGGAAAAAGATTTTCTGGAACCTTTGCCCTGGAGCAGAAACCTGTGGGTCATGTCCCTGGGTTTTATGCTGCCTGATAATCAGGAGGCGGTTATCTGGAGGGGACCTCTGAAAATGGGACTGATCCGCCAGTTCCTCCAGGACGTGGCCTGGGGAGACCTGGACTACCTGATTGTTGATTGTCCTCCCGGCACTGGAGATGAGCCCATGTCTGTTCTTCAGCTTCTGGGTGAAAACTCGGGCGCGCTCATCATTACCACTCCTCAGGCTCTGGCTGTGGATGATGTTCGCCGTTCCATCACCTTTTGCCGAGAAATGAATACTCCCATCAGGGGAATAGTGGAGAACATGAGCAGTTATGTATGTCATAACTGCAAGGAACATCTGGATATTTTCAGTTCGGGCGGCGGAGAGGCCCTGGCCGGAGAAATGGGTGTTGATTTTTTGGGCAGGATACCCATTGATCCTGAAATAGTCCGCTCAGGTGACGAGGGTTATGTTTACGTTAAAACCCATCCCCAAAGCCCGGCTGCTCAAGCCATTGAGTCCATCCTGGACCGCCTGGCCGGAGCTCAGAGACCGGAAATGGCCAACCAGAAACCGGAAGTAGTTATTTAAACAATTAAGTCCCTGGTCTGATAAAAAATACCTGTCAAACTGAAAACAATGATCCGCCATCTAAAATACTGGAGGGACTATGGCTGATCCCGGTAAGAAAAAGGGATTTCTGGACAGGATTATGAGCGAAGCGGACGAGTCCGCCCATCCTCTCCTGCATAAGATCCAGGAACACCAGAACACCATAATTTTAGTAATAGTTACAGTGCTGGTATTGGCTGCAGTCTATTCCGGATATACTTTTTTCCAGGAAAGAACAAAGCAGCAGGCTCTGGATGAAATGAACAGGATCCTGGCCATTGATGACACTGAAGACAGAGTTTCTGCCCTGGAGACTTTTCTGGACACGGCTCCAAAGGCCATGCAGGGCGGTGCCCTTCTGGAACTGACCCGTATCTATATGGATAAGGGCAGATATGAAAAGGCGGCAGACGCCTTCAACAGGCTGGGTGAAAAGGATAAAGCCTTGAGACCTGTGGCGGTGCTGGGACAAGCCAAGGCCTTAGAGCTCATGAACGAATCCGGAAGATCCCTTGAGGTACTGGAAAAAGCGGAAGAGGAAATTCCCCGGGAGTTCAGGAACCAGTATTATACCAAGCTGGCCTATGTGGCTGAACAGGCAGGAAACTATTCCCGGGCCCTGGAGGCATATGAAAGGCTCAAGCAGGAAACGCACGCCACTGATCCCGGGTTTATCCGCTACAAGATGGATTCTCTGCGTCAAATGATCGAGGAAAAAGGGAGTTGAACTTATGAATCTTTTGGATCCTGATTCCGGAACAAAGGCTCTGCTGCTGGGCAATGAAGCAATAGTCAGGGGTGCTCTGGAGGCTGGAGTAGGCCTTGTGTCCTGTTATCCGGGCACACCTTCATCAGAGGTTCCGGATACTTTTTTTCGTCTTTCCAACCGGGGAAGCTTTCATTTTGAATACTCAATTAATGAAAAAGTGGCCATGGAGGTAGCCGGAGGTGCAGCCCTGGGAGGCGTTCCCAGCCTGGTGACCATGAAGCACGTGGGTGTAAATGTGGCTGCAGACCCTCTCATGACCCTGGCCCACATCGGCACCCCCGGAGGGCTGGTCATTCTGTGCGCTGATGATCCGGGCTGCCACTCCAGCCAGAATGAACAGGACAATCGATATTATGTACGTCTGGCCGGACTGCCCTGCCTGGAGCCGTCTACGGCCCAGGAATGCAAGGACATGACCCGGGAAGCCTTTGAACTCTCAGCCAGGTGGCAACAGCCGGTAATGCTTCGAACCACCACCCGGATCAACCACATGCGCGGTCCTGTAGTTTTCGGCCCCCTGACTCCTGCCAAGATCCAGGGGACTTTCGAAAAAAACCCTCAGCGTTACGTTTCAGTACCGGCAGTGGGGCGGGTTAGACACAGAGCCCTGCTCGCCAACCTGGAAAAAATCAGGGATGAGATAAACTATACCGCATGGAACCGGATTCATGGAAGCGGAACCGCCGGGGTGATCGCTTCCGGAGTATCCAGGGCCTACCTGCAGGATGTATTGACACTGCATCCTGAGATGCAGGTCAAAGTGCTGGAACTGGGCCTTGGCTATCCATTTCCTTATAAGCTGGTGGCAGATTTTCTCCAGGGTCTGGACCGGGTCCTGGTCCTGGAGGAACTGGAACCCATAGTGGAAAACGAAGTCAGGCTTATCTGCCAGAAAATGAGACTGCAAACCCTGATTCAGGGCAAGGATCAGAATCTGCCCCTCTGGGATGAATATTCCACCTCAGCGGTATCCAGGGCTCTGCATGGCCTGCTGGAACTCAACCCGCCGGAAGAGAACCTGTGCTCAGTGGACAGCCGGAATCTTCCCGGCCGGCCTCCCAATCTTTGCGCCGGATGTCCGCATCGTTCTGTTTATGTCCGGGTTCGCAAGATTTTCGGGGATGAGGCTGTTTATTCCTCGGATATAGGCTGCTATACTCTGGGCATGCTTCCTCCACTGAAAACAGCTGACTTTCTTCTGTGCATGGGTTCGTCAGTATCGGCAGGCTGCGGAATGTCCAAGGCGGTGAAAGAACCTGTCGTGGCCTTTATCGGTGATTCAACATTTTTTCATTCCGGCATAACCGGACTTATCAATGCTGTTTATAACGATCACAACCTGCTCCTGGTCATTCTGGACAACAGGACCACGGCCATGACCGGACATCAGCCGCATCCAGGAGTGGACCAGTCCATTTTTGACCGCAGACCGGGACGCATTGAAATCGAACCGCTGGTCAGGGCCGCAGGAGTGGAACAGATACGCAGAGTCAAGGCTCTGAATCAAAAGGCCCTGACTAAGGCCCTGGAAGAACTGAAAGATATGTCCGGAGTCAGGGTGCTAATCGCAGATGAGCCCTGTCCTCTTTTCGCCAGGAGAATTCTGGGCCAGAAAAGAAGCAAAAAAGCCAGGGTGGAGATTTCGGACCAGGCCGCTCTGGACTGCCTGCACACCCTGGCCTGTCCTGCATTTTACCTGGAAGATGAACAGGTCCGCATCAGCCGGGTGCATTGCGCCGGGTGCATGGTCTGTGTCCAGCTTTGTCCCAGCATCAAACCCGAGACCAGGAGTTGATTCATGGAACCTTTGCGCATCTTCTTTTCCGGCGTGGGAGGCCAGGGTACACTCACAGCCACCAGACTCCTGGCGGAAACAGCCCTGGATAAAGGCCTGGAGGTTACCGCGGGGGAAATTCACGGCATGGCCCAACGAGGCGGTGTTGTTCACTCCTTTGTCCTTCTGGGAGGATATATGAGCCCCAAGATTTCTCTGGGGGAAGCAGACATCCTTTTGGGATTCGAGCCTGTGGAAACCCTTCGCGCTCTGCCCTATTTGCGTCCGGGCGGGATGATCATTTCCAGCGACTTTCCCATTCCCACGTTGTCCGTATCCATGGGAAAAGAGAGTTATCCGGCTCTGGAAGAAATCAAACAGGGCATAAAAGAATGCACTGATAAATCATTATTTGTGCCCTGCATGGAACTGGCCAGGAGGACAGAAGTAGTTCAGACCGCCAATACTGTACTTCTTGGAGCATTTTTTTCCGGAGGTTTTCTGCCTCTTGATGTGAATGACTTTCTGCACAGCATTGAAAAAAGACTTCCTCCCGGGCTGGTGGAGGTCAATATGCATGCGGCCAGGCTGGGAGCTGAATTTATGACTGCAGGACTGACCCGGACTCAGACATGAAAAGAAAAGATTTGAGTGCCTGGAGCAATATTTTTGTAGCCTTGTGTCTTTTTGCATTTCAGCCGGAAAAAATTGCTTAATACAACAATTTGGAATTATGAATGAAAATAAGTACCTAATCGTCCTGGAAAAGCTGCTCATGGATCATGGATGGCAGGGACCGCTGCGCGAAGGACTGGAAAAGCTCCTGGAGTCCACCACAGAAAAGATGGGGTATAAACGCATGTCCCTGGCCATTTTTGATCCCAAAACCCAGAGCATTGAATTCAGCCTTTATGTAGGGCATTCCAGGACCCCCAAATATACCTACACTCCCGGTCAGGGGATTATCGGCCAGGTGGTCAAGGAACAGTCTCCCATGATTGTCCCCCTGATGAAGGATGATCCCAACTTTTTGAATCTGGCCTTTGACCGCTCGTCTGAAGAACTTTCATCTCTGTCATTCATATCCGTACCCATAAAACGCCAGAGCCAGGAAAACGAACCTGAGATCCTGGGAGTACTGAACGCTGAAATGGAACTCCGGGATCTGCCCGAACTGGAAAGCAACTGCCGGTTTCTGCAGGTGCTGGGCATGTTCATCGCCAGACAGACTTCATTTCTCCAGGAAGAAGTCAGCAGGCAAAAGGAACAGCCTCAATTCACCCCGGCGGAACTGAACATAGCCAGACAAAGCATGGCCCAGAACAAGCTCATTTCCTCCTCCAAGGCCATGAACCAGATCATGAATCAGATCATGCAGGTGGCTGCCAGCCGGGCCACAGTGCTCATCCGTGGAGAATCAGGGACAGGCAAGGAACTGCTGGCCGAAGCCATCCATAATCTCAGTCCCAGGAAGGACAAGCCGTTCATCAAACTCAATTGCGCTTCCCTGCCCAATGAGCTGCTTGAAAGCGAGCTTTTCGGATATGAACGCGGCGCTTTCACCGGAGCTATGGGGCAGAAGAAAGGCAGGTTTGAACTGGCCCATCAGGGGACATTGTTTCTGGATGAGGTGGGGGAACTCAGCGCAGAAGCCCAGGCCAAACTTTTGCGGGCCATTCAGGAAGGCGAGATTCAGCGGCTGGGCGGAGAAAAGACTACCCGGGTCAATGTACGCATCATATGCGCCACTCACCAGCCTCTGGAAAATCTCATTGAACAGGGCAGGTTCAGGGAAGATCTATACTACAGGATCAATGTCTTTCCTATTTTCATCCCGGCCCTGCGCGAACGCCGTGAAGACATCCTGCCCATGGCCGATCATTTCCTGCAGCTGTTCTGCAGGGAATATGAAAAAAATATAAAACGCATCTCCACCCCGGCCATTGATCTGCTCATCCAGTACCACTGGCCGGGCAATGTCCGGGAACTGAGAAACTGCCTGGAAAGATCCGTCATCATATGCAACGAGGAGGTCATCCGTACCTACCACCTGCCCTCTACCCTGCAAACAGCCGAAAGCACTGCTACAGACCACGAGCTGCCCTTTGTGGAAACCGTGGCCAGGTTTGAACAGGAACTTATCATTGACGCTCTGAAAAAGGCCCGGGGCAACATGCTTCAGGCAGCCAGGGATCTTCGAGTCAGCTACCGCATAATCAACTACAAGGTCAAAAAATTCAAAATAAACCCCAAAAGATACTGTACAGATTGATCTGAACAGTTCTTTCCTTGCCGGGCACCATTTCTTTTTATCCGGGCTTATTCTCCGGCATCAGGCTTATCATTTCGGACCTGCTTCATCCCAGATGCATGCCTACCAGTTCGCCGAATTCCCTGCATCCCACCCGGGTGGATCCCTGGATCTGCCGGGCCAGGTCCTGGGTTACCTTCTTGCTGACAATCACATTTTCCACTGCTGTGTGAACCAGTTGCGAGGCCTTTTCCCATCCTGCGTGCTCCAGAAGCATTGCTCCGCTGAGAATGAGACTGCCGGGATTGACCAAATCCTTGCCGGCATAGGAGGGAGCAGTACCGTGAGTAGCTTCGAAAAAGGCAAGAGTGTCGCTCATGTTCACACCGGGAGCCAGGCCCAGCCCGCCTACTTGAGCAGCCAGGGCATCGGAAAGGTAATCGCCGTTCAGATTGGTGGTGGCAATAACACTGTACAGTTCAGGCTTTAACAGCACCTGCTGAAACATGGCATCAGCAATACGGTCCTTGATTACCAATCCTTTCCGGCCGGCGCTGAACTGATCCTCGGTGATTGTCTGCCCGGAAAATTCCTGCTCAGCCAGTTCATAGCCCCAGTTTCTGAAAGCACCTTCAGTATACTTCATGATATTGCCCTTGTGCACCAGGGTAACGTTTGGCCTGTTTTTATCCAGGGCATACTCAATGGCCTTGCGTATAAGTCTTTTGCTGCCTTTTTCAGTAATGGGCTTTATCCCGATGGCTGCTTCAGGGACAATATCCGCCTGCATTTCATTGCGCAGAAATTCCGCCACTTTTCTGGCCTCAGGACTGTTTGCGGCCCATTCTATCCCGGCATATACATCTTCGGTGTTTTCCCGGAAAACCACCATATCCACCAGCTCAGGCCTTTTCAGTGGAGACTCTATCCCCTTGTAATACTTTACAGGCCTGATGCAGGCATAAAGATCCAGTACCTGTCTCAGAGTAACATTGAGACTGCGGAAGCCTCCACTCACAGGGGTGGACAGGGGTCCTTTTATGGCCAGCTCAGCATTTCTCAGGGCCTCCAGGGTCTTCTCCGGCAGATACTCCCCGGTTTCATTGAAGGCCTTTTCTCCGGCCAGCAGCTCCACCCATTCAATTCCATGCTTTCCCTGGTAGGCAGTTTCCAGAGCCCTGTCCAGAACAGGGCGGGCAGCCTGCCAGATCTCCGGCCCTATTCCGTCGCCCTCGATGAAATATACGGTCTTGCGCACTTGATTCTCCATTTCCCTGTTAATAGTTGATGGTTGATGGTTGACTAATACGACCCCTGAAGCAAAACCTGTACAGGATCAGAAGCACGACGTCCGGACTTTCCGCCCTGCACTGTCTGTTTCAGGCAGCAGCATTTGCGTTTTCAATGAGCTTTAAAGCTTCACACAGGCCTTCTCTTCTCCCTGGACATCAGATGGCCTGTTTAATGCAAAAATCCCTGACAGGCAAACGAAAAACCTTCAGGGAGTCATGAGCCCGGTTTGACTGACTGGCCTGACCCATTTAAAGATCCAGCAAGCATAAGAAGGAGAAAATCCATGCTTCAAGCTCTGGGGAGCATATTTCTAGAATCCTGGCTCATTTTTCTGGCCTCATCCCCGTTCATGCTCCTGGGCTTCCTGGCTGCCGGACTGATCAAGGCCTTTGTGCCTGACAGAATTATTGTCCGGCATCTGGGAGGAAAAAGCTCAACAGCAGTGCTCAAGGCTTCTCTGTTCGGCATTCCTCTGCCCCTTTGCTCCTGCGCTGTAGTGCCTGCTGCCATGGGCCTGTACCAGCAGGGAGCAGGAAAAGGCCCAGTAACTGCCTTTCTCATATCCACGCCTGAAACCGGAGCGGACTCCATAGCAGTAACCTACGCCCTGCTTGATCCGTTCATGACCGTTATCCGGCCGGTTTCAGCCTTTATTACCGCTACAGTGGCAGGCCTTCTGGTGAACTTTATTCCGGACAGAAGAAGCAAGGTCGTCGACAGCGGCAAGGCCCCGAAATCAAAACCCGAGGCAGAAAAATCATGCACGCCAGACTCCCTGAAAAACCATCAAATCTCTTCTGGACCTGACGCTTTAGGCACGAGAGTCACTTCGGGGCTCAAATATTCTTTAAACAGGCTGCTTCCGGACATTGGACCCTGGTTTTTGCTGGGCGTTGTTCTTGCCGGAATCATTTCCTTTTTTGTCCCCCAGGACTTCATAATAGAACACCTGGGCAGGGGCGTGCTGCCTCTGGTTATCATGCTGGTCCTGGCTACCCCCCTTTATGTCTGCGCCACAGCATCCACCCCTGTTGTGGCTGCACTGGCCCTCAAAGGTCTGAGCCCGGGCGCTGCCCTGGTCTTTCTCCTGGCAGGGCCGGCCACCAATCTGGTGACCATCACCATTCTGGTCCGTCTTTTAGGCCTTGGAACCACCCTGATATACCTGGGGACAATTGTTTTCTCGGCCCTGGTCATGGGCCTGACGGTTGACTGGATTTACGTGCTGACCGGCATGGATATTGCCAACTGGGCAGCAAGGGCCCTGGAGGAAGAAAAGGGATGGGGATACCTTACCTCTGCTGCTCTGCTCATGGGGCTGATGCTTTATTCCCTGGGCAAGAGGGCAGGATTTAAGGTTTGACTGCACGCTGCAGAAGCACCATGTCCGCCAGCACCAGCATGACCATGGCCTTGAGCACAGGTACAATGCGCGGTATGGCACTGATGTCGTGGCGTCCGCCGATGCTTATCTCCGTCTCGGTCCCATGCCGGGTCATGGTCTTCTGGGTTCTGGCTATGGAAGGAATGGGCTTGACCGCGGCACGCACCACCAGGGTCTGGCCGGAAGAAATCCCAGCCAGTACTCCCCCTGCATTGTTGGACAGAAATCCCTCTTTGCCCATCTGGTCGTTGTTCTGGCTGCCCTTGCTCCTGCTGGCTGCAAAGCCGGAACCGATTTCCACCCCCTTGACTGCTCCTACGCCCATCAAGGCGTAGGCCAATCTGGCATCCAGCTTGTCAAAAACCGGCTGGCCAAGGCCTGCAGGCAGATTATCAGCCACAACCTCAACAATGCCTCCCAGACTGTCTCCCTGGGCCTTGACCTCCTGAACAAGATTCTCCCAACTGGGAAGTATATCAGGATCAGGTGAGGCAAAGGAGTTATCCTGGGCAGCTTCCGGGTTGACCGTCCTGGCCGGCACCCCCCCGAGCTCCACAGTATAGGCCGTGACCCGGATTTTCAGGGTTTTTAAAAATTCCTGGGCCACCGCACCGGCAGCCACCCTGGAAACCGTTTCCCGGCCGGAGGATCTGCCTCCCCCCCGGTGATCCCTGATTCCAAATTTGGCGTCATAAGTAAAATCTCCGTGGCCTGGGCGGTAGAGATCCCTGATAGCGGAATAGTCCCTGGAGCGCTGATCCTGATTGGGAATATAAAACCCTATGGCCGTGCCGGTGGTTCTGCCCTCGAACACTCCGGACAATATATGTATCCGGTCCTCTTCCTTTCTTCTGGTGGAGGAAGGACCCCGGCCGGGCTTTCTCAGATCCAGCTCCTTCTGGATCATTTCCTCGCTCAAGGGAATGCCGGGCGGGCAGCCCTGAACCACTCCCCCCAGGCCTGGGCCATGGGACTCGCCAAAGGTTGTTACCCGGAATATGCGTCCGAAAGAATCTCCGCTCATGATCTACAGCAGTTAAAACTTCATAAGATTAAGACCTACATCTTCATTGAACTCTCTCTCTATACCGCCCTGGACCTGGTCCACCACCACTTCGCAGGTACCGCTGATCACCGCCATGTTCAGGTGCCCGCCAAAGGCCTGGCAGTCCTTGTTGGAAACGGTGGCGTGCACGTGCAGATAAATCTCACTGTTCTTGGTGGTCACATTACCGGCCAGAGAAGTTATCTCAAAATCTCCTCGAAATTCAGTGGACTTGTAGGTCTTGGTTGCGGTTTCAAAAAGACCCAGAGTAATCTGACCGGCTGCGCCGATGCCGCTGATGGAGCCCAGAAATATCCCCTGCTGCCTGCAGAAGCCTGCAAGGGTTTCCAGTACCTCTTCGCCCCTGTCTATACGGATGAACCACTTCTGTCCCGCTTGCCTGAATTCCATGCAGCTGCTCCTTAAACTTGATTTTTCCGAAGATTACCCGCAGATAATTGCCTGATAAAATAGGGTTGGTTCCTCGACGCAACGTGTGGATTTTACATCCAGTTGAAATAATGTGCTTTATCCAGAATGCCGGAGCTGGAAAGATGTAGTGTATTGCCATAATAATAATAAATCCACAGAAAACGTCGAGAAACTTGAAATAAAAGTACCATTTTAATTGCTGATGGACAAGGTTTGTGCCAAGGCAAAAAAAAATGAAGTTAGTTCAATAGTTAAACCCTGGAGGAAGCGCTTCAGGAGAATCTTCTTCAGTCAATATATCTTCGGGGGGCTCTCTTTCCCGGTCAGGATCAGCTTCCAGAGACATTCCCTGGGCTCTGCCCTCCTCAATGTAGGATCCTTTGTTCAGGCGCAGGGAATTCATGGGCTCCACCACAACTGCTGATTCAGCCTGGACCGGACAGTGGAACTCGCAGGCTCCGCACCCGGCGCACTTGTCCAGGAGCACGAAGGGAACCGGGATGGAAATATCAGGTACCCTGCGAAGCTCCAGGGCCGCATAGGGGCAGACCTCGAAACAAACGAGACACTTCCTGTCCCAGGCCCAGGCCAGGCATTTTTCCCGCAATACATGGGCAGTGCCCATTCTGGCCCAGGTTTTTTCCAGCACAGGCAAGGATCTGATGGCACCAGTTGGACAGACCTGGCCGCAAATATTGCACAAGGGCTCACATGGTCCGCGCCTGGGCAGAATTTTGGGGCTGAACAGCCCCAGGATTCCGGACTCAAACCAGACCGGCTGCAGAGTGTTTGTAGGGCAGGCCTTCATGCACTGTCCGCACCTGATGCACCGGCCTAGAAAATCTTCCTCAAGCAGGGCTCCAGGAGGACGGATCAGGAATTTTGAGGCCAGGTTGCCAGGGGCTGTATCGCTGCGTACCTCCCTGACCCCGGTTTGCAGCAGAAGAGCGGTCCCCATTCCGCCCAGCACTGAAGCCAGTACCCTGCGTCGCTGGGGCCAATAGGGAGCAGGCCGGTCTGCTTGTCGAAATCCGGGGGCAAAGGTAATTGCTTTTTCAGGACAAATGCGCACGCATTCCTCGCAGACAATGCATTCCTGGTGTCTTGTACGTGCCGGATCCGGCTCTATTGCCTGCATGGGGCACTTGCTCTGACAAAGACCGCACTCGGTGCAGCTGGATGAGACGGTTCTGCGCAGCAAAGGTCTAACCGAGAACAGGGCCAGAACAGCACCGGAAGGACAAAGATACCTGCACCAGAAGCGGGGAGAAAGAAGCACCAGAGAAAAAACAGCAGCAAAAAACAGCAGGACAAAAACCTGGGTGGCAAACCTGGGCGTTTGAAACTCTATATATGCAAGTCTTTCCAGTCCCAGAGCGGAATAGAAAAAAAAGAGACTGTCCAGCCCCAGGTCGAGGATATGCACTGCAAGAGGATAGATCACCAGGCCATAAAAGCGGGTGATCAGGGACAGGGGAGATCCCAGAAACACCGTGGAAACCCCGACAATTGCCGTACCCAGGATGAAAAAAAGGATCCAGAATTTAACCCTGCGCAGTCCGTGACTTTTTTCCGGGGACAAGAATGAGTTATTGTACCTGGGCCTGAACACCCTGTCGCTGATATCCAGAGTGATGCCCATGGGGCAGATATAGGCACAGAAAAAACGTCCCAGAACCAGGGTGAGCAGAATAATGATCAATCCAGGGGCCAGGGCGCTTACCCATTCCCTGGAACTGATGAGGGTTCCGGTAAAAACCAGGGGGTCAAGGCGCAGAAAGAAATCCGTGGGGAACCAGGTTTTTAAGGGAAAAGCAGCAAGCAAAAGCAGGGCCAGAAAGAATAAAAGACTTGCAGCCTGAACCGTGCGCTTAAAATTCATCAGGCCTCAACCGTCCGGATATCCAGATTTTCAATATCCATCCTGCCCAGTCCTCTCTCGTGCGCTATGCGGATATGTGCCACCTGTTCGGGTCTGATGCTCCTGCCGTACCAGGGGAAAAGATCCACTGTTTTGGCATCGGCAGCCACCATATCCCTGGAGGCCAGAACAATATCGCCCCGAATAACTTCACCTGGACCATGAGGGCCATGACTGGACAGAACCCGTGAAGCATCCACAACTGTAAGATCCGCCCTTAAGAAGGTGCACAGATCCACAATAGCTTCATTGAGGTTGTAACGGCTGTGCATTACTCCACGGTTGCGAATCAGGCCCATCATTCCCTTCATGGACAGGCTGACCCCTGTGGCTGAATGTGACTTGGCCACTGGTGCGGCTATCAGCACATCCGCTTGCAGAACCTGCCGCATGATATCTGTGCGGCGAAAGTTCAGGGCCCCGGGAAGTTCCACCTCCTGAAAAAAACGGGCGGAACTCAATGCCAGTACCTCGGTCCCGGAGATACCGGAACACGCCTGCCTGATACCGGACAGCTCCAGGCAGCGTTCTGCAGAGTGCAGGGTGTTGTCCAAAACTAAAACCCTGGAGGCTCCGGCCTGCACACACATTTGGGCCAGGGCCCTGACCACTTCCGGGTGAGTGTTGGTAGCCCTGTCCGGAGTATGCGCAAAACTCATGTTGGGCTTTATAACCACCCTGTCTCCTGAATTTACAAAAGATGACATTCCGCCAAGAAGTTCAACTGAAGTCCTTGTAGCTTGATCAGGAACGCCCGTGGACAGAGCTATATCGGGATAGTCTTCTGCCCTGGCTTTTTCAGGCCAGTTCATAATTCCCACGCCTGAAGCCGCCATGAAAACAGCAATCCCGCCCTGGGCTTTTAAAAATTCCCTGCGGGACATAAACGACCTGGAAAACAATGGATTTTTATCAAATACTGTCTTTTTTTTGCTCATGTCAGCTCCTTCAAGTGAACACCATTCAATATTCTACAGTTAATAGTCCAGGGCATCAGGGCCTGAATTTTTATTAACATTAATAATTATATTCAATAAAGCAATTTTTTTATGGCTGGAAATCCCGAAGAGTTCACCAGTTTCAAGGCCAGCAAAACAGATCAGGCTACATTAGGATTGAACAGCAAATCCTGAAAGGACCACACCGAAAGGAAAGGATCAATGTCTTAAACACAAAGCAGTAAAAGCCCTCATTGAACCGGTCAGGTTATAGAAACCGCAGAGAAAGCCTGCCGGGTTCAGACCCGGGGACCTTTCACGCCTTAGTATGTTTCCATCCGAAAATTCTTTATTTCCGGATGCTGAAACTACCGGTTTTCTTTCCTGAAACCAGGAGTTTTTTGGCAAGGAAATCAAGCAATTATGAGGAGGCATATCTTAATACGTTGACGCAGAATTGTACAGATTGACGCAGCCAAAAGGAAAAGAACCGTTTCCGGATAAAACCAGTTTGCAGCCAGTAAAGCGAAGCCGGGGACCAAAACCGNCAATCAGGAATACCTNCCGGGCCTGTTTAGGCCCGACCAGGCAGAAAATTCCCCCGGAAAGAGCATGTTCCTGGTTAAGTAAATTACAGGCCATACTGACCGGAACAACCGCGTTACTACTGATGTACAGGACAGGACGAGTCTCTTAGGTCAGCCAGGGTTGTTTTATGCAGCCTGGCAGAAACCTCCCGGTTGATATCATTCCAGACCATCCTGGTCTTACAGTAAAGGTGCTTTTCACACTTTTCCGGTTCACCCAGGCAGGGACAGAGCTCCACCCTGCCGTGCACTGCCTCAAGGATTGCTCCCAGAGTAATTTGCTCCGGTGGAGAAGACAGAACATACCCTCCGCCAGGACCACGGAGTCCATCCACCAGACCGGCCTTGCGCAGGAGACGAACTATCTTTTCCAGATACTTTTCAGAGATGCCCTGTCTTTTGGCAATGGTTTTGATGCGGATGGGACCGTTTCCCTGATTTTCTGCCATATCCAGCATCAGCCTGGTTCCATAACGAATGGTTGTGGATAGTTTCATACGGGCTCCCTCTTTGGTTGAAATACCATGATCCAGCATTCTCTACTCATTAAGTATGATTATGATTATAATAAAGCTAAAAAATTGTCCAGAACTTTTTATCACAGAATAAAGTATGTATTAAGGAAGCAAATGAACAACAGGCCAAAAACAACACTGGTCAGCAGATTACTGCATTTTGGTTATTAGGACCGAAAGAACCTGCCGGGAGCAGTGTCGATGCCCTATTGGCGCAGGTCCAGGCTGGAGCACAAAGCCGTATAAATACGGGCCGCGCTGGTGACTTCTGCAAGAGTGGTATGTTCATCCTGGGTATGAGCTGTCTCCAGGGAACCAGGTCCCAGAATAACAGGTTTTACACCGGCGCCGTAAAACAGGTTGCCATCTGAATGAGACCGGAAAACATTCTCATAGTAGGGCACTCCCAGATATTCATAAACCGGTCTCAGCAATCCGGACATCTCATTATCCTGTCCCAGATCATAGCCACTGTAAGAAGTCTGAAAACTGACCTCCAGATTCAGATCGGCAATAAATTCATGGGCATCCATTGCTCTTTGCCTGATCAGGGTTTTCAGCTCCCTGGGATCCATTCCAGGGGGGAGGTGAAAGTCAATCCAGGTTTCACATCTGTCCGGCACAACAAAACCGGCTCTGGATGAACTCATTTCCCGGATGGAGTACACAAGATCCGAACGGCCCTGCTGAAAAAGTTCATGTCTGCCCAGATGAAGAAGCACCTTGAGCATGGATTCCACAGCATTGTGTCCCAATTCAGGAAGAGAGGAATGGCTTTTCCTGCCGGTTGTCTCAAGGCAGGCTTCCAGATAGCCGTAATGGGCATAACAGACTGACAGGCTGGTAGGCTCTCCCACCACTACCCAGGAAGGATGACTTTTTTCCAGAAAAACCTCGCTGCCGTCACCGCTTTCTTCTTCCCCGACCACCAGGGCCAGGCCGATTGAAGGACGATCATGCGGTTCAAAAGCCCGGACCAGTGCAAGCCAGGCCTCCACCATGGCGGCACACCCCCCCTTCATATCCGCACTGCCCAGCCCGCGGATGATTCCACTTTGCTCATAAGGTCCTTCTTCATCAAAATCCCAGTCAGCCACTGTGTCCACGTGCCCAACCAGGTATAGCAGTGGTTCTCCCCGGCCCATGGTCAGATGCAGATTGAATCGGTCTTCCTCTACTTCTTCCCGGTCCACCTTCAATCCTTCACGGCTCAGATATTCTTCCAGGTACAGCTGGATATCTTTTTCCTTGCCCGAGGGAGAGTATATATCTATCATGTCCACCAGAACCGAAAGAAGCCGCTGGGGATTGATCTCTTTCAGGGCTTTTTCCACTCTTGCGTGCATCTCTGGATTGATCCGCATATCTTGCTCATCCTCTCATTAAAAAGACCGGCCAACATGAATTATTGTCCTGAGTCTCTTGTCTATTCTCAGTTTAAGCTGGAGATGTAACACCCCGTACTGCATAATCCCGGTGCCAGATAAAGCAAAGAGACGCTTTGATACAGACAGGTTGTGACTTCTCCAAGACCCTACTCCACCCAGCGTTTTTTGGGAGTCTTTTTCTTCTGAACAATGGATTTCCTGCCGGCCTTGCTTCTCTTGGTTTTCCTGCCGCGTCCTTTACGGCTAAGGTTCATGCTCAGGAAAACATGTTCGGTCATGTCGTCGAATCCCTGCTTCTGAAAAAAACGTATGGCCGCAGTATTGTCCGCAGCGGTATCAACTATGACCATGCGCACACCGTCCTGCTCCATGCGCCTGACAATTTCCTTGAACAGTCGCTGGCCTATTCCTGCATGCTGCAGGTTCTTGCGCACTCCAAGCCATGTCAGGTACCCGTATTTCCAGGCGGACCTGGGCTTTTCAACAGTAGTGGCCAGGGCAAAGCCCACAATATGCTCATCCATCTCAGCCACCAGACATAATTCACTGTCCGTACTGAAAAGACTGATTATTTCATATTCGTCCCAGGTACGGTACAGACTGGTGGAATACTCAGCAGTAAACACCTCTTCACCGATATGATAGACCGGAGCCAGATCGTCTATGCCCATCTCCCTGATGCGAATCGTGGAAGGTTTTATCTCATCTTCCGGCTGATCCATGACCTCCTCCAGCTTGATAATGATTAAGCCCGGTTTTGGTGTGCCTGTCATTTTAAACAGAAACTTTTACGCCCGGAAAACCTTGCCGGGTAAATCCTGAAAAAAGCCCCGGGTATCCAGAACAGGACAGCCCAGCATTTCAGGATGAATATCGTTGTACTGGTGGTGAGCAGTACAAAGGATATAAAGATCATAATCCCCGAAAACAGGCATGGACTTTCGCCCTGCAAAGTGGGCATATTCCCTGGACGGTCTTATTACTGGCACAAAAGGATCATTATAAGTAACATCTGCACCCCTGTCTTCAAGGATCTGCATAATTTTGTAAGTAGGGGATTCACGATCATCGTCAACCCCTGCCTTATAAGCAAGGCCCAGAAGCATGATCCTGGATTTCTTAAGGGCCTTGCCCTGTTCGTTCAACACTTCCATAACCCGCTGAACAACAAAATACGGCATGGATGTATTGATCTCTCCGGCCAGCTCTATGAACCTCGTGGCCACATCATACTCTCTGGCCTTCCAGGTCAGGTAAAAGGGATCAATGGGTATACAATGACCGCCAAGACCAGGGCCGGGATAAAAGGGCATGAATCCGAAAGGTTTTGTAGACGCGGCCCGGACCACTTCAAAGATGTCGATATCCATTTTCATGAAAGCTATCTTCATTTCATTTACCAGAGCAATATTTACACTTCTGAATATATTCTCCATAAGCTTGACTGCCTCTGCTGTGCGGGTTGAAGAAACCGGCACCAAACGGTCAATGACCTTTCCGTACAGGGCCAGTCCCGCTTCCAGGCAGGCAGGAGTAGTTCCTCCGCAGATCTTGGGAATGCTTCGAGTATTGTATCTGGGATTGCCCGGATCCTCCCGCTCTGGGGAATAAACCAGGAAAATATCTTTGCCCACTGTCCAGCCGGCCTTTTCAAGACGCGTCTTGATTTCTTCTTCTGTTGTTCCGGGATAGGTGGTGGATTCCAGGGATATGACCTGGGCCGCTCTCAAGTGAGGCAGGATCTCCTCCAGAGATGACACAACAAAACTCAGATCCGGCTCCCTGTGCCTGTCCAGAGGTGTAGGTACGCACAGAATGAGAGCGTCAGCCTCCCCAGCCCTGGAAAAATCAGTGGTTGCCTGCAGCAGGCCCTCAGCAACTCCTTGGGCGATGAGCCCCTCTGGAATATGCCGGATATAGCTTTTTCCGGACATGAGCTGTCTGGTCTTGTGGGGATCAATGTCCAGACCCAGGACTTTATAGCCCACCTGAATGTAGCGCAGTGCCAGAGGCAATCCAACATACCCGAGCCCGATAATGCCGATTGTAGCCTGAACGCTGTTCATCCTGCTTATGATCATGTCTTTTTCCGATCTGTTCTTCATGCCTGATCTCCTTAAGAACTTTTTAAGCATGCTTTGAAAGCAAAAAGGGATACGCCCGATCCTCTTGGCAGTCCAGGCATATCCCTTTCAGGCGGATGGTGCCGGGGGAGGGACTCGAACCCTCATGGGGTCGCCCCCGCGGGATTTTGAGT
>SL_5KL_010_SEDDRAFT_10000943_pt1 | contig 18242 bp, 16 predicted proteins | sample SodLakKL_010_SED_FD_9118 | JGI IMG/M metagenome (IMG submission 9118)
GGGTGGCCGCTTTCAATTTTTATGACTGCGGATAAAAAACCTTTTTTTGCCGCCACCTATCTGCCCAAGTATTCCCGGATGGGCATAAGCGGGTTGATGGAATTTTTACCGAAGCTGGTTGAAATCTGGCACCGGGACCGGGACCGGGTGGAGCAGTCGGCCCATGATGTAACAGCAGCCTTACGCAGGCATACGGAGGGCGATATGGGAGGGATAACCCTTACGGTAAAAAGCAAGCTGCCTGCAGCAGAACTGCTTGATCAGGCTTACCAGAGCCTGGAAGATACTTACGATTCCGTATACGGTGGCTTTGGGGGCGCACCCAAGTTTCCCGCTCCGCACCAGCTCAATTTTCTTTTGCAGTACTGGAAACGGTCCGGTTCTGAAAAGGCCCTGAATATGGCTGTCACCAGTCTTAAAAAAATGTACCGCGGAGGTATCTTTGATCAACTGGGTTACGGAATGCACCGCTACTCGGTCGACCAGCAGTGGCTGGTGCCCCACTTTGAAAAGATGCTCTATGACCAGGCCACCACCGCAGAAGCAGCCCTGGAAGCCTACCGGGTCTCTGGTGATGCAGAGATGGCTCAAATGGCCCGGGCAATTTTCAGCTATGTTCTAAATGATCTTGCCGCAGCGGAAGGTCCTTTTTACTCGGCCGAGGATGCCGACAGTGAAGGAGAAGAGGGCACATTTTACGTCTGGGAACAAAGTGAGATCCTAAAACTGCTGGGTCCGGAAAAAGGGAAACTGGTGGCCGATTATTACGGGGTAACCGCAGCGGGTAATTTTGAAAAAGGGAAAAGCGTTTTACACCGCCCGCATGATCACAACAGTTTTTGTAAGGAAAAAGGAATCAGCGAAAAAGAACTGGCTGCAGTGCTTAAAGAAGCGCAAACCATCATGCTCCAGTCCCGGGCCGGGCGCGAAAGGCCTTTTTTGGACGACAAAATTATTACCGCCTGGAACGGTATGATTATCGGAGCCCTGGCCCGGGGGGCTGTGCTGCTTGGTGAAAAGAGTTATGCCGAAGCGGCAGGGAAAGCGGTCGACTTCATTCTTAAGCGGATGGTTGATGAAAACGGCCAGCTTTACCGCCGTTACCGGGAAGGGGAGGCAGCCATTCCCGCCTTTCTGGAAGATTATGCCTTTTTGGCCCGGGGCTTATTAGAGCTTAACCTGGCTACTTTTGACAGCCGCTGGATTGATCAGGCTGTAAAGCTGGCCGGTGAAATGGACCGGTTTTTTAGCCCCGATGAAGGTAGGCTTAAATTTAGTTCTGCTGAAGAAAACATTGCCGGCCTGCCGCTTTATGTCGAAGCTTATGACGGGGCGGTGCCTTCAGGTACTGCAGTTACCGCAGAAACCTACCTGCGCCTGGGCCGGATGCTCGGGGACGAGGACATGATCAAGAAAGGGGAACTGCTTTTAGGCGCTCAGGCCGGAGTGATGGAGAGGTTTCCTAACGGCCATACGGCGATGCTGAGTGCTCTTGATCTGGCCCTTTCTCCTGAAAAGAGCAGGGAAGGCGCGGCGGAATGATAGCAGGATCGCCTTTACTGGAACAGCAAGCAGGTGGCTAACGGTGACGTTTTGTATGAGAGGGTTGGGTTCCTAACCGGGCAACCGGGCAGTGGAATGATCCTGGCTACCCAGGGGTATTAATCTAAATGAGCCAGATCGGGCGGTGGAGGCGTTTCCATGACATGACAACTGAAACGTCCCCCTGTCACCTGACAAGTGAAACGTCCCCCTGTCACCCAAACGTCCCCCTGTCACATGACAAGTGAAACGTCCCCCTGTCACCCCTGTTTTTTGGTTTGGCAGGAAGAACTGGTTTTGGACTTGCGGTGGGCAATAACTTTCCTGATGCCGCCCTTTGGATCGGCTACATCTCCCCTGTAGCGGGGGATGATATGGATGTGATAGTGGAAGACGGTCTGACCTGCTGCCTGGCCTACATTGGCCCCGATGTTATAACCGTCGGGGTTATATTTATTTTGCAGGTAGTCACGAGTTTTGTAGATTAAACGGATCATGGCGGCATGTTCTTCCTCAGATGCTTCGAAACAGGTTTCAATGTGGCGCCTTGGTATGACCAGGGTGTGGCCTTCATTAATTGGACAGCCGTCGTAAAAGGCTAAGGCCAGGTCGTTTTCAGCTATAATGGTAAGGTGATCTTGGCGGCAAAAAACACATTCCTGCATTGTGTGGAACCTCCTCCTAACCTTTTCCGGCAACAAGCCTGCCCTGAAGCGGGCGGCGGTGCTGTATTAACGGTTGCCTTTTACTATATCATAACTACCCCTCGCCTGGCACTTTTAATCCACGCCGGGGTCTGGGGACCATGAGCAGGATTTTTTCCTGCGGTGGTGAATTATGTTTAGAAGCTTTTATCACTGGTTATGATTAAGGGAAAAAATCCTGGAGATGAAAGATCACCGGCCATTTCCGGATAGTTTTTTAAAAGGATCTCAGCAGGAATTTATCTAGATAATCTTCTTTGCAAGGAGCTAAGCGATGAAGATCAAAACAAGTGTTATAATAATCTGCTTGACTGTTTTTGTTATAACCATCGCGGCCTTTGGCGTTCTTTATTTTACCGGAGCCGGCGATGACGGCACCGGGTGGAACCCGGCTAACCTGATCGACCGGGATGATTCCGCTGAAGCAGAGCCGGAGGATGAAGATGAAATAGATGAAGATGACGAAGACCGGGTTAACTACTACGAACTGCTCTTTGCCGGGGGAAAAGACCCTGCCTTTTGTCCCGGCGAGAAAGCGCCGCCTGAACCGGAACCGGAGCCCGAGCCCGAACCTGAGCCCGAACCGGAGACTGCGGCAGTGGATCAGGATAGCGCTCCCGCCCCTTCGCAGGGGACTACGGCAGCCTCTAAAGAGCAGGAAATGGTCAACTATATTAACCAGGCCCGGAGCAACGCCGGCCTGCCGCCCCTGCAGGTTAACGGTAAGCTTACCGAGGCTGCCCGGGCTAAAAGCAGGGATATGGCAGTGAATAACTATTTCAGTCACGATTCACCGACTTACGGCAGTTTTACCTCCCTGCTCAGCAGGTACGGGGTCAGGTACCGGGCAGCGGCTGAAAATATCGCCTGGAACTCTAACGGCAGTGTCCGTTCCGCCCACAACAACCTGATGAATTCCCCGGGTCACAGGAGCAATATCTTGGGGCGCAATTACCAGCACGTCGGGGTGGGCATCCATGCCAGGAGCGATGGCAGGCACTACTATACCCAGTTATTTGTGGGCAACTGAGCAGTTGAAGGTTATCAGTACCAGCAATGATATTGCCGGTGTGAAAGTAGCCGAAAGTGTAAATAGAAGAAGAAATATACCTGAAATGAAGCAAAACCAAGCCGCTGTAAAGTGCAGCGAGAAGGAGGAGCAATATGAAAGAATATGACCTGATTGTTGTCGGCGGAGGGACGGCCGGGATGAACCTGATCTACCCGCTAACAGCGCAGGGCTATAAAGCGGCCCTGGTGGAATCAACTCACCTGGGTGGAACCTGTATCAATGTCGGCTGCATCCCTTCCAAAACCCTGATCAGTTCGGGCCGGGTCATGCAGACCGTGCGAAATGCTCATAAACTGGGCGTGGTGGCCTCTTCCCCGCAGGCGGACTGGCCGGCCATGGTCGAGCGTAAAAACGAACTGGTGGGCAGGATCCGCAGCCGCGGTTACAAAAACGTGGACCGCAATGATAACATTATTCTTTACGAAGGGCGGGCCGCTTTTACCGGGCCTAAAACCATGACTGTCAACGGGGAAACAATTGCTGCCGGTAAAGTGGTTATCGCCGCCGGGGCCCGGACTGCTGTACCTCCCGTGCCGGGGCTCAATGAAATAGACTACCTGACTTCCACTTCTGTCATGGAGATGAAGGAACTGCCTGCCAGCATGCTGATCCTGGGCGGGGGGATCATTGCCCTGGAGTTTTCCCAGCTTTTTACCCGCCTGGGGGTGGAAGTGACCATCCTGCAGCGCGACAAGCGCCTTGCTCCCAACCTCGATCCGGAGCTCTCGGAAGAAGCCCGCAGGTTGTTGGAGGAAGAAGGGGTCAAGGTCATAACCGATACCAACATCAGCTCCATGGAAAGGGATGGTGGCCGGGTAACGGCCCATGATGAGTCCGGGGAAGGGGCTGTCCGTTATTCTGCTGAGCAAGTCCTGGTGGCTACCGGCAGGCGGCCCAACAGCGACTGGCTGGACCTTGACAAGGCCGGGGTGACTACAGATTCGCGCGGTTATATCACTGTGGATGAAGCATTTAAGACTACCGCTGAAGATGTCTGGGCCCTTGGCGATATCACCGGGGGGATGATGTTTACCCACCGGGCCTGGCATGATGCCGTCCTGCTGTCCCGCCACCTGCTGAAGGGAGAAAAGATTGATTCAAGCGACAGGCTGATTCCTTTTGCTATTTTTACTGAACCGGAAATTGCCGGGGTGGGCCTTGATGAGGCGGCAGCCAGAGAAGCCGGCTATGAGGTCAAGATCAATCATTACCCCTTCCGCTTCCAGGGCCGGGCCAGGGCCATGGAAAAATTCGATGGCTTTATTAAGATGACCGTCAATAAAAAGGACGGGAAAATCCTGGGCGCCTACATGATCGGACCGGAAGCGGGCGAATTGATCCATGAGCTGATCACCGCCATGAACTTCGGTGCCACTGTCTCCGATATTAAAAATATGATCCATGTCCATCCCACCCTGTCCGAAGCAATCCTTAACACTGCCGGCTAAATGCTATATTTGCAGGAGGTTACCCGATGCTTAAAATTGCTGTCCTGACCGGGCTTGTAATAATGGTCCTGGCCCTGCCGGCCGGGGCCCTCGAAGATGATCCCCTGGAAGAAGATCTGCTTAACGACGATCCGCCCCTGGAAGATATACCAATAGATGAACCGGTGATTGATGATCCTTCCGGGGAAGTTCCTTTTGAAGAAGATGTAGAAGAGCATTATTACCGGGCCCGGGTTTTGCATGTAGAAGAAACCCACGAAGACCGGCATGATTATTATACGGTCATAGAACAGGAAGTCCTGGTGGAGTTGACCAGCGGGCCCTTTGCCGGGAAGGAACTGGAAATCCTGAACACATTTTTTGAAGGAGATCCGGTCTATGATTTTATCCTGGAAGAGGGCCAGGAAGTAATCGTGGTGACCCTTGGTGAAGAAGGCAGCTTTGAGCAGGTTTATGTCCAGGACCTGGCCCGTGACCGGGGTGTTTATTACCTGCTGGGTGTCTTTGCCCTGGTCCTGCTCCTGGTGGGCAGGATGAAGGGGTTGAAGACCCTGATCACCCTGGCGGTAACTATATTCCTTATTTTCCAGTTTCTCCTGCCGCTGTTGCTGCTGGGTTACAGCCCCATACCTCTGGCAGTGGTAATGGCCGCAATGGCCATTACGTTTACCCTCTTTGTCATCGGCGGGTTGAACCTTAAATCGCTGGTGGCGATCCTGGGTACGATCAGCGGTGTCATCGTGGCCGGTTTAATGGCCTTCTGGGCGGGGAGTATTGCCCGCTTGACCGGTTTTGGCAGCCATGAGGCCCAGATGCTCTACTTCCTGGACCAGACTATCGATTTTCGCGGGCTGCTTTTTGCCGGGATCATTATCGGCTCACTCGGGGCGATTACCGATATCGGGATGTCGGTAGCCTCGGCAGCGGCGGAGATCAGGCAGGCCAGCCCTGGTATTTCCTCAAGGGACCTGTTCAAAGGATCGCTTAACGTGGGCCGCGATGTCATGGGCACCATGGCCAATACCCTGATCATGGCTTATGTCGGGGCTGCTACACCAATGCTCTTGCTGGTGATGGGTTACGAAATGGACTGGTTGAAAGTGATTAACATGGATATAATCGCCACCGAATTTGTGCGGGGAGCAGCCGGCAGCATCGGCCTGATCGCAGCCGTGCCGGTTACGGCCCTCCTGGCTGCCCGCCTGCTGGCCGGTAAACGGGAGTGACAATGGGGACGGAGCAATTTTGTCACAAGTGCCCGCTAAGCCGTGGGGACAGTTTTAAAGCTATCCTGTTGCATTTTTACCCGCGATGCGGCCCATGACCAGGCATTCGGTGATGGCGCAGCTGCCGAGCCTGCAGGCGCCGTGAATGCCCCCGGTTACTTCACCGGCGGCAAAAAGGCCCTTAATGGGCTGCTGATCGCGGTTGATAACCCGGGCGCAGCTGTCGATCTGAATACCGCCCATGGTATAGTGTACTTTGGGCCACATTTCCATAGCGTAAAAGGGCGGGGTGTTGACTGGCGATGCCTCGCTGGGAAAGATCTTGTTAAAATCGTCATCTTGCCCGGCTTTGATCATGTCGTTATAGCGGGCGATGCTGTTTTTAAGCTTCCTGCTATCGATACCAAAATGCCCGCCCAGCTCTTCAAGAGAGAGAAATGTTTTAACCACACCTTTTTTCAGGGCCCGGGATATATCCCACCCGGCCTTTACAACCCCGTTTTCGTCAGTGATACCCACTGCCGGGCGGCCCAGGTTTATTAATGCTTCACCCATGTCTTTGCGGTTGCATAATTCATTAATAAAACGGGCACCGGTTTTTGGGTCAACGATCAAACCGTGGCCTAACACGACATTGTTGCCGAACCTGGATCCGGCCCCGAATCCTTTTTCATACGGTGAAGCCCAGGGGAACAGTTGAATCCTTGACAGCTGGACCGGGTTGGCCCCGGCTGCCAGGCATTCTTTTAATACTTCCGCGGTGGCGAAAAGCTTGTTGGTGCTCATAATCAGGTTGTCCAGGCGGGGATCCTGCGCCCTTCGAAAGGAGATGTCGCTTCCAAATCCGCCGGAAGCGATAATTACTGCCTGGTCGGCCTGGAGTTCTTTTTCCGGGCCGGCAGTCCCCTTTTTATAGTGGTAATCCTCGTTTATCCTGGTCCCTTTAATGCGGCCGTCAGGTCCGGTGAGGATATGCTTAACATAAATACCGGTATGGACAGGAACATTCAAAGCTTTCAGCCGGGCGAGCTGTTTTTTAATTAGATCCATACCGGAAACGGATTCTGTTGTATAACAGCGGGCTACCGAGTGGCCCCCGAACTGGTCGACCCGGTCCAGGTATTTAACGCCCAGGAAGTCTTTGGACCATAAATAGGCCTCCTTCGCTTCTTCTGTTACCACCTTGACCAGGGCAGGGTGGTTCAGTCCTTCGCCGGCCTTGATCATGTCCCGGTACATTAAAGCGGGGGAGTCTTCTATTCCTTTAGCCTGTTGTTCTGCAGTGCCCGGAGCGGCCATACAGCCCTCGCTGATGATGGAGTTTCCACCTGCTGCCCGCATTTTTTCCAAAACTATAACTTCGGCTCCTGCCTCTTTTGCTTCTATCGCTGCCGCCAGGCCGGCAAAACCGGCTCCGACAATGATTACATCTGTACTTTTTTTATGAATGGGCATAATAAAACCTCCTGTTTGGATTGCTATATTATTATAGGTCTACCAGGTTATATTTATTTACTGCTATAGTCGAAATAAAACAGCTTAAAAATTTTCTTAACTTCAGATATGAGCACCATTGGAACAGCCTCTTTAATGATCCGTCTTTGATATCATCACAACTGCCTCTACGTGGCTGGTGTGGGGAAACATATCCACCGGGTAAACTTCACCGGCCTTGTAACCGTGCTGCGCCAGGATTTTAAGGTCGCGGGCCAGCGTGGCCGGGTTGCAGGAGATGTAAACAACCCGCTCCGGGGCGGTTCGGGAGACGGCTTCAAGCAGGTCCGGGGCGCAGCCCGTGCGGGGCGGGTTCAGGAAAATAGTTTTAGGGCCGCTTCCTTGCCGGAGCAGCTCCGGCCTTTTTTCGGCGCGGCCGTTCACAAATCTGGTATTGTCGGCCTTGTTCAAGCGGGCATTTTCTTCGGCATCCTTGATGGCGGAAGGGTCCGAGTCAATGCCGATGACCCGCTTTGCCCTTTGGGACAGGAAGAGGGCGAAATTGCCTGTGCCGCAGTATAGATCAAAAGCGGTGTGGGGAGACCCGGACAGTGAGAGGGCCTGTTCATAGAGGGTTTCAGCCTGGCCTGTGTTAACCTGGAAAAAAGAGCGGGGAGAGATCCTGAAGGTAAAAGGGCCGATCCTTTCTTCCAGGTAGTCTTGGCCGGTAAGAACAGCCTGCCTGCTGTTTTCCTGTTTTTCCGGCAGAAACACTATTCCTGCAGGGGGTGTGCCGGCCCGGGTGCAGATCATATCGCTTAGTTTTTGCAGCCGGTTGTTTTGCTCTGGTAAGTTTCGGCTTTTATTAATCCCGGAGCCGACAAGGGCGAGCAGGCTTTTGCCGGTGGCAAAGGAAGAGCGGATTATCGCCCGGGAAAAGGGCAGATCTTCATTACCCGGTTTATTATTAAAGTACCTCATGTAGTCGTGGGCTGCTTCCCGGACGGCTTTAAGCAGGATGTTGTTGGAGGGGTGCTGGACCAGGCAGGAGCTAATATCGACGACACGGTGTGAATAAGCTTCATAAAACCCGGCTTTAATGGTGCTGCCGGCAAACTCCAGGTGCAGGTCGGCCTTGTTGCGGTAATGGCGCGGTTCTTTCATACCCAGCACCGGCTTGATTTCCGGGGTTATTCCGGCAATGCGTTTGAGGGTTTCTTTAACCCGCTTCTTTTTCCAGGCCAGCTGTTCCTCGTAAGCCAGGTGTAGGAGCTGGCAGCCCCCGCAGGCGGGGAAATGAGGGCACGGCGGTTCTGACCGGCCTTCAGAAGCGCCGGTAATGGCCAGCAGGTCGGCTTCAGCGTAGTTTTTACGCACCTTTTTGATGGTGACCCGGGCCGATTCACCGGGCAGGGTCCGGGGGACAAAGAGGGTAAAGCCTTCTATTTTTCCCACCCCTTCTCCCCGGTGATTGAGGTCACTAATTTCAACCTCGTATTCCTCTCCCGGGATTAGAGGCGGCTTTTTCTTTTTGGCCATCAGCTCACCTGTTTTTTAAACTTTTGCCAGCCTGGCGATATATAAAACGAGTACGGCGCCCAGGAAGGCTACGATAATGGTGCTCAGGTTGAAGCCGGTGATCGGATGGTGGATGCTGAAGAGGGCGCCGGCAAGCCATCCCCCGACCAGGGCTCCGACGACGCCGATGACGATGTTACCAACAAGGCCGAAACCTCTTCCTTTCATCACCAGCCCGGCCAGCCATCCGGCGACAATGCCCACCAGGAGCCATGATATTATGCCCATATTTATCACCTCATTTTGAATTTGCTAAAAGTCTGGTATGCCTGCTTATTTTCTTGAGTGCCTGGAATTCAAATAAGACTGTGCTTCAAATTGGATTCTATCATGGAAAAATCGTGCTAACAAGTTGTTGTTAAAGGGCGGTTATTGAGTTCCGGTGCTGAAGCGGGGCGCATCTGAGCCAGGTAATCAGGCCGTAATTAATAAAGCGCGGGTCCTCCTGTCTTGCCATTTTACTGGCCAGAGCCTGGTCCCCGCGCCTTTTATGTTAATCACCTTCCCTGCAAATCTTGAATTACTTTGAAGAGGCTGCCCCATAGAGGTTTAAAAGTTTTTTCATGTTTAATCTGCCTCAGCCATGCAGGGAGGTGGTTTGCTATTTTAACAGCTTTAAAATACCCTTGCTGTAACATCTCCTGTAACTATGATTCACTTCTTGTTTATCCTGGCATTATAATACTATATAAATCCTGTAATGTCAATAGGATTACTATTTTTGCGTGTTGATTGAATGCAACTAAAACTTTATTCCATTTGTCTTTATGATAGAGATCAAATCATAGAGATCAAAAAGAACCCTTAAGTTTAAATTAAAGAAAGGAGGATGACTGATGTTGAAAAAAACTCTATTGATTGCCCTTTTTAGTGTGGCCATGCTTTTTGTGTATGGTTGTGCTGAGCCTGAAGAAACCGNAGAGGTGGTGACGCCGCTGGAACCTGAAGAAGANGAACTNCCTGAAGAAATCAGGCAGTGGATTGAAGACTCGAGAGATAAATTCGGAGGCCGGGTNCGGGTGCACAACGGCTTGCTCTATATCCTGGTTACTTACGGGGAAAAGCCGACCGGNGGATATCATGTTGACATCGAAGAGNTTGAAAAGCAAGGTGATACCGTAAAAGTAACCGCCAGATTTACCGAACCGGGTGAAGATGAAATGGTAACTCAGGCNTTCACCTATCCCTACGACCTGGCTNTACTCGAAGAAACAGATGTGGAAGTTAAATTCCAGGCCGCAGGAGATGAAGATACCCTGCGGATCCTGGAATAATGCTCTGGCTGAGTGTCCTACCTGCCTGCGCCACTTATTGCCGGAAGAAGGTGGAGAAGGATTTTTAATATAAATGTCGAATAATCTTAAAAAGCTAAATATCTGTAATTGCTATACTTGTATTATGTAAACACTAGAGGGAGTACGACAACAATGCAGCACGGTAGCAACCAGGATAAGTACAGCCTTCTTCTCAAACATATGCCTGATGCTTTCGCTTACCACCAGGTTGTGACTGATCAAGATGGCCGGGTGATAGACTATATTTTTCTTGATGTTAACCCTGCTTTTGAAAAGATGACGGGGCTGCAAAAAGAAAAGATTGTCGGTAAAACTGCCAGGCAGGTTTTGCCGGGTATAGAACATGAAGAATTTGATTGGATAGGAACCTACGGCGATGTAGCACAGGAAGGAAGTGCAGTCTGGTTTCAGGAATATTCCCGGGTCCTGGGGTGTTATTTTGATGTCAGCGCCTACAGCGATACACCCGGGTTTTTTACGGCCATTTTTCACGAGACTGATTTTCACACCACGAGCATGGATATTACCAACTTGAAAGAGGCCGAACAAAGGCTGCAATTTCAGCTCGAATTTGAAAAGCTGGTTTCCGGTATTTCCTCCTGTTTTGTCCGGCTTCCTTCCCAGGATTTAGACCAGGGGATAAATTATGCCCTGGAAGTAATCGGCAAATTTTTCCTGGTTGATCGCTGTTATGTGATCCTCTTTTCTGAAGAAGGAGAAACCATCAACCTTACTCATGAGTGGTACAGGGAAGGGCTCTGGCCGGAAGCCCCGAATTTTGTCCAGTATTCCCTCTCCAGGCGCCCCTGGTGGTATGAGCAAATAAAGAATAACAGGCAGGTTTATATCGATGACGTTGAAAACCTGCCGCCCGAGGCAGAAGCGGAAAAGAAAGAACTCCGCGGCCAAAATACCCGTTCTCTGCTTTGCGTGCCGATAATGCAGAGCGACCGGGCCATCGGTGTGCTGGGCTTTGATTCGATCAAAAAAACAATAAAATGGTCGGAAGACCATATAGCCCTTTTAAACATCACTTCGGAACTGTTTTCCAATGCTTTTGCCCGGAAGGTTTTCGGGCAGAAAGTACGCTATCTCAGCTTTTTTGATCAGCTNACCGGGCTTTATAACCGTTCTTACATGGAAGAAGAAATGAAAAGGCTTGATACCGAAAGGCAGAGGCCGATCAGTGTAATTATGGCCGATTTAAACGGCTTAAAATTACTCAATGATAGTTACGGCCATTCCACCGGTGATCAGATCCTGAAAAGTGCTGCCGAAGTATTCATGAGCTCCTGCCGCCAGGAAGATATTGTTGCCCGGTGGGGCGGGGATGAATTTGTAATTCTGCTGCCAAAAACTACCCCGAGCGAAGCAGAAAATATTTGCCGGCGGATCCTGGAAAACTGCAATTACAGTTATGTTGAAGAACTTCCCATTTCAGTCTCCCTGGGGGTTGCTTCCAAGCGATCTCCGGAAAAGATGATGGCTGAAGTTTTAAGTGAAGCTGAAGACCGAATGTACAAGAAAAAACTGATAGAGGGCAAGAAAGCCAGGAGTGCGATCATTGCCGCTATGTGCAGGGCAGTAAGGAAAAAGAGCTTTGAAACCGGCTGTCATATCCGGGAGATGCAAAGGTTGGGGCGCCTGATCGGGGAAAGACTTAATCTTACCAAAAAAGAGCTGGACCGGTTGGATGATTTGCTAATCCTTCATGATATCGGCATGATCAGTATTCCCGGGGATATATTGAAAAAACAGGGTGCTCTTAACGAAGAGGAATGGAACCTGGTCAAGAAGCATCCTGAGACCGGGTTCAGGATCGCGCGGGCTGCGGAAGAGTTTGCTCATGCAGCAGATGATATTCTTGCTCATCATGAACATTACAATGGCTCCGGCTATCCCCTGGGTCTTAAAGGACACGAGATCCCTCTGGCCGCCCGAATTACAGCCATTGTGGATGCTTATACGGTTATGAAAGAGGGGCGGCCTTATCGAAAGGCGGCTTCTATAGAGGAAATTAAGGCTGAGTTCAGGAGGTGTTCCGGTATCCAGTTCGATCCCGAACTGGTCGAGTTGTTCCAGGAGATCCTGGAGCAGGAAGCATACGTATTTGAAGGCCGGAATAATTGATGCTAAAGGAGCCCTGGTCAGTGTTCAGCTGGTTGTAAAGGTTTTCCCTCACATACAGTGAGGAGCACATTATAAGAGGCGTCGACAACTATAATATCGGCGTCTTTTCCTGTTTCCAGGGATCCTTTTTTATCTTCCAGACCCAGCACCCGGGCCGGGTTAATAGTGGCTGCGGGCAGCACGTCTACCAGTCTCAGGCCGGACATTTCCACGGCGCCGGCCAGGGCCCGGTTCATGGTCAGGATGCTGCCGGCCAGGGTGCCGTCTTCCAGGAAAGCTTTACCGCCCCGGCTGATAATTTTTTTATCGCCAAGCCGGCATTCCTGGTCGGGAAGGCCGCATACTGCCAGGGCATCTGTAGCCAGGATTGTCTTATCAGCAGGTTTGGCCCGGAAGAAGAGTTTGACTGCAGCCGGGTGCGTGTGGATGCCGTCGGCGATAATTTCTGCACTGAGATCATCCATGGTCAGGGCGGCGCCCAGGATCCCTGGTGAGCGGTGGTGGAACCGGCGCATGGCCGAGTAGGTATGGACGACATGGCGGAGACCGCAGGCTGCCGCCTGTTCGATTGCCTCGTAGCCGGCCCCGCTGTGCCCGGCGGCGGCAGTGATGCCGTTTTTATCCAGGCGGCTTATAGCCTCAAGCGCATGGGGTAGTTCAGGGGACAGTGTAACCATGCCCAGGATGTCTCCGAGTGAAGAGAGCAGTTCTTCGATTAAGACGGGTTCGGGGTTCTTTAAGTATTCTTCCATGTGGGCTCCCCTGTACCAGGGGTTAAAGAAAGGCCCTTCCAGGTGGATGCCGGCCAGGTAGGGAGCATCAGTATTTGCCCGGGCTTCCCTGATCCTTTCTCCGGATCGTTTGATTTGATCCAGGGGGGCGGAAACCAGGGTGGGCATGAGAGTGGTGGTCCCGCCGGTAGAGGCATGGAATGAAACAGCCCTGCTTATTTCATCGGATGAGGCAAGGGTAAAGTCAAATCCCTCTGCGCCGTGCAGGTGGAGGTCGACGAAACCGGGCAGGATCATGCCGCCCTGGCAGTCGATCAATATCCCCCCATCGCGGATCAAGGGTTCAGGGATATCACCGGCAAAAACCAGTTCAATCTTATGACCGGTAATCGCAATGCCACCGGAAAACATTTCCCAGGGGGTGTAGACTGTGCTGTTATAAAGCACAAACCTGCTTTGTTTATCAGGGTCTAATCCTGCAGATATTTCTTCTGCCAGGCTCCGCTGTTTATTTTGGTCATGGTTCAAGATCAGATCAGCTCCCGGAAAATTGTTTTGTCCATTTAAACATATGATAAGCGGTAAAACTACGGGTGGGGACCGTTTTTAAAACCTTGTAAGCAAAGCGTTCGTAAATGGCCCTGTTTTTTTCGTCTCCCGTATAAAGATATATTCCCGGAGAAGATTTGTCCCTGGCAACAACCTGGTCGGCCTTTTCTATCATCATCCGGGCCAAACCCTGTCCCTGGTATTCGGGGGCTACGGCCAGGCCTTCAAGGGCATAGTGCCCGCCCGGCAGGTCTTCAGGCGGTTTTGCGGCCTGACCCAGGTGGGCGGCCTGGATATAGTTAGGTAAAAGCCTGGCAAAAGCAGGCAGTACAGGTATGATCCGCCTGACCGACAGTCCGATGGGGGCTTTAACTTGTGGTGAGCGCAGGATGAACAGGCCTGTTACCCTGCCTTCGCTATCATTGTTTTGAACGGAAAAGACATGTTGGCCCGTTTCCAGGTAAAGTGACAACTTGTATTTAACGGCCTTGAAGTAGAGGTCATAATCTTTTTGATTGTCCAGGTTCAATAAGGATACTGTAAAAGCTTCTGTTTTGAAAGCTTCAAGAAATACAGCAACAGCCTGCTCGATGTCTCCAGGTTTTAAGTAATCCAACTTGATATTATTTGCTCTTTCAGCCATTTCCATGTTTGGGCCGGTGGGCCGGCCTGCTCCTTTCCACGTTTAAGCCTGCTGTTATTTGTTCAACTTGCTTTGTTGTAAATCCTGTAAGCTTGAAAGAATAACTCACCCAGGCATCAGGGGCAGGCTTTTAAGATTATACCATTCGGACCCGTTTACCGGAATACAGTTTATTGCAGTCCTGAAATGTGGCGTATTTATGGAGTTATAGAGTGCAACTCGACATTCCTTGATATTCTGCTCCTTGAATAATCAAATGAATGTGGTAAAATGACTTAGCGAGGATGATCCCGTTAATAAGTTAACCGGATGGGACCATTTTTTACATCAATCTAAAGTTACGGTCTTAAGGTATCCAGCTGTGACGAAAATTAGCGGAGGTTGTTTATGTTTAATAAAGCTATAGCGGTTTTGATCTGCATTTCCAGCCTGTTTTTGTTTATCGGCTGCGGAAACAATGATCTTGACCCCGGCAACGAAGACGAACTGACAATCGAAGTAGTCAACAAAACTGAGGATATTATTATTTCTTACGCCCTGTTTTATGGGCCGGACCTGGACGAGTGGGGCGAAGATTTGCTGGGTGATCAGGTTATAGAGCCGGGGGAGTTGTATGAGTTTGTCCTTCCTGAGGGGGAATATACGGTTATACCCATGACCTATGAATATTTCGTGCTTCCCGCGGCCCGGAACATTACCGACGATTTCCGGATGGAAGTAGGCTCTGAAGATACGGTCCCGATCCTGGTTACAAACGATAGTGAAGTGGATATAGGATTTTTATATATCTCACCCAGCGACAGTGAAGACTGGGGGGAAGACTGGCTGGGCGATGAGGTTATTGCTGCCGGCATTAGCAAGTTTTTCTTTGCAGAGCCCGGCAATTACGATGTGCTGGCGGTGGACCTGGAAGGCGATGTGGTACTGGAAGAGTACGAAATAGAGGTTGATGGTGAAAAACACTTTATAATAGAGGATGTCGGCGAAGAGGAAGACGAAGAAGAAAACGATCAGTAACCATTGGCCGGGTAAGGCAATACCGGCTGGCGTGGAATTATTCTACGGACCGGGCTGCAGTCCAGATCCGGATCAGCTCGGCCGTTTTTATTTTAAGCAGATCAGGCCCTTTTTGAATGGATTCTTCCAGGGTTAGCGGCCCGCTGGCAATGGCAAAACAGGCAGTTATTCCTTCCCGGTGAAAAATTTCCAGGTTGCCTTCCAGCTGCCCACTCAGGGCTACAGCCGGGATCTGATGGGCCTTCGCTTTACGGGCGATCCCTACCGGGGCTTTCCCGTAGGCAGACTGGGTGTCGAGTTTACCTTCCCCGGTAATCAACAGGCTGCAGCCCGGCAGGTAATCCTCGATCTTCAGGGCATCTAAAACAAGATTAATCCCCGATAGCAATTCTGCCCCTAAAAATGTGATCAAACCGGCTCCCAGTCCCCCTGCCGCTCCTGCTCCGGGGACATCTCCCACTTCCAGTTCGAGGTCCTTTTTTATTACCCGGGCATAATTAACCAGGGCCCGGTCCAGTTCCTTCACCATAGCCGCAGAAGCCCCTTTCTGGGGGCCGTAAACATGGGAGGCTCCCCTCGGTCCGGTGAGCGGGTTGTCGACGTCACAGGCGACAAGGACTTCTACTTTTTCCAGGCGGGGGTCGAGCCTGGAGATGTCGATTTTTTCGAGATGCTGCAGGGCGCCGCCTCCCTCATCAAGCGGTTGTCCTTCCCGGTCTAAAAACCGTACGCCCAGGGCCCGGGCCATTCCCGCACCCCCATCATTGGTGGCGCTGCCGCCGATGCCAATAATTAATTTTTCACAGCCCCGATCCAGGGCGGCCAGGATCAATTCACCGGTTCCGTAAGTGGTGGTTCTGCAGGGATCCCGGTTCTTTTCCGGGACCAGGGCCAGCCCGGAAGCAGCAGCCATTTCAATGACCCCGGTTTTCCCACCGTCGATCAAGCCCAGCCCGGCCTTTACAGGCTTGCCGAGCGGGCCGGTTACAGGGATGGTTTTTTTGGTTCCCCCCGGTTTTGTAGCCAGCGATTCAACCAGTCCTTCACCGCCGTCCGAGAGGGGGAACTTATATATTAATGCATCGGGAATTACACTTTTTATGCCTTCTTCGATTAAATCTGCTGCTTCTGCTGCGCTCATACTTCCTTTAAACTTATCAGGCGCTACAATAATCTTCATTTAGACCTCCATTTTTATACTGACGGGGTTTGAGCTATTATATGCCACTCAATGATTCTATGAGCCGGGGCAAAAATCCTTTTCAAGATATCTTGTTCAAAGCTTGATGCCGTGAACCTATAATTCTACAACCTGCGGCAGCACTCCTTCTGAAAAAAAACAGGTATACCCATGGGGGTATAGTTATGTTATAATAAGAGTGATTCTTAAATAGATAGAACCGGGTTTCGGTTCAAAACAAACTTGTAATAAATAGACAGGAGTGGTGCACATGGCTAAGTTAAAAATAACCGGGAAGGCCAGGGAAAAGATGGAAAATAACTCCAGGCCTTATACCCTCTACACCGTTTGCCGCGGTGGGTGAGGAGGAACTATTGTAACTCCTGCCGTGCAAGCAGGAAAACCTGAACTGGAAGAAAACTTTCAGCAAAAAGATGTGGATGGTATCACATTTTATATTCGCAACGAAATGGTGGACAAGGCTTATACAATAGACTGGGTCGGAGTCTGGATTCTTGGAGGCTTCGTAGTCAAAGAAGTCCAGTAAAGTCATTGTTTACCGGGTGACAAATAAAAAGCCGGCCGTTACAGGAAGTTCCCTGAACCGGCCGGCTTTGCTATTTTTCCGTTTAATCTGCTTAAATTTTTTAAAGCTAAGCTGTATCAGGTACCGCCTGGAATTCGTCTTTGTCGGCCCCGCATACCGGGCACTTCCAGGTGTCCGGCAAATCTTCAAAAGCGGTTCCGGGCGCAATACCGTTTTCAAGATCACCGTTTTTCGGTTCATAAGTATAATCGCAGAGTTCACACATGTAGCTTTGCATTTCCATTCCTCCTTAGTTTAAGGTCAGCCTGTATAAGAGGGCTTTTTAAAATAATAGCTTATCACTTGAAAACAGTCAAACAAATTGATCCGTTTATGAACATTGGCCGGGCGGGCTGTAATAAGCTTATAACTTCGATTCATTCGATTCACCGGTATTTGCTGCTAAAACAATATGGTAAACAAATAATAACGAGAAGAAAAATGCCCGGCGCTTTTCGCCTGACCATTATTCCCAAATCACCAGCCTGTTAGCTCTAACTTTGAACGCAGCTGCTGAGCTTCTTGCCCAGGTTAAATGATAAGCGCCCCTGTAGCCCGGCGGGTTATGTTTGTGTTCTTTTTAGACACAGAAAATGATTTTAAAATCAATCCTGGTGCGGTATGATGTAAATAAGCAGGGCCCCGGTATTTTAATAGAGAATAGAGAAGAGAGAAAGAGAAAGGAAGGTTCTCCTTTGCGTGTTTGGGATCTTCACCCGGGATACCTGTCCCGCCAAAACCTGCTCGGCCAGCATGCCGAAATCCATGCCCTCTACAGCGTCATTACAGGCAGGAAAAAAGGCTATGCCGCCCATCCTGAAACCCTGCGCTGGCAGGACTGCCCCGGCCGGCTGCGGCGAATCCACGATTTAACCGTGCTGGAAATGATCCTGCGGGGCTTTAACCATGCCAGCCCCTGCGGGAAAGAACACGATATAAATTTTGCGCCTGATCGTGCAGCCGCCCGGGAACAGAGCCCGGGTTATGTGGATNCCCCGGTTGAACAGATCGCCATCCTGGATCAAAAAAACAGGGAAAAGGGGCGTANAGGCAGGATTCCNNTGCCGAAAAACGGTTATGAATACTGGGCCCATCANAAATACTCGG